>ERZ869925.1011-NODE-1011-length-14843-cov-3.967541_pt1 | contig 14843 bp, 18 predicted proteins | sample MGYA00579311_ERZ869925 | MGnify/ENA primary metagenome ERZ869925 (study PRJEB32216, sample SAMN09231817) | wastewater metagenome | place: USA: Maryland | collected 2016-07-30 | study: EMG produced TPA metagenomics assembly of the PRJNA472060 data set (Reclaimed...
TGAAGACTATATTAACCACGCTCAGAAGCTTAAGGCTTCACTTGAGAAGGATGAGCTCGACGTCAACATGGAGGACTTCATCTCCAAGGCTGGCGCTCTCCGCCAGTTTGCTGTCGTCGCTCAGCTTGGTACGGTTGCTTCTGGTATCATGAACGCTTACACGCCGCTGACCCACTTGCCGTGGCGTCTGGCTGCTAAGCACGGAAAGACTGGCTACGGCGAAGGCCATGGCTATCCTGAAATCTTCTCCGAGATCATGACTGCCATGACTCAAGTGTTCCCCTTCTGGAAGAACATGGAAGACGCTACTAAAGTCAAGGCTATGCTTGATGCTGCTAAAGAAGGTAACAACAAAACAGGTATGACGTTAGACGAACTCGAAGACATGTACCAGGAAACCCTGGATGGTCTCTTGATGCCGCAACAAACATACTCGCTGACGGGTGGTACAGAAAGTAACATTCGCGACTTGGCGTGGCGCAACTTCTCCAGCGGCCTCCTGAAGTTCTTCTCATCTATCGAAGCGGCCACGCGTCGCGTTGCTTGGTTGGTTACTCGCCGCCTTGCTAAGCGCCGTTACATGGCTGCCGGTATTACTGAAGCAGCGCTCAACGATCCTAAGAGCAAAGAACATGCTCAGCTTATCGAAGACATTGAGTCAGTTGTCAACGACTCCTCAGGCTTTTATGCCAACATCAACCGTCCTTCTACGTTCCGTGGTCCGTGGATGCAGTACATCTTGCAGTACAAGATGTTCCCACTCATCACTGTTCTCTTGGCAAAGAACTTGCCGCTGACGGAGCGTATGCTTATGCTCTTTGTTCTCGGCTCACTGGCTGGTATCAAGGGCGAACCATTTGCTGACGACATCGCAGACATCTACGATACCATCCTTCAGAACCTTGGTGTTAAACACGACAGCGTCGAGCTCCAAATCACTCGCGCTCTTGAGGACGTATTGCCCGGCTCATCCAACTGGGTCATGCGCGGCATGGTCGATAACTTTGCTGAAGGTCTTGGACTTGCAGGCGGTACTACTTCGTCTCGCTTGTCCATGGGTGACATCATTCCGCTTACCGGACTGTTCCGCCCTGAAGCAGACTTCGGTCGAGAGATTGCAAACGCTTTCGGTCCGGCTTATGCAGCCAACGTGCAAGCTCTTGAATGGGCAGCCACTGTCGCTGACATTGGTGCACAGATGGTCGGCATGAAGCCACGCACTACAGACTGGGTTGATATCTTCCGGCGTATGCCGCTCGGCCAAGTACGAGCTCTGTTCGAGGCTGGTCAGATGGGTGTCACTGGTCAAATCCGTGACTCCGATGGCCGCGTCGTTTCAGATGACGTTACTTACATGACCATGTTTACTCGGGCTCTGGGCTTCTACCCGCTTGAAGCTTCGCTCTCTAACAACGCCAGCCGACTTGATCGTATGCACACTGGCTACATGAAAGCTATCCGTGAACGGTTTGTTCTTGCCTATGCGCAAGCAGCTGTCAACGGAAACCAAGACGACATGCAGCGCATCAGAGATGCAGTCAACGACTGGAACGAAGCAACAGAAATGTCTGGCCAACGTGACATGCGGATTACTAACTTCAGTAACGCAGCAAACCGAGCCGGACGCCTTGCTCAACGAACCGCCATCGAACGTAACAGGGAAGGTGCCGCTAACTACAGCATCATTGATGAGGTAGCAGGTATCTTAAATGCCGACGATGAAGTCGGGAACGACACACAATAAATTAAAAGGGCCCCGAAAGGGGCCCTTCTTTTTAGTGCAGTCCAGGTTTTGTTCCTGAACTATTGATTGTCAAGTCTTGCTGTCGTAATCGTGGATCAAAGCTGATATGAACCCAAACGTCATACTCGTGGATCAGTTGGTCATACTTTAGATCAGAGGCAGCAATAGCCTTTGCAACTTCTAGCGGTGTGCCAAAGCCGGGACACGTAAAGTCTACGGCCCAACCAAGGGTATGCGCGCTATTGTTCTTCCCACCTACCTTGGCGTTAACTGCCGGACTGCGATAGCCACTCGATACAATTATAGGTTTGTTACCGAGCAGCGACCTAACTTTAAGCATGGCATTAGCAGTGACCATGAGGTTCTGTAATGCTGCTTTATCCGGTGCGTTGCTAATACCATGACGCGCAGCTGTTTGGCTGACGATCATTTCTTCATAGGTAAATTCCTTAGGGAACCCCATTACTTCCTCCGTGGCGGGTAGCCATCCGCTTCTAGGTTTGTCTCAAGCTCGTAAGAGAACGGAATGATTGTAACCTCTACAGGCTCAAACTCATCAGCGTCTTCATGCTCTCGCCAGTACCTACGAATACGTTCGGCTGATCTAATAGCTACTTGATAGTGTACGCGATCTAGTGCCATGGGTTAACTCTTACTAAGGTGCATTTTGAAAGCGTCGTCTGCAACGGCGCCAGTCACGTATGCAAGAAGAATACCGGCCACACCGAACGGCAGCATTTGCGCTAGTGCTACTTGGACTGCATTGCCATCCGACCCCCAGATGGCGAGATAACCAATCATTGATAGCATAGCATACACGCAGTTGTACGTGAGGCGTCGGCGATACTTCCAGTTGTCCTGACTAATTTGTACTTGTTCGTTTGTCATGTTAGTTTGTCTTCCCCCTTAGCTTTTCCAGCCACAATTCGGCTGCTTCTGCACTGAGTCTATATGACTCTAATCTATCAACGCTAAACAAGTCGTCAGCCTTGTCCATAAGACGTCGGACTTCAGGAAACTCACTGGTGCCTGTCGCGCCTTCGAGATCGAGTAGCTTATTAGCAGCAGTAAGCCTATCTACTATTTCCCTTAGCTCGGGTAGATCAGACTTGTCCATTACGTTTCTCCCAACTTAATCACGTTGTCAACGACCTTGAGTTTGGTTTGCGCGATGCGCTCCATAGCATCATCGGCGTCGTTGAGAATGCCGACCAAGCGTGGATGTGTCAGGTCGATACCAAGCACATACATGGAACCAACTTTGATAGGTGTGTCCTTACCAATGTTAGCACGGCCTGACTTAGGCGTTACGTTAATGCGTTCTCCGTCGAGTTCTGAGACGAGGGTTTTGTAGTCTGCTCCCCGCATTGAGAGCCACTTTCTGAAGTGCTTGCTGTCGAGCAAGAGTGATCCTCGGTTGAATGGTTCTGAGTGCTTGACCCGGTAAACATCGAAGCGAGCACGGAGCTCTCCACGTGGACACCGAGACATGTCGGGCATAATGGTACTACCTGTGTGCATGACGGTAACGGCAGCATCAGCGACTTCGTTGAGGTATTCGGACAGAAGGTCAAAGCTATCGGTTCGTTGCTCTGAAGCAGTGATGCGAATTGCTCCGAGCTCATTGAGTACCCAGCGTGTGCCGGTCGATACGTCGTACTTGATAAGCCCCAGGCGGTGCGCGATGCGTCCTGCCAGTTCCGATAGTACGATTGCAGTTTCCCAATAGCGTTCTTCACCAGAGAAGTGAGCTTCATACTTATCTCCAAACTCTTTACGTGCTTCATCGATCATCTCCCGAAGGCGAACCTCACCAATCTTAACAAGCTCTTTGAGGAACACACGACCAGCGTGGCCGTAGTTAGTCATGAGATGCGAGTAGATTTCTTGGCCAGCCGTTGTGTCTTTCTTAAACATAGAGTGGGCAGGCACACGAACTTCAAGCAGGCGTGCCATCTGTGCATCAGTCTCGATGCCTGACGAAACAAGCTTGGACTGGAGCGAGACGTTGGTACTCACGATAACAGGCGTAGCCCAGGTCTTGGACTCACGTTCCTCAGCGCTGCGGCTGAGGCGAGCCTTGTCCCTACCTTGAGATACATAGTACAGGAAGTCACCGACTTCCTTATCCTGCATCATGGTCGCTTCGTCGATAGTCATAGGTAGATTATTGTACAGTCCAAGTCGGCTGAACAGAGCGTTCTGTGTGAACTTAGCTGCGAAGTGCAGCTTGTCCGGGTTGCCATAAATGGACTGCACAAAGTACTGCGCGAGTGTCTTACCGCCACCGGTGGGACCATACAACGAGACGGTCAAACCTTTAAGGCCGGTGAAGTTAAACAACGGTGCCGCAAACCCCAGGTTCAGAGCGAACATGTGCGCAGGTAAATTTCTTTCTTCGAGTGCAGCTGTGCCAGCGGTCCAGGCTTCCAACGTACCACTCTGCTCATACATATCGTGTGAGCCTTTGTTTGCTTGAGACGACAGTGAAGACGTCTCTTCAATGACGTTGCCTGTAGTGTCTGTCTTAATGACGGACTCACCAATAACGAACTGTGTGTTGTTCTCCTTCCAACCCATAGAGTTGTAGAGATTAGACATAGCTCGACGTTGGCGCAACTCTTCCATGTAGTCACGCATCAAGTGACGGAAGTCTTCCGTCTGCTTCTGGTTCTTAAGGACGATACCGTTATCTGCCATGACTGTTGCGAAGTCCTTGTGCCCGTCTGTCAACAGGGCTTGTCTAAAGGATAGAGGTGTCCAGCCAACGTGTGGACGGTTCCAGTGGTAACGTACGGTTTCATATCCAAGAGCTTCGTCTTTTCCGTATCCGACAGGATAGATGTCAAACGGGCATACATCAACGTCAGTGTCGTCAACTGTATACTTAATGCCACTAGCTGTGCGCTTATAAGGCTTAGGTAACTCAACTGCTTGAGCAACTGGGTCTGGTGCTGATACATCTATCGGTGTCTCCTGATACGCCCGTCCCAAAGAGGCAGGCGTGTTGACGCGACCTTTGTACGGGCAGCCATTACAGCCCGCCGGATTGAGAGCAGCAAAACGGGCACAGGTCGTTGGGCCTGTTGCGTTCTCTCGCCATTGCTTAAGCTTATCCGCCGTAGCGGCTTCAGAGTAATCTGGATGACCTTTCGACCACTGCTGAGCAGTGTCCTCAGGGCTTGTGGTGTAAGCTGCCACACCAAGGAGTGCATACCAAAGAGGCTCATCTACTTTCTTCGGGTCCTTAATTGCGTTTGCAATTTGCTTGCATTTGCTAGCCACGACAAAGCCAACCGCAGGAGGAACTTCCTCCTTCTTGATTGTAATGTCAACCTTAGACGTTTGGTTCTTAAGGTAGCTAGGAACTTGTGGTGCCATGCCAAAGAAACCCTTAAGGGCTGCTTTCATGGCGTCTAATGTTACTGACTCAGCATCGCGAACCAGTGAGACTGTCCGACCTGAACTAAGATGTTTAGTACCAACAGGACGTAGGATGCGGGCACTGTCACTCGTGACAACCGGATCGGCCTCCAGGCCGTATGATTGCCAGCAGCTTTTGAGAGCGTCAGCCACAGTCTGCCAATCGCTACCAGAAATAGCAGCGTCGAGAACCCAGTAGCAGTGGAAGCCATTGCCACTAGATACAACGACTGGAGCAGGAAGCTTACTGCGGCTGAGAAAATCATCCAGAGCAGCGATAGCATCTTCTTGATTAGCATAGGAGTTCCTCGTTTTGCCGACATCAATGTCGATTGCGAGAAGCTTAAGTTTGTCGACGTAGCTCTGCTTACGGCGCAGCTTGCCATTCTCATCAGGGGAGAAGGTAGCCACACCGTAATAGACGTCGTTGTCGCGTTCGCTGACTAGGAAAAGAAAGTCAGCCAAGTCCTTCACGGAGCCAAAGAACCTCTGCCGGATACCCTGCTTTCCATCTTCATTGAAAGCAACGCTTGCGCAGTAGTTTCCGCTGGCCGGAAGGACACGTTGTAGAAAGGTAAGCGTGTCCATCAGGTATCCTCTTAGCGGGATTTCAGTGTATTACTGAAGTAGGTTCTTTGTCAAGGTTTTCGATAAGGTCTTGCAACATTTTAAGTCGCTCAGGCTGGCTAGCTACAAAGACCAAATCATATGGCCAACCGTGCTGGGTCATAACTGTAAGCAGCTTACGCGTAACCTTGCGAATATGATCCGCTGTGGCCTTGCGCATCTTGCCACCCTTCAGCCAGTTGTAGTAGGACACACGGGTAGTACCGAAGACGGTGACAAGACTGTTAACAGTGAGAAGCATATGCTTGCGCAGTGCTTCAATCTTCTCGAAGTCAATAGCCTTCGGAGCGGGAACGAAGGGTGCAACTGTAATAGTCGCACCCGGTTCGACGATAACTTCATTAGTCATCTTGTTCTTCTTTCATACTGCTAAGGATATCTTGAATGTCCTTAGACAGGGCAGACGACGTAGTGCTTTGGGCTGGAGCCTGAGTTGCGGCGCCAAACCCATTGGTCTTCGGCTTCGGAGCTTCCTCAAACACAGCGTCTTCAACGACGACTGGCGGCGGTACATACTCAACAGCCTTAGCCTTAACCGGTGACGGCTTCGGAGCTTCGGCCACAACTTCGGCTTTCTCAGCCTTCTCGCCGATGATCTCAAGAACTTGGTCAGACTGAACAAGCTTGTCAATCATATCAAGTTGGTCTTCCTTGATGAAGCCAGCGAACTTGAACTGAGCCTTCGGGTGGGACACCTTCGGGTCAAACGAGATTTCAGTGATAACAGTTTCCGGTGGAAAACCCTTGGCGCTAAGCATCTCACCATAGGTAGCAAAGTCACGGAGAGCAGACGGAGTAACTTGGAACAGGTACACTTCCGGGTCATCACCGCTAGCGTCAGCCGAGATAATGGCAAGGCGCTTCTGATCTGCACAAGCCTTCATCTTACCGCCGGAGTCAGACACCTTGGAACCCCAAGCATTCTGTGGGCACGTAGCACACAGTTGGGATTGCGGGTCTTGAGCATCCTTGGCCGGACGAACGCCATCGTTGGAGAAGCAGTCAGGTTTCTTGTCTTCACCCTCAGCCTTCGGGTCAAACTTCTTGTAGAAAATCTTAGTCAGGTTTGGGCTGGCCCCAACGATCACAGCGCGAAGCGTTGTGTCAGGAAGCACAGTCTCAGTTGCACCTTCTCGAATACGGAAGCGGCTACCACGAATGGAGATACGCTTGAAGCCTGCGCCGCCGGTGTGAATACCTGCGGTCATTGCTCCAGCAATCGCCGACGGTTGGCCGATGCGACCGCTCAAGTGTGCGGGCAACTGCACATTGGTTGGAACTAGGTTAGACATGAATTACCTTTCGTTAGGTTTGCGAACGTTGATCGCAGTTGTTACATACCAGTTGACACCTGGAGGGATAGGCTCATCAGCGTCGAGCATCTCTCGGATACCGGTCTTTGATACACGCTTTTCAAGCAGGTGCCATGCTTCGTTTTCCTTAATGAAGTCCAGTAGGGCGTTCATGTCGGACACGGTAGCCTGCTCTACCGTGGTCTTGTACGCGGTCCCTGAGTCAGTGTTAACGGAATTAACATTCTGACTAGACAACCACAATTGCAGCCAAACTTCAAGCTTTTTCAGCTTGTCGTCGATAACTTTTACATTACCTTTGTACTCTGCGGTAAGCCGTTCTTTCTCACCACGATGCTGCACATAGGCGGCAATGATTTGGTCAGCCGATGGTTCGGTCATTTAAGTACGTCCTCTGCTAAAGCACAGAGCGCTTCACTTGTGTGTAAGTTCCAGCTAGAGCAAAACTTTTTAACTGCTTCAGACAAAGTAGCAGCCGTGAAGTTAACACCGTCGATCGGTTTTGTGCCTCGCTTCCAGCAACGGAAAACATAACCGGCCATTACTTTTCCCCTAGAATATCTAGCAGGATACCCTGCAACTTCTGTTTGTTTTCAAGCCTGTTGAACATGCGTAGTTCAAGATCAGTGGCAGCAATATGAATTACTACTGTGCTGTGCTTCTTGCCAATGCGTTCAGTACGGGCATTAGCCTGGGTGTACTGGCCGTTGGAAGTGATTGGTCCATACCAAATGATAGCTTTAGATGACGTTAATGTCAAGCCATGAGCCATAGTAGCGGGGTGAGCCAGCAGTATGTCCACACCTGATCCGTTCTGGAACTCGTTAAATATAGCAGACCTAGCATTAAGAGACACGCTGCCATTCACAACCTCTACTTTATATTTCTGTGAAAGCTTACGATACAACATATCCTGTACCCCTGTCAAGGGGACAAATACAATTACTTTACCGTTAACTTGTGTGATTGCATCGAGTAGTTCGTTGACCCTGTCTTTACAGTCTAGTTCAATCGGGGCCCCTTGTTCGTCGTATGCTACACCGCAAGCAATCTGCACAAGCTTCTGTGTCTTTACAGCTTCGTTAGCTGCAGTGATTGCACCGGACTGAACCTCTGCCACAAGCTGTTTGCGCATGGCTTCATAAGCCTTCTTCTGCTCCGCACTGAGGGAAGCTTTACGCTTTAGATAAACAACGGGGGGAAGATCAACGCAGTCCTTAAGGTCAAATCTAATTGACGGCTGCAATACTTTAGCAACTTCGATGGGTGAGTCAGGGCGTGGAACCATCTTCCACTTGCCTAGCTTCATCATCACCTTGTCCTTAAACCCTGAATAGGTATGGGTAAGGTATGGGCTTTCAATAAGCTTAGCAAGAGCCCAGGCATCGGTAGGTTCGTTAGGCGTCGGCGTCCCTGTCATCAGCCAAAGACGACAGCCGGGACTTGCATCCATGAACCGCCGTATCGCTTTGAACCTATCGGTGCTAGGGTTCTTAAGGGCATCTGCTTCATCAACAATGATTAAGTCGAACATGCCAGCAGCGTGCTTGGCGATGATCTCAAAGCCATCGTGGTTTACGATGCAGAAGTCGGTCCCTTGGTCGAGTAGTTTCCTGCGCTTCTCTGCCGTCCCATACAGGACGGAGTACGTGCGTTTGGGTAGGGTGGCAAAGATAGTGTCACCCCATGTGGTATTAAGCGTGGACAGGGGCGAGATAATTAACACTCGCTTAACCTGTTTGATTTCCATTAGGAAGTCTGCTGCCCATAAAGAGGACAGCGTTTTACCAGTGCCCATGTCATTAAGACAGATGCACTTCTTGTGCATGGTAAAGAATGCAGCCGTGTCCCTCTGATGCGAGAGGGGCTTAAATCTCCCAGGCCACGTGTATTGGGATAGGATGGGGGAGGGGACGTTGTACCCCAGGTTCCTCAGTACAATCGTCTCGTCGATCTTGTGCGGGACGATCAGCAAGCTCTCTCTCGCAGGCTTCGACGACGGCAAGACAGCCTGCACAGCGGCACGATCTTCCGTGGACGACGCAGATACTACTACCACTTTCTTGTCTTCGATTACGAGTACTGACAATCCACTGTCTCACTTCTTCGATGGTAGCTTTATCGTACACCAGGAAGAACTTACCCCCTGCTGCTTCAATTAATTCTTTACAACGTTCTTGCAATGCAGTCATCTTGCATTGCGCGTTCGCTTTACATTCAATACCAAAGAACAGGCCGGTCACAATTCCGATCCTGTCAGGTATTCCTGCTTGGCCATAGGGGCCTGCTTGGGGGGAGAAGTACCATACCTTCTCCCCTTTCAGCATATTATCCGTCCACCTTTTTACTGTACTCTCCGGCGTCGCCATTGTCAAGTCCTTTCAGTAGCTCAAAGCATTTAAGTGCTGTCTTGGCTTGGGCAAGGGCGTCTTCGCCCGCATCGTGCGGCACCGTCGGCTTCTCATAGTCGGTCCATGCTAGGCCAGCGGCATCGGCAAGTGTGCGGAGACAGCGAGTGTTCCAGTGCTTCCACGGAATAGGATAAGACTCCGCACCGCATGTACGATGTAGCGACTCGATAATTGGAATGTCAAACGTACCGGGCTTGCTCCAGATACGAAAGTCCTCTACTGCAAATGCTTCAAAGGCGGTACGCAGTTTGCTGAGCGCTGCTTCTGGTTCCATAACAAACTCTTCGCCAGGGAAGACAGACTTTCGTGCTTCCTCGCTCTGGTTCATCCACCACGACAGCGTGTTATAGTCAATGGAAGATTTGGGGTGAGCGCGGACCTTAAGTTTAGAAGGCGGAGAAGTTTCACCAGTCTCCGGGTTAAACCCTACCAGTCCGATCTGGACAACGGCAGCGTTGCTGCTAGTCCCTAGGGTCTCTAAGTCTAGCATGAAGTCAGTATACTTAGTCATTGGGAAGCTCCTTTCATGTGCATAACCCCAAACTCTTTTGGGAACTGCTGCACTAGTTGCCATGTTTTTTCATGGCCATACAACAGTGGTGCTCTTGTATCAAGGTACATTGCAAACGGTACGCTGCGTTCTTTTGTCCAGGTGTATGCCCAAAGTTGGGGGCACTCTTCATAGTAACTGTCTTCTATCACTTAAACGTCTCCGCCGCTGCTTCACGCAGCATTGATGCAAAGTTAGGCAGGCCCATACTTGCAAGGACAGCAGCCATAACTTCGACACGCTCTTTCAAGTCTAGGCCCTTGATGGCCTTCATAACCGTGGACTTAGCAGCATCCTTCTTCGGACGCTTAGTCTTCGTCGTGGTCGTCATTCTTTTTAGACTCCAACAAGGCAGCCAGTACCCACTCAACGCGGGTCCATGTAGCTGCACCAATCATAACAGCTGTCCAGCCAAGGGTGTTACCCTCAAGAAAGATGGACAGAGAGGTTCCGATTAGAGCGAGGAACCCGCAACAGTAAGCAGCGATACGCCAAGGATTAAGTTTCATGTTATCTCCGTGCTTGTGAACTGGTGCAGGTATCTTTCAACCCGCACCAATTACAATGATACCCAGGCTTAGCTTGCCACACATCTTCCTTAACAGCCTCTTCGATCCTGTCTGCTTTCTCAAAGGTCTTAGTCAAGATGCGTTCAAAGTCTTTATCCCGAGTGTAAGTCTCTTGGTCTGTAGCATCATCCCTCAACCAGAGGAAAGCCGCTTTCGTCGACTTGATCTTCGGATAGTGCAGGAACTGAGTCATCGCCCCCAGTTCCAGCTGAAAATTCTTCGGCTTCCTCTTGCCCGCCTTCCAGTCCAGAAGACCCGCAGTTGTCTCCGAATACAGCGTTACATCCGCTTTCACACGGAGAAAGACATCCCGGTGCCACCAATCGCATGGTTTTAACTCCTTATCAATAGCTAGTTCTTCTTCTGCTTTAACTTCCATACCGCTGCCAAGTATGATCTCACACTTTTCTTCGTGCTTCTTCAAGTGTGGAGGCAGCGCAAGACCTTCCTTGAGCCGGAGTTCAAAGGACTTGTGGTCCCTTGTTCCGGCTAAGGAGGCTTCACTTTCTTCTTCTTTGAGGTCTTTCTTTACATGCCTATGGAAGAACTGTTTGGGGCATGTATCGAATAGTTCAAACCGACTGAAGCTGTGCGCTAGAGTTGGTGTATGCTGGAGTTGGGGGGGCTGTGACATTGTTTTGTGCTACCGCTGGTGTTGTTACATTTGAGCCAGCAGTATTACTCAAAACGGGATAAATGTCAACAGCTACTGCTTCAAGATCGCGCCATTGTTTGCGTTGGTGCTTCTCTGCGATCTCAGCACGACGTAGTTGGTGCTTCTTATGTTCGTCATCAAGTGCAGCGTAGGGTGTGTTGCTAGTACGGTTTGGGTAAGAACGATTGATGCGTTCAAGCTCAGAGGTTAGCATCTCAATAGCGCACAGAATAGCCATGACCTGATCGTTAGGACGGTAGCGTTCGGCTTCAGTAAGTGGCCAATCTGTTTGGTCGTGCACCAGTTCGGGGTAAGCGTGGTCGTTAAAGTCACGTACTCGACCCTTGTAGGTACTGTAGTTACCCTTTCGCACGTTGGCTACAGCTTGTGCACTAGCCAACTGGTCTGCTTGTTTTGCTCGATCAATTGCAATGTCCAGGTAGAACTTAGCACCCTTGAGAAGTTCTCCGTCAACACGGGTATCATCAAGCTCGTCAAGCGACTTAGCAGTAATGCTATTGTAGTTAGTGCGGCGCCAGTTCCGTTGGTACGGAACGTTACGCAGCGCAGTCTCGGTAGTCTTCTTGTTCTTCTTACGACTGTTCATGTGACCTCCTTAGGATAGAGAGGTAATCTGGCTTCGCTGGACCGGGGCCTTGGCATACCACTTAAGTAAGCGGTCAACATCACGACCCTCATAGTAACGTAAGTCTGCGGAAACGTTGGTAACTAAGCTACTCTCCAGCGTGGTAGCACACCAACTCTTAGACGTAGTTTCCCACCGCACAATGTACGGTTGGTACTCGTTGTCAAACCCAAAGAGGTATCCGTCTTTTCCTTGTAGGTCTTTGGGCGGAGGCCAATTAAGGGCCTCAAATTCATACTCCTTAACCTTCATTTTGCTTCTCCATAAGTAGAGCCACTCTTAACTTCGCAAGCTACTGGTAAGCCTGGGAGCCAGCTTACCGGGGTGGACATGGTTTGTTCCACAAAAGCCGTTGCTTCTTTGACCAACGAACTGAGTACAATCAAGATGATTTCGTCGTGTACCTGATGGGATACAGTGTACCTTTCTCCAACAGTCACTAGATACTCCACGATAACGCCACGCGCAAGGGCTTGGACGATATTTTCACAGAGTAATCCACTGTAGATTTTAGTCCACTGGTTCCTGAACAGGTAGCGCATTTCAGTTTCGCCAGTCTCTTCGTCACGGTGCACCTGTAGTTTGGGATAGTGAAGCTGTGCTCCGTTCGGGAGGATAACTGTCTCTCCCTCGTATCGAATGTTAAACTCCTCGCTGATATACCCTGAGCCACCAATAACCATGTGGTCTAGGGCATTAGCACAAGTCCGCCAGAACCTAACGATCTTATCGTTCTTCTTGCGGTAGAGTTTAACAATACGCTGTGCTTCTTCAAGGTCAACAACAACCGAGATACCACCGTTGCCAATGCGCAACGTCTCACGCAGCTTAGCTGCGCCAGTGTAGTATCCAAGTCCTAGAACGCAAGTCTTACCTAAGAACCGTTCCGCTTGATCGGCCTTGGTAATCTGCCTACCATACACGTCGCTTGCCATCACGCAATAGGGATCACCCTTGGTAGCAAAGAGTTCCACAAGGTCCAACTGTCCCGCAATCAGCGCCAGGATACGCGCCTCAATTTGCGATAAGTCTGCGGCAACGACCTTATGCCCTACGGGTGCCTCCATAGCGTCCCGTAGTCTGCCTCCACGGCGTAGGTTTTGAGGGTTGATCTTGTCCCCACCTGTGAAGCGACCTGTGCCAGCACCCCAGTAATTAAGCATGATCGGGAGGGAACCCCGAGTGCTTATATCAATGAAGCGTTGAGCCCTGGTTTCTTCGATGGTTGTCTTGACCCCAAGCCTACAGGCTACGAGTGCCTGCACCATAGGGTTCTCGTGAGACAAGAGTTCCTTCAAACCTTTGTCCGTTTTGGCAAAGGCATAGACCTCTTTGTTCTGTTTCTTAGACCATTTAATAGGCGGAGTAACACCCTCCGCCATAAGAAGCTCGGCGAACTTTTCGTCGCTCATAAAGCTGTCACGATTGTTCTGGTTTGCAGCCTGCATTAACTGCTGTTTAGCATCCACAACCTCCTTGTAATATTCCTTGAGCTTCGTGTTGTTAAGGCGAAACTTAGGCTCAGTAAACATACGGATCGTGAAGTCAATGCACTGTATCTCAAGTGCAGGTGTCTGCGGGGCGAACACCTTGAAGAGTTTGTATGTCAGTTCAATGTCGTTACAACAGTAGACACCAAACTTACGCATCTCCTCTGCGGTGAAATCTTTGCGCCTCTTGCCCTTGGTGTTCATTAGTTCGTGGCCCTTAACACCGAGCTTGTAATGCGCGGCGAGGGACGCCAGAGACACACCAATATCTTTAAGATGCCAGGGCCTAGCCATAGCCAAGGTATCCAGCCACAGCTTAGGCTTGCGGTCAAGATGCCAAGACAAGACAGGGCCTTCCATGTACCCATTGTGGCACAGGATGGCATCTTCTTCCCAGTTAATATGCTTATCTAGGAAGCTGGCAATTTCTTCGTGAGTTCCACTGAACCAAATGGCTGGACTCTTAAGGCTAGTCTTTACAGACACGCCAATCAGTTCAAACCTACGGTCACGCATATAGCTCTCAGTAGTCATCTTACTGAGGCTATAGTCTTGATCCCAATAGGACTCAAAGTCCACACCAATTACTCGCAAGGGGAAGCTCCTAGAGTGAGGGACGTTACGCTACCGTTACAGTCCGGGCTATGATGTATGGCTGCCCGTACCGCAATCTCTGCTTCCTTAACAGACGTTAGTCTTGTCTGTTTCAAAGCGAATAGGGCACCGTATGCGAACGGTGCACCTTCACCTATAGCATAGTCAGCGGCCCCATGCAAGTAAGGTATTGCTGTGTCTTTATATCGTTGTAGACCAAGGGCTTTGGTAATCACCAACAATTGACCGCCAGAGTGGGTCGGAAACTGTGCCGGTGTCATACCATTTTGTACCCACTGTTGCAGTTGAGCTACTGCTTGTAACGGTCCCACCGCTCCGAACAGTGCTGGTACTTGTAGTCTTGGATGAGTTGCTTCCCAGACCTTCGGGTATGGAAAAGCCACGGTTACGTCGCCTGCTGATGTCTGAAGCACGGCGTTCGCGTTCGAGTCGGCGGCCAAGACGTCGCCCTTCCTCACTATTACGCTCATTGGGAAGCTCCGTTCGTTTCTCAACGATTTCCCCGCCCTTATAGGTGCGGTATCCTTCCACTATAGCACAAGCGATGTAGGTATTCCAAGGATATTCGTCCTCATCAATGAGGGCCAGCTTAAGTTTTGTAAGCTGAGCAATAGCCTTGGCGTAGGATGGAAAGTAACGCTTGTGTAACTTGCCGCCAACGGTGCGTATCATAGTACGCATAGTTGTGTAGTCCCAATACACCTCTGCATCCCGTGGCTGCCAGTATTGAATGTAAACAAACGAACTGCCACGGTCATTGGCTACACTAGCTAGTGTTATATCTGACTTGTCGAAGCATC
>ERZ869925.1013-NODE-1013-length-14831-cov-3.742894_pt1 | contig 14831 bp, 15 predicted proteins | sample MGYA00579311_ERZ869925 | MGnify/ENA primary metagenome ERZ869925 (study PRJEB32216, sample SAMN09231817) | wastewater metagenome | place: USA: Maryland | collected 2016-07-30 | study: EMG produced TPA metagenomics assembly of the PRJNA472060 data set (Reclaimed...
ATGGACAACAAGACCCTCAATACTTTTAATCGAGGTTTCATAAGCGAGCTCGACATGGACTCTCCCAAGATTCCAGACGACGCTCTTGCTGATTGTCTTAATGTTGAAATCAACAACCCTCTTCTTGCTATTGGTACTGCTCTTGGTGTTGATACTGATATTGTAGTTCCACAATACTCAGGAAGCAGAAGTGTAGCAATACGCAGATGGTCAGTCGACCAACCATCAAAAAAAGAAATTACAACTCTTATCCGAGCAAGTTCAAATCTTCTTCTTTATTCTGAAGATTTTGAAATGACTGCTGGATGGACTTTTACTGCTGGTGGTGCAACATTAACTCCAAATTCAGGAGCTGCCCAAAAGCGTTATTACGATTATCTTACAAATATATCGAACACAACCAAGCTTGAACAGACTGTTACCAATCTTTCTGGAACATATGTCTTTTCTTGTTTCTTCAGAAAAGAAACCCCTGGGTCACTTAATGTTCGTGTCACACTTGATGGGACTTCTACAACACAGACAATTACTGGATTTGCCGGTTGGTATCGCGTGGAAGTTACAAAAAGTGGTGTAAGTGCTTCTTCGGTAGTTGCTATTGATTTTCCAAATGCAACCGGAACTGAAGATATGCGCATTTGGGGAGCACAACTTGAAGTTGGGGCGACTGCAACCGGATATGGTTACACGGCAAATTACAGTACTCCCTATTATTTCTTCATGTACCCATATTACAATGGCAGTGCTTGGGTAGATGATTGGATGGAGCTCAACGAGTTTCGTTGTGGCAAAGTTACATCTGTAACTGCGACAACTATTGTGTCTACCAACTTTGGAGAATCAAATGATTACTTCAATGGATGGGATTTGCAGGAAATTGGCACGAATGCTAATGGTGGATATGTAGCAGATTACGTTTCTGCTTCCGGCACTTTTACCGTAAACGATACTACTGGTGTTGCTGGAAATGATTTTATCATTGTTTCAAGAATGACAAATCATCAAAACATTATTATTAACTCCACTACTGTAACAGAAGAAAACATCAATTTCAACGAATATGTCAAGACCCAAACGATTGGTCTTGGTGTTGGATGTACTCCGGTTATAGTTGAATATCTAAGCAAGACGTTCTTTTCTACTTCTGCGAAACCATTGGCTTTCAGTGGATTTATAATCGAAGCAGAAAATCTGTATTACGATTCAGCATATACTGATACATATGCTGGTGGAATTGATGTTGGTATTTCAGGCGCAGGTGCAGGTTCAACAATCATGATTCCTGCAGGTGTATATACTTATTTTCTTGTAGCAGTTGCTGATGGTCAACGATATTGCATAAAGAAAAGTACTTTTACAGTACTTTCGACTTATGATACTATCAGCATGAACCTGTGGATTTTTGATGCAGTTATGGCTAAAAGAATAGAAAAGCTGGAACTGTATTGGATTCCTACGGCTGGAAGTACATATGAGCCCGATGCAGTACTTCAATATGAATCGTCTTTACTGACCGGAACATGGACGCATTCGTCTGGTGGAAACAAACGGTATATTTCAAGTCTTAGTGGTGTAACTACTCTAAGTACTCTCACTACAAGTCTAACTCAAAATATCCAACGGTCTTTTGATACTAAGTCCATAGCAACATACGATTATAGGGCATTTCTTCGTGGACGCTCATATATTGGCGGTGTAAACATTTCAAATGGTGCGCTTACGCCGGTTTCCTATGACTACATGAGGTTCAGCTCTATTGCTAACCTTGTTCAGGAAATCAACGTATATCCGTTTGCTGTTGATTCTTCGTATGGTTATATAATCGCAGAGGCTGGTTCTGCTGAAGATACTACTGGAATTGGTGTAACTCCGCAAAATGATTTGTTAATCTTCAAGAACAAATCAACATTTCTGTACGAAGTATCGTCACAATCATCACAACTTGGCAAAAGGTTGGTTAATGCGTTTAAGGGAATTGGTTGCTCGAATTGGAGGGGGATTGTAAACAACTCCGATTACGGTACGTTCTTCTTTGATGATAATGACATTTACCAGTATCTTGGTGGTATCAATCCCCCAAAACGTATTAGTCTTGGCAAAGTATCTAAATATTGGAGAAGTTTACGCAATTCTTCAAATGTTCACTTTGCAAGCAAAGAATACGGTGACTTGGCTTCTGGATTTGCTTTCTTTAACAAGAAATTAAACGAACTTTGGGTATTTGTTCGTGTTACTGAAGCAAATGGTGGAACATACGCTGACTATAAAGTACTGCGTTATTCAGTTGAATTTGACAACTGGAACATCATGCAGTTCTCAAGCGTTATTGTCGGTATAACTGATGACCTCAATTCAGAGGTTAAACTTCTTACTTCTACTGGCGACATATTAAAGTATGGTTACACCACGACAAATCTTCTGACTCCATATTTTACTACACACAAGATACCGTTTACTACTTTGTTTAAGTATAAACGTCTTGCGGAAATATCAATCAACTATTCGTCAGACCAAGATGTTAGATTATATGTTTATTTGAATGACGAAACAAATCCGAGAACTGGTAATTCGCCAACCTTTTCAAGTTCTAACAAGAATTTTGCTCGTGGTCTTCGCGATGGAAGTGTGTGTTATAAAGCGTCTATTAAATGTGCGCAAGTAACTCCAGGCGATACATTTAAGGTCAGTGAAATTGGAATAAACTATGAGAAAGCAACAAGACGGTTCGGACGGTAGAGTATTATTTCGCAGTGACGATGATACGCTTGCAAGAATGCGCAAAGTCGCAAACGAGCAAGTGGAAGAACGCGCTGTTGGCTCTATTGACGGAGCAAGAAAAATATTCTATTCAAGCAGTGAGTTTATACCCGATAACTTTAGGGTATATCTTAATGGTATTCTTCAGATAGAAGGAGATGATTATAATTTGTTGTCATCTTCATCGTTTACCTTCGTAACCGCACCGCCAATTTCCTCAATAGTTACGTTGAAATACCAATTAGCATAGCCCAAAATCGCGTTTAGATACCCCTACGTTAAACGATAAATGGAAATAGGTATCAAACTATCAACCAAAATAGAAATGTGGCTATAAATGGAAATTATTTTAACTGCAATTATATATTTGATGCACAAATCATGCGTGGATATAAAGATGTATTCGCGTATGCCAAGTCAGTTAAACATCAGATTGCGATATTGGTATTTGATGAGTGATGGTGTGTATCTTGGTGGGACATTAATTTCCTATCTGATGATAGCATTTACTTTTCTTTATGTCGGGTATAATCAAATCCAGTTAGAAGTTGTTCTTCCGAATATGGCTGTTGGATTATTGCTTGGAAGTGAAATATGGGATTTGATGTTTGGGAAAGTTATCAATGACGACCCATTCTATCCATTTCCAGACTGGTATGGTGGGTGGGGGTTTAAAGGCAATAAACAATACAGAATAGCATTTGATGTTATTAGAGTATTGTTGGCAACAACTATTTTCTTCATTTTTTAAATAACGCTTGACTTTTGGAGGTCAATATGTTAAATTTCGCAAGACTCAGAACTGAATCTGATTACTTAAAAGCCAAACAATATTGCGAAAATAAACAGCTTGAGTTTCCAAAAAATAATGCAATTTGTTTTGGTGCTTTTGACGATAGTGGCAATCTTGTTGGATTTACTTCTGTTGTACTTAATGTTCAAGTAGAGCCATTGATTGCAGAGCAATCATTGATTGCGCAAATCCTTTTCGAGAAAGCATTAGCATATGCTTCAAGTGTTACAAACCAAGTAGAGCTTACTGTTAATGGCGCAAACGACAAGGTGATTGACTATGCTGTGCGAAGTGGATTTGTTATCAAAGATGAAAATATGACAATCCTGAGAAAGGAAGTATAATGGGACGCTCTCTTCAAGAACAACGCGCAGATGATATGTTTAAGTATGCTGATTCTGACGCTAATCAAGCGATTGGTGTTAGGACAGCCGAAGCACAAAGCCGACTAAGCACCGGCTTATCCGAGCTTGACAAGAATTTTGAAGCAGGTAAAAACCTGATTCACAAAACAAGTGCAACTCGTCTGCAGGGTGTTGGAAAGCAAATGGGAGAGATGTTAGCATCGCAAGGCATTGCGCCTGGTCATGATAGCGCAAATGCTTGGATAGCAAGTCAAGCACCAATTATTGCTGAAGAAACAAATTCTATTGCTAATTTGTTGAATCAAAAAGCAAATATTGGCAGTAATATGCGAATGCAATCTGATGCACAGTTAGCACAGATTATACAGCAGTTACTCCAGAATGCAAGTTCACAAAAGCAAAACGCATTAGCGTTAACAAAAGACTCTACCGAACTTGGCGATGCTATGTCTGTTATTATGCCTATTGCGCAGTTAGCATTAGCTGTAGGTACAGGCGGTGCATCTTTGCCATTTAGTTCAGTTTTATCTGGACTTCAGACTATGCAAACTGGAATAGAGTCTAATCTTCCAAATCAAGGTTATACGTACGACCCTGCTGACCAATCGTGGAATTGGCGACAAGACTAAATAATAAAGGTTGATATGGGACTTCTTAAAGACATGGTTTCGTTACAGCCAGGGGTAAACTCGCTTGCCACCCAAATCGGACTGTATAAAAAGAAACAAGAAGAAAATCGAATTGCAGAGCAGACACAATCTATTCTTGATGATACTATAAAAAGTATCACAAAAAATACTGGTGGTGCTGACCCTGCTATTTCTTTTGCAAGCAATCCATTGGCGTTTCAGCAGACTATTGCTCAAGCAGTTCTCGGTCTTCAAGGTATTGGTAATTCCGAAGGAGCGCAAAACGTCAATTCGTGGTTCCAGAACCTTATCTCGTCGAAAAACGCAGATACTTCTGCGCGTCAAGTCGATGTTTCTGCTCAAAATGCTCAAACCCAAGCAGAACAACTTGCTGAAGAAAAGCGTATTACTAAAGCAAACGAGGAATACGGTCAGCGGAAGATGTTCGACATTCTTGGACTTGATAAAACCAAACCATTTGAAGTTGAATATGAGATGGGTGGCAAGAAGCAGAAACTTGACATTTCGCAAATGACATACAAGGATGCAAATGCTGCGACTGGAATATTGAAAGAATACTTCCGCAACAGTGAAGCAGAAAAGGTTGTGAACAAACAACTTGAAGCCGATAAATCGCGTGCTACAGATGCTTTGCGTACATCGCTGATAGGTAACTTCAACACCGTTTGGCGCGAAGAGAATGCTGATAATTATTTGGATGATAAAGCATATCAAACTCTTGAAAGAAACATCATGTCTGCTGTAAACAGCAGTAAAACCGGCGTTGTTTTGTCAGATGTTGTCAACAAAACATTAAAAGACATTGGCAAGACTGGTGATTCTAAAGCATTGCTTCGTTTGCAAAATGTTGCGGGTCAGGTATTTTCTGCAAGTCGTGACGTATTTGCTCGCATTGGTTCTCAAGAACAAACAACTGCTACAAAGACAGAAAGCGCAAAACGCGCACAGCAGGTTAAAGCGTGGGGTGATGCGTTTAACGGTACTATGGATAATGCTATGCGACAGTTCAAAGAACAATGGACTAAAACACATAATGGAGTACCGCCTACCGCAGAGGATTGGGCTGATTATGCTTTGAAAAAAGAGGCAAGCGCAAATACAACAGGAAAGAAAACCACCGAGCAACTTCTGGATGAACTCGAAGGTATCTAATGGAAACAACACTGTTCCCCAAGTTAAGAGAAAAACGACCTAAACTCGCATCTATGCCTGACGAGAAGATTATCAACTTCTTCTCTGAAAAAACTGGTGAGAACAAAGACCAAGTTGCATATACACTTTGGCAAAAGTTTGGAAGTGGTGATGAGGCAGAGGGTCAACGTCTTTTAGGCAACATCGAATCTACTAAGCGGTCACAAGAAGAATCTACAACCAAAAAAGTTCTTGGTTCTACCGCTGTGCCGTTTATGCAGGGTGCTTCTGAGATGGCTAAATGGGGAGCAGACATTGTTGACATGGCTATTCCCGATGATGTCGCAGGGGAAATTGTCACCATTAACCCAATGGTTAACTGGGGTCTTACCACTGTAAACAAGTTTGCTCAGAATGCTTCGGAATACATGAAGCACGTTGCAGAAACTGTTGGTGGTATGGAATCGGAAGCTGTTAAGCGTAGTTTGACTGGAGATACTCCGCTCGAATCAACCAAGTGGGATGTTACCCAAAAGGTCGTAGGCGAGATTGCTCGCGCTACACCGTTTATGGCTACCACTGGCGTTGGTGTTGGAACTATCGGCGGTATGGCTGCAAAAGCTGGAATGTCAAAGTTCCGGTCTACCGCACTTGCTACTCTATTCTCGTCGTCCACAAACGCTGCAGTAAACGCATCCAATGATTATTGGACTACCTACGAGAAGTACAAACGCGATAACGATGAAAACGGCGCTGGTCTGTCTGATGAAGAAATCCATAGACTGGCAGTTGATGCTTCGCGTAAATCCCTCGCTATGAACTTCGTTCAAGGTCTTGCTTTGGATTATTTCCAGAACAAGAATCTGCTCAAACTCGCCAAACTAATTCCTACCCGTACAACCACAAAGCAACTCGGCAAAGAATTGTCAGAGGGTTTTGTAAAACGGTTTGTTAAGAATGGCGGTAAGTTAATCGCCAACTCCGGACAAGAGGGTGCGCAGGAAATGTTGGAACAGTGGATTTCCAATGATGTGTCTGGACAACCGCATGACTGGCGGGATTACAAAGAAGCAGGTGCTGTTGGGTTCCTGAGTGCTGTTCCGTTTACTGCTGTTGGTATTGTTTCGGACAACAGACAGAAAGCACAAGAAGCGGATATTGCGCAGACTAAACGCACTGTAGCAGCACAAAGCTTTGATGCACTTGCTAAGGCTGGAACTGAACTCAAGGCAAAGGTTGAGGTTCAGAAGAACGCTATAGTTGAGGCGCAGGCAATTGTGGAGAACACATCTCCTGAGTTCATTGTCAATAAAGCAAGGCTCGAACAGCGCATCAAGTCTATTCAACAGCAGTCGCAAGTTCATGCTAATGCTATGAACGATGCTGAGCCGAATAGCAAACAATTCCTCGATGCACAAAAACGATGGACTGACCTTCAGACAGAACTGTCTAACTCTACCGCCGACCTGCAAGACCTGTTGACCAACAAGCCAAAGGTTGAGCAACCCAAAGTCGAGGAAACACCTGCTCAATCTCCAGAAGTAGCACGGCTATCAGAGTTACAGAACACAATAGCGCAAGCGAAAAGTCCAGATGACGTACGTCCGGAAATTGCAGAGTTTAACAAACTGCAACAGCAAGCGCAAAATAAAAAGACTACACCGCAAGCACCTCAGACATTAGAGACTGCTCAAGGCGTTACTTTGCCTGTTAGCGAAAATACTGGAGTGCAGCAGATTCCCGAAGTGCAAACTACGGTTACGGAAGTACAAAAACCAACGGAATCCGAACAACCGAAAGTAGAAGAAACTTCAACTACAACGCCCAAATCGAAACCGACCCAACCCGAAGTCCCATCCGTTTTAACGCCAACGGCTGAAGATTACGTAATGCGCTCTATCGAACAGGAAGAGACCGTATCTTTGCCGTATGGTCAAGATGTAAACGCATTGTATAATGATACATTTGAAGGATGGGAAGAGAATCGCTTCGTCAATGACGATAAGAACGGTGTTGATGAATGGCTTGCCCAAAAAGGTATTACATTGGATTACTTTGTCGGGAAGAATATGTCCGACCCATTGTATGCCGAGTTCCATCGTGGATTATCTGCCTTGCAGGGTAAATATCAAGACCAAGCAAAGCAAGTAATTGAAGCGCAGAATCAAAGTGCTCAGACGGTTTCTGATGTCGTTGTGTCTGCTGTTGTTAAGCCCGAAGAAGAACTTCCGCAACGCGATGCACTTGGCGATACATTCCAAGATGCCAAAGAACCTGAAGAACAGTTACTTCCGGCAGTTCTTATAACGCCTAAAAGTGGTGGCACATTTGTCAATAAAGATAAACATGAAGTTATTAAATCTTCTGATGGTAAACTGTCTATTGCTATTGACCCATCATTGCATAGCGAGAAGTTTGACCAACAACTTGAAGATTTCAAAATGTGGGTCTTAGAACAGTTGCCTGTTCGTAATGAAAGTAATGGCACTATCTCTAAAACATCTTTGAAGCGTGCAGAAGAATTTGCTAAGACCTATCTTGGTGCTGATATTGATTTTGAAGCATTAGTAGCAAAAGCAAAAGATACTGCTGAAAAAACAGATGCCGAAATCAAAATCAAAAGCAAAGACAAAATCACCGAAGAAGATAAGATGTCTGCTGAAATTGGCGTTAAACGAACACAAGCTGACATTACTACACTTACAGATATGGGTGTTCAAGGTGATGATGAAGTTATTCTTGCGTCTACAAAAGATGCTCGCGAATTGGGAGTATATGCTGAGCGCACAAGTCTTCCTGATTTAGAAGACCCAAATGGCAAAATACAAGAAGATATATATGATGCTATTTTGAACGCCAAAAATCAGAACGCACAGCAACAGCGCATAGCCATCACAGAAGCTGGTCTTGGGAAATCTATGTTTCCTCGCGACAACTTTATGATGGTTACAAAAGAAGCAAGAGAAACAATTCTTGCCAAGCGTGAACAAGACCTTCGCAATGAAATGGCTGTTCGTCTTGAAAAAGGCGAAGATGCTATTGTGTTGAATACAGAATTTGAAGAAAGAATGAAGTCTATTGATAGCGACTTCCGTCCATTTATCAAGGGAACATTCTTGATGGAAGACGACAATATCAAATCTCTTTATGAGCAGTATAAACAGGAAATCGAATTAGAGGGTGAAGTCAACCAAGTAGTAAATGAAATGACTGAGCCAGTAGAAAATGAAGAAGAAATCCAACAGGCATATGATGAGATAGATAAACTTCAAAACCAAATTTTCAATGCTGTTGAAAACCTTGCCACTGATTTTAGCGACCCAGATAGCAAAGACATGGTTCGCAATCAAAGGTTCAAGACAGTTAAAGAGTTTGTTCAGGCAAACGAAGCATTTCTGCGTGCAAAGGTTGCCGAGTTCAATGAGATGGTTGCCAAATATCCACAGGTGATGGATGAGTTGCCACCGTTCAACTGGAACGAGCGCGAAGCACAAATAGTTGAATCTGTGGTTGGGAAAAATGCGCTTGGCAACAAAACGCCACAAGAAGCATCATTAATCGCTGGCAATAAAATTCAGAATAAAACTGGTGGACAGGTTCTTAATTCGTTCTTAATCCCAGGGTTTGATGAGCATACTTGGGCTACAATTGCTCGTACTAACAGGTCTGTTGTCAACCGTCTCAAGAAGTTCCCGACTGGCAAGTACCAATACCAAGCAATGTTTGGTGATGCAAAGCGTTCCGCAGAGTCAGTGGCGTTTAATATCATGTTGCCACACACACTTGCTCGATTTGACAAAGATGGTCATTTCCGCAGAGTGTTTTGGAAAGCAGGAGATATTGTAAACCTGACTGACCAAAACGTCAACAGTATCTTTAGTCAGGACTTCAAAGATAATTTCTTGGCTCTTGATAACGAGTCCAAGGAACGTATCTGGCAAATGATTTATGACGGCAATATGTGGGACAAGTCAAGGATTACGAAGACTGTCTACATTGACCAGAACGGGCGCGAGCATGATAAATTCAAGCCTGGTTACACTAAAACCACGCAGGTCATTCAAGAAGCAGAGAATGGCAAAGTGTGGACCGATGATGAACTCCGTGCAAATTATAAAGCAACTGACAAAGAAATTGCCGGATATAAAGCATTCCGCAGTAGCGTGGAAAATATTGTTGATATGATGACGGAGAACGCTGAGTTGTCCGGCACGTTTATCAATGAAGCACGCAAGTTCGCCAAAGAGTCTGTTCATGAAATCCCTGAAGATAGACTCGGACAGATTGCGGAACATCTTAAAAATCAATTCAGAGATGACCTTAAGAAAAGCGGATATGTCCGCATGACTCGTGGGTCTGGCGGTTTCTATGTCAAATATCCTGACGCAGGTAGTGACACCGGATATGGATATATGCGCTTTGAATCGAATCTTCAGGCAGTGAACTTTGTCCAAAAGTTGCAAAACGAAGGATTGTTCAGTGCTGATAGAAGTCCCGAATCATTTGTAGGCAAGGACTTTAAAGCCGATTATCAGCATTTAATCAAAACGATGTCTGTTGAAGACATCTATGCACTTCTTGATGATGCTGGAATTGACATTCAAGGTTCGCATAGTGATACACAGCGTAAAATGGTTAAGGCTCTTGTAGATGAAATCAACAGTCGTAATTTTCATGGACAATCAAAGATACAACGCAAAAAAGTTCCAACGCGCATTGGCTTTGAAGACTACGAAAAGATTTACAAAGAGTGGGCATACAAGACTTCACGCAAGAATGCTATGCTTACATTCCAACCTGACATTGACGAGGAGATTCGTTTAATCGACAACAACTCGCAATGGAAAGTCTATGCTCAAAAGTATATTCAGGGTTTGTTCAACACTTATGATAACCCAAATACATTTGAGAAAGGCTTACAAACTGCGCAGATGTTCGCCTATTATTCTCAAGTAGCAACCGATATTGCCAATGCCGTTTCAGATATAGCGACAGGAGAAATACTATCTCGTGTGTATTACTCTGAAAAGCAATGGGGATTGGACGCTATCGACATTGAAAGGGCGTTAAAAGGCGCGCGTGGGGTTGCATCCCGTTATGTATGGGGTGAGAATACCCGCGAAAAAAATACCGATGCCGTAGAAGGATATAAATTAACTCAAAAATATCCAGAACTGCCATATGTTTTCAAACAGGCGATGTTAAACGGTAAGATTAGCCGTGCACTGCATGAAAAGATTGGTGACGAAGGTGCTTTCAAAAAGTTTTTAGAAGATAAACTTGGTGTCGTAGCAGGCGCAGGAAACCAATTTGGTAAAGTACGTTCACTTGTTTCGGCATATACTTTGGCAAAAGACAAGATTATTCGCAACGCTATCGGCAACGAAAAGCTTGCAAGTGAACTTGTTGAAATTGCTGGATTGACTGTTGAACAACAAAAAGAAGTGCAACGTGAAAATGTTGACCTCGGCACTTCAACTTTGGAGCGTGAAATTGATGGCAGGAATATCAAACAAACCGAAGTTTCTTTTGTCAAACAGAAATATCTCAACGACCTTAAGAGTAAAATCATCACAGGTAAAATCTTCGAAGAGGGCAATGAGGCTGACCTCATCAATGTAGCCATGCGTTTTGCTTTCCGGTCTGTTGATGAAACCAACATGATTTACGGTAAGCGCAACACACCACAACTTGCTACTGGAGCAGGTAGCCTAAAACCGTTATTGCGTTCTGGCTATCAGTTCCGCACATTTACTCGTGGTATGAACGGATTCTTTATGTCGCAGTTGTTGAACGACAGAATGACCAAAAAACAATTCGTTTACTATCTGATGATGATGGGTGCAGTTGGCGGTATCAAAGGAGTATTGCCGTATTGGGACGATATGGACGAACTGTTATATCAAGCCGGTATTACCAACCTCGACGAAGATATTAACGAGATGATTGATAATCCTACTGCATATCGTCTTGCTATGCACGGTATGGCAAGCTCTATCGGCAACGATATTGCTTTTGACCTTTCGCAGAAGATGGGTCGTGGAGCGATGTTCCCAAGAGGTGCTATGAAATTTGCAGGTGAATTGTGGAAAGGCACTCCTATGTCTGACCGCACATTTGAGCCTACAAATGTAGCCAAAGCAGCCGGTGAACTTGCAGTATCTTCAATGGGTGGAGCAGCCTTTAGCAAATCTTTAGATGTATTCAAAGCATTTGAAGATGTTTATGAGGGTGATGATTATACTGCATGGGCTACTGTTCTGAATCGTCAAGTTGGAAGCATTCTTAAAGCATACGAATCAGCACAAAGTGGAATCAAAAGTTCAAGTGGCGAATTGATGGTTGACAAAGATAAAGTCACACGACCAATGGTTGCGCTTCGTGCAGCAGGCTTCCGAACACAAGCAGAAAGAGAAGAATTGTTAAAGCGTAAAGCACTGCGTTATGCGCAGGGTGAGCGTGATGACATTCGGAAGGTTCTGAACAATCGGATTATTGACGGGTTGGATGAGTATAATCGTAGCGGTGATGACTCGAAGTTGAAGCGTGCTGTTGCTGATATGGATATTAACAATGCTAAAGCACTTAATAATGGTGACTATCATTTGCTTTATTATCCAGATGCAACGACAATTAAAGAAGCTTTGGCTATGCGTCAAGCCGAAAACTACAAGATGAAAAGCCAACCTAAAATGATGATGCCTAAGTCATTAAAACTTGAGAGATTATATAACTCACAATCTCAACAATAATCCATCCAAGAAAGAAGAGAGCTGAGTAAAATATAGTTTTATTCATAAGCCAGTTTCATATGTGCAAGTATCCTGCATGGTCCCAACTGGCTCGCGAAGGCGAATAAAAATGGGACCACTCCAGACGTTACTCACAACGAGGATATGGTGAGAGGAGCCCCCGAAAGGGGGCTTTTTTATTCTTCAACAGGAAGTCGAAGAGTAACAACGGTGGAATCTTGATAGAGTTCAACAGTAGGAACAACGACATTATGCTTTTTCTCAAATGTGTCAACGAGAAGAAAAATACTGTGTTGAAGAGCATTGATGTCATTACGAAGTTCTTCGTTCATATTAGTAATATACTTTCTCGCCTCTACCGTTTACATAGAAGCGTCCTTGTGAGTGAATTATTCGTTTGCTTGCTTGTTTGCGTTTTTCCAATGCTGGAGGTCTTGGAATAAACTTTGTTGTTGCAGAAGTAAAATCATATCCACATTCTTTGCACCAATACATAGTGTCACCCTTCCAATTTATACCTTTACCGGCACAATTGGAGTAATCACCTATATTGGAAGATGTACATTCAGGACAGTTCATTTATTTCAAAATGGTAGTTCTTCATTAAGACAAAAATTCAACGTATCAATTTCTTGCTTCATTACTTGCATATGCTCTTTGAGTTTTGTCTTATCCATTCGAGGATATAGTTTATAAAGAAGTTGTTCGCAGTATTTATACTGTTTGACTAATTCATCTCTTCTTAACTTTATTACATTTTCAGTCAGCATAATTATTCGTTCACCTTTGCTTTCAATTCAGCGTTCTCGGATTCGAGTTCGGCAATCTCTTTACCGTATGCGGTGCGGAGTTTATTGATTGCACTATCGAATGCAATAGAATCCAGTCCAGTCATAAATACTTTTTCGTTCACATCTTTATATTCGATGTAAAACTCATTCCACAACTCTTCATTTGACGGAATGTTTGTCATTGTATCTCCGTTGGCGTTTGTCCGAAAATAGCCAATATTACTTCTTTGGCAAGTTTGAGTTCTTCCATATTCATCTTGGTTCCATCTTCTGCTACAACATCAAATTTCTCTGCATTTTGGAGTCCGTATGCAAATCCCCACAAGGCAGAGACAAGTTTTTCCTGACGTTCAATGTCTTTGTCGTTTGTCATTGTTATCCTTTCACTATGGGTAACGGAATGCGCTACTTATTACTTCAATCTCATCGCCTGGGAACCACCTGTTGCCAACAGCCGTAATCCTTTTGATATACCTTTCTGCCAATTCCTGCCCTCTGTCGGTGTAAACCCAAGAGACTTCTCCATCTTCAAATCCATCATCATCTTCCGGTTTTCTTGTAAATCCGTCTTTATGCAGCCCCTCGCAGAAATCGGTTAGCATATCTTCGGCTACAAGCTCAAAGTCTGTTGCATCGTTAATTTCAATTCTATTCATTTACTTTATCCTTTCACTGTTAGATGCTCTTGATTTGTTGTTTCACCAAATTAAAACACGATTTGCAGAGCAATAGAACAGCCGAGGAGCCCAGCAGTCGCAATGATGGTATCTTCGCCCGATTCTGTATTGAATAAAGTTCCGTTGCGATACTTCCTGATGCACTCCATTCCAAGCAAAATCGTGAATGTCCAGATAAGCGTTTTGAACAATATAATCACCATTACTTCGTCTCCTTCATCTGTTCTTCGCCGTGAAAATCAATAAATCGCTTTTTGTCGAGTTCGAGTTCGTGACCAAAGAAATACGCTTCAAATGGTCTGCTGTCTGCGAAGTATCGAACAAAGTATTGTAGTCCTTCCATGCTAAGATGGACAGCAAGAATAACTCCCTCAGCGTTGCCGAGAGTTTTAATCAATACAGGGTTGCGTAAGTTAAATTTATGATTTAGTATTGCCATTTGGCTTAATCTCCTTTACTTCTTTGATGATGCGGTTAATGTCTGCAACCCAAACTACTTTGTCATCCGTAGGACACATCATAGGAGCAAATCCGCGCTCGTATGTATGTTCGTCAATTGCTTGCACCAACTCCTCGAATCGGTCGGGCTGTGGTGTGGAGTTCTTTGCGGTGCGATACCCAAGCAGGAATCCATCAATCAGATACGGCAACGCTGTGTCGGGTTCAGCAAAGTGTCCCATGTCAACGTATGCCGTCATCTGTTGCTTAGCAAATTCAACTTCATCCTTGCCACTTTCCCCCTGTGCATCCTGCGTGAGTGCTTCGGTGATAGCTTTCTTGCAAGCGTTGATACACTCTTCGTCATTTATACCATATTCAAATGCTAATGCTATTCCATGAATGGTAGCTATCTCCGCAATCTTATCCTTGTTCATTGTGCGCTCCTTTCTGTTCAAGATACTTCACGGCTTGACG
>ERZ869925.1014-NODE-1014-length-14829-cov-118.022607_pt1 | contig 14829 bp, 20 predicted proteins | sample MGYA00579311_ERZ869925 | MGnify/ENA primary metagenome ERZ869925 (study PRJEB32216, sample SAMN09231817) | wastewater metagenome | place: USA: Maryland | collected 2016-07-30 | study: EMG produced TPA metagenomics assembly of the PRJNA472060 data set (Reclaimed...
TACGGCGACCACCGAGATCTACACTCTTTCCCTACACGACGCTCTTCCGATCTCTGATCTCTTTTCCCTCTCAATCGGCTACAATCGTTCACTACAAACCCGAATCGGGCGAGCAAAACCCTAATCTGGGAGAATCGTGAGCGAACTGGATCTATCGGGTTTAAGAGGTGTTACAGAACCCCGAATTCACTCAAAACTCAATGATTTACCTTCTCGCGGGCATGAAATGATCGACTTTTGCCGCGATATTGGCTTCCCTTTGCTTCCTTGGCAAGAATGGTTAGCGATAAACGCGCTCAAAGTAAAGCCGGACGGTCGTTGGGCGACCCCTCTAAATGGCGTCCTTATTGCGCGTCAATCGGGTAAGACTACGTTCATGATTCTTCGTATTTTGACTGGTGCGTTTGTCTATGGCGAGGATTTACAGATCGGAACTGCGCATACTTTGGCTACCGCACGAGAAGCGTTCCGGAGACTGGTCGATATTGTCGAATCTTCTAAGTTGCAAGACGAAGTGGCTAAAATTCGGTGGGCGAACGGCGAAAACGAGATTAAGTTCAAAAACGGCAGCCGGTATATCTATCGAGCATCGAATAACGCGACGCGTGGTATCTCAAAGCCGGAATCTATCCACCTCGACGAGCTTCGTGAGTATAAAAACGAAGAAACGTGGGCATCGATCCGATATACCCTGCAAGCTGCTAGGAATCCGCAGACGTGGGTTTATTCGAACGCCGGTGACGCATCCTCAGTCATTCTCAATGCCCTCAAAGAACGCGGTCACGCTTCGATAGCGTCCGGAAACGATGATTTAGGATGGTGGGAGTATTCAGCGCATCCAGATACGCCGATAGACGGCTCCCAGCGCATGTGGGAAGGCTTAGCACAGGCGAACCCATCCCTAGGCTACACAATCCATCCAGATAACCTTAAAGCGGCTTTGAACGATCCACCGGATACCATCAGAACGGAAATGATGTGCCAATGGGTGGTTACGCTTAACGGTGCTATCGATCCTGACCAATGGGCGGCATGTGCTGAAGAAGAAATCGAGCTTGATCCTCAAAAAACGACATGGCTTGGCATCGATCTCAGTCCTGATCGTAGGGAAGCGGCTTTAGTTGCAGCTCAAAAGCTCGACAAAGAACGTTTTGGCGTCGTATTGCTTCAGACATGGAAAAATGACTTTGCGTTAGACGATATGGCGTTAGCAAACGATATCGCTCCGTGGGTACGAAAGTATCAAACCGAAGTCGTGGCTTATTCACGGCAAACCGCTTCAGCCGTAGCAGTTCGACTTATTCCAGCCGGTATCCCAGTTCATGACGTGGACGGTGCTGACTACATGGCCGCATGCGATCAATGGCTCGGAGCTGTTAACTCGGGTCGCTTACGCCATAGCAATCAGGATGTTTTCACCGAGCAGACTTTGGCAGCCGTTAAATACCAGCGTGGGGACTCAGCGTGGGTTATTGGACGTCGAGCATCTTCAGCCACCGTTTGCGCAGCCGTAGCGAGCGCACTCGTTACACACTTCGCGACTCGGTTTGACGATGGAATCGATATCGTCGTAGGCTAACGTCGCTTAATCCGCGCTCCGTCCTATACGGAGTTACCGAAACCGCCGGAGGGGAAACCGGCGGTTTCTTTTATGTCTTTAATGTCCGATATGCTATTATTTATCCTTAATGGGCGTCTTATCCGATTTATTCGGCACACCGAAACCGGCTGATGAAGTCGTTGACGTTGCCGCTTCACTTGCACCGTTTTACGTTAATCAAACTGCGTTAAATATCGCAGGTGGAACGATTAGCGTTCCTCGCGCATCCGCTTTAAGTGTTCCAGCAGTTGCACGCGCTAACGGAATCATCACGTCAACCGTCGGATCACTTCCGATTGAAAAATTTAATGACGCATCCGGCGCACGCGTTCCAGTTGAGCGCGCATTTACTCAGCCAGATCCACGCGTTCCCGCTTCATTGATTTATAGCTACCTGGCGCAGGATTTATGGCTGTTTGGTGTTGGGTATGGATTAGTCCTCGACATGTATGCCGCTTCGGACGGTGGACGTGTTCGTCGATGGACTCGCATCGATCCGACGTGGGTTTCAGTTCGCACTAATCCGCTAGGAACTGAAGTCATCGGTTACACCGTCAATGGTCAAGACGTTCCGATGCAAGGCGTCGGATCCATCATTGCATTTTATAACCTTGCAGACGCGGGATTACTAAATCGTGCCGGTCGGACTATCCGCGCCGCTATTGAGTTAGAAAAAGCGGCTGAAATCTACGCTAAAGAACCGCTCCCAACGATGGTTCTAAAATCGACCGGCACGAACCTACCATCCGAGCGCATCAAGGCACTTCTCGAATCATGGAAGGTCAGCCGTCAAAATCGAGCGACTGCGTTCCTTAATGCAGACGTAGAATTACAAGCACTAGGTTTTGATCCTAAGCAGTTGCAACTTTCCGAAGCGCGTCAATACATCGCACTCGAATTAGCTCGTCAATGCGGCATCCCTGCGTACTTCCTTAGCGCAGAATCTACATCGATGACGTACTCAAACGCAACGAGCGAGCGCAGATCGCTTATCGATTTTTCACTTCGTCCGATTCTTACTGCAATCGAATCACGTCTTTCGATGGATGATTTCACACCGGCAGGAAGCTACGTTCGTTTCGATCTTGATGATTTCCTACGCGGAAACCCATTGGAGCGCGCTCAGATTTATCAGATTCTCACCGGTATCGGTGCGATGACCGTTGAAGAAATCAGGAAGGCAGAGGATCTCTTAGGATGAAGATTAATTATCCGATGACGATCACGGCGGCAGACGTCGAGACTCGTACACTTACCGGCAATATCGTTACATGGGGCGAGGAAGGCAATACGTCAGCCGGTCGCACCGTATTTAGCGAGAATTCAATCGAGTTTAACAAAAACGTCAAACTACTTCTCGAACACGAAATGACGAAGCCAATCGGCAAGATGATTAGCGCGGAAGTTACCGATAAAGGTATCGAAGCTAAATTTAAGGTCGCCAATACTTCCGCAGGAACCGACGCACTCGTCGAAGCTGCCGAAGGTCTGCGCGATGGTTTTTCAGTAGGCGTCAAACTTAATGAATGGGCGAATCAGGATGGCGCAATGGTCATCTCATCAGCAAAGCTCATCGAGGTCAGCCTCGTCACGGAGCCCGCTATCCAATCCGCTCGCGTTGCCGAAGTTTCATTGAGTGAAGAATCAGTTTCCGAAGAAGCTCCCGCTTCTGAGGATCAACCAACAACCGAAGGAGAACAAGTGTCCGACACTACCGTTCCAGCTCCTGCCGTCGAAACGGTAGAAGCACAGGCGAGCGAGGTTCAGGCTAAGTCTGCACCTATCTTCGCAACTCCTCGCGTTAACCTTAACGTTACCGCAGGTCAATACGCACTCGCGCAAGTACGCGCAGCGCAAGGCGATACCGATGCTCGCGATCTCGTCGCGGCTCTCGACGTCGCAACAGTCACCGAAAATACCGGAATGGTTCCACCGAACTATCTCCGCGACATCATCGGAGTCATTGATTCGCAGCGACCATTTATCGATTCAATCGAGCGCGCCGCGTTGCCAGCATCTGGCATGAAGATCTTCACACCTAAGCTCGGAGCACGAGCAACCGTAGCAGTTACCGGTGAAGGCGTTGAGTTCGATTCAACCGATACCGCCGTAACCTTCCAAGAAGATACAATCGTCAAGTTCGCAGGTGCTAACGTCATTAACGTCGAACTGGTTGACCGGTCAGACCCGAGCTTCGTTGACTTGCTTCTTCGCGAGCTCGCCGCGTCCTACGCACAAAAGACAGACGCGTACGCAGCTCAAATCGCAGCTCAGAACGCTTCCGCTTCCGACGCGACAACAGTTTATGGCGCAATCGCGAAGGGTATTGCAGACTCCTACGGCGTCATGCGATTCACACCTAACCGACTCCTCGTCGCTAATACCGGCGGTTCAGAAGGTATCGATTTCGCAGGACTTTTGAGCGCAGTTGATGATTCAAAGCGTCCTTTTTATGCCGCCGCAGCACCATCAAACGCCGCAGGTCTTATGACTCAGGGCTCAACCGGTGGAACCGTTGCAGGTCTATCACTCGTCGTCGATCCAAACTACACCGGTGACGATCTCAACACCAAACACGCTCTCGTTTACCCATCTGCCGCAATGCGATTCCATGAGTCCGGTACGGTTCAGATTCGTGCAAACGTAGTTGCAAATGGTCGCATCGAGATTGGCATCTACGGTTACGTTGCAGTAGTAAACCGTTACCCATCAGCGTTCCGTAAGCTGACCGTAACACCATAACAACTAAATAGTCTCCCGCGGGTGTGATCCCGAGCCCGCGGGGGATCCAGAACGAAGGAGTGTGAGGAAATGCCGTCAATAGTTACCGCAGCGGATCTACGTGCGATTCTCGGCGTTTCCTCAGCTCTTTACTCGGACGCAGTTTTAAACGACGTAATTGATACCGCGGAAGCCGTCGTGCTTCCTATGCTCGTTCAATTTAAAGACGCGGTTCGCGCCGTTGAACTATCGAGCAATCAAGCAATCTTTTACACGGATTCAACTCATAAATTTACAGCCGGTCAGAGTGTTGTTATCGCTGGGTGCGGTTCTCCTTTCAACGGTACTCACACCATCCTCGCAGATGGTCTAAGCGATACGACCTTCAGGGCGGCGATCGTTAATGCTGACGTCGCAAAAAAGAACCTTATTCCGGCGGGAACTGCGACCCTAAGTGGCGCAAGTACCTACGTAGGCGTTCCCGAGGTTGAGTCAGCGGTTCTAGCGGTCGCCACCGAGGTTTTCCAATCACGAAGCGCAGTCGGTGGGCAGATTGAGGGTATCGACTTTTCCGTCACTCCCTTTCGACTTGGACGATCGCTTTTTAATCGAGTATCTGGCATTCTCGGCAAGCATATCGATCAGGAATCGATCGCACTATGAGCGTCGCGACTTCCGTTCGAGCGGCGTTGAAGTCAGCACTCGCTCCAGTATCAGCTAACATCTACGATCACGTTCCAGAGAATCCGGTCGCTCCTCACGTCTCCATTGTGCCGGATGATCCGTATTTCATAACCGAGACCATCGGTGATTCCACCGTTCGAGTTCGAGTCAATATGACTCTGGCAATCGGCGTCAACTACGCATCGAACGCAGCATCGCTCGACAATTTGGAGCAATTAATTATTAGTGTTCTCGCGAATATCCCCAACGGATATATCGTGGGCGAGGTCAACCGACCAACAGTAACGCAGGTTGGATCATCGAATCAGCTCGTCGCTGACGTCCGAGTCTCTACCTATTACACGAAACCATAAGGAGAAAACGTGGCAACCACCGTCATCACCGGTCGCGATATGACTCTCTCGTTCTCGGGTGGAACCGACATCGAGGCTCAGGCGACTTCTGCAGTTCTCACGAAAACAAACGTTCGCGAGACTTATCAAACTCTCGACGGCGAGGCATATAAGACCGTCAACGTCGAAGGAACTTTCGATCTCGAAATGCTCGCAGACTGGGGCAAGACTGCCAGCGTATGCGAGGCTCTCTGGGCGGCTGCCGAAGCTCCAGATACACCGGTAACAGTTACATTCACCGCAGCAACCGGAGCGCAGTTCGTATTTGACATTCTTCCAGAATTTCCGACCGCAGGTGGATCCGGAATCGATGCTCAGACGGTATCGTTCTCGTTCAAGGTGAAGCAAGGCACAGTCACCGAGACATTTAGCTAAAAGGAGATCGGGATATGAAATTACCAATTCACATAACCTATAACTCGGGAAAGCAGGAAACCTACACCGCGCAACCGCCGGAGTGGGCTAAGTGGGAGAAGGAAACTGGTAACAAGATTACAAACGCCGATGGAAATATCGGAATTTGGGATCTTATGTATCTTGCGTATCACGCTCATAAGCGAGAAGCGGCGGGAACTCCGGTCAAACCTTTTGACGTTTGGAGCCTAACGGTCGAAGACGTCTCGGCGGGTGACTCCGACCCAAAAGCCATCCAGTCGGAAGCGTAAGTAGGCTGATCGTCGAACTGGCGATCGCTACAAAGATTCCGATGAGTGAGTGGACGGATGCCAGCGACATCCTAACCGCTTTAGAAGTATTAAAGGAGCGTTAATGGCTGAGTCGAAGATAGGCTTCGATAAGAAGGAACTTCGTTCAGTCATTGGCGCGTTTAAGGCTATGGATGATCAAGCCACCGACGAAGCTAAGAAAATGGGATATGAACTCGCGCAATACGCGGCGCAGGAAGTCAGAAAAGCCGCTCTCACTCGTACGGTTAATGCGACTGCGGTTCGTAGAATCGCGGATGGTGTGCGAGTTAGCAAAACCTCAAAAGTCGGAGAATTCTCGTATGGGTTTGCCAGTCAGCGTTTTAGCGGTGGTGGTACTACGAAAGAACTATGGCGCGGTTTTGAGTTCGGTTCTAATCGATTCCGACAGTTTCCAACGCGTACTCCAAAATCAAGCGGGCGGGGCAATCTTGGATACTTCATCTATCCGACACTCCGTAGGATTCAGCCTGAGCTAGTCAAGCAATGGGCAGAATCGTTCGATCGTATTTTAAAGAAGTGGACGTAACGTGGCAGATTATAGAACTTTAAAACTATCGATCCTCGCTCGCGTTGACGAACTTAAGAAAAATCTTAATGTCGGTTCAAAGGAAGTTAATTCTTTTGGATCTAAGGTTGCGGATTTTGGCAAGAAGGCAGCCGTAGCATTTGCTGCCGCGACTGCCGCCGCAGCCGCTTACGCTACGAAACTCGCCGTCGATGGTGTTAAAGCCGCAATCGAAGACGAAAAGGCTCAGACGTCACTTCGTAAGACTCTCGAAAACGTCACAGGTGCGACCGATGCTCAGGTCGCCGCCACCGAGCGATTCATCACCCAAACCGCTCTCGCTTCCGGCATTGCAGACGATCAACTACGTCCTAGCCTCGACCGGTTGGTTCGTGCTACCGGCGATCTTGAAAAGGCTCAAAAACTTCAGGCTCTCGCTCTCAATGTCGCCGCAGGTTCTGGCAAGTCTTTACAGACGGTCACAGAAGCACTCTCAAAGGCTCAGGAAGGCAATCTAAGCGGCTTAACTCGACTCGGTGTAGGAATTACCGCAGCCGAAGCCAAAACCCTCTCATTTGACCAAATAACCCAAAAACTAGGTCAGACGTTCCAAGGTCAGGCGCAAGCCGCCGCAAATACCTTTCAGGGTCGCATGGATCGACTTAGGGTGGCATTTGCCGAAGCTCAGGAAACGGTCGGATTCGCATTGCTCCCGATCTTGGAGCGTCTCGTTAGTTTCGTCTCGACCACAATCCTTCCGGTCATTCAACGATTCTCAGACTCATTTGGCGGGGGCGGTGGTCTATCGTCAAATATCGAGATGGTCGTCAACACCGTCAAAACCGTAGCGACTCCAATTTTTGAGGGTGCTATTAGCCTATTCAACCGAATTAAAAACGCGGTCATGGCTAATCAGGAGTCATTTCGCGCATTTGGTCAGTTGATTCAGAATTACATTGCACCGATTCTAGGCAAGGTTCTAGGTGGGGCTCTCAAAGGTCTAGGCGTCATCGCTGAAGGAATTATTAATATCATTGGCAAAGTCGTAGGCATCGTCACGAAAACCGTTGAAGGTGCTATCGCCGGAATCAATGCTCTTATCAAGGCTTACAACGCGGTTCCTTTATTGCCTAACATTCCGACAATCAGCGCGCCGAGCGTGGCAGCTCCTAAGCCAGCATCGCCATCCATCAGGGCAAACGAAATGAACGTTCCTAAAGCCACGTCAGCCGGATCTAAGATTCAAGCACCGGTTACTAATAACATCACCGTGAACGGCGCAATCGATTCAGAGTCAACCGCACGTCAAATCGTCAAGGTGCTTAACGAGTCTGCTAATCGTGGAACCGGTGGCGGTGGTAGTTTGGCGTTTTCGGTCTTATGACGGTCTGGACTCCTGAATACCGGATCCGCGTTAATGGATCCGAAGTCACCGACGTCACACTTGTAGGCTTTTCGATTACGTCTGGACGAACGGACGTTAACACTCAGGCTCAAGCTGGTTATGCTTCAATTAGGCTTATCAATACCACCGGAACCGTGTATTCATGGAATATCAACACGGCGGTGACGATCGAGGTTAAAGACTCGACAAGTACGTTCGTGCCTATCTTCGGCGGCAGAATTTCAGATATCGCAATCGGCGTAGAACGCACCGGCGCGCTCGCAACCGTCACATCGATCGACATTTACGCGCTCGGGGCATTGGCTAAACTCCAAAACGCCGTATGGGAAGGATCGCTAACTAAAGCACTCGACGGCATCCAAATTGCTACCATTCTTCAAGATCTTTTGGTCAACTCATGGAACGAGATTCCACCGGCTGAAACGTGGGCGACCTATAACGTCACCGAGACGTGGGCTAATGCTCAAAATATAGGTTTGGGCACAATTGATACCGGCGAATACGAAATGATCGCTAGATCAGCCGCGCCGGTCAATATGTATCAATACGTCGCTGAAATTGCTAACTCAGGGCTTGGTTACTTATACGAAGACGCTAACGGATTGATTTCCTATGGCGATGCATCGCGTCGAACCGATTATCTTGCAGCTAACGGCTATATCGAACTCGACGCTAATCACGCGATTTCAGACGGTATCCGAGCCACCATACGTCAGGGTGATATCGTCAATGACGTAGTAATTAACTATAAAAACAATTTCGGAACATCTTATACATTTAGCGATCAATCGTCTATTGATCTTTTTGGATTATATGCTCGATCGATCAACTCTCTCATTGATGACAATCCAGACGCCGAAGACGTGGCAGAACGGTTCGTTCAGCTTCGAGCCTATCCACGACCAAAATTTGATTCAATTACCTTTGCTATTCAAAACCCAGAATTGGACGATACCGATCGAGATGCTTTGATTAACGTCTTTATGGGTATGCCAATATCGATTCAAAATCTACCTTTAAACATCAATGGAGGTCAGTTTCAGGGTTACGTCGAAGGATGGACGTTTAGATCGACCCTTTCGGGGCTATCAATCACGCTCACGGTTTCACCGACCTCGTTCTCGGCGTTCGCTCAGACGTGGGCTCAGGTCAACGCTTCCGAAACTTGGTCGTCGATTAATAGTATACTTACATGGCAAGACGCGATAGGAGTGATTAGTTAATGGCAACTACGACAAACTTCGGGTGGGAAACTCCCGACGATACCGATCTAGTTAAAGACGGCGCGGCGGCAATGCGAACCCTCGGATCTGCCATTGATACGTCTTTGGTTGATCTCAAAGGCGGCACGACTGGTCAGGTGCTAAGCAAGGCATCAAATACCGATATGGACTTTTCATGGACTTCGGTCGACCCTTTGCTTATTCTCGACGCTAAGGGTGATTTGATTACTGCCACCGCCGCAGATACTCCGGCACGTTTAGCAGTTGGAACTAATGGTCAAGTTTTGACGGCTGATTCGTCGACCGCAACCGGTCTTAAATGGGCAACTGCCGCAGCTACCTCGGGACCGACATTTAGCGCAAAAAGAACTTCCACCCAGTCGATAAGTTCTGGAACTTGGACTAAAGTTCAATTCAATGTTGAGGATTGGGATACCGCTACAAACTACGATCCAACGACAAATTACAGATTTACTCCAACGACTTCCGGTTATTATCAAGTAAATCTAAGAGTTGGAACTACTTTAGGCGATGCATCGTTTTATGTTTCTATTTATAAAAACGGTTCAGCCTATGCGACCGGCATTTATAGATCTTCTGGTGCGGCTTCCGGAGCAGGTCAAGTTGCTCAAACTATTTATTTCAATGGAAGCACCGATTATGTTGAAGGATATGTATTCTTCTCGGCGGCAGCAAACGTTGACGCCAACGCAGTAACAAATTTCGATGCACATTGGATTAGGAGCTAATATGTCTTTATTCGACGATTTGGTAGAAATCTATCCAGAACTTACCATCGAAGATTTCATGCCTAACGGCTCCATTTTGCTTCAAGATGATTCTGATGGCGAAGGCGCATATATCAAAGAATGGAATTATTCAAAGCCAATTCCAGACGGATATAAATTAGGCAAGTAATGAAGCCTTGGTTATGCCATGCCGGACGTCAAATGCGAGAGCAAATTGACGACAGTTATCCAGATCGCGATCGCCGTTCTGATGGTTGGGTGTCTGACGCTAAACATTCTTCGAAGTCTGATCACTCACCTAGAAAAAACGGAGTGGTGAGAGCGATCGATATCGACGCGAACCTAGACGATACTAATACGTCAATGTATCTCGCGGATCAGATTAGACGCCACGCTCGCAAGGATAAGCGTATTAAGTACGTGATTCACGCTGGGAAGATTGCATCCGGGATCGGGTTATGGAGATGGCGTCCGTACAAAGGTGTTAATCCGCATTTCAGCCATATCCACGTTTCATTTTCCTCGAAAGGCGATAAAGACGGATCGTTTTTCGATATACCGCTGATTGGATAACATGAATACCGACTATATGAAGCATCCCCTATTCCTAGCGTCCGGCGCGTTTCTGAGCGCATGGGCGGCAACTAACTTCGATCTCGATTATCGCGCGATGCTCTGGGCGGTGGTCTCCGGTCTATTCGGCTATGCAAAGCCGTTTAAGAATGGACGCTAACGATTGGATCGGGTTAATAGCGGGTGTGACTGCGATTGCAACTGCGTTTATAGCGGCGTTGAGATGGACGGTTCGTCAATTTGTCATGGAAATCGGGAACCAATTAACTATACGGATGGATCGACTCGAAGCTGAGATCGGCGTGTTGACCGATAGGCAGTCGGTGATCTATGCAACACTTATGACCGAAAGGGGTTCGCATGGCTCGAAAGAAAACAAAGGCGCAAAAGCTGGCAACACTACGCGCAAAAGAACGAGCCGCAAAGCGAACTAAACCCATCACGAAGCTCGATGAATGGGCGATCGGTCTTTATGAAATGGCTGAATCCATGAGACGCGCCGGTTTCGACGATGAGACGATTCAAGGCTGGATTATTGATCAGCGATTGCCAGAATGGATCACTCCTTCACCCGACTTCGATGATGACGACGAGGAAGAAGAAGATTATTAAGCGCACCGTAATCATTTCAGATTTGCAGGTTCCTTATCATGATCCAAAAGCCGTCAAAAACGTTGCAGCCTTTATCAAACGATGGAAACCAGATCGAGTCGCTACCGTCGGCGATGAAATTGATCTCCCTCAGCTCTCCCGATGGGAACGTGGCTTGGCAGGGGAATTCGCTGGCACACTCGATCGCGACCGTCGAATCACTCAGGAAGTTCTTTTCGATCTCAGAGTGACCGATATGGTTCGCTCCAATCACACCGATCGGCTCTATAACTCAATTAAGACCCGACTTCCGGCTCTCGCAGCTTTGCCCGAACTACAGTTTGAAAACTGGTTAGGGCTCAAAGACCTAGGCATCAAGTTTCACCGCGACCCAATGCCGATTGCTAAAAACTGGATTGTTTTACATGGAGACGAAGGGGCGACATCAAATAAAGGTGGTTTAACTGCCCTAGGATTGGCTCTAAGGCATGGAAAATCAGTGGTCTGCGGTCATACTCATCGAGCGGGCATTTCGGGGCTCACACAGGCTTCTGGGGGCGTTTTAGGGGGTATTCTCTGGGGCTTCGAGGTCGGTAATCTGATGAACTTCAAAGACGCTAAGTATCTTAAAGGCGGCTCGGGGAATTGGCAGCAGGGTTTTGGGCTACTCTACGAGCATAAAGGCAAGGTTACGCCGGTATTCGTACCGATCGAACGGGATGGCTCCTTCGTGGTTGAAGGAAAGGTTTATGGTTGATTGGATTGTTCCCATCATCCGAACCGTTGACGACCATATAGACGACTGGGATACCGCTTCGGATTTCGTTATGAAATCGTTATCAAAGAATCGCACTAAATCCCGCTAAGTCGGGTTACCGTTCTCCTGCCGGATCAAACAACCGGCAGAATCGGGAAATCATGACGGCAATGAGTTTTGACCCATTAGCCATTTATTACATCATCGCACTCATCAGCATCCCAGTTCTGGGTTTGCTTTATACCGCTATTACCGAAAACTTCTACTGGAAGGGATTTAAAGATGGAAAACGACTCGCCGAAAACAATCGCAGCTCAAGAAATACTCGATGAAGCAGGTCATATTCGAGCCGCGAGAGGTGCGATCTATGGGCATCCATATATCAACCATCGACGCATTGCAGATTTCTGGACTACCTATCTTGGTTTTCCAATCACGCCGGATCAAGTGGGAATGTGCATGGCATTGGTCAAAGTCTCACGGCTGGCAGAAACGGCAGGTCATCGAGGTCGAGACGGTTACGTTGATGCTTGTGCTTATCTCTCACTTGCTGCCCAGCTCGCAACCACCGACCCAACCGAGTTCGATGCCTATTAGAGCCAACCACGATCGCAAAATATGGTGCGACACTTGCAAAACGCGCTATGGGAGCGTCAATGGTAAGTGGCATGATCTGGCAATGACTCCGGCACGCTGGATCGTCGTGAGTGAAACTCAGGAACGAAAGGGAATGAGTAAAGCCTATTGCCAACCCTGCGCCAATTTCGCGCAGATTAGGCATGATGGCTCAACGTGGACTTTTAGGGAACAATTAGATTACGCATTAGCAAGGGAGACATTAGATGGCATGGAATCTTAACGACTACGAAGACGTAGCGAGCTTAAATCGCTGGTTTCAGGATAACTACCCAGCCGGACGCATTTCACTAGCTTTTATTCATGAAGATTGGGAGAATCAAGAAGTAATCATTGAATGTGCGCTATTCAGGGATTGTGCGGATCGTGAACCGGCAGTTCTTAACGTAGCTCGCGGCAAGGCAAGTGATTACCCGAAGAATATGCAGCGTTGGTATCTTGAAGACACCGCAACGAGTGCAATCGGTCGAGCGATTCTTTTGCTCAAAGGTGCTAACAAGACTGCTACGCAAGACTCGATGAGATACGTCGCTCAGGGTGATCAGGGGCATAAAGTCGAGCATCCTTTTAATCCAGTTGAAGCGGTCAAGGAAGTACCCAACGAACCTCAGACAGTCGTTTGGGATGATGAGGAAACGACCGCATTTCAAAGTACCGGTGATTTCATTGGCGATCTTCAAAAGCAGCTAGGAGCCACCGTGGAAGGCTTTAAATGCGCTCATGGCGACATGTTGAAGAAGGAAGGAACCGGCAAGACTGGGAAGCCTTACTTTGGCTATGTGTGTGGGGCTAAATCAAAAGCTGATCAATGTGACGCCAAATGGGGCAAGTTGGTAGGCGGATCATGGGTCTTCGAGGGGAAGGCAACCGACTAATGAATGACGGCGATCGAAACCCTTATCCGGTTACATGCGCTTGGTGTAACTTGCCATTAATCCCATTCGACGGTTTAAGGGTTCTTATGTCGCATCCCGAAGATATGGACTATGACTGGGCGTGCAAGCCGTGTTACGCAAAGGTTATGAACCGTGAATAGGCGTCAAAGGGGGCGTGAGAGTGAGAAAATCGTTGCTGACTATTTGGTACGTCATGGGTTCGACACCGCGCATGTTACGAGTATGGCGGCTTCTGGTTCTGACGTGCTGGGCGTTGAAGGCGTTGATTTCGAAGTCAAGGCACGCGCCGGAATACCAATTAGCGAAACTATGGCTCAGCTCAAAAGAAGGCGTCGAGAAGTAGGGCTAGGCGTTGGCGTGCTAAGGCTCAATGGTCAAGGTGAGAAGGCGATCGGAGATTGGGTCGCCATTCTTACCTTTGACGACTTTATTCACTTACTGAAAGCGGCTGGTTATGGCTCTCGATAAATATGTGGCTAAATGCACTTTATGCATGAAATTAGTCTTTATGAGGCGTTGGCAATGGCATTATCTTGAAAATTGCATTAAACATGAAAATGTGCAACATGGCTCTCGATGATAAGCGAGTTTCAAGGTGTATTTCATGCGGTGTTTATGTCTATGCGCGGGAAATGTGTGAACGATGCTATCCAAAAGACTAAACGCGACACGCCGTCTGACCTGCGGTTATGTAAATGGATTTGACATCGATGATACGCTTAGCGTGCCAGCCCGCGGGGTCAGAGCCCGAGCGGGGGCACTAGCGATCGGGCGATCTCTATTTATCCTTGCTTTCGCAGTATTAATTAATCTTCTAATTAGCGTTCCTAATAGCTTTGCTTGGAAAAACCATTCTATGAATTTAAAGGTTTATGCAATGAATCAAATAAATGAATGGTCTGAATTTGAGTGTTACGTCGAGCTGATACATCGTGAGAGTACGTGGAACTATAAGGCTCGCAATGGCTCACACTATGGCTTAGGGCAAATGCGCTCAGAGTGGTATAGGGATCTCACACCTAGGAAGCAGATTAAGGCGCACTTAGCGTACTTAAACCATAGGTACGAAGGATCACCATGTAAGGCACTCAACCACCTATATAAGAAGGGGTGGCACTAATGGCAAGTAGTCTGAATGATAAAGGATCGACGCGTAAGTGGCGCACTATCAGAGCTGCCATTCTAAAGCGTGATCAGAACACGTGCTTCTACTGTGGAGACTATGCGGATACAGTTGATCACATCGTGCCACGATCGAAGATGGTTGGTGAGAACGCTGATACCTACGACAATCTCGTAGCTGCTTGCAAGAAATGTAATTACAGTAAGGGGGGTAGGTTTTTTGATAGCCTGCCGACACAGATCGGAAGAGCGGTTCAGCAGGAATGCC
>ERZ869925.1015-NODE-1015-length-14826-cov-13.110148_pt1 | contig 14826 bp, 20 predicted proteins | sample MGYA00579311_ERZ869925 | MGnify/ENA primary metagenome ERZ869925 (study PRJEB32216, sample SAMN09231817) | wastewater metagenome | place: USA: Maryland | collected 2016-07-30 | study: EMG produced TPA metagenomics assembly of the PRJNA472060 data set (Reclaimed...
TCTTTTTGAAATTGTTCTGGGGTTTTTGTTCCTTTAGAATAGTTGCAAGTTGTACAAGAAGTAATGAGATTACTGAATTCATTGGTGCCGCCTTTACTGAGGGGTGTGATATGGTCGACCGTATTCGCGCTATCAGCTCCACAGTAGTAGCAACAGTAGTTGTCTCTTTCAAGTACAGCCTTTCTAATCTTTCTCCACTTTGATGTGGAACCTTTACGTTGAGAATACATGGTTTGTTTATTATATATGTGTTTAGAACCCTTGTGTGTTGAAGGGCAGAGAACGGCTTAATAGTAGTACCATTCTCTAATTGAACCCTGAGGTTTCGGGTTATCGAACGGAAGCCTTATTTGTTATTCGGCGTAGTCTCGCCATATCATCACAGACTTGTGAAGCTAATAGGAGACTCGTTATTAGCAGCTTGTGATGTCGTAACTTCTCGTTATTGTTACACGCCATGTTGATTAGGCATGGGTAATTAACACCCTCTGACGGTGATTAAATTGGCTATCAACCAACCCTCAACTTTAAGTTTAGACTTGGCATGAGCTACCAAGGTGTTACTTATATCAGTTCTGTTAGTAGTTGTCTATCCTTGGGTCTTGAATCCAATCTTCAATCATTTGTAAATTTTCTTTACGTTGTAAATCTTTATCTACCATATCTTGATAAGCTTCAAGTTTTTTCTTTTCTGCTAAGCGTTTCTGATAACATTTAGCATCTTTACATAACCATTCTTTACTGTTGTCGTAATCGTAATGATAATGTAAATAGATTGTTGTCATTCTGCATCACACTCGTGTATCAGTTCTTTAGCAATCATCTTATGACAATTTTTACACCAAATATATGTTGCCATTATTTAATCCTTTGCATGCACGCTTTACAATAGCTAGCTGCATAACACCAGCCACCACAACTAACGCACCTTGATATAAGTTCTAACATACGCTTTCACCCACTCCCAAATCTGCATAATACCAAGAGTGAGTATTCCACCTAACAACAAACTGATTACAGCTTCTCTACCTAACGGTGTTCCCATTTTATGCCCCTGTCTTGACTTAATGTTTCTTTTCTACTATCTTTCTTGCTTCTTCCATATCATCTCTGTTATGAAAGTTAGATGCTTTGTTAAGTAGGTCTTGTGAAATTGAGAGTCTCAAGACTTGCTCTAGCTTGTAAACATCTTGTGGTTTCATTTCGCCCCCCTTCCTTGGTCTTATTGTTTCATATATAACACTAATAACACCAGAAACACACCAATAGAAGCTGTAAATACTTCCACGCTATTTAACCCCCATTTTCTTTGAACATTGTGGAAATGCTTTATCAAATCCCTGTCTATTTACGAGTATCTGTGCACGATGCAGCTGTTCGCGCACAGACGCTCTTGAAGGGTCGCCAGACCCCCCTACCCATTTCCAGCTTCTGTTATCAAACTGAAACAAGCCCCTGTATTTGCCTGTTCGGTTCACAGCTTCTGGGTTTAATGATGACTCACAAACAGCTATTTTCCGGTAGTCGTTTGGTAGTAGCTCAACATCATTAAAATATGGGTCGACTAAAAAGATTTCTAAAATTTGTCCGTACTCCAATCTGCAGCTGCCATTTCATCTGGTTCATGAGATGACGGAAGTTTAGAAGCGTTTAACCATGCACTCAAGTTATCTGCCAAAGCTTGTTGATTGTCTAATTGGTTTTTAACTATGGTGTATGGGGCGAATTCTAACTTAACAAACTCCTGCTCCTTACTTAGGAATTGCAGATATTTCAGTAGCTTGTCTTTATCCCAGTCAGTATAGATGCGTTTACAAAGGCTATGCAAGAAGTTTATTTGCTTCTCTGTAGCAACCCTGTAATTGCCAAAATATGACATTTCTAAGCCTTGTCCTTGTCCAGATACAGGCGCAGGGGTTTCTTGGCTAATTTTGCCCTCTATGGGCTTTCTAGGGCTATCTAATGGGGTCTGCCAAGGGTCATTTTGTGGGTTCATTCTTTCAACTTCCTCTCTTGAAGCAATGCTTTTTGAAACTTTTATGCCAAGCATGGCTAAACTGCGTCCGACAGCTGAGGTTTCCAATACCATAAGCTCCGAACCTCTAGCAAATCCTTTAGCAGGAACACGCTCCCAAGCAGTACCGTTACAATAAGCCATTTTGTCTCTATCAGGATAGGCATAAGCCCTGCCCCAAATATATGTTTCATTGTTCAAAACCATTTCACCTTTGAAATCAAAATGAATTGCACCATTTGGATACAGCTCATAAAAGGTTTGAATACGGTCTTTAACTTCTATGTAATCTTTCAAATAATCCACTTAGTTCACCCCTATAAATAGTCCGTAAAATTCCTGTAATTGCGCTAGCTTGTTTTCACAATCGCATTTTTCAAACGTGCACCTAGTTCTGTGGTAATAATCCATGGTGTGGTAGGCGTGCGCTAGAAGCTGCGATATTGGATACCATTGTTTATCCATGTCTTGCCCCTTTCGTTAAAACGAGGCTAAAGCATTATTAGCTGAAAACACAGCATTGAATCATAACAATTTGATAACGGCGTTAACGCCAAAGCTCGCCTTCAGCTATAAATGAACCGTCTTTATTAAACGACACAAGCTCAGGTTTTACTTGTCCATCTTGCTCATATACAACGCCAAAGCCTGCCGACCAATTTGCAATATTTTCTTTTAGGTAGCTCATTTTTTTGATGTCGCAAAGATGCCCTACTTCAACACCCGTTAATGTTGTTTGGTTTCCCCCAAAACCGTAGCTTTGACGCATGATTCCTTGACGGTGCGTATGAGAGCAAATGACACTTTTGTTTGTTTTAATTGCAAGGTTAAGAGCTGTAGCTCCTGCCTGACTAAATAACCTGTTTTCATCACCGTGAGCTAGAAGCCAGCCTTTAGTAAATTCTTTTAAGGTTCTGTTATATGTAATGTTTATGTCTTTGTCGTTGTACCCTAAAAGGTTTTCAATTTTGATGCAATCAAGTACTGACATTGCTGGGGCAAATTTTTGAACGTAGCGTTCAATTCTAGCTGTGTGATTGGAACGTTGCATTATGAAAGGCTTGCTGCGTCCAATAGCACTACGGAATTCTTTGAGCAAGCCCTTCAAACCAATTATATTCTTTTGTAATGAGCCTTCAAATTCTAGGGCTGTTCCACGTGCATAACTTGAAATTGTCTGACAGTCAAGCTCATCGCCGACACAAAGCAACATTTCTGGCTTGACGTAATCGATGTAATCTAGTAAAGAATCAACATATTGTTTTTTAATAAATGGAAACTGTAAATCTGATATAACTACGTAACGCTTAATACGTCACCTCGTTTTTCGTTTAGGTTTTCCTAACTGTGTTTCAATACTACTAATAGTTGTGTGAATTTTCGATACCTCAATCTGTAGGCGTGTCACTTTATCTGATAATGAACTTCCACCATTAGGAAATAGTTGTGATTTCATTTTGATTATTTCAGCTGTTGCTTTGATGACTAAAACAAGAATGGTGATAAGTAAACCTATTATGCCTACAAGTTCGTTGACCATTTATTGACCGTCAAACCATTTTGGGTCATAAAAATCATCGTCATCATCTTCATCAGGTGAGATAGTGAATTGGTATTTTTCTGCAGCAAAGTTGATAATGCCAAATACAGAATGTTGAGGCATGTCAGCATTTGATGTTATTTTTATTGTTTTCTTTTTACCGTCAAATACTTCAAGAATGGCAACAAAGCCTGTAATAAGTTTGCCGTCTTCATGAGCTGTGTTGATGATTCGTACTAGCTCTGATGCCATAACATCAGGAAGTTCTATTGTTTGTTTTTTAGCTTTAGGTTTATTCATATACCAAATGCCTTTCCGTTAAGGTCGCCTGCCTTAGTAAAGGATATATGAATATGTGACACATGAGGGTTAGCACCTTTGTAAACACGCCATGTCCAATTTTGACGTGGTGAAGCTATACGGTGCTGGTGGATTATGTAGCTTATTCTTTTATCACCTTGTTGTGCTATCTTTTTAATGTTCTCAGCAAGTAACCATGAAGCTTTACTTGAGCCTTTGATTAAATCGGCATCAACATCTATTGCACGTACCCAGCCGTTAGCATCAGGATTGTGGTCTGATTTGCGTTTACTGTGTGCTGTGTCGCCTAACCAGCCGTCAGATGTTTTATCGCGTTTAGGGTATTTGGTGTTTATTTCGGAGCGTAATTGCTCAGCTGCTTTACTTAGTTTTGGTTTTGGCATTAGGGTTCATAGCTCCCATTGAAGCAGCTACAACAGCACCTAATACAGCTCTGTAATCTAGGGCAAAGTCTGTGGCTTGCCATGCAGCAAGAAAGGCTATTGCGCCCATTAGTGCTGCTTTGTGGTTAAAGGATTGCGTTGATTTCTTCATCAGTAAGTCCTGCTATTTCTGCTAACTTTTTGATAGCGTTTTCACGAGCTTCTTGTTTGGCTTTATACTCGGCTTCAAGTAGTGCTTGTTCATCACGCATTTGTTTTCTGTCTGCCTCAAATGTTGCTTTATCATCACCAGTTAATTCAATAACTGAATCATCTATTCCAATAATTATTTTATTTGTTGTAGCCATACACGCTCACACTTCCTGTTATATTTCCTGCACTTGGAATTAAAGTAAATCCAGTATATGAAGTTGCAAGGTTGTGAAATCCTGCATTTATTCCATTAAAAGTTTGATTAGTTCTCAAGTTACGAGTAAAAATAATTGTTTTATCAGTTTTGAATGGTTCATCAACTTCAATAATTGCACTAACTGTATCTGGAAAAGTACCACCAAAATCTGACGCATAAAAAGAAGTTTGTGAATATTCAGCAATATTTAATGTTGAAGTAGAACTACCAGAAATGTTATATGGGACAATTCCATTAGTTGTGTAATCTGAACCAGAAGCATCAGTTGAAGATACTCTTAGACGCATTCTTAATGAACCAATAGCAGAGTTTGTATAGTTTATTTTAATTTGATAATTATCATAAGTTGTACTAAAAACATCATTTATAGATTGACTAGTTACTGCACTAAAAGTAGTTGTGTTTAGTAGTACGAGTCCTGCTTTTTTAGTTCCCAAAGCAGTATTCATTGAAGTATCAATTGCTGAACCCAAAGTTGCAATTGCGGTGGCTCCGTCTTTTACCAAATCCGTCGAAGTTGGTACAGACCACCCATAGTTGCTCGTAGTTGTTGCCATAGTTCCTTATCCTATCGCTAAGTCAAGCCAAGTCAAGACACTATCCAAATTCTGCCATTGTGTCGTAGGTGAATAGTCTCCCCATTGTACATCAACCGTGCTAAAGATTTTGTTACTTAACTGGATTTGTAAATCCATTGAATTTTTGCCAAGTGTCCAAGTCCACCCTTCAGCAAATCCTTCAAATTCGCCTGTAGGAAACAGCCCCACAGGTAATGAGCTGACAAATAAAGCTTTGTCCATTGTGATGTTAATTAGTGAGTTTCTTGTGGTGTCGTCTAAATTTGGGTTTGCAAGGTTTAAGCTAAGTGAATCAAATGATGTTTTTGGTATGCCTCTGAGGGCTACAAATCGGGTGGCTTGAGCTGTGGCTTCTGTTGAGTCAGCTAGCAGGGTGGCGTTGATTTGTTGTTGTAAACCAAATAGGTCAATACTTAAATCGTCTACAGCTTCTACTTCTTGTACTGGGTCAGCAAATTGAACAACAACATCGTTAACGATGTCTGCTGTTTGGAATCTCGTTTGTATGCCGTCAGCTGATACGTATTGAGCGTTTAATGGTATTAGGTTTGTGCCATAGTTGTTTGTGCGTCTTTCAGCGTCTGCGTAACCTATGTTGCCTGCACCTGTTTCATACATGTAACCTAAGCCAGATTCTGATGTGTCTACTACCATGTCAAAAGCGTTATCAACACCAGCTGCTCTAGCTATGATTTGGTATCTTCCTGCATCTACTGTGTCTATGCCTTGAACACCGTATGTAGCCCAAGTATCTGTTACAGGTACATCATTCCAAGTAAATGCGCTACTTAAATCTTCCCAAGCTATGTAAAGTGTTTCTTGAAGTATTCGTGTGATTCTTGCGCCGTCAAGTTCTTTAGGATAAGCAACAGAACCTGCGTAACGTTTAACAAGTTTAGATAAAGCACCTTGAGCTTGAATAAGCATAACGTTTGCAAATACCCCACCAGCACCAGCACCTGACAAAGTATTTTGAACACTTGAAACTTCACCAGTAAAAAGTTTAACCCAAGCACCAGATGTGTTTTTAGTTTCAATAACAACAACATCAAGAAGATTAACTACAGGGCTTGCACCTGAAAGGTTGATAAGTTCAAGATTACAGTAACTTGGTTGTGTGGCATCAAATATGTCTACTCTGCCTTGAGTGATTGTTGCGTTACTTAAAACTTCAGATGTGTACTCGACACCTTCTATTGTTATTCGGTGTGTGGGTGTAAAAATTGCCATTATCTAAGTCCGACACGTAACGCCGATGCTGGTACTTTGATTCCACTTGTTCTTGATGCTGTGCCAAGTGACTTTGTGATTGCTCTTGAAACACCTTGTGGGTCTATAGCTTCTTTAACGTTGACTGTAAAATTATTTATTGTCCTATCTACAGCACCACCAATAGTGCGTGATAGTCCACCTTCAGGAATGTCTACTCTTGCTGCGCTTTGGGTTTGAGCAAATCTTGATGAGAATTCTGCAAGTTTGGCAAATGGTTCAATAAGTTTATTAACTATTTCAAGCAAAGTTGTCATATTGTCAATAAATTTCTTTAATCCTGTTTCACCGTTTGCACCAGTTATTTCATCATTAAACAATCCAAATTGTTTAGCAAGTTCTTTAACAGCAATACCCAAACCATAAGCGCCAGTAGAATCATCACCAGCTGCTTCATTAAGACTGTCTTTATATTCAATGACTCTGCCTTTAACATCTCGCAAAGCATTTTTAACTGATTTAGGGTCACCACCTGTTAAACCTGCTACAAAATCTTGTAAAGCATCTACACCTGTTGTAGTTAAGAATTTGATAAATGGGTCAAGAGCATCAAGAATAGTTTTACCTATTTCTTCTTTCATTTTAGTTAATGCTGTTCTGACTATTTCAAGTTTGCCTGCATATGTTTCTGCAGCTGTGGCAGCAGCACCTTCATATTGTTTTGTTAAATCTGCAAGAATATCAGCAAATGGTCTAGCTACTTCTTTGGTTTCTAATATGGATTTGCCTACGTTTTTTTGTTTCTTTTCAAATGTGTCTGATGCGTCACTTGCACGTAGTTGTGCTCGTTCTAAACTGTTTTGTGCTTGGGCTAAATCAAGGGCATCTGATTTGTTATCGCCAAGTACTTTGTTTAATCGTTCTTGTGCTTTTTGAACGCCAAGGCTAGCAGATTCAGCTGATAATTCTGCTTTGGTTAAATCTTCTTTAGATGTTTTAACTTTTTTAGTGGTTTTAATTGTTGTTTGTAATTCGATACCTAAGTCTTTTAGACCTTTAGTGTTGCCGTCATAAGCTCTAGCTAAAGCATCTGCTACTTCGTTTAAGGATTTACCTGTGCCTGCTGCTACGTCTTGTGCTACAGCTTGTATTTGTTGAGCTTTGTTTAGGTCTTTTACGCTTCTTAGGATTCGTTCAAAGCTTGGGACTATTTGGTCTGAATTGACGCCTGCAGCTCTTTCAGCTGCGTCCAAATAATCTAAAGTTGCTTTTGTTTGTCCTGCTGTTGCATTTGTTAAGTTTTTGATAGATGTTTCTAGTAATGCTGCTTCTTTTTGGTCTTCTATATAAGCTTTGACGCTTGATACGCCTATGGCAAATGCTGCAGCTCCAGCAGCTGAGGCTAAACCTATAAATGCTGCTCCTGCTGCTTTAAGGGCTTTACCTAAATCGTCGCTAAAATTGTTGCTTGATTTTTTGGCATCATCAAGACCTTCAATGAAGTTTTTAACATCGGCAAGTAAAGCTACTTTAAGACTTCTCATGTCAGCCATTATGCAGCCCTACCTTTCCATGTGTCGGCAATTTTTTGATAACCTTTAAGCCATTCAGATACAATTATAGGCTGAAAACGTTCTAAAGCAATAAAAATAAACCAACCACGATTACCACGACCTTTACGTGAGCTTCTTGGTGGGAATTGTTTATATCCTACATAAGTTCCTGAACGTCTTTGACGTCTTACGTTTTGGTCTGCACCAAATTCTGAACCAAACAATAAATCACTAGCTGATGCACCACTTCTGGTCACACGTGTTCTTCCACCTAAAGTAAAGTTAGGTGCTTTGTCTCGTTTGTTAATTTTTAATGATTTCATTATTGCGTCAGCTTGTGCAGCGTTAGGTGCGTTAGCTGCGTATGATGTTACAAATTTTGCAGCTCGTTCAGATAAATCTTCAGCTATTTTACGCATATCGTTTTGGGCGATGTCGTCCATTTTAGTTAATGCTGCTAAAAGTTTTCGTAGTTCTCTGTCATCTACTCTGACAGTTATACGTCCACCCTTGGTTTTACCTGAAATAGCGTTAGCCATTATTTCGTTCCCTCAATACATCTACAGCTGTAGCCCATATTTCGGGTTCGGCGTTCAGCCAATAATCTGGTGTTAATCCTGTCGCTATCGCTAGCTCTACAGCTAGACGCCCGATGCTTCGGGCTTGGTAAAATTTGCTGTCTCAAAGCTAACAGTTGCAATAGACGTAACTGTTTTTTTCCATGTTTCAAAGTTTTCAATTTTGGTTGTAATGCGTTGCTGCATTTTATGGGCAAGAAATAAAAGAAGAGAAGTACTTGGAACATCTTCTTCCGTAAGTATTTTGATGATGCCTTTGCCTTTATATAATTCTGTTTCAGCCAAAGATAGTTCAACAGGTCTTGTCCATTCTTCAAATCTTTCTCCTGTTTCTAATTCCCAAGCTAATTTTAATTTAAGCATTTTTGATGCCCCTGTTCTTTAGTAGTTGTTACGCTGTTAGGTCTTCGGTTGGGATACCTACTACTTGTAATGAAACAGAACAAGTTTGGGCGTCTGCACCTGAAGCACTAATTGGTGGATATTGTGGTAATACTGTACCAGTCAAGGTAATGCCAGTTGTGCAAGTTAATACAAAAGCAAGTGTTGTATCTGGTGCGCTTTCTGTTGCGTCCCATAGTGCTTTGTATAAACTGTCAACTTTACCCATGTCGTTTAAGAATTCAATATCTAGTGTTACGTTACTGTCGATATACTTGTAGGCTTTTCCTGCAAGGGTATCAAAAGTTAATCTTTCTGTGTCAAAGTTTATAGCAGAGCTTAAAATTTGTTCAGAATAGTTTTTAGTTGCAATGGTCAAAGTTAATTGACGACCACTTAAAACGGTTGTTGCCATTTTTTGTTACCTTTCTCAGCCTGTGTAGACTGTTGTTATTTGTATCTCAGAGCTTAATAGGTCTGTACTATTTGTGGCTCTAATTCTTGGACTTGAAACTGATAAGATTGACCATTTGGTAGGTATTAAAGCACAAATAGCTTCTATATCATCTTCAAGATTTGTTAAAGCAGAAGGATTTGAATAAACAGTTCCTACTACTTCTAAAGTTAATCTTACATTCCAATTTTTGTTATTACCAATAACTATTGGTTCTAAGTATGGGTCGCCTGCAAGTATTAAAACACTTGGTGGGATTATGACTTCTGGAACATGGTCATAGGCTGAGTATTTGGTGTTGTCGGTTATAGCTGTTTTAAGTTCTGAGCGTAGCGTGGATAATGCCATGCTTAACCCACTTGACTGTTAGGGTCAATATATTTACTTATCAAACCTGTTACTTTGTAAAGTAATGTTCTGCCCATTCGGTATGGGGACGGTACAAAATCTAAAGCTTGAGCTGTTCCTGAGCCTGTAAGTCTTGATTGGAATACGTCTACAGATATTTGTAACACAGCTTCTTCAACAGCATCCACGCCGTCGTATTGTGATAAATCATTTTCTGCAGCTATACCGTTTGGTATAACGTTGTACCATTCTTTATGAACAGGTGCGCCTGTTGTGGTAATTCTAAAAGTGTATGGGTCAACTATTTCTGAAATTGTTTTATTGCCGTTAACGTGTGCTTCAACGCCAGATATGGCTACTGTTGCGCCTTCATGAAATCCATGTGGTCTTGTAGTGTGCACAGTTGTTGTGGTTGTTGTTGCTGAATAATGTTTGTCAATTCCGACTTTCCATTGGATAAGAAAATCACCTATGGCATCTTCAGCTGTTTCAATTATTGAATTTAAGTCTGCGTCTGAGTATAAAGAAACGCTTACGCCTAGCACATTACGTAATTGTGTTGCTGTTACTAATGCTGGCATATTTTGTTCCTTTCGTTAGGGGTGAGAGGCTAGCCACAGGGGCGAGACTAACCTCTCACGATTAGTTAGTTCTGGTTATGCAACCATGAACTTGTAAGCGCCAGCTGCAATCTTTGTTGCGATTGCGCCGTAGCCGTAGTAATTTACGTCAATTTGTCCTGTGTTGATTACGTTGGTGCGTAGGCTCAAGCGTGGGCTTTCGTACCATGTGTAAGCATCTGGGTTAATTACGTACATTGAACCGTCAGTAATTGTTGCTGTTCCTACGTTACGTGAAACATACAAATCTAATCCTGCTACGTTTCCACGCAAAGATTGTGGGCTTACAGCTCCACCAGCGTTGCTTGGATTTGCAGCTGTGTAGATTGGGCGTCCTGCGTCGTTTAGACCCATGATTGCACCCCAAGCTGCAGGTGATACTAACAAGTTACGAGCAAATCCTAATGAGTTGCTGTAAACAGATGTTGCACCGTCAGCAACAAAGTCAAGAAGACCTGATGCATCTAATGTTCTGTTTCCACCGTCAGTTGCACCGTCGTAGATTGCTTGTACTACAGCTGTGTCAGTTGCTTTTGCGTAAGCGAATTCCATTTGACGTACTAATTCGTCAAAAAATGCAGGTGATGAACGGTCTAGTAATTCTACTGAGAATGTTTGTTGTCCTGCGTATTTTTTAACTGAAACAGTCACAAAAGATGATGCTGTATCTGTTTCTGAAATTGCGCCACCTTCTGAAGCTTCTGCAACAGTTGGAGCAGTTGTAATCTTAGGAATTTCAAAGGACATTCCAGCAGGTGGAAGGGTCGCGCGAGAAATAGAATCTATAGCGCCTCTTTCACCGTTTGCAATTCCGTTGATTAGTTCGGTTGATTGTGGTGTTGGGATAAATGCAGCGTTGTTGCCTGTGGTGTCAGCTGCCATAACGTATTGACGGCTGTCTTCGTTGCCAAGTGCTGCACGAATGTTGTGTTCTAAATAAGAAGCTTTTGAGTTGATTGGGCTTCTTGGTGCTGTAAAGATAGCTGGGCGAACGTTACGTTCTGCAGCTTCTACTACAGGAGCTGCAACTTCAGCTGCAACTTCTTCTACTACTTCTGGGGTTACTTCGTTTGACACGATAGCTTCCTCACTTTCTTTTGGTTGTTCTGATTCGCTTGCTGCGACATCAGTTATTTGTGCGTTCTCTCCAAATGCTGGAAATGTAACGTGTGATACTTCTCTTAATGTTGCAGCGTTAACGATTACTTGTTCACCTTTGGTGATGTAGTCATCTATCATCGCTCCAATACTAAAACCAGTTCTTAAACCTTCTTGAGCTTCAGCTAATGCGTCGTCTCCAGCGTTAGTTCTAGCTACACGAAATGTTGCAATTATTCCGTCATTTGTTTCTTCGTATGATTTTAATTTTCCTATTGGTCTTGTCATGTCGTGTTCTGTAAATAGTTTGATTCCGTCACCAATAGTTAATGAACCTTGACTAAATACGACGTCGCCCATGTTTGTATGACCAACTTTATTAAATGGCACTATCCAGCCTTGTAATTCTCTTTTTGAAGAATTGGCTGCAATAATGTCTGTAGAAAACTTTACATAATTATTCATTTATTAAGTCTTCCTCGATTCTTGCTTCTTCAACTGTCATAACTCCCAAAGGTATAAGCTTTGTGAATATGTCAGCTCTTTCTAATGCACTTGGTGCATAGAATTCTGATAAATCAAATTTGACGTATGAACCTCTTGGGGTTATGTCAATATCTGATAGTCGTTGTGTAATGCAGGTCATTAAAGGTTTTAATGAGAAATCTACTAATGCGCGTCGTTCTTGAATTGTATTTGAATAGGTCATGCTGCCACCTGCGTTTGCACCGAGATACCATTCGGGAATGTTAACAGCTCTGGCAATTTCGGAAGCCATGTATTGACGTGCTGAGTTTAGCGTTAATTGTTCTGGGCTAAAACCTATGCTTTGAAAGTCGATTGTGTCGTTGACGAAAGCTGTGCCACGTGTGTTGCGTGCTTCTTTCCATGAATTTAACAGAGCTGTAATTCTTTCTGCTGACATTGGCAAATTTGATTTAAGTACTACGTTTGGTGTTGGTTCATCTGCAAATCGTTTAACAGCTTTTTCTAATGCAAGTGCTGTAAGTATTGTTGTGCCTGCTCGGTTTAATAATCCTTCATCATATCCTGTGAATGGTATTAGTGAACCTAATCCAGATACTGGTACTTTATTTCCGTCTACGCTGTAACCTAATACATTTATCCCTGCTGCATCTAAAGTTTTTGTTACACGTGAAGAAGATATCCATTGTGCTGATAATGGTCTTCCTTCTGTGTTTAATTCTAGTATTTGTAAATAACCGTTACCTGTAAAAAGAATGTCTTCAGCTAAAAATGTATATACAGCTTGTCCTGTCATTCTTGGGTCTGGTTGTCTAATGAATGGTGGAGTGCTTACACGTGAATTGTTTGACTCGCGTCTTACTTCAAGTGGAAATGTTCCCAAAGTGCCACATAAAATATTTCTTGCCCTAGCTACGGCTGGTACCTGCATGGCTTGTGCTCTGGTTACCGTTGTTAATCCAAAATAATCAAATGGTTGAGCGTATCCTTGATAATTGTATGGGGCTACGGCAGCGTCGACTTTATTAACGTCGTCTTGTGGTGTGACACCTAATAGATTTTGGAAGAAGCCCATAACTTCTAATTCTTTATCAAATCGTTATATAAGTCAAGCAACAATAATATCAGCGTTTTGAGACCTTCCACCATATTCTGTTGCTTTATGAACAGCAAGAATCATACTTATTGCAGCTGTAGCTCGTTTAGACCTAACCACATACCATGACCCTGTTTCGTTTACTTTTTTAGTGCATTTGTTTACTGAGTCTGTTAATTCTGGTTGATTGGAATGACTGATTCGGTTTCCACTCATCGCAGCTAATGTTTCATCGCAAGCTTTGAAATAATTTGAACCAAGTACAACGTTTGCGTTTATTCCTGCTTGGCGTAATTTTCCTACTACTGAATCGCATGTAAATCTGTTAGCTATGACTTCTTCAGCTCTGTAATGTTTAGCCCAATCGGCTACTTTGCTAGCTATAAACAAATCGTCTATTGGTTTATCTGATATTTGAAATTCCATTAGCCCTACAGCTATGTTTTGGTTGTCTACCATTTGTGAACCTGTTAATGCCCACATGTCTCGTTCAGGGCTTATTTCTAGTCCAAGCCAAGTAGGTCTGTCAGGTTTAAGTGTTAGATTTGGTTGTACAAGTGAATTAAATAATCCTTGTGGGAAAGCGCTGTTCATGGTTTCTACCCATTGGCATAGCACCTCTGTTTGAAAGATTTCAGCTGGTGCAGATAATCCAGCTTTTATAGATTCAAGGGTTATTGTTCTTCCTAAGCTTGGGTTTGCTTCTTTCCAGCCTTCCACATCGTTTAGTTTTCTGCCATTAGCTGCTGACCATTCCATGAATAACAAAGGTTCATCTGTGTTGTTTTCTATCTTGTCAAGGGCACGTTGACGTAAAGCGTTTAACACTACTGATGTATGGTCGCCTGCGTTTGACATGTAGTAGCTTTGTGCGTTGCGTTTAGTTTGGGTTGTGAATTGCAAAGCAGCATAAGCATCAAAGGTTTTATGTTGACGTATTTCGTCTATGTACGTTACGTCAGCTGATAAACCACGTGCACCTGAGCTGTTGGGTGAAATGATTTTATACCTGCAGCCGTTCTTTAATTGGATTTCTTCGCGACCATTTGAACGTGTTATGTGTTTTACTTTTTTACGTAACCAATCAAAGTTTTCTATAACTTCTACGCACTTTCTGAACGTCTCTAAACTTAGGTCTCTGTTTTGCGCTGTAGCCACTTGTAACTCTTCGTCAAACAAATATAACCCTGCAAGGATTCTCATTCTCATTAGATGAGTTTTTCCATTTTGTCTCGACATAATCAACAACGCTTGACGGTAAATAAAGTTATCTTCGTCGTTTACTTTTAGAGCTTCATCAAAAAAATACCGTTGCCATTCAAGTAAAGGTAAATCTATTTGTTCTGAGAATTGTGCTACTTCTAAAGCTCTAGTTCGGTTTGTTTGGGCTGGTGTGGTCTGTAGTCTCGGGGTTGAATGTCCTAATACGTTCAAGAGGGTCATCACCTGCTTCAAGCTCAGGTTTCTCTTTACGACCGAACAGACTCAAACCATACTTATCCAGAATTTGTTGCAACTGACCCATGTACTTGACTTCTTCAATAGGTTTCAATGTTCCACCGTCTAAAACACCAGCAAGCGTGTAAGCCATAGCCATACCAGCTGCATCAAGTTCTGTAATGATGCCCTGACGTAAAGCTTCTTCATGTGCACGGTCTAAAGCAGGAAGAATCCGATGCTTTTCCTCTTTAATCATTACAACTAACTCCTTTACGGCTTTTCAAATGGGGTTTCAAAACAAATTGGGGAGATTTTGCT
>ERZ869925.1017-NODE-1017-length-14807-cov-3.856833_pt1 | contig 14807 bp, 23 predicted proteins | sample MGYA00579311_ERZ869925 | MGnify/ENA primary metagenome ERZ869925 (study PRJEB32216, sample SAMN09231817) | wastewater metagenome | place: USA: Maryland | collected 2016-07-30 | study: EMG produced TPA metagenomics assembly of the PRJNA472060 data set (Reclaimed...
TCAACACCTCGGCGGAGTAGTAGCCCGTGGAGCCCCGGCCGGGGGAGATGATCTTGATGGGGACGGTGCCGTCGGGGCGGAGGGCTTCGTCGAGGTCGACGAGGGCGCCGGTGAACGTGGGGCGCACCTGGTCGACGTGCTCCTGGAGGAGCCGGTGGGCGGTGCGGTCGCGCTGGCGTTGGCGTCGGCCCATCAGCGGGCCTGCTCGTGGGGGGTTGCCATTCGGGGCCTCCGTGGGAGAATCGGGGTCTTGAGCGACGACGACGACGAGGACTGCATCGAGCACCTGTGGCGGCTCGCCGGGTTCGTGCTGGACCTGGGCGGGTCGACCGCCGAGTACCGGTGCGAGCGGTGCGGCACCGTGCTGCTGGTGCCACCGGGCGGCGTGTACCCGGCCACCGCCTGATCAGACGGGGATGAGGTCTCGGACGGGGGTGGGGGTGAACGAGCGCCGCCACCCGGTGGTGGTGCGCTCCTGCGCCAGGTCCGCCCAGGCGATCGAACCGTCGTTGAGGCCGGCCAGGCGGGTCGGCCCCATGATCTTCAACTGCTGGTCCTCGGGCAGGCCCCGGAACACGTCCTCGGCGTTGGGGCGCTGGTCCTCGGGTTCGTCGACGTCGAAGCCCAGGTCCCGCCACGGCTTCGTCACGGGGGTGCGGGTGCACCGGCAATTGTGGGTTACAATGCCGTTGGCGAGGAACCACCCCGTCGACGTCTGGAGGTTGTACACGTGGCCCCGAAATCCCCGGCATCGAACCTTGAGGACGCGGTCCGTGACTACATCGCCGGTGAAGGCTGCGATCTCGTCGCGGCCCGGCACCACATAGGAGCCAATCGCCTCAAGACCGCCCTGGTCGAGCGGGGTGTGTGGCGCACCGGCAGCGACCGCTACCGGCACCGATCCGAGAAGCTCACCCGCCAGGCCCTGGCGGACGAACGACTCCCGGTCGAGGAGATCGCCGCCCGCTACCAGGCCGGCGAATCCGAGAAGCACCTGGCCGAGAGCTACCAGGTGAGCCGCAACGTGATCCGGCTGCGCCTCGAAGCGGCGGGCGTGCCCATCCGTGGTCGGGCGGAGGCGAACAAGGCGATGATGGGCGAGCTGAGCGAGGCGGAGAAGGCGCAGCGGATCAGCGCCGCGCACGCCGCGATTCGTGGCCGGGCGGCCAACCCCGACCGGCTGGCCAAGGCGGCGAAGACCCGGGAGGGCCTGATGCTGAACGTGTCCGAGGCCGAGATGCAGATGGTGCGGTGGCTGCGACGGCGGGGTTGCACCGGGGTGGCCACCCAGACCGCGGTGGGCCAGTACAACATCGACATCACCACGGGATCCGTCGCCGTGGAAATCTTCGGGGGTGGATGGCACGCGTACGGCAGTCACCGGAAGCGTGCGGCGAAGCGACTCGGCAAGATCCTCGATGAGGGTTGGAACCTGATGATCGTCTGGGTTGACCGCAACCGGTACCCGCTCAGCGTCGAGGCCGCAGACAAGGTGGCTGCCTTCGTTGAGCTGACCCGCCGGGACCCATCCATCCGTGGTCAGTACCGGGTGATTTGGGGTGACGGTGAGGAAGCGGCCGTCGACGGTTTCGATCTCGATGACCTGTCCGTCAAACCAGCGCGTCGTGGCCGCCTGAGCTGACGGGCCGGTGATCGTGGCGCCGGCGACCAGGCAGTTCTGGTGCCCGTCCGGGCCCGTCTCGTCGAGATCATGGATGGTGCTGTCCATCGCCCAGCAGGCTTCGCAGGTGGTGTCGTCGAGCTCGGCGGTCCACATCCACCCGGCGAGGACGTCGTCGTTGGCGGCCATGGTCTGCTTGGAGGACGCCCGGTAGGCGTCGAGGATCTCGGTGCGGGAGATGGTGAGGGCCCGGGTGAGCCCGCCGTTGAACTCGGTTTCGAGGCCTCGCAGCATGCGGGCGGCGGCGTCCCGGGGGGACAGGCCGAGGCCGATGCCGGAGACCAGTTGGCGGAGCATGGCGTCGGTGGCCTGCTGGGTGAGGGGCTGGGAGAGGGCGGTGATCTGCTGGGTGGTGCGGTGCACGATCCACTGCAGGGCCTGCAGGTCGACCCGGTCGAAGCGGACGGCGAGGGAGGCGGTGGCGCCGGCGGTCGTGGGGAACTGGGAGGCGATGAGGCGGGGGGTGAGCTGGTGGACGAGCTGCACGAGTTCGGCGGCGGCGCCGGTGGAACCGACTTGGGTGGCGCCGAGGAGGCGGCCGAGCTGCTCGGCGGTGTGTTCGAGGGCGGCGGTGACCCGGTCGAGGCGGGCGAGTTCGGCGGCGGTGACCTTGTCGGCCCGGGCGGTGACCTGGGCGGCGGCCGCTTCCCAGTCGCCGGCGAGCTGGTCCCAGGCGCGCACCCAGGCGGCGACGGTGCGACGGGTTTCGTCGTCGACGGCGGCGTCGATCGAGGTGCGGAGGTCGGTGATGAGGGTGAGGGTCTCGGGGGAGATCGCCATCAGGGCGCGGGGACCGGTTCCGGCGCCGGTGGGGTCGGGCCCGGCGGGACACCCGGCGGGACACCCGGCGGGTTGCCGGCACCACGGAGGAGGGCGGCGGGGTCCTGGCCCTTGCGGAACGCATCCGCCACCAGGCTCCCGAGGGTGCCGCCGTTCTCCTTCTCGAGCTTGGTCTGCTGCAGCAGGTCGACGAGCTCGTCGATGTCCTCGACGCCGAGCGCCTGCAGCAGGAGCCGCAGGATGGTTTCGTCGTCGACGAGACCGGAGTCCTGCGCCAACCGGATGGCCTCGACCAGCGGCTTCACGTCCTGCTCGAGAATCGGCGGGAACGTCACGTCGACCGTGCGGTCGGTTTCGTCCGGCAACTCGACCTTCACCCGGCCGGTGCCGGGCTGGCGGGTCACCGTGCCCTGCAGCGGGCCGCGGGGGGCCCGCACCCACCAGTCGATCTGGTAGTTGATGAGCCGCCGGTAGATGTCGGCCCACAGCTGCTGGCGGGTCAGCATCGCGAGTTCGGTGGGCCGGTCCAGGGTCTTCGCGGTGGCCAGGTTCCCCTGGTCGGGGTCGCCGGACAGGATCGTGTCGGGCAGGTCCATGGCGGCGGCGACCATGAGGCGCAGCGCCTTGGCGTCGTCGGCGTCGATGACGGCGTCGGTCTTCGGGATCGGCTTGATGCTGTCGCCGTCACCGTGCACGAACGCGGCGCCGGCCACGGGGGACGGGTTCTTGTCGATGCCAGCGTTGGCCCCGGTCGGGGCGAGCGCGGTACCCATGCGGGTGGCGGTGGACGCGGCCTTCCCCTTCTTCGAGGTGACGTCCCACGCGAACCGGGACAGCGACCGCACGATCGTGGACCAGTCCTCGAGGAACGCCTTGTACGCCCGGGCCCAGTCGTTCGCGGCGTACGTCTCGGGGAGACCGAAGCGCATGCGTTCGAGCCCGCCGACCTTGACGTGGTAGATCGGGGCTTCCCACCGCACCGGGTGGCCGCCGATGCTGGGCCGCCGGTACGCGGGCTGGTACCGCCAGTCCGGGTACCAGGCCTCCTTCGCGGCGGACACCTCGACCCCGGACTCCGGGTCGAACCGGGTCTCGGACCACAGGCGCCGGTAGAACCACACCTCGCGGCGGTCCTCCGGGTTGGTGTGGATCTCGGTGATCTCGTCGACGTCGATCGACCGCACCTTCACGTCACCGGTGAGCGTGTTGGGGTACAGCACGAAGAACAGGTTGCCGGTGGTCTCCAGGGTCTGTTCCTTGAGGAGCCGGGCCTGCTGCCCGAACAGCTCGTCCTGGTGGGCGTCGTCGTCGACCCAGGCCTGCACGAGGTCGTCGACGGTTTCGTCACGCCCCTCGATCTCGACGCCCTGGCCCCACACGTAGTAGCCCTTCACGTTCACGGCCCGCTGGATGAGCGGGTTCTTGAGGAACATGAGCCGGGAGATCGCGATGATGCGGGTGAGGCCGGCCCGGGAGAACTCGGCCTGACCTTCGGTGATCATGCGCACCCAGCCGGTGTCTTCGAGCGCGAACTCGAGCTCGGCGAGGCGTTCTTCGAGGAGGCCGATGGTGTCGTCGCGGGCGACGATCTCGTCGAAGGTGTGCTGGTCGGTTTCGACGAGTGGGAGGGTGCCGCCGGCGCGGCGGATGCGGTCGCGGAGACCCATCAGGCGGCCGGGGCCGGGGTCGTGTTGGCCGCCCAGGTGACGGTGACGGGGGTGGCGCACGGGTGGTGCCGGTACCGGGCCGGTCGCGCCCAGGTGGGCGGGATGACGACGGCGTCGTTGAGGTCGACGGGGGCACCGCAGCGGTCGCAGATCATCATCGGCGTCACCACCTTCGGGTCAGTACGGGGAGATCTCGACGGGGTCGTAGTACTCGACGACCTCGTGGCCGCCGGGCGGGTCGACGAGCCCGTTGAACGCGGTGGCGGCGGCGTCGACCTGGTCGTCGTTGCGGCCGTTCGGGAACGACCGGTGCTCGGCGATCAGCACACCTTCGGCCGCGGCGGGCAGGTGCACGAGGACCCGGCCGGCGCGCTGCTGGGCGGAGTACGTGTTCGCCCGGATCTCCTTGGACTTGGTCTGCGGGCGGACGTTCACGTTGTGGCCGGCCAGCAGCTTCACGAGGAGCCCGGCCTGGTCCTTGCCGGCCTGCCCGGGGTCCTGCGGGATCTCGATCAGGGTGCCCGGCGGGTCGGTGGCGGCGCAGGCGAGGAGTCGCTGCCGCCACTCCTCCGGCGCCAACTGTCCCCGTTGCACGTCGGCGATCACGAACCGGCCGTCCGGGTCAGGCAGCCAGCCCATGAGCACCCCGACGGTCCAGTCGCCGCCGCCGACGGTGGCGGCCAGGTCCCATCCCCGGCACCACACGATGTCCTTTGGGTCGTAGTCGAGGTGGTCGACGACCACCCACCGGTCGTCGGGGAACATGCCGCCCCCGGGTGGGGCCGGGTCCTGCTGCGCCTGGGCGAGCCACACGGACTCGCCGAACTCGAGCGACATCGACGCCCGCATCCGGCGCAACGCGTCGACCGTGTACAGGTCGGGGCACAGCGGCTCACCCAGCTGCCGGCCGAGCGGGTCGTCTTCGTCGTCGGCCAACGCGGGGAGGCGGATCTCCCGCCATTCGTCGGGGGCGTTGGTCTTCAACCAGCCGGACAGGTCGTCCTCGTGCCAGCGGGCGCAGATCACGATCACCGCACCCTTGCCCTGGTTGAGCCGGGACATCAGGGAGCCGGTGACCCACTTCTTCACCTTGGTGCGGATCGTCGGGGACATGGCGTCCTCGTACGAGCCGAACGGGTCGTCGACGACGATGAGGTCGGCGCCCCACCCGATGGGGGAGGAGCCGACACCGACGGCGTACAGGCCGCCCTTGGCGGGGGCCTGCAGGTTCCACTTGGCCTTCGCGGCGGACGACTTGGAGACTTCGACGCCGAACACGTCGGGGCCGTGCTCGGTGATCTGGTCGCGGGCGAACTCGCCGTGGGATTCGGCGAGGTCCTTGGAGGCGGTGCCGAGGATCACCCGTTTCTGGTAGCGGGCGATGAACCAGGCGACCAGCCAGCGGGCGATGTACTCGGACTTGCCGTGCCGGAACGACACGGAGATCAGGAGCCGCCCGTCGGTTTCGATGGCGTGCAGGACCTCGCGTTCGATGAGGTCGAGGTGCGGGTACCGGTGCCATTCGCCGTGGGAGCGGGCTTCGGCGAACGCGGAGGGGCGGGCCCATTCGGGGGTGTCGCGGTCTTCGATGGGTGGGGGGTCGAAGCGGTCGGCGAGGCGGGCGAGGCGGGCGAGGCGGGTCACGGTCACCCCTTCACGGTCACCGTTTCGAGGGCTCGGAGCCGGCCGGCGAACGCCTGGACGAACGCTGCTTGCTGGTCGGCGGTGAGGTCGGCGGCGGCCAGGCCGACCATGACGGCCTGCTGCAGTTCGTCGAGCTCGGTCTCTTCGAGTTGGAGGCGGCGTTCGTCGATGCCGGCGTCGAGGGCGAGCTTGCAGGCTTTGGCGTGCAGGTCGGTCCACACGCGGAGCATGTCCATGAGGACGTGGGGGCGGCCGTCGAGGTTGTGGTCGGGCCCGTACAGGGCGGCGCCGATGCCGATGGTGCCGTCGGGGCTGACGCCGAGCTGGGGGCGGAGGTCGAGCTCGTTGGCGAGGTGGTGGAGGATGCGGGCGATGTTGCCGGTCCGGTTGACGGCTTCGAGGAGCCCGTCGATGGGGTGCTGGTCGTGGACGGCGACCTGCTCGAGGAGTTCGCCGACCTTGGTGGCGATGCGGTCCTGTTCCTGGCGGCGTTCGCCGGCGGCGCGCACCTGGGGGGCGCCGCCGCCGTGCATGCGGCAGACGGGGACGCCTTCCTTCGGGTACTGCAGGCAGGGCTGGCCTTGGCGTTCACCGCGGCGGATGTGCGCGGTGCAGGTGGCCTTGCCGTCGCGCTGGTGAACCAGGCCGCACTTCGGACACGGGTTCACGGTTGCGGCCTGCAACGACGAGAGCCGCCGTGCAGGTGCACGAGCGGCTCAGCTAGCACAGTCGTACCCGAGGTCGGGGCAGCTGTCAAGGGTTCGCTGGGGGTGACCTGCGGGTTCGTGAGTGACCAACGGGTGCGCATTGTTGGTCACACCTTCGCCGTGGGGTTGACCCGGATGCGCCAGGACCCGGACTCGTCGTGGTGGCGGGTCTGCTCGACGGTGGGGGCGGCCTGGTGCTTGGCGACGAAGTCGTAGTGGGCCTGGCACAGCCACATCGGGTGGGGGAGACCTTCGAGCGCGCGGGCGTACCGGGCCGGGTCACGGTCGAGGCCGGCGCCGGCGCAGAGCTCGCAACGGGGTTCAGGGTCGGGGTCGTCGGCGACCGCCAGGCCGTCGAGCCGGTCGAGGAGGTTCACGGCGCCACCGAGCGACGCCGCGGCCTGGCCGAGGAGATCGAAGATGCGTTCGCAGTCCCGGTCGAAACGGTCGGGCTCGAGGCCCCGGCCGAACAGGCGGGCGTCCGCGGCGGACTCCACGGAGGTGAGCTCGGCGCCACCACCACCGCCGCCCATGGTCGCGGCGGGGAACCCGTCGTGCACCCGGCCGGCCGCCTGGGTGCGCCGGTACCGGTCGAGGAGGTCGACGGTGCGCTGCTCCAACGCCCGGAAGTCGAGCGTGGGGGTCTGCGCCTTGCCGTCACGGGTGCTGCGAGGCGTGCGGGCGCAGTGACGGAGCTGCTTGAACCAGCGGGCCAGATCGTCGGGGGTCGTCAACGGGGGTCTCCTTCGAGGGTCGCATCGGGTGAGGGCACGGCAACCGGTCGCATGGGTCGACCGGCGGGGGGTGGTTGGGGGGTGGTTTGACTGGGTCCCGGGGTGTGGGACCTGGTGACCGGGTCCAGTGGGTCCCCTGACTGGGTCCCTCCCCGTAGGGGGAGGGGGTCCGGGACCCAGTCGGTTGGAGTGGGTCCGGACCCGGTGGGGACCCGGTGGGACCCGGTGGTTTTGGGGTGGTGGTTCATGGGGTCAGAACTCTCCGTCGGTGTCAGGTTCGGGGTCGGGTTCGTACTGCTGGGATCGGGGGTCGTTGGCTTCCCGGTAGGGGGCTTGGGCGGTGTGGTGGATGGCGTTGCGGGGGCCGGGGGTGGTGAAGACGTGGCCTTCGAGGATGAGGTGGCGGAGGGCGTCGGTGACGTACTGCTTCTTGCCGGGGGTCTGGCGGATGATGTCGTTGGCGGTGGGGTACACGTCGACGGCGTTGAGGCCTTCGATGACCCGGCACACGCGCTCCATGAGGATGGTGGGGACCAGGGGGTCGCCGGGTGGGCGGAGGCCGGCGACTGGGGCTTCGACGGTGATGGTGAGGGTGTCGCCGTTGTCGGTCGGGTCGAAGCGGATGGAGGCGACGGTGTCGCCGTCGACGCCGACGTAGCCCTCGCGGTCCTTGGCTTGGATCAGGTCCATGCGGCCGGCCCGTTGCCGGGAGAAGCCTTCGCGGGGCTTGACGACCCAGGCGGCGCCGGTGACTTCGCCGAGCTTGGCGCCGGACCCTCTCGGGGTGAGGTTGCGGGCGTCCTTGTCCTTGGTGACGTGGTCGAGCATGAACACGGCGGCGCCCGCTTCGGCCATGGGGTTGGCGCACAGCTCGAGCCAGTGGAGGACGTCGGCGGCCTTGTCCTCGTTGAGGCCTTGGCGGGCGACGGCTTTGGCGACGCCGTCGAGGATGACGAGCGTGGCGTGGGTGGTCTCGACGGCGGCGGCGAGGAGCGACGAGAGGGGCTGGGTGAGGGTGGGCGGGCGCCAGTACAGGAACCAGCCTTCGACGATGTCGGCGGGCACGCCGAGGGCGCGGAGGCGGGAGGCGATGATGCGGCGGTTGCCCTCCCAGTCGAGGTAGATGACGCACTGGCCGGCGAGGAGCTGCTCGGCCACGGCGGCGAGGGCGATCCACGTCTTGCCCTTGCCGGGCTCCCCCATCAGCCAGTGGGTGAGGCCCGGGTAGATGAGGGCCTGCCCGTCGGTGCGCTCGAGGATCTCGGGCTTGATGTCGTCGACCTCGCCGCGGACGGCGGCGGCGACGTCTTCCCAGGGGATGACCCCGGTGGGGCCGGTGGCGGCGTCGAGTTCGCCGAGGATGCGCCGGGCGGTCTCGGTGTCGCCTTCCTTCGCCTTGTCGAGGGCGTCGGTGAGGCCGTGGATGAGGCGCCGCTGCCGGGCGTGCTCGGCGATGACGTCGGCGTACCGGCTGACGGAGGTGGTGATGCCGGCGTCCTGGACGAGCTCGGCGAGCTTCTGGCGGCCGCCGACCAGGTCGAGCTGGTGGCGGGCCTCGAGCTCGGCGGCGACGGCGATGGGGTCGCAGGGCAGGTCCTGGTCGTGGAGCTCGTTGAGGAGCCGGTGGATGGTCTGGTGGGCGGGGGCGTAGTGGTCGGCGGGGTCGAGGTGGCCGGCGGCGGGGATGGCTTCGGGCCGGTTGAGGAGCGCGCCGAGGAGGGCGACTTCGGTGGCGGGGTCAGCGGGGAGGGCGCGCGGGCGTTCCTTGGTCGTGGTGCGGCCGTTGTGCTGCGGGCGGGACCGGTTGCTCACGGGGCTCCGGGTGTCGGGGTGTGGATGAGGCTGTGCGTTCTGTGGACGAATGACACGCGTGTCGTTTGGGTTGGGGCCGAAGAAGGCCCCGGCGGCGGGTGCCGGCCGGGGCTGGGTCAGGCGCTGGGGGTTCGGCGGATGAGCACGCGGCCGTCAGGGGCGGAGATCGACTCGATGGCCCCGTTGTCGGCGGCGCCATTGACGGTGGCGCGGGCGATGTCGTGGGCGCCGACAGCCTGCGAGTCGCGGGCCCGGGACTGGGACGGGTTGGGGGTGACACCCTGCCGGCGTCGTTCGGCGTCTTGGCGCTCGCGGAGGCCGATGGCGCGGCGGATGGCCTGGCCGGGTGGGACGTAGGGGGCCATGTGCTCGATGGCGTCGGCCCGGTCGTGCCACTGGCCGTCGGCGAGGAGCTCGTCGAGGGCGATGCGCGCGGCCGACTTCGGGGTGGGCATCAGGTGGCGGCCTTCTCGACGAGGGCGAGCACCGTGCGCCACAGGTTCACGTCAGCCTGGTAGCCGGCCATCCCGGGGTCCTCCTCGAGCTCGGTGACCCAATGGCGGAGCGCGGGCAGCGTCCAGTCGCTGTTCCCCATCTCGGTGTCGAGGAGCATCCAGCCGGCGACGCCGTCCTCGTCGAGGCCCTCGTCGCGGAGGATGACGATGGTGCGGTCCTCGATGGCGACGGCCACCACCTGGCGGACGACGACGTCACCGTGGGCGACGGCCCAGGTGTCGGGTGCGTGGATCAGGTCGGCGAGCAGCTCGGGCCCGGTCACCGCTTGGTCTTCCCGATGGTCATGCACTGGTTGGCGGCGTCGCGCAGCTGCCGGCGCAGCGTGGCCTCGACCTCGGCGGTCGGGCACGACGCCCAGACGGCGGCGGGGTCGGCGCCGATGAGGACGAGGACGGCGTCCTTGACCTTGCCGTAGGCGGTGCTGTTCCCGTCGGCCTTGCGGGTCTTGTTGTTCTTCCCGAACCCGGCGCGCTGCGCCTGGTGGCCGACCTCCTCCCGGAACCCGCCGATGGCCTGCAGCTGCTTCGCTTCTGTGCGGGCCCCGTTGACCTGCCGCTTGAGGTCGTCGACCTGGGCTTGGGTGAGCTTGGCGTCGAACGCCAGGTCGACGACGGCGGCGAACGCCTCGTCGTTGGGGATCGCGGCGATGCGTTCCCGGTGCCCGAACGGGAGGGTGGCCCACTCGGCGGCGACGGACAGCTCGTTGGCGCGGCGGGTGCCTTCCTGCACGGCGATGGCGCGGGACACGTCCCCGGGTCGGATGCCGACGGCGTCGGCGGCGGCGACGTGGGTCCAGCCGAGCGCGACGAGGTGCGCGCCCTGGCGCATCCGTTCCTGCCGGTCGAGCTGCTTGCCGTGGTTGCGGTTGGCCCAGTACGCGATGGCGGGCTGGACGTCGGGGGCGACGTCGACGCACACGTAGGCGGGCTGGGTGGTGTGCTTGGCCTTGAGGGCGGCGTGGGTGCGGTGGATGCCGGAGAACAGCACGACCTTCCGGGCCCGCTTGGCCTTGTGCACGATGAGCGGGGGGAACCGGTCGCCGCGGGCCATGTCACCGGCGTAGATGTCGACGACGTCCTGGTCGATCGACTCGGCGCGGGCCTGGTTGCGGAGGCTGCGCTCCATGTCGATGGTCTCGAGGTCGAGGGCGGGGTCGAAGGTCCACTCGATGTGGTGCTGATCGAGGAACGCCTCGATGGTCTGGTCGCGGCCCCGGTCCGGGTCGAGCTGGTGGACGGTGGCGGTGCTCACGGGTTGGCCTCCTTGGCGGTGAACCGGGTGTCGGAGCCGAGCACCGTGTAGGTCTTGCCGCCGTCCTCGGAGAACGCGGCGGAGTGCCGGCGGCACTGCCACATCGGGCGACCGGACATCTCGGACACGTCGATCCAGTCGGCAGGGTCGTTGGTCAGCTCAGTCAGGGGCTCGTAGGCCATGAGCTTCGTGACGATGGCGGTGGTGTGCGCGGCCGAGACCCCGGAGTGGCCTTGGCTGGCGAACACCTCGATGATGGCGAGGCAGGCGTCGCCGATCATGGGGCCGTAGTCGGCGTCCTCGGAGAACAGGCCGGCGAGCTGCAGTTCGCGGCGGGCGTGCTCGACGAGGGGGCTGTCGTGGGTGGTGGTCATGATGCTTCCTGTTCGTGGTGGTCGGTCGGGTCGGTGATGTCGTCGATCAGGGTGATGCCGAGGGCCTTGCTCCGGCGGCGGCGCTCGCGCTCGGAGAGCCCGCCCCAGATGCCGTGCTTCTCGTAGAGGCCGGCGTCGCGGCAGGGCCGGCGGGCGGGGCAGGTGAGGCAGATGGCTTTGGCTTCGGAGGTGGATTCGCCTCGGTGGGGGAACCAGTCGACGTCGGGGTGGTCGAGGCACGCGGCCAGGGCGTGCCAGGCCGGCGGGTCGTGCATGGCGTCGAGGCCGCTCACGCTGCGTCGCCCCCGAACAGGGCCAGCTGGCCGGCGCAGTTCGCGGCGGCGTCACGCTCGGCCTGGGCGAGCTCGTCCTGGGTGGGAACCTCGAGGCCGACGAGGTCGGTGCCGGCCGGGTGCGAGCCCCATCGGGTGTCGGCGAGGTGGCGGGCCTGGTCGAGCTCCTGGGCGCGGGCCCACTCGTAGGAGCCGGGTTCGTGGACGCTGTTGGGGTCCCGCTTGAGCCGGCCGATGATCTTCTCGGCGGCGGCGCGCCCTTCGTCGGTGGGGTGCAGCGCGTCGGGGTACACCATGGTGCCGATGGTGATGAGCCCGGCGTCGAACAGGGCGGCCCGGGTCTTGGTGGGGACGTCGGGGCGGGTGACGTGCTGGCCGTTGTCCCAGCCTTCGATGATGCGCACGAGGGCGCGGCCTTGGGCGAGGGTGAGGCTCATCCGACGCACCCGTTCGCCATGGCCTTCGCCTGGGCGGACAGGGCCTCGGCTTCCTCCGGGTCGCGGGTGACGAAGGCTCCGGGCCATCCCGATTGGTGGCCGTCGTCGAAGCGAATGGTCCAGCCGCCGGGGATTTGGCGGATGATGGTCACGCGGTGGATGGTCCCGCCGTAGCCGATCGCGGCGGCGCGGTCCCCCCGCTTCATCGGGTCCGCCAGACGGTGAGGTCGAGGAGGACGACGGTGGCGACGATGAGGGCGGCGGCGAGGAGGATGACGGCGCCGATGTGGCCGATGGTGGTGAGGAACCGGCGCTCGTCGGCTGTCGGCTCGTAGCCATGCATGGACGGGTGGTCACGCATCGGGGGCCTCCCAGCGGTCGACACAGCCGCGGTGTCGGTACCGGTCGTCGGTGCACGCGGCGATCTGCATGCCGGGCTCGATCGGCACGGTGCACTCGGGGCACTCGCCGGGGAAGGTGGCCCAGAAGATGAACCGGCCGGCCACCGGGGGCTGGGCTTTGGGTGCGGGTGGGGCGACGGTGCAGTCGATGCACGCGTCGAGCAGGTCGCCGTGGGGGCAGAGGACGTCAGGCATCGGGATCCACCCTCACGGTCAGGACGGCGGTGCCGTTCGCGTGGGTCGTCGTGTTCGCGAGGTAGCGGTTCCCAGCGCAGATCAGCACGAAGTCGTTGTCGACCACCTGCTCGGCAAGCACTTCGCCAGACTCGGGATCGGAGATGGTCACCTTGATCGGATCAGCCATCACGCATCCCCGTCGACGATGCCGCCGCAGTGCACGCACCGGGCCAGCGCGTCCCGGCCGGCCACCGACTCCTCGAGCTGGCGCAGGTCGGCGAGCTCACGGTCCTGGCGGGCCATCCAGTCGAACACCACGACGACGGCGACGAACCAGCCGAGGCCGATCAGGGCCCGCGCCCAGTCAGGCCAGGAGTTGCCGACAGCCAGCACGGTGGCGACGATCAGGGCGGCGGCCATCAACGAGCGCCTCACGCGGCCTGCTCCTGGTCGAGGGCCGGCCACTCGATCTTCTCCAACACTCCCCTGTTCACCGCCGGCATGTCCGCCAGCGGGTGCCCGTACGCGTCGAGCCCCAGGGCCATGAGGCCGAAGGCGTCGGCCTGGTTGTTGTCGGAGAAGTCGAGGCCGAACCGCTGGTAGATGGCCATGCGCATGTCGTCCTTCTTCGCGTTGCCCTTGCCGGTGACGTACTTCTTCAACGTGGCCGGCGGGACGAGCACGAACGGGTGGCCGTCCTCGCGGAGGCGGACCCGGACAATGCCGTGCATCATGCCGAGGGTGGAGGCGGCCGGAGAGCGGGTGACGAAGTCCTCGATCACGACGAGCTCGGCGTGGGCGGCGAGTTCGGAGACCCGGTTGCGGATGGCTTGGAGGCGGGACTCGATGGGGTGGGCGGCGTCGGTGCGGATGGTGGTGCCGCCGGCGGCGAGGGCGATCCCGGTGGCGGTGAGGGAAAGATCCACCCCGATGATGATGGGGGCGGTCACGACTCGCCGTCCCGCACCGGCATGACCAGGCCGTACAGCGGCGGCTCGAACCACGGCCACGCCAACCCGATCGGCCCCAACGGCTTCACCGACGGGGTCATCCGGGGGCCCCGCTGGGCGGTGCTGCCGTTGCCCGCCTGCTTCAGGTTCGCCATCCACCGCAGCGACCGCAGCGAATGGGTGACCGTGCCGGAGGTGCCACCGACCTGGCCGAGCAGGGACCGCCAGTTCGGGAACTCGTCGAGGGTGCCGTCGTCCTTGGCGCAGCGCGGGACGATCACGGTCTCCGTGTCGGTGGCGAACAGCACGGTGGCGTCACGGACCTCGATGCGGAGCCGGTCCATCGCGCCGCTGGTGCGGGCGACGAACTTGAGGAGCGCGGTGAGCCGGCGGTCGCCGTCCTGCACGAGGACGGCGCCGGGCACGGGGGCGTCGGTGCCGGGGTCGTCGCCTTCGGACACCCAGCAGTGGAGGAGCTCGTAGGAGCTGGCGGCGGCGAGGCGCACCGATTCGGGGTCGTAGATCTCGATGCTGACCGAGCACAGGACGGGCCGGTAGGTGTCGGTGGATGCGGCGGTGATGACCCAGCCCCAGGCGCGGGCGAACTGGAGGGCCGGGACGTTGAGCACGGTCGGGGCCGGCGGTGGCGCGGCCGGCTTCGGCTTGCGGGGGGCGCGCTTGCGGGCGGGGGCCTTCGCTGGTTGGGTCTTGGTTGCGGTGGTCATGCGGGTTCTCCGTCGGGGGTGATGGGGTCCATGTACCGGTACCGGGTGAACCGGCCACCAACAGGCGCCGGATCCCAGTAGACGATGGGGGGCGGGTCCTGCCGGTAGTCCGGCTCACCGTCGACGTCACGGTCGAACCAGGTGGAGCGGGTGCGGTCGGGGTTCACCTTCACGAGCCACCCCCGGTGGTGGGGACCAGGTGGTAGGTGTGCACCGTCGCCTCCTTGTTGCGGGTCTCCTTCTCGGCCAGCACCCCGGTCAGGGACAGCTGATCGAGGGCCCGGCGGATCTCCCGGCGGGTCGCGTACTGCCCGACCGACCGGTACAGCTCGGTGAGGGTGAGTCGGACGTCGGTGTCGGTGAACAGGCCGAGGATCAGGCGCTTGGTCTGCGCCTCGGCGGCCTCGGCCATCTGCTCGGGGGTCATGTTGCGAAGCTCATCGACAGTGGGCACGGGCACCTCCGATCGGGGGGGGTGGCGTTCGCGCTCATCCGCGCAACCTCGCTGTCGTCGTCGCGTAGTGGGCGAGCAGGGCGGACGGGGTGAGCCCGCACCGGTGGTCGTCACGGCCGTGCGCGCACACCAGATGCAGCAGCACCGACGCGAGGCGGACCATGGTGGACAGGGCCCGGTCCTCCGGGTCGTCAACGTCGAAGC
>ERZ869925.1018-NODE-1018-length-14790-cov-3.402918_pt1 | contig 14790 bp, 33 predicted proteins | sample MGYA00579311_ERZ869925 | MGnify/ENA primary metagenome ERZ869925 (study PRJEB32216, sample SAMN09231817) | wastewater metagenome | place: USA: Maryland | collected 2016-07-30 | study: EMG produced TPA metagenomics assembly of the PRJNA472060 data set (Reclaimed...
AGAGATTTGTGTTCAATAGAGATTTATACTATGGAATGACCAATAACGATGTTAAAGAATTACAAAAAAGATTGGGCGTAACACCAACAACAGGCTTCTTCGGTAATCTAACATTACAAGCAGTTATTAAATATCAAAACTCAATTCCATCTTTAAAACTAGCAATAAGTATATTTGGTGGTTCAGGTAGAGTTGGTCCTCTTACTCGTAAAAATCTAAATTTATCTATTTAATTGTTTTCTTGTCTAGGTTATGTTATAATAGGAGCATATGAAAATAATATGCAAACAATGTAACAGAGAATTTATTGGACATAAGAATAGACAAGTATGTTCGTTAGATTGTTACTATAAATATCGTAGTAAATATTCAGGAGAAAAACATCCTAGATGGGTAGATGGTAGAAGTAAAGTAAATAAAGAATGTGAGATTTGTAATAAAGAATTTATTGGAAACTCTAAAAGAGTGGTGTGTAGTCCTAGATGTATGGGATTATGGCAAACTAAACACGGAACTAAAAGAGGAGTAAATAATGGAATGTGGAAAGGTGGTAGAAGAATTGATGGATTTGGATATGTGATGATATTAAAACCAGAACACCCTAATGCTAAAAAAGATGGATATGTTCAAGAACATCGTTTACTGATAGAAAAAAAAATAGGTAGATATTTAACAAAAGATGAGGTAGTCCACCATAAAGACGGAATTAGAAGTCATAATGAATTATCTAATTTACAATTGATGACAAAAAAAGAACACGATAGATTAACTTTATTAGAAAGAGATTATAAAAGTACATCAGGATATAGAGGTGTTTCTTGGGATAAAGAAAAAAGGAAATGGGTAGTTGTTATTAGAAATAATAAAAAGACTTATTTTATAGGTAGATTTACAGATAAAAAAGAGGGAGCTTTGGCTTATAATAAGTATGCTAAGAAATTACACGGAAAGTTAGCAAATCTAAATGTGTTATAATTAAGTTATAAATAAGATATAAAAACAACTATGACAAATATTCAATTCAAATGGGATAAATTCCTAACAATAACAGGCAGTGCATTTTTAATCTATATTGCGACAAATCTAAATAATATAAACTGGACTAAGGCTGGATTAGTTTCAGCTGGAGTTGCTCTCGTTCAATTTGTAGCACAGGCTTTAGTTAAAGGACTTTCAAATAATGAAAATTCTAATTAAACCTCTTTCTATAAATGGTGCTTTTAAAGGGAGGAAATTTAAAACAAAGGAATATGATCAATATATTTCTGATATGTTATTCTTATTGCCTAAAGATTTGAAAATAGATAAAGAAAATTTACATTTTATCTTTCATTTAAAGAAAACTACTTTTTTAAAAGCTGATGTTGATAACTTTATCAAACCTTTACTGGATATAATGGTAAAGAAAGAAATACTAGAAGATGATAGATTTATTAAAAAGATAACGATTGAAAAAGTAATATCAGATGAGTATAAAATAGAGATAGTAGAGAATATGATATAATGTGTCTAGTAACGCACATTAATAATCCTTTAAAACTTTTAACAATGACACTAAGTTTAGTTTCTTTTTGTCCTCACTGTTATCAGTCAGGGCAACCTAAGTTCGGAACTCCTTTTGTAGTCTTTGGCTCTCATTCAAAAGAATTTCACATATACGAAGTAGAGCATCGTGGGGTAGTTGGATACATTCCCCATATCGTTCAACTCAAGAAAGTCATAGGTGAAAATGTAATCTATGAAAAGGCTTGTGGTATATGTGGAGTTAGTATCTGGCAAGGTGAAAGTGGACTATGCTTCCATATCAAAGAATGGCAAAGAGGTATGACAACTCTTGCCGATTGGAACGCTTGGGTAAACTATCACACTGACAATGATTTTTACATTTAAAACCAAACACAAAATGATTAAACATCCGAATCGTGATACCTTTCTTTCCAAACATCATATAGTAAATAAAATCAAGGGTGGAAAAACTAAGCCAAGAAATATCATAATGCTATGGCGTGATAAGCACACAGTATTTCACATTATATTCCAAAGTTATTCTCTAAAAGAGATTTTAAATAAATGGAATAGTTTTGATAAATATTTTGAAACGCATTTATGGAAATTGGTTTTTAATAATAATGACCCTGATTATTGTAAAGATGTTATAAAAAGAATTATCAGAATCAAACGCAAACAACCAAAGCACTACTAACACTAGTGCTTTTATAATCAAAACAAAAAGCCCTCGAGTGGCTAGATTTGATAAATATTTTGAAACGCATTTATGGAAATTTCTATTTCATAACCTCTCGCCGAACGAATCAAAAAATGTTTTGAAACGAGTAGCACGAATTAAAAGAAAACATAAGAAAAGAAAGTTTATACAAGCTTTACCCTTATGATTTAACACGACTCCGTAGGTCGTGTTTTTTAGTTTTCCACATTTTTTATTGACAAAGTATATACATTAATACTATTGACTTGATATAATATTTATAAGAGTTAGGGGAGAAACTCTTTAACAAAATATAAAATTTTAATATGGTAAACTTAGATCAGGAGAGCTGTAAAACCCCTCAAAACGTTCTAATGAAATACATTGTAACCTCGGTTCAATATAATGCTTCAGTGAATAAAAACTTACTGGAAAATATGTTGAACTTTGCAAAGGAAAATAATGTAGATAAAATCCTTACTTTCGTTCAAAGAGGTAGATATATAGAAGAAGATAAATTAAGTCCATTGATAGCAGATAATAACATTGAAACTATTTATAGTGAGATGAAGTTAAATGCTAACTTGAAACTTTATGATACTAGAATCCTTCCACAACAAATCAATCCATTTACTGGAATGAATAAAAAGTTGTCGAGAGATTACTCCTATATCCTACCAAGTCCTAAGATTCGTTATGAATCTATCGCAAGCAATTCTAAATATCCTCGTGCCTTTATGTCTACTGGTATGCTCACACATCCAAACTATAAAGAACATACAGCACACGGACGGAAAGCAGTCGAACAACATCAGTATGGTTTTGTTTTTGTAGAAATACTAAACAATCAAATCTTTACTGCTAATCAAATTGAAGCTACTCGCAAAGGAGATTTTCAACACCTAACTAGAAAATATCATTCTGGTAAAGTAATGAATAGTCAGCCTGAAGCTTTAGTTCTAGGAGATTGGCATAATGGAGATACTGATCCTTGGGTAAGAAAAGAATCAATCAAAATGATTCACGCTTTAAAACCTAAGAGAGTTGTCTTTCACGACCTGTTCAATGGTCATTCAATTAACCATCACGAACACGGTCAATTGCTTTCTGAATTACGCAATTTGCGTGATAACAGAATTTGCTTAGAAGATGAGATGAGAGCAGTCTATGATGAGATATGGTTCTTTGCTAACAAATTCAAAGATACCAACTTCATTATAGTTCGTTCAAATCACGATGATTTTCTAGAAAAGTATATTCAACATAAGATGTTTATTGATGACCCTCGTAATTTCTTATTCACTTGTAAAATTATCTCTCGTATTGTAAACGAGAAAAAGATACCTCTACAAGAAGCTCTTTTATTGATAGGACAGTTGCCTGATAATATACGCTTTACTCAACAAGATGAAAGTCTAAGAGTATATGGAATAGAATTAGCAACACACGGACACTTGGGAGCTAATGGCTCAAAAGGTTCTCCAAATCAATTTAATAACTTGAATTTGAAGATGATTACTGGTCATACACATTCTCCTAAATTAATGGAAAATGGTATGGTCGTAGGAACATCAACACATCTAAAGTTGAATTACACTCACGGAGCTTCATCTTGGTTAAATGCACATGGGATTTTGTACGGAAATGGAAAGTATGGACTTCTAACTTTGATCAAAAGCTAGAAAGATCAACATTATTAAGAAGCCCCTAAAAAGGCTTCTTTTGTTGTTTTCATAGAATGTATGGCTTGAGCTATTTAAACTCGTTGTAGGGCAATTTTAATCTTCTATAAACATTACTATCTTAATTACTTCTCTTCTTTCAATTTTATTCTCTGGAATTTTTCTCTCCCTAATCCAACGATACACATTTTGTATGTTTGTATTATGCTTTTTTGCATATTCTGATACTCTTAATTTATTCATAAAAATATTTTACAAAATCAACTTCCCATATTTTACCTTGATTATATTGGTTAGTTAGATCTTCTATTACTTCTTTTATTAATGATTTATAAAATGATCCCTTTTCTCCAGACATATCTTTATCTTTTATTCTAATGACTATCCAATTATTTAATCTTAAATAACAGTCTCTATCATAATCTTTTTTAATTTGTATTTTAGAATTATGACTTGTTCCATCAATTTCTATACATAATCTTATCTTAGGAAAAGCAAAATCTAAAACAAAAGGTTCTACTGGATATTGTCTAAAATAATCTAAACTATGAATATATCCTAGATTATTTAATATGCTTATAATTTTTTCTTCATTTTTACTAGACATAGTATCTTTCCAACTATTTAGATAGACTTGGTGATCAAAAAAATATTGTCTCTCTTTACTCTTTTTCATATTATTTTAATGTTAGTTAGATAAAGTATCAACTTAGTGTATTTAAAGTTAAATGATAACTAACTAACATATAGTATATCATAATTAATTATCATTTAATCTATTTAAAGAGAGTTAGGTAAAGGAAAAGCCGACTCCGAGAAGTCAGCTTAACCTTTTACCGAGATCCGTAAGTAGTATTACTACCAAAAACATCACACGATTAATACAGTATATACTATCCTTGAAATAAATGCAAATGTTGTGCTATACTATCTTAACCCTATAGGGGAAATTTCTTTGTTTTCATATAGTTTGTAAGTATAAAAGCACCCTTTATATTTTGTGGGTGCTTTTATTTTATATATTACTCTAGAGAAAGTATCTTTTCGTTATCAGTCTATAAAAGGCTATGTCGGATACTTATATCATAACTATATTATATCTTTAATATTATATCAAGTGGAAATGTTAAGAAAAGTTTTCCCCATCTTTACATTTATGGTATTGAAAAGGTGCTATAATATATCTGAGGTATAACTAGCAGACATATCTCACCCGCTCTTTCTATAGGTTCTCCAAAACCTCGCTGATCTTCTGTATCAGATTGGACACAATATTTATATAATAATTTCAAGAATAGTAGATTAATGCACAACTTAATAAAAATCTCTTTATAATCTCTCTGCTAGGGATTTTTATTTTGTAAAAGTTTTCCACATTTTTATTTGTATTTTTATATTGACTGAAAATTTTAATGGTATAATTAAAAGATAGAGAGAACTAGCCTTGTAACTAAAACACTCATCACTTACAAGGCGGTGAGTGTTTTAGTATAAAACTATAAATTCTTTCTATTTAAAAAATATGTCGCAAAAAAGAATGTTTGATAGGGCAATAATAGATATGGATAAATTTATGGATTTACCAATGTCCGCAAAAGCAATCTATTTCTTATTGGGAATGGAAGCTGATGATGAAGGTTTTGTATCTTATAAAAAGATATTAAGAATACACGGAGGAAATGAAGATGATATAAAAGTATTATTAGCAAAGAGTTTTATTATTTCCTTTCCGAGTGGAGTGGTGGTAGTAACTGATTGGAATAAAAATAATTGGTTAGATAAACGAAGAATAAGACCAACAGAATATCAGACAGAAAAGAAACTATTAGTATTAAATGAAGATAATAGTTATTGCCTAGCAAGTGCTAAGCCAATGCTAAGCCAGTATAGTATAGAAGAGAGTAGTATAGAGGAGAAGAGAATTAATACTTCTTCTAAGGAAGAAGATAAATTTAATTCTTTCTGGTTAATCTATCCAGCTAGAAGAACTAATAAGGAAAAATGTAGAATTAAATTTAATAAACTAGATGAGAATACACAAAATAATATTTTACTAGATATTAAGAATAGAATAGAAAAAGATGAAAAATGGATCAAAGGATATATCCCAGAGACAATGACTTATCTTAATAATCATAAGTGGGAAGACGATATACAAGAAATTAAAACAAATAATGGAGAAAATATAATAGAAGAAGTAATGGGACTTTTCGAGGAGAATGGAATATCTATACCAGATAAAATAAAAAAAGATAAAATAGAACAAAATGCAAGTATAGAGTTATACAACTCTAAAGGAATTGAAAAAGTGAGAAATATTTTAGAGTATTGTATGGAAAATAAAGTATTCTATAACTTTACTACACCAAATAAATTATTAACAAACTATGAGGCAATAAGATTATCAAAAATAAACAAAGATAAAAAATAAATAAAAATATGAAATTCAAAGAAATTATAGAGAAAGCAGACATTTTTGAAAGGAGTATAAATAACAAAATAGAAAAAGAAATAATCAAAGAGAGAAAACTAGAACTACTAAAACAATATGAAGGAGAAGATAAAATTATCTCCTGGAATGATTTAGAAGAGAAAGTTAAAACACAAGGTGATCCTGAACGTTTTGCTTCTGGAATAGAAACCTTTGATACAGAATTAAGAGGGGGAATTGAAAGAGGTAGATTAGCAGTATTATCAGCTTCAAGTAAGATGGGTAAAACTTCCTTTTGTATTGATTTAATGAGGAAATTTGAGCAATATAAACCTTGTATGATTACTCTTGAGCAACCAGCAGAAGAACTTATTAGAGAGCAATTATTCTATAGAAATGAAATACCAGAGGCATATTCACCAAAGACATTTAATAAAGTGAATACAGAATGGATAGAAGACCGTTTACTAGAATCTTATTTAAAGAATGGAACGAAGATCGCTATTATAGACCACTTGGATTTTATAGAGACAGAGAATAAAAGTGATCGTAGATTTCAGATACAGGATATAATGCAAGACTTAATCTTAATGGCTCGTAGATTAAATATTACTATTATTTTGATCTCACATATAAATAAATTACCACCAGAAGAAGCACCAAATTATTATAATCTAGCAGAGAGTAGTAGTATTTATAAACTAGCAGATATTATTCTTTTCCTATGGAGAGAGTGTATAAAAGTTGGAGGTAAAATTGAATATACTGGACTTGTTAATTTAAGAATAGATTTATCAAGACAAGGAGGAACTGGAACAGATATTGGAATGATATTTAATAAAGGAGTATATAAAGAAGCTGATAGTATGCAGAGATTAGAAGCTTCTGATAGAAGAGATAGTTTATTATCAAAGAATAAGAAAAAAGAATTTTAAAGATATGACTAAACAAGATATTATAGATGATAAAGAATATTTCTCTAAATGTGATTACGAATTTATGGAGAAAGGGAAAGAGAAAGAGGCAATAGATAATTACTATTATTGTCTAGAGCATTTTCCAGAACGATATTGTGATTGTAATTGTGATCGAAAGATTAAATATTTGATCTGGATAAAAGATGGAATAAGTATATTTACTAGATTATACAAAGAAGCTTTAAAACTAAATAATAGAGAATTAATGCTTGAAATTAAAGGAGAAATAGATACATATAAAAAGTTATCAACATTTTAAAGTGGATAATTACTTGATTTAGAATATATATGATATAATATATCTATTAGCAAAGAAATTAATATATAAATATGAAAACAAAATGTAAAGAATGTAATAAAAGAATATTAGGGTATAACGCACCTGATATATGTGAGAAATGTAAAAATATAAATAGTTCTTATGGAAGAGAAAATTTTATGAAAAATGTTAAACCAGTTACAGATATGGTAATTGGAGATAAAATCTATAATGATGAGAAAAGTAAATTAAATGTAATAGTGGATAAAAAATGGAAAGACTGGGGAGATAGGAATGTGGATACTTTAGATATGGCTAGAAGATATTGCACTAGAGATTATACATTGAAAAAAGATAAAAAATGCAATATATCACACATAATATATAAGTTTATACTAGGTATCTTCTTACTCGCCTTAATAATCTTAATAATTAAATAAAATATATGAATGAAGAAATAAAAAACTCATACTTAAGAGAAAGAGAAATATACTTAGAAAGACTAGCATATCATCTTGGATATACTCTTGAAGAAGATAAAAAACAAGTTGAAAAAATACAAAAAAGACTTAGTGAAATAGATAATATATTAACAAATTATATTAATAATTAAATATATGTATAACAGTAAATCAATAATAGAAGTTATAGAAACTAGAAGAGTGCAATATGAAAGACATTCATTCCTATTTTTCCACTGGAATGTATTCGTATCTGCTACAAGTATTGATAAAAAAATAGAGATATTTAGTAATGATAAAGATATAAAAGAAGTTTATTTTAATGGGAATTTACTAACCGACTCCACCAGTCATTAAATAGGTGGGAAGAAGAAAATGATTACATATATAAATGAAAAAGGAGAATTAGCTAGCAGATATTCTATAAGCACTATTGTAAAATTTTGTCCTAGTTTGCCTGATGTTACTGTTAGAGAATATAAAGAAGAATTAATTAATTATCTACAAGATTTTTATAATAATTATTCAACACATTCTATGAATGAGGGAGCAATAGGATTGGGAGGTGAAAAAGAAATGTTAGGAAAGATTATTGAATTAATTAATTTAAACTAATATGAAAAAAGAAAAAACAACAATAAACTTTAAAGGATTTTTGGGAAGATTATTCTGTTTACATAATCACAAAGAAAGAATTAACGACTTAGAAATACATCAAGAAGGATTAACATATCCAATAAATAAATATTGGAGATTTATATGTAAAGATTGTGGGAAAGTTATCAAATATAAACAATTTTAAATTTATGACAAAAGAACAAATAGATGAGGAGATAGATAAAATGTGTGAAGCGGATTGGGGAGGAGATACATTTGTAACTCTTGATGAAACTTGGGATGGAGAAAATGAAGGAACTACTCAATCAGTAAATACAGAAAAAATAAAAGAATTTATCCATAAAACCATAGAACAAGTAGAAAAAGACGCATACGAAAAAGGAAAGGAACAAACCCTAGAAGAAGTAGAGAAGAAGATAGAGGAAAGGAAAGACACAATTCCTAATATCTTAGGTCAAGAATACTATCCAGCGACAGATAGAAATGAAACTTTTGATGAGATTTTACAAACAATAAAAGAGATGAAGAAATAGATATGAATACACCAAAGAGATTTAAAACACACGAAGAATACCTACAATGGTATAGAGATTATAGAGTACAAAATAGAGAAAAGTTCAGAGCATATAATCGTAAATATAATAAAGAATGGAGACATAAATTTGGATATGCTTCTGAGATGAGATCAAGACTAAAATATCCAGAGAAAGAAAAAGCACGAAGAGAATTACAATATGCAGTAAAGAAAGGATTGATCAAGCGTGAACCTTGTGAAGTTTGTGATGATTTAAGATCACAGGCACATCACGAAGATTATACAAAACCATTACAAGTAAAGTGGCTTTGTGCTATACATCACAGACAAGCTGATGACCAATTAAGGCTTAGAAAACAAGGCTTAAAAAAGTTATTAACAGATAAGATACTCAAGCTCTTGCAATTCTAAATAGTAGTATGATATAATATAATCATTATAAAGAAATAATAACAAAATAAATATGAACAAAATAATTAGACCAGTAATAATAACAACAACAGCAATCACTTTAGTATGGAGTATTATTGATAATACTTTTATACCTGCTTGTGCAAATTTATCAATCATTTTAATAGTAGCACTTTTAACAGACTAATATGATAATAAACAATTTAAACGAAGTAGAAGAAATGTGGGGAGTAAGTGGAGTTGAAGATGTGAAAGCTTATAAAAGAGTTATAAATCCTATACACTACACAATATTCTCTCATAATGGATTATCAAAAGCGATGGAAACTTTAGCAATGAAAAGATTATATAAATCCCCAATTTGGATTTTGGACTAATTGTAGAATAGAATATAGTGGAAAATTAACACCAGTAGATATGATTAAAAATATTAATTTAAAATAATATGACACTAGCACAAAAAAGATTAGAAATGAGATTGTGGCAAAGACAAAATGAAGAAAGGTCAGACTACTCTGACATAGATAGAGAAATAGTAGAATTAAGAGCAGTAGTAAAAAGAGAGCAAGAAAAAAATAAATGGAATGACTGGTTCAGTAGAAACTTAGAAACTCCTAGAAAAGTAAAAATAGGAATTGTGGGTAGAGAGTTAGACTATGATGAGTTAAGAGAAAGTGAAGAAGCGACAGAGATAGCATTATCAAATTTAGAATAATATGAATGAAATAATACAAGAGTTTATACATCTATTATTACACGGTTCTAAATGGTCGTATAATTTAGAAAAGATAAATGGTATATGGTTTGATGTTCATAAATGTAAAATAGAAGGTTGTAAATTCACTAGATACTTTAAAGAATATTAATATGTGGTCAAGAACTGGAGAATTAGATAGTTTAATTAGAGAAAAAGTTAGAGATAATGGAAAGATTCCAGATAATACCTGTCCCAGTATTGATAATATAATAGAAGAATTAGAAAAATTAAGGACAGACAATTCTAAATTAAGAGAACTCGGTATATTTTGGTATGATTTTTGTGGAGAGTTAGCTGAGAAAGGAGATGAAATTATCGAAGAAAAAGAAAAAGAAATAGAAGAACTAGAAAATGAAAATAAGGAATTGAAAGATGAATTAGAAGATTTAAAAAATGAGTTAAAAAATGAATAACCCGTGGCATTCAATTATGATATAAGTCCACTGTTATTATCGCCCATCGCCCTTGTGGTGTGGGTAGAGGATATAGATAACTAATATGTGGCAGAACTAGTATTGCAGCACCAGTATAGGTCGAGTAGAGTAAAGGGTATACTATTAAAAAGCCTTCTCCATCAAGCGTGCAAATCCTTGCATATTATCTAAAGATATCCTCTACCTACCTCAAAAGGTAGATTAATAAATAAAAAATATATGCAATTACAAGATTTACAAAAGAAAATACCTTGTCAGTGGAGAGTTCAATCATTCTCTAAAAATAAAGCACAAGGACAGTGTGTAGCTTATATAGATGCTAGAGATGTTATGAAGATATTAGATGAAGTATGTGGTCAACAAAATTGGCAATCAGACTTTAAAGATATTGGAGGTCAAACATTTGCTGGTATAGGTATAAATATTGAAGGTCAATGGGTTTGGAAATGGGACACTGGCTCTGAATCAAATATTGAGAAAGAGAAAGGTCAAGCAAGTGATAGTTTAAAAAGAGCAGCAGTTCAATGGGGTATTGGAAGATTTCTTTATGATTTGCCTATCCAATATGTGCCTGCAAATGAAGTAAAGGGTGCTTCAAACTTTCCTTATCCTATTGATGAGCAAGGAAAAAGAATATGGGATTTATCAGAATATATAAATAATAAAAACAAATAAATATGAAGAAATTTAATATTACATCAGTAAAAAGTTATACAAAAAATGGAGTAGAAAAAAAGACTTATCCGCAAATAGGAAAATTAACACAGTTTGATGATACACCAACAAAAGAAGGTGGATTTGCTTTAGAATTAAATATGTTTCCTGATACAAAGTTTTATGTATTTGAAGATAATAAAGATACAAAAGAAGACATAAAGACTATTCAATCAGAAGAAATAATCAACATTCAAGAAGAATCTCCTTTCTAAATTAATAGACACTATAGTGTGTCTAACTCTGTCTAGAATGTGGGAATAGGCAGAACTAGGCACATTATAAAATATATGACAAAGAAAGATATACAAAAATTAGAAGAAGCTATTAAACATATACAAGCAGATAAAGAGGAAGATTGTGAATGTGATTTATGTTATAGAATTGAATCTAAATCTTTTTTAGATGGATTAGAGCAAGCATTATTTTTATTAGACAATAAAGAATTAGATAGAATATAAATATATGAAAGAGATCAATATTAAAATAAAACATAATTTAACACCAATGCACTCTGAATTAGTGGAGGAAATGATTGAATTAAATATGAAAGCTTTTCAAACTTTTTGGAATAATAAATCTAAAAAGGAATTCACAGTAGCAATAATATGAAAGACACAGTAACAATTAAAGTAATAGGTAATGCAGAACTATCTGGATTCTTACCACAAGGATATGAGAACAAGGAGGTGTTAATAACTTCTATAGGAGATGTTGGAGAATTAGTAAAAAAGTCTTTAGAGAATGGCGAGTTCCTGTGGACATATAAATATAAAACTAGATTAATAACAGATATTCAAGTGGGTGAGCAAAAGATAGAGATCAAGCCACAGAAAGGATCGTGGGCTCAAACTAATAGAATGGAGATAATATCTTTCTGGAAAAATCAAGTCAGAGATAAGAGTGAAAAGACTCATCAAGATGTGTATAATGATTTTATTAAGTTTGTAGAAAGTAAAAAAGCAGAGTTCTATAGTAACTATGTGATATAATATGTCGTATGAGTTCTCAGAGAAGATAAGACAGATGATTCTAGAAGAACCTTATTGTGGTAAATGTGGTAGAAATTCAAATGCAATACTTGAAATTCACCATTGTAATGGAAGGACTAGTAATTCAGTGTTTAATGCAGTATTACTATGTAAAAAATGCCACGATAAAGTAACAATGAGTAAATGTGAGCAAACAAAGTTTATCAAATCAACTTGGGAGAGTGTGCAGAGAAATAATCCGGAATATCAGATAACAGAGAATGATATGGAATTCTTTCAATTGATTGCAAAGAAGTGGGGAATGGAATTAATAGATTTTATGATACTAATTTAAGAAAGTTTAATAAATTAAACACAACAATATGGATATAGAAACAGCAAGAAAAGAACATAACCTTTATGTAATAGCCTCAAGAAAAGAGGATATAGAAGGTAAAGCAAAGCACAGAGCAGGACATAATGCGTATTGTAATAATAGATATCATACAAATCCTAAGGCAAAAGAGTATGTTTTAAAGAAGAATAAAGAGTATTCTAAAGATAAAGAAAAGATGTTAAGAACTAAGAAATATTATCAACAGTATTGGTTGAAAAAGAAACAAAATCTACCTAAATAATGGTATAATTATTATATATGTTGAAAAACATAGCAACCTTACTGTTGTTATCCTCGCTAACTCTAGCAAACGCAGTAACCATAACAGCAAATTCAACGAATATTTTAACCCAATATTCAACGGATGCAGGCTGTAAAAAGATACTACAGGAACTCAGAATAGACAATACCTGTAGTGAAGTGAGACAAATCGTAAATGCTTTTGATAGAGATCCAGTGATGGTGGCGACTTTACTCCACGAGAGCAATTTGAATAGAAACGCTAGGAATGTAAATAAGAATGGAAGTATTGATTATGGTCCTCTGCAACTCAATAGTGGATACTGGGTAATAGACGGTGGAATTGATTTAACTATTAAACAAGGAATTGAGTGCTACAAAGATAGAGGATATGGGTGCTGGGCATCTTATACTAATGGAAAGTATTTAACTAGAATGGCAGATGCTAAATTATTACTCAAAAATATATAAATATGAAGAATAATAAAATACCGCAAACTATACAAATAACATATATACAAGGATCAAAAGGGGTGATAACATTATCAACAAAGATTTAATAAATTAAACCTATATGGAAACTAGAATGGCTAAATGCAAGAATTGTGGGGATTATGTAGAGAGGTCAATCTTTGTTAGTGATGATAAAGTATCTTGCTTTACGTGTAAAAGAGAGAAAAGTAGAGCTACAGCACTTGCAAAAAAGAAAAAAATAGTGGTATAATGTATCTATTAAGGAAACTTAATCATTCCATTATAGATTAGCAGTGAAAGAATCTCTTCACTCACTCTTAATTTATATTAAGGTGGAATGAAGGGATTTTTTAAATAATCTAGAGAGTAAAGGAAGGCGAACCTCATATCCTCTCTCTGGTAGCCATTAAACAATGAGGACTTTCAACAAAAAGATGTGTAGGACAGCAATCCTGCCTCCGAAAAAATGAAAGGAAAGCGAGATAAACAATGACGAATTATAAAAAAATACACATTGCTCGACACTACTTTGACTAAGAATGAAGAAGTATAATTTTGGTAACAGAAGTTATGGATAGGGAAATGTAATTTTTCTCAGAAATGAGTTTAAGAAGAGCTTGAGAATACAGGCTTTTCTATTTTCTTTCTCCAAAAAAATAAAAGGATTTAGAACAGAGAGTTAAAGAATACAACATTAGTTTTAATATTGTAATAAGATACTAAGAGAGTAGACAACTCATTTAAAGAAGTAATTTTAATATAAACACCAGTATTCCAAATCAAAACCGTATTCGGCAAAACTTTATTCTTTTTATGTTTAAAGAAAATATCAAATAAAAAATCACCATTCTCGTTGTATAATCTGGTATGATTAGGAGATCCAGCTTTATTCTTATTTAGAATAGCGAGATCAATATGATTATCGATACAAAAGTTTTCTAAGTCGTCGTATAGCATAAGTATATTATATCACATAAATAATAAATATAATAATCTATGTTATAATATATTTATAATAATATATATATGATCACAACAATAATAATTTTAATATTAATAGTAATCTTTGTTTATGTAGCAAGCCATCAAGAGAATAAACCAAAGAAATGTACTAAGAAATGCGAAGTTAAAACACCAGTGAAGAAGAGTGTAAAGAAAACAATTAAAAAAGTAAAATAAAATGGCACAAGGTAAAGAATGGACAACAGAAGAAAGAGAAACTA
>ERZ869925.1021-NODE-1021-length-14755-cov-47.778571_pt1 | contig 14755 bp, 16 predicted proteins | sample MGYA00579311_ERZ869925 | MGnify/ENA primary metagenome ERZ869925 (study PRJEB32216, sample SAMN09231817) | wastewater metagenome | place: USA: Maryland | collected 2016-07-30 | study: EMG produced TPA metagenomics assembly of the PRJNA472060 data set (Reclaimed...
AATACGGCACCATCACGGTCCACTCGCGACCACCGAGGTCCGTGATTTGCCGGCCAGACAGGTCCGCCGGCAGGCCGCCGTAGAACAGCGGCACTTCGCCGCTGTTGAACTGGTTCAGCCGAACGTCCACGTCGTAGCTGGTCGCAAAGTCCCGAAACATGAACAGCTTTTGCGCGACGCCGCCGCCGAACGATTGACCGCCCCAGAGTTCCACCACGCGCTCGGCCATTACGCGGCCCCCGCGATGGTGGGGACTTGACGGTTGGCGGTGCGGGGGCCAAAATGCGCGACAACACTCAGAGGGGCGGCGATGCGTCGGCGGTTTCGAATGTGGTCGCGGCCAATCGCTGCGATAGTCGCGATATTGGTCGTGGCCGCACTATCGTGGAAGCCATTGCCAGCCGCAACAGAACGGCCATTACCAATTCGCTCGTCTGCCGTAGCCGATGCGGGTGGCAAGGCCCGAACGGCGTTCGACGACTTGATCGGGCTGTTCGTTCGGGAAGAGTAAACGCCCATGCGTTAGCCCCCCCCTTCGACCATAATGCCGGTCGATTCGTTGTAGCGCCGAACGGACAATAACGCTTTCACGCCGTCGGCGGTCGCCTTCGTGTTCGCGGCAATCTGTTTGCCAACGTCTCCGCCCTGCCCGAACTGGCCCACGTTAGCGGATCCACCGAAACCACCGAGCGAGCGGGAAGCGATGTCTTTGATTTGGGCAGCGATAGGGTTTCCCCCGCCAAACAGTCGGCCCATTTCGCTAAGCCCACCGCCGATGCCGCCGGTAAGACTCTTCCACTGTGCCGTCAGATAGACGCCGAGCTGAGCGGCAGTCGCTTGATTTTTGGCGTCTTCAAGTGCTTTCTTGCTTGCTTCGGATAGCAACGATGCCCGCCCGCCAGCCATCGCTACGCGAGACGTATCAACACCCATAGCACCCATAGCAAGCAAAGTCGGCGGGCCTTGAATTGGTATGTAATTCGCCGCCGATTCCGCTTTCGCCGCCGCCGCCGCCGCTCTGTCTGCCGCGTCGTAATCGACCGATGCATTAATCGCATCGAGGACGGCGCGGGCACGGTTCGCCCGCATCTTTTCCCTTGCCCACAACTCCTCGAAGAAGTTGGCGATTTTCAAACCTTCCACTCGCAACGACGAGGTTGCTACGTTGAACGCGCCGGAAAGGTCGCCACTATTGACGGCCGCAACCGTGATCTTCCATGCCTTTGTGATGTCGCCGAACGCGCTTGTGATGCTGCTGACAAATTTCCCGACCGCAGAATTGCCGTCCGTCGTGAACGCCAACCATGCCGCCCCCGCACCCGCTAGCGCCGCCGGCAGCACGAGGATCGGCGACGCCAACACCGCGAACGTTCCCGCGATGACCGCCTTGCCCGCGACCACCGCCCCCGTGAACAATCCCCACGATGCTGTCAGTGCCTTGATGGCCGGGCCGAGAACCATCAGCCCGACGCCGACGGCCGTGATGCCGCCCGCCGCGAGGCCGAGGCCGACGACGATTTCCCGATTCGAGTTGATGAATCCCGACAACGGGCCTGCCGCCTGGGCGAACCCGTCGGCGATGGCCTTGACGATGGGCGCGGCGGCGATGCTGACAGACCGCCACGCCTTGCCGAGTGCGGACGTGGCCGCCGTGTAGGATAGCGCGGCTTGCTGAGCTTTCACCATGTCATCGGAAGACACGGCGAAACCAGCCGCAAACTTGCGAAGTTCCTCGTTCGACTTGTCCAACAGTGGGAGCAACAGTTTCCCGCCGTCTTCGCCGAACGCCAGCATCAACATGCGGACGCGGGCCAGCGGATCTTCGACTTTCTTGATCGCCGCGAACATCTGAAAGAATTGTTCGTCGGTGCGAAGTTTGATGAACTCTTCCGCGTTCAACCCCAACGTCTTGAACGCGGGGGCCGCAACAGTGCCGATATTGCCGACGGCATCAGTCCCGAGTTTGCCGAGCGTCACCAGCGATTCGATGAACTCCCGCGTATTATTGCCGACGGCTTTCGCGGCACCGGCCATGCCGGTAAACTGTTCGGAAGTGAGGCCGAGCGCGTTGGCGATGCTGCCCTGTTTCGCCACGTCGTTCAACGTGGACATCGCCCCGACGAGCGGAGTCAGTGCGGCCGCGCCGCCGAGGGCCATTGCCCGACCCATCTTGCCGATGGCGTCGCCGAACTTGCCGAAGGATTGTTGTGCCTTGAGGAGATCTTGAGGCAGGAAGTTCTTCAGACCGAGCGTAACGTAAGCCGAGCCGGCCTTGATGCCGGACGCGCTGCCCCCAGAATTGCCGCCGCCCAGTGCCATCGAATTACGCCCCTTCGATTCGACCGCGTGCCAATTCCAAATTCACCTGCCGTTCCATCTCGTTCGCCCGCTCCAAATCCGCCTTCTCGGCGTCGGTTAGCGGTCGCTTCTCGCGAACGTCGAACGGGTTCTCCGGTGGCTTCGAATCCTTGCCCGCGAACGCCGCCCCGATCCCCGTTGCCACCGTGCCCGTATCGAAATCCCACTTCGCCCCGGCCATCTCGTTCAACCGGCGCAGCGTGTAAGACCGAATATCCGACCGGCTCAGGCCGAGGATGCCGCCACCGATTCGGTAGGCTTGACCGACCCACCCGACGGGTCGAAATTCGTTCCGGCCTCTTCGACCGCTTTCAGAAACGCCCCCCTCGCTCCGGGGGGCAGGAAGAAACTTGAGAGGTCGTCCAGGAACGCCGTTCGCGCCGCCTGCATCGACTCCGCGTTCAGCCCGCGAGCAAACGTCTTCGCCTCGTCGCCGGTCAGTCGGCAGAGGTCTGCGAGGATGGGCGCGAACTTCCGGGGCTTCCCGTAGAGCAACTCCATCACGCCGTTGCCGTCTTCCATGAACAGCGTGTCGAGTTCGACGCCGTGCTTTTCGACCACGTCTTCGATGAGGCCGGTATCGAGTTTGATTTCCCGCTCAATACCGGACCCGTCCTTGAACTTCGCCATGCGCCCTCAACCCTCCGCTTACGAGTAGGACAGTGCCGCACCGGTCCCCATCGCGGCCATCGTGATGACCCCGCCCGTGACGATGACGTGCTTCGGCAGGTTCGTCGAATCGGTCGGGACGATTTCAATGGAGTCGTACAGCCGTTCCGCACGGCCTTGATTGTTGCTGGTGTCGATGATGAGGCAGTCGGCCCGGTGGCCCATCGAGTTGTTGACCGCCACGCCGCCGTCGAGGATGAGCATGTCGAGCGTCGTCTTCGCCTTCATCGCCTTGTAGACGGCGAGGTGGGCGGCCGAACCGTCCCGCTTGATCGTGCCCGTCCAAGAAAGGTCGTGGCTGACGCCGACTTTGAGATTGACGAACGATGCCCGCGAATTCGAATCGGCGGTCATCATCTTCGAGTTTTCTTGCAGGTCGTTGATGATCGTCAACTCGGTCCACGACGGCGTGCCGTAGTTGCCCGCGTTGTAGTACGCCTTGCAATTGATGCCGGTGTCCGCCATGAATCAACCTCCGCTGATGGATGACCGGAATAGACCGGCGAATTTCGGCAAGTTCTTTTCGAGCGCCGGCCCCATGAACGGCCGAGGGCGGAACCGTGCCGAGACCGTTTTGCCCCGCGATTGAATCGCGGCCGTGCCGCCGAATTCGAGCAACTTCGGAACCGTCGGGTTCCGCCGCGATCCGTCGCGGAACTGCGGGCCGACGACGGTCGAATCGTTTGACCGGTCGTAGCCGAACAGGATGGACGCCTTGAACGGGTAGAACTTCTTCGGTGCCTTCGGTTTGCCCGACTTCGTCAGTCCCGGCCGGGCCGTCTTGAAGACCGTGTGAGCGTGGGGCGGCGTGCCGGGCGGCGACGCGCCCGGCCGGTCCTTGATGGACTGACGGCCCGATGTCATCACAAACGCGCCCATCCGCGACAGGTTGCGAAGCTTCGCCTTTTCCGCCGGGTCCGTGATGGCCTGGCGGTCGAAGAACAACAGTTTGAAGTCGGCGGTGATCACGCTTCGTCCTGCGCCTCGTCGCGTTCGTAGGTCAGGTTCGTTTGGGCGAAAAAAATCGACTTCTCGCGGAGTAAGTCGAAATCCACTTCAACCTCTTGGTTCCACTTCGTCGCCAGCACGTCGTTAAGCGGTGAAGGAAACAGCCGGGCCGACGGCTCGGTTCGTGACTTGCTCAGTTTCTTGCCGAGCCGCGTCACGAACTGGATTCGCTCCCGCGTCCATGCTGTCGTCGGCTTGCCCCGGTTCGTCTCGCTCGTGAACCGCTCCGCGACGATCAGGGCCAACGTGTATTGGTTCCGGTCAAGGCCCCGCGTTCCGCCGTCAATCTGTTCCTCGCCGAGCGGGACGACCCACACCTTGCGGCCGGTCATCGCGTCGGGCTTCTCCACGCCGGGCAGGAACGTCAACTCGGCTTCGTCGTCGTCGCCCGTCGGCTGCCAGTCGGCCGCGATGATTGCCACCATCGCATCGCCGATTTCAAGGATGGTGTCGAAGGTCACGGGCTTACACCTGTTTCGTGTGGACCCGCCGAATCAGTCGCGACTCGTCCGACCACCGCCACGCCGGGTTCCCCTGAACCGGTTTGACTTCGAACGTCTCGCCGTTGTCCGCGATGCGGTCCCCTTCTTCGGGTTCGCCCATCGCGAGGTCGGTCGCGAGGAACAGGTAATCGCGGTCGGTCGAATCCACCCGCGAAACCTGTCCGCCGGGGTTCGTCACGTCTTCCTGTTCGTTGCCCCGCCACGCCGTAATCGTTTCCGTCGTCGTCGTGTTGCCGGACTTCCGCGAATACGTCACAGAGTTCCCGATGCGGCTTTTCAGCCGGCTCGCGATTCTGGCCCCGGCGGTCGCGAATCGGTTGCTCACGCGATTAGGCTCCCGCCGAGCAACGCCGTGTCGAACGGCTCCCCATACACCGCGTCGTTCGGGTATCCCTGCTGCCCGTAGTGCCGGACCGTCACCGCCCGCGTCACGCCCACTTTCAAGCCCATCGCGTGGCACTGTCGCGAGAAGTTCCAGTCCTCCGGTTCGACTCGCGGTTCGTATTGGTCCGTCGCCGGGTTCAGCCAAATCTCATCGCGGATGGTGAAGTAGATCCGCTCCACCCAATCCGCATCGAACCGGCACGCCCAGCAGCCCGTATTCACGAGCAACGGTTTGTCCGCGTGTCCGATGTCCGCCGCCGAGAAGGTCGCCGGCATCCTCGCCAGTTCCGTCAGCGTGAACCGACAGAGCGGTTGCCACGGTGACGGACCGCCTAGCCCGCAACTCGTCCAGCCCGTGCCGTTCTTGATGGGGACGGCCACCGACAGCACGTCGAAGCCGCCCTTGTCCATCTCGCCGAACAGCGTCGCGAGCCAATCGCTTTCCGTCGGCCCTACGTCGTCGTGCAGCATCGCGAACCGCGTCACGGGTTCGCCCTTGCGTTTCAGGTTCAGCGCGTAGCACCAGAGGTCGTTGAAGTTCCGCGCCAACAGCGAGCCGACGCCGCACCTCCTTGCCAGGCGGTAGCCATCCGGCCCCGGTGCGAAGAACGCCGCCGAGACGGGCGGCGGCATCCCCCGGTCGCAACACGGCATCCCGAGGACGACGATGTCGCTCACGCGATTACTGCTCCGCGAATCGGGCTTCGAGACGGTCGATGTAGATCGGCCCCGCCGTTGCCGTGCCGGTCGTCTTTTCGAGGTGGGCCAGCAGGCCGAAAGGCCCGGTCGCCGCGTCGATCTTGAACGTGCTGCCGGTGACCTGTTGGGCACCGTTCAGGTAAACCTTGACGTTGGCCGGGTCGCGAGTGTCGATCCAGACTTCGGCACGATTCGCGACGGCGGAACCGGCGGTCGTATCGACCGTCGAATCTTGGGCCGAGACGGTCGTCGTGCCGTCCTTCGACTGGAAGAAGACGCTGAGGTCGCCCCCGTCGATGTGGGCATAAACGTGTTCGGTCACGGCGTCGGCGTCGCTCGCGCTGGTGCCGTTCGCGATCCCGACGTTGAAGTCCACCGCGCTGGTCGAACCGTTCGCGCCAACGCGGAAGACGGCCTCGATGATCGCGTTGGCGGCCTTGTCGAACTTGTCCACCGAGAGGATGTCCACGCACTGCACTTCGCTGGTGGCGGTCAGCGTCAACGCCCGGCTCTTGCCGTACACTTGTGGCGGCAGGAACCCGCCGAGCGCCTGCGTGCCGGTCGCGACGGAAAGGTACCCGCCTTCGCCGCCGATCGCGTCGATGTCGATTTGCGGTAGGGCGTTGAGCTTGACCTTCATGGTCGTGTCGGCCGACGCGGCATCGCCGACGGCCCGGCCGATGTAGAAGTCGCGGTCGTTGACCTTCTTGTAGTGGGCCTTATTCGCCGAGTAGTCCCAGTACACGCGGCCACCGTCGAGGAAGACCATGCTCGTGGTCTTCGCGACGACGTAGATGTCGCTGGCGTCCTGGCCCGCCCCGGTTTCGGCGGCTGCGAGGTCCACGGCAACGACAGCCGCACGGCCGTCGGCGAGTTGAATGACGGTGCCGCCGGTCGTGGCCGCTGCCGCCGTCCACGGGATCGCTCCGTGGTCCTTGTAAAGAGTCGCTTCGGCCATGATTGACACCTCGTCGAATGTGATTTGAAAGAAGGCGGCTCACGCGAACCGCCCGGTTGGGTTGCTCGTGCTCAGGCCGCGCCTTTGCTTTTCACGCCGGCGAGGTATTCGGACTGGTCACAGCCGAAGTCGTGGTAGCCACGGAACTGCACGCCGAGCGTGTCGAAGTCCGCGTCGGTCGATTCGACCGTCGGGGCCATCATGCCGTTCAGGAACGACACGACCATCGGGGCCATTTCGGACGGATTGCGGAACAAGAACCACGCCGTGGCCGAGTAACCGGTGAACGCCGTGTCCGAGAGCCACGGCACCACGACCGGCCGGTACTTGTTCGCGTAGATGTTGGCGCTCGAAGTCGCGACCGCTCCGAGGTTCTGATTGCGGTAGAGGGCTTCGGCGATGCCTTCCAACTCCGGCGGCACCACGAGGATGACCGGGTTGCCGCCGATGCGCTTGCCGCCGTCGTCGGTGCCGAGCGCGGACGGCGAACGCATCTGGCGGAACGCCTTCACCCCGAGGCCGAGGCCCACGCCGTCGCTGCCGAGGTTGGTCGTTGCGCCGGTGATGTAGTTGGTGCGGGCGGTCGTGTAGAACGTCGCGTGGTCGTAGAGGAACTTCGTCCAGAAGACGTTGTTGAACTTCTTCATCGACCCGCGACCGAGCCGGTTCCGGAGGTCGTCGAACGCGCCGAGGTCGTCGTTCACGATGTCGCGGCGAGTCAGCGAGAACATCTTCGCGTAGGTCTTCGCCTGCCGCGTGTACGATTCCTGGTCGAGCGTGCCGCCTGCGATCTTGCCGGTCGGGCCGACTTCCTCGTACTCCATGTTGTCGAGCATTCGGTACGCGGTCACCTGCTTGAAGTCGTTCACGGACGTGGTCCGCGAGACTTCCTTCCACGTCTGATCTTCCTCCATGTAGCCGGTCAACAGTTCCTTGTTCGCGACGTTACCGAGGATGCCCGACAACGAGACGGTGCTGAAGCCGCTGGCCTGGATGTGCCCGCCGCCGAACGCCGCACGGAGGACTTCGCGGATGTTGCCGTTGTTGATCCGTTCGCCCGGCCCGGCTTGATAGCCGTTCGCGGATGCGGCGGTCAGGAAGAGTTGTTGCACGCCAATGTGCCGGAAGTGCCGGTTCGCGGCCTCCAGCGTTTCTGGCTTGTAGTGCTTTTCGATGTTCGGCAGGCCGCGACTCTGGGCGAGCGCGCACTCGAGAACGTCGGGCTTCGTCACGTCCCGCTTCTGCGAGGCCATGATGAAGTTCGGCGCGCCCGTTCCGCGAGCGATGAGCAAGCATTCGAGGTGCGTTTTCTGTTCGTCCCATCCCGACGCGATGGCCTTCGCTTCGACCGTCGTGCCGTCATCGAATCGCGGGTTGTCGTACTTCTTGCACGTCCGCGCCACGGCATCGACGCGGAGTTGTTCGGCGACGATGTTCGAGCGATAGTTCGCGAGCATGGTCGCGGCCGATTCCGCGAGCATCGCGTCACCGGCCGCACGCACGTCGGTGGCGGTCGGGACGGCTTCGGGCTTTGGGGCCGGGGCCGGCTCTTTGGCCGCGTCCTTCATCGCGTACATCGCCTTCATGTTGGCGATGGCTTCGGCAGACAGGACGGTCGGGTCGAACCCGTCGGCCTTCAGGCGCTTGGCGAGATTCTCGTCCATTGGTGCGACTCCTACTTGTTGACTGGCCGCGACCGAAGCGGAAGTGCTCGTGTCAGCGCCGATGGGAACGAAACTGATTTCGCCGAGCGTCCACTGACGCGCGACGTAGACCGGCCCGTCGAAATTGCGGCCGTTGACTTTGACCTTCTGGCCCGATTCGATGAATTCGAGTTTGCCGACCTTCGCCCCGATGCTGGCCTGCCACGGAAACCCGCGACCGGCCGACGCGACGATGGGGTCCACCTGTTCCGGGTCGCCCGACATCACCCCGGAAACCTTGATGCGTTGCGGCGTGACTTCGACCGTGTTCGTATGCCCGACAATCCGGTCGGGGTCGTGGTTGCGGAAAATGGGCGTGGCCTGACGCGGCGGGTCGCCGCCGGCAAGGTCCACGACGACCGGGTAGCCGTAGCCCACCTGCATCGCCGCGCCCGTATACGCGACCATCGAAAACTTCTTGGGGCTGTTCGGTGCCGCGCCCTCTCCGGCCGCGACCAGTTCCATCGGTTCCGACTCGCCGCAAATGGCGAACGTCTTCGGTTCGGCTGCGGCCTCGATGCGATAGAATCGCTTGCGATTTCGGGACGAACGCTTGCTCACGCTGCGGCCTCCGATGCGGTGGCGGCGGCCGGGTCCACGCTGGCGTCGGCGGGTGCCGGTTGGGTCGCCGCTTTCGGCTTCATCGCGGCGTCCGGGTCCATCCCCTTCGCCCGCATGTATTCGCGCTCGATGGCCCGCTGGTCGATGACATCGCGCCAGTTCTTCCCCTCGCCCGCGCACTCTTCCGCGAGCGTGGTGACGTTGTTCGCCAGTCGCATCTCGCGGGCGGCTTCGTCCTTTTCCGGGTTGATCGACGGGAAGCCGTCCCAATGCCAATCCCACGACCACTCGTTGATGGCAGGCAGGTCTTCGGGGATGAGGCCGCGAAGGGACGCTTCGAGGTAATAGGCTTGGAAAAGTTGGTTCAGGACGCAGGCCGCGAGCCGCTCGCGTTCGATCCACATTTCCTGATAGAACGGCAGGTAATCGAGTTTGCCCGACGCGAAATTGAACCCGGACGAATCGCCCGTTACGAGGTTGCGGGGCATCAACAGCGGGCGGCCGAGCGTCGTGTATTGGACGGCGACGTACTCGCCGAACCCGGTCGTGTCGCTGCCGTTATCGAACTTTTGTGCGTCGAATCCTTCCGGGATGGTGAGCATCGTTCCGCGAGGGAATTCGATGTCATCCATCATCTTCAGTTCGACTGGCTGATTGTCCGAATCCATCAGCGGCACGTTCGTCTTCATCACGCCGCTGACGTTGGCGTTGACTTCGGCCTTCGTGAGAACGGCTTGCGAGAACCGCCGCGTTTGCGCTCCAATGCCGAGCGAAGCCGCAAGTTCGCACACGCCCCGCGTCTGACCCGGTCGCGAAGGGCGGAACCAGTGAAGCATGAATCGGGCTTCGACTCGTTCGGCGTCCCCGTAAAAACTCCAGGCATCGCCGGGGTGTTCCTTGAGGACGTGATAAACGCGGGGGTTGCCGTTCGCGTCGAATTCGATGCCGTCGGTCAACGACGTGTCGAACTGCGTTCGCAGGCCCGGCGTCGCGATCTGCTCGGCCTCGTAGACGCGGAGATTGAGTTTGACCGGATGGGGGTTCAGCGGATTCGTCACGAGCCGACCGAACGACTCGCCATCGACGGGCCGCGTTTCGGCCATCAGTCGCAGCTTGTCCGCGAGGTCCACCGCTTTCGCCCACGCGGCGAAGTCCTTTTCGACTTCGCGGGCGGACTCGTGGAATTGCGTCCCGAGTTGGATATTCAGCCGGGGGCCGGTGCCGACAAGGTTGTGGGCGTAGGTCTTGAGCAACCCGCAAAGGTGCGGATTATTGTCCCGCTCATACCGGCACCGTTTGCGAAGCGTGCCACGAACCGAAGCGGTGTGTGCGGACACAGGGCCGAGGTCGTCGGCCGCGCTCCAGTGGTTTTGATTCTCGGTCCCGGTTTTGGCGGATTCGTATCCCGCCCGCAACTGCCGCAAACCTCGCGGCGAAAAATTGCTGTTGGGGAAGGGGTTCGTGTTTCGCATCACGTCGGCCCCCCACCGGGAGGCTTGAACCGACCGGGCCGACAGTAGTTGAACGCGCTTCGCGGGCCGCCGTTATTGTTGGCACCGGCGAGGACCGTTTTGCCGATGGCGCGGTTTTCAAGCTTGATGATGTCGTCGGCCGACCGCTCCGAAACCGTCTGACCATCGACGGAGATGCTCGCCGGCGCGGATGCCAGTTCGACGAGTTCTTCGGCGGTCAGTTCGGTAGCCAAATAGCCGTCCCGCGTGAGCGTGCGGAATGTGCGTCTACTCGACTTCTACGATTGGCGATTGGCGGAATGAGTGCGAAAGTGCTTGGAATGAAAGGGCAGGTACAGCATCTATGCAACTACTTGGCGGATGGGATGAAAACCGCGAGGGCTTGATGCCAAGTGACGGACTTCTCCGAATCGAGGCACCGGTCGAAATATTTGCGATCAATCCTGAACCCGCTGTCGTCTTCCACGATGCGAAGCAAATCGTCGAACTTGATGCCATCCTCTCGTTGCTGGACGATTGCTGACGCCAGTTGCCGAACCTCTTCAGGTTGCAACAGGGGTTCAAAATACTTGGCGTTTTGGCTGGTCCGGTTATATTCCGGCCTGAGCAATTCGATGAGTTGGCTTTCGAGTTCGGTCAACTGGTCTTCAGACACGCCGATGTATTCGGCCTTATCAAAGCCAAATTTCTTGGCTTCAACATGCTCTTTGATTCGACGAATCACGTCGATAGATTGGCCGACATAAACGATCTTCCCCCACCGCGACAGGAAGTAAATGCCCGGAATACGCGGGGGGATGATTGGGACTTGAAGGCCGACATGATTCAGTCCCACCGATTCAAGGGCGGCTTGGAGGTTCATGGTTTACGACCATCTCCGATGTGGTGAATCGTTCTCCGCAATCCCGGCATTTGCGCACCCGATGCGACTCTTTGCCTTTGCGACGGGTGTAGAGTGCCGGAATCTTCGTGCTGTTGCACGCTGGGCAACAGAGACCTCTTGGTTTCCGTTTCGGAACAGCGAACTTGGGCTTGGGCGTCTTCGTCACGCGGTCTCCGGTGGGGGGGTGGGGATGGTGAACCGTTCCAATTCCGCGAGTTCAGCGGGCGTGCTTTTCGTCCATCTTCGCGCCACGAACGCGGCACACGATGCATCTTCCACATTTTTCCGTCCGATGTAGTCGAACAGCTCGCGGTAAAGTGTCAGCCGGTCCGCTCCGTTGTCGATAGCCGCTTGCACGTCTTCCGGCGTCGCGTAGGCTCGGCCTTCGAGCGTCGATATGGAACGAATGGTTTTGAGGCGATGGCGGGTCACGGCGATGACTCCACGACGGTGGGGATGTCGGATGACGGTTCGTGCTTCACGACGTGGCTCGCCCGCGTTCCAACGAGCGATTTCGAAAATCGACGCGGCGACGTGCGGATAATGAGTTCATCTACAGCGCCGATCTTCGACGTGAACGTAATTTCCGAATGCGGAATTTCTACACCGTCCACGGTAAGCGTGCCGACGCCCATCCCGTTCGACGTGATTTCGACGGTGCCGCACCGAACGACGATCCGCTTGGCGCGGAGTTCGGTTTCGACAAGCGGTTCGCGTTCGTCATTCATCGCCTGTTCCTCCGGTTCGCCTGTTGCATCTCCCGCAAGCTGATCGGCTTCTTCGCCGCCCCCGGTGCCGGTGATGCGGCCGGCGTCGCGTCGGGTTTCGCGGGCGGCGGTTCCTTCGCCTTCTCCGCTCGATTCTTCTCCTGCAGTTCGCGGAGCGAGATGGGCGGGGGCTTCACACTCTTGGCCGTCTGCCCGGCCGCTTCCGCCGCGCTCCACGGCACGCCCGCGACCGATGCCGCGACGTGGCAGCCGACCACGCAGTCGAACAGGTGATTGTCCCGAAAGTTCGGCCGCATCTTCCACACGTCCACCTTCCGCCCGCGTCCCTCCGTCGGCACGCGGTATTCGCTCGCGAGGTGGTCCGCGAATAACTGATGCGTGTGTTTTTCCTTGCCGAACACGCTGAAACAGCCCTTCGCGGCCATCGGCGTGCGGAGCCGGTCCACGACGAACGACTTCCACCAGTTCGGGTCGTAGACGCACAGCCGGCCCGAATGACCGGCCTGCGATGAAATCTTCCAGTTCATCCCGGGCGGCGAGTTCCGTTCCCCCGGCCGCTTTTGCCATTCGTCGATCCCGCGACCGGACGCGCTCACCGCGAAACCCTTCGACGGCATCAGCACCGACGCGAACCCCGATTGCCGGCAGAACTGCATCACCGTCGCCGTCTGCCAGCCACTGTCGATGAGGCACCGCTCGACCTTGTACTCGACGCCCGTCTCGTGCTGCTTGTAGGACCGGCCGAGCATCAGGCCGCACAACGAACCCAACCCCGCGAACACGCGGGCTTCCTCCGAGAACGTCGGGAATTCGTCGGCCAGCGTCGGCCGGGCGTCCGATTGGGCGAAGTAGCTGCGATTTTGCTTCGGATAACAGCCGTAGTCGATGACCCGGCCGCCGAACGTCTCGTCGAACGCCATCACCGTGAACCAGTGGACCGTCGCCGACACGTCCACGAACGCGACCAGCCGCGTGCCCTCGCGGGGCACCGTCTGCCGGGGGATGTTGTTGACCTTCGCCAACACTTCCTCCGGCTCGATGTTCGACGCGCCGTTTTCGGCTTCCTCCGCTTCCGGCTCGTTCTGGTACTCGGCCGCGAACGCTCGCGGGGTGTCGATCTTGATGTTCATCGCCGACTGGATGGCGCTCAATTCGTCCCCGTTGAACCGCTCCTCCCACGCGGCCCGGCACCCGGCGTTCATCTCCTCCTGGTGGATCGCGTAATACTCCGTCGCCAGCCGGCCGTCGCCGTGGATGCGAAACGACTCGCGGCGGATTTCCGCGTATTCGTCCCATCGCGCCGTCGCCGTCGGCGTGCCGTAGAGCATCTTCGTCCGCTCGCCGTTCCATCGCGGGTTCCGCTGCGGATCGAGGATGCGGTCTACCATGTCGCCGGGCGCGATGACCGTACACGGCATGATGGCCGCGATCTTCTTCCGGGGGCCGGCGAGGCCGAGAACCGCCCCGTTGATGAGCTTTTCCCGCGTCTTGTTCTGCGAGGGGGAATGCGCCGACTCATCCGTTTGCGGGTCGTCGAGCAACACGAGGTCGGGCCGCAACTGACGCCCGCCGTCGGCCGCCCGCTTCATCCCACGAATGGATCCGGTCAGCCCTTTCGCCTCGATGACCGAACCGGAACACGGCGAACCGGGGATCGTCGGCATCACCGCCACGCCGTCGGACCAGTCGATGCGGGTCCGCTCGCCGTGGAACGTCTGGCCCATCTGTCGGTTGCCGATGCCTTCGAGCGCGACGACCGGGTAGCACGCTTCGGGGAAGTCGCCGATGAGCAGTTCGTTCGTCTCGACTTCGTTCTTGATGTTCGCGACGATTTGATTCGCCAAGTCCTGCGCCGCCCCGACGACGACGACGAACGACCGGTGCCCGTACAGGACCGACCACAGGGCCGCTACTTCCACAAGCGTGGACTTTCCACTCGCCCTGGGCATGGCAAACGCGAACAGCCCGCCCTCGATGATGCACGTCTGCAACTTGTCGATGGCCCGCAAGTGGTCGTCGCTCCACGCCATCGCGAACCGTTCGGGGAAGTATGTCTCCGCGAACAGACGCAGGTCGTCCATGCCCGCGTTGCGCCGGGCCGCGTCCACGATAGCCGGAAAGTTCTCGGCGATGTCCCGACCCGTCTGCGATTTCGTGCGGCTCCGTTCCGCCGCGTCTTCCTTGTGCGCCTCGTAGCCCGGCCGCTGCGTGCGGGGGGCCTTGCCGGCCAGCGTCTCGGCCGCCTTCAACTTCTTCCGCAGTTCCTTGAGCTTCGCTCGCGGGTCGGGCGGCTTGTCGGACGGCGCGGTCATCCGATCTTCTCCACGGTGAGACCTTCCGCCTCGGCCCTGCGAAGACAAACGTCCGCGAACTTCGGTTCCAGTTCGCAGCCGTAGGACGTGAGGCCGAGCCGGTGCGCCGCGAGGCCGGTCGTCCATGAACCCATGTACGGGTCGTAAACGTCGGATGGCCACGTCTCTAGTGCGTAAGTTGGAAGGCCGACGGGGAACTTGGCTGAATGTTCAATCCTTGCGTCGGGCGCACGTTGAACTCGCCAAGTCGAATCTGGAATCTTTTCTGGTCCGATCACGTTGACGCGGCTGATGTGGTAATCCGTTTCCCATCCGTTCGCGCCCATTCTGCCGCCGTGTATTTTGTGTCCTTCGGACTTTGTGGGCTGCCACTTCTCGGCGGTCGTTGTTGCCTTGTTGAAATGGAAAATGAATTCGTGCGAAGGTGCGCACCTGCCCCCAAAAATGCCCGGCAGCCCGCTCCCTTGATCCCACACATACCAGCCGAACCGCCGCCAGCCCTGCGACCGCATCCATT
>ERZ869925.1022-NODE-1022-length-14743-cov-13.723243_pt1 | contig 14743 bp, 22 predicted proteins | sample MGYA00579311_ERZ869925 | MGnify/ENA primary metagenome ERZ869925 (study PRJEB32216, sample SAMN09231817) | wastewater metagenome | place: USA: Maryland | collected 2016-07-30 | study: EMG produced TPA metagenomics assembly of the PRJNA472060 data set (Reclaimed...
GGGGGCTGGGGGCTTCGCCCTGCCTTCCGCTTCGCTCCGGCTTAGTATAGAAGAGTTCTAGTGTCAAGTAGACTGGCGCGGGTAAATACGATTTTCTCAACTTTTATTTTTTGCGTTTATAGGCTGATGGTTGCATTTTTCGGGCTGGTTGAATGGTATGGCAAGGGTGAAAGTTTAAGCTTGTACCGCAATATATTGTGGTTACGGCATCTCTATACCCCTATATTTTGGTACTTACTCTAAGTCGAACGTTCGATTAGTATACGTCTGTCTTTGCGTCGTACAGGGCAAGCGCCCAAAGGCTGACGAGACGTACCGTGTCAAAGCGTTTCGTGTTTCGGGTGTACGGCGCAAAGGCAACGATAACGAATTTTGGAGGAACTAATGAGCGAAGAAAAGCGCCGTCTAATGCCTTGGAATGGCCGCATATTCGTGGATCAAAAAACAACGATTGAAGGTTTGGTGAAAAATTTCCGGGATGTCGCAGGTGATGATAGGGTGATGGATGAAGCATCTATGTTTCGATGGATAATGGACTTAGGAATTGAGACGGTAAAGACTTTCAACCCCAAAGCTTTAATTCAGGAAGTTAGGGCGGAAATTGATAGAGGGGGGGGGGGGGAGGGTGTAAAACTGCACCCCCCCCTGCCATCAAAAGTATGCCCCTTCTAAATACTAACACTTGCATTTTTATGTCTCGAAGGAATGAAATGAGTGAACTAAAAACATACACACCGTCGGAATTGTTTGAAGCTGTCACAGGTAATCCGTTGGTGTTTGCGAGGGTGTTACGAATTCCCTATTTGGTGGCGTCGTTGCTTCAATGGCGTTCCACGTCACGGACGCTGTTGATTCAGTTGCTTGGCCTGCTGGAATCTTCTCAGGGTTGGGTTGACGTTCCGCATGCGGTTCTGGCTGAAACTCTCTGGCCGGAACTGCATAAGGAAACGGCAAAGAATAAGTTGACAAGATGGCTTTCTGTTTTTGATGAGGATCAATACCTGAGCAGGTTCATGGCGATAAGGCGAAAGCCGGGACATTACAAGAAAACAGGTGTGACCAAAGACGATGTTGAGTTTTTGCCGTCACGGTATCGCGTGGAAATGTTTTGGCCGTTTGCTTCTGAGTTGGGATGTCGGGTGCTGAATGAAAAGGTGCTTGAGTATCCAACGGTAAGGGAGCGTCAAACGCATCAGCGCAGCATCGTGGCGGCATTGCTTGTTGATTTAGGCGCGGTGGCGATATTGCCGGAAATGCGAACGGCAGAAGCTGTACGGAAGTCTGAAAGTAAAGAAAAAGGCAAGTTGGAAAAGCGAATTGTTGAAGCGAAAGAGGGACGAATCATGTTAAGTCGTGAAGAGATACTACAGATTCCGAATCTGACCGAAAGGCTTGATGTGTTGTTGAGTCAGTCTTTGACGTTCGGGAAGATGTTCTTTGATCTGGTTGAGCAAATGACAGATTACAACGAAGCTTGGCAAATGGTTGAGGATGGGAAAAAGCTTTTTGGTGATATGGCGGAAAACTGCATTCGTCGGCGTCGTGCCGGTGAACAGATGAGCCGTGATGCAAGGGCGCAACGGCCAAAGCTAGTAGCCTGAAAAGGTGAATAACAAAGGGCAAAATGGCGAAAATAAAAGCGTCGGATAAATGGACAGGTGAAGAACGGCGGGCAGTGGTGTTGCAACTGACAGAGCGCGCAAGGCTTGCTGTGATAGAGAATCACGTAAAGAAGGTGCTGGATTGTTTGCTTTACATTCGGATGGTGTGTGAGCGGCCAGCGGAAAACCTAGAACTGAACAGGGCTGAACTTGAGAAGGCGTTTGACCAAATTTAACAGTAGCGCGAAAGCGTGAGTAACCAAAGGGCATGTATGAAAAAACAGAACAACAGTTATTTGGGCAGGATTGAAACCATGTTTGTTGGACGTGAGCAAAATAGCGAAAAGACAAACGCGGTTGTTGCTGGTGGTACGGATTGGCTATGGTGGCGTGATGTGGATGGTGACGTGCGCGGAATGCGGTGTTTGCGTGATAAGGGTTGCCGTCCATATTCGGTGGTTGATTTGTTGTTGGCGGTTGCGGAGTTGTTGCTAGCTGTTGGAAGTGGTGCGAAGCGTGTCAGGGTGTTGATGACTGGCGAGAAAAAAGAGCGGGAATGGTTTATTCCAGTTGCAACGGCAATTAGGCTTGAGAATTACAACCATGCTTACAGGGCTGCGAATTATTCGATTGATTGCGTAAACGGCGAAACTCTTCATTTTTCGGTTGGGCTGGCGGAAGCATGGACGATTGAAGAAAGCGCGAGCATTGCGGCTGTGCAGTATGCGCGGGCGAGTCGGATGATAAAGAGTGAGTTTGGCTTTGATCTGCTTTCGTCGCCTGGAATGACGGGTTGTTTTGCGCTGGAATCGGCATTGCCTGAAAAGGTAAATAGCGAGGCTTTAGATTCTGAGGTTTTCCCGGATATTTTGCATCGGAGAGTAACGCAAGGGCGCAGTGAGGTTTTTTTGCCAAATGAGGTCAAGGCGCTTTATTTGTATGATCGAAAGTTCGCTTACGCCGCTGATTGCCGATTGGAAATGCCTTGCGGTCAAGCGGAGTTTATTCCGAATGGTACTTTTGAGCCTTATAAGCCTGCCTTTTATCAGGTGATATTCAGAGTTCCTGAAAACTGGCTGCATGTTGGGCTTTTACCCGTGAAGTCTGACGGCGGATGGGAATGGCCACAGTTTGGAACTTATGAAACGTTTGTGGCTGAACCGGAGTTGAGAATAGCCATTGCGCAAGGTTGGGAAGTGGACGTTTTGGGCAAGTGGGCTTTTTCGTCCGGGCGTCCGTTGGAGTCTTGGCGCAATCGGTTGGTTGATTTGTACAACACATCAGAGCCTGCCTTGGCCAAGGTTTACCGGAACATCCTGTTGCATACCATCGGCGCTTTGTTTGCTCGCACGTGGAAGCGTGAGCGTATTGTGACGCACAGTGAGTTTATGGAGATTGAAGGTGATGCGGTCTTTTCAGCGGAAATGCTGGAAAGTGGGATGGTGAAGCTTGATGATGAGTTGGAGCGCGGGAAGCGTTTCTATATGCCTCATTGGGCGGCGTATACGTGGAGTCGTGCGCGGGCCGCGCTGGTGAATGCAATGCTTCGCGTTCCTGTTGAGAAAGTCTTGGCTTGTCATGTTGATGCGATTGTGACCAGTGAGCCGGTTGAGTTGGCAACAGCGAACCCGCCGAAAGATGGCATTGGTCAGTTTCGCTTGAAAGGTGAATTGCACTTCCCTTCCCTTGAACGCATTGAAACGAAGGCGCGTTTATTTGAGTTGATGCGAATGGCAGAAGCGGCGAAAGGTGGTGCGCAATGAAAAAATGCGATTGCCAATCTTTGTGTCATTGTGGGCGGTGTTGCGCGGAGTTGCGCTGTGTGTGTGATTTTACTTGTAAGCGGCATGACTGGTCAGCGGCGGACTGTGGTTTTTGGGCCGTATATGAATACTTGGTGAAGGCTGGGTATCAGGCACGAATGAAATGGCGTGAGTGGAGGTTCCCTAATGGCTAGCTCAAAACAACTGATCGAAAGACTTCTTTCCAAGGGTTTGACGAAAGCGGATATAGCGCGAGCGGTCAAGCGTGATAGTTCGCTGATTAGTCAAATTGAAAAAGGCAAAAAACCGGGCGCGAATCTGCAAGGTGCTTTGCAAAATTTGCTTGAAGGGAAAGCGGCTGGCAATGTGGAGCGTCGTACCACGAAGGCGGGAAAGGTTGCCAGTGTTCGCAAGTCAAAGAAGGCGTCAGAGCGGCCATTGCAGAAAGATAAGCAAGGCCGCATCAAGTATACGTCAGAAAGCGCGAGGCCAGCGGTGTTGTTGAATCGGATCGAGAAGGTTGCGGAAGCTGGCGGCAAGGTCTCGTTTCGTGTGACATATTTGGATGGTGATGGAAACGAGCAACAGGGCAAGCTATATGAAAAGGGCGGTTTTTATGCACAGCGCGCACAGTTTGAAATGCTGAATCATTCAGATGGTGCTTTTGGCTGGGTGTTGGGGCGATTGAATGAGCATCGTAGTAACTCAGGCGGAAAAAGCTTGCCGCCTGCCGTCAAGGTGCTTTCAGTAGGTGTCACTGCTTCGTATGGCAGTTGATAAACAAATAACGCAGTAGCAAAAATAAAGGGCAAAAAATGGAAAAGGAAAAAGATTTTTCAACGTTGAAATGGCTTCTCTTCCCACTGATCGTTTTGGCTTTGGGAGTGGGGATTATTATTAACAGTGTACAGGTTTTTGACTGGTCAGGGAGTGCAGCTTATATCCTGTTGGTAGCGGTGATTTTTGTGATTTCGTTGGTGATGGTGCTTCACACAGGAAATAAGAATAATCCGAAAGCAAAGAAGGCAGCATTTATTTTTGAGTGTGCCTTTATGCTGGCTTTGGCTGCAACGTTTATCTGTTCGATTTATGTCAGTCGTCAAATGTCTGGTCATCGTCAGGCGGCGGCGGCGGATGTCGAAAAGATAAAAGCGATTGGCAGTCTGAAATCTGCAAAAGCACAAGCAACAATGGCGAAAAACATTAAGACTGAAAGCAGTATTTCCGAAGCATTTGCAATGGCTGAAAATCTTATGTTTTGGCCGTTGGTTGGGGAAACGTTGTTGAGTCTGATTGGCTTGATGACGGTTTTTGGGTTGACGCAATTCCCTTCTAAGTCTGAAACATTGGCGGGGCCGGATGCTCAGGGCGGCGCGTCGTTTCTTCCGTCTGGGAGTGCATCCCTTTCAATGTCTCCGCAGGTTGCGTCATTCACGGCGGCAAATGTGTCTTTTCAGGTGAAAAATAAGCCACAGGGCGGAGACTCACTTGGCATCCGAAACAATGCGATTAGGTGGCGTCAGAATGGCGGCAACTGGAAGCATGTCGTATATGTGACAAATGCGGATGCGTCCGTTTTGGAGTCTCTTACTTACAACGAATTGGCGGACGAAGCGATTGCAAGGCGAACGGCGAACGCGGGCCGCGATGGGCTTTGTGATCTGATTGAAGCCAGTAAAGTGTAATGGGAGAGTCCGGGACTGTATCCGTGGGAGTCTCCCGGATACGTCCCGGATGTCTCCCAGGTGTAAACTAACGTTTACAGTGAATGAAAATGGTGCAATAATCCGGGCGTGTTGGAGGTCTTGACTTTCGACATGCCCTTTACTATTTGGCGGACGTTTTGGTTCGTGGGAAAACGGGAGCGTCCGTCAAATAGGTTTTTGGAGTCTCAGGAGACAAACAAGGGCAACTTTTAACTCCCACGAAAGGGCGATAAATGAAAAATGGAAAACGAAAATCCACAGGGAACGGCAGTAGTGGTGGTCTCAACCCAGCCGCAGTCAAACTTGCAGCCAGCAAGCTCCGAAGCAGAAAGAGCGGAACAATTGGAAATGGGGCGGGTGCTGGAATCGAACAGGCAATTGCAGGAACGTCAATCCCAGTTGGAAATGGAAAACTCCAATCTGAAGGAAACGTTGTCATCGCAAGGTCAAACGCTGAACCGTCTGGAAATGGAGTTGAGCGAGTTCCGGGAAGCGGTGAGGGAAGCGGAAACGGAATTGGAAGCGGAACCGGAAGTGATCGCGGTAATACCGCACCAGGAACCGCCGCCGCCGCCGGAGCCGGAGCCGGTCAGGGAACCGAATCTTTGGGAGCGGATCGCGGCCAAGCTCAATTCAATTTGAATCCTGAACCGCCGCCGAAGCGCCAGCGCAAGTCAAAGGCAAAAGCGGATGAGGAAAAGTCATTGGCGGAAGTGCAGGCGGAAATAGCAACCCTTTCGGGAATGCTGGGCGCTGTGCTGAATGCGAGTTTTTATGCGGTGAGTTTGTCACAGGGTGAACATTGGCGATTGCAGCCGGACGAAACGTTTCAATTATCAACAGGGATGACGTTAGCAATTAAGTCATCTTTCCCGGAATCATGGTTGGCACAATATGAAAAAGCCCTTTCTACTTACGCGCCTTGGGTCTCAGTTATTATCACTGCCGGTAGCATCATCAATAAACGCATCGAGCAAGGGCGAATTATCGCCGCTCAAGGCCAAGGTGGTGTCAATCCTTCGGGCGTCAATTGATGATGCAATGATGCTCTCAATGATCGAACCGATGTTGCTAAGTCTTTCGGATGATGAGTTGCACGGTTACTTGGTGAAAGTTAAACAGATTCTTGATGATGTCTTACTTACGGGTAGCCAACCTAATCAGTCAAAAGCCGCATCTGGTCTGGCAGGAAATTAAGCTTGGCCGCGAGCAACATGGCTTTATCTGTGGAATGACAGGCGGCGGGAAAAGCAAGCTGGCTGAGTATTTGGTGAATGATCCTGATAAGCCTTATAGCGTGGTCTATGATCCAAAGCACAGCCGAACCGTTAGCGAATGGCCGAATCAAACGCGAATTGAAAACTGGAGCGAGTTGATAAGCTCAGATGCAAAACGGATTGTGTACAGTCCGCCAATTCCAGAACTGAAAGACAAGCAACGTCAGTTAGATTTTTTCCAGTGGATTTTTGAACAGCAGCATGTTCGGGTTTATGTTGATGAGTGTACGTCATTGCTCGGCAACACTGATCCGAACTTTTGGTTTAAGTTGTGTCTGACGCAGGGAAGGGAACGCGGCGTTTCGGTGGTGACGACAACACAGCGCCCATCGTGGATTCCGCTGATAACGATGTCAGAAGCAACGAAGTTTTATATCTTCAAGTTGAACATGCCGGAAGATATGGAGCGCATCCGTAAAATCACAGGGATAACCGAAGATGAGCAGATGCGTTTAGGCGAGCATGAGTTTTGGTATTACGACGTGACAAAAGGGCGAAGTGACAAACCGTTAAAGCTTGATCTGAACCATTCAGGCTATCAATCATTGAGTGAGGCTTAAAGATGGCGACTTCACAAAGCCCGATGCCGCAAGGCGCACAAGGGCAGCAACAGTTGATTCCGTTTCGGCGAAACACGATGCAAACGTTTCAGCTAAACCAAACGGATAATTCCAAGGCGCACACGCTCGGCTCAACTGTCTCTTATCGGTTTGATAAGTACGGCGGATTGTCGGGCATTTTGTTTTTTCTTTACGGAACGGTGACTCTAAGTTCGGGCGGAACGCTTGCCAACCTGGGGCCGTTCAATCTGGTCAATCGTTTTCGTCTGACGCTCAACAATAACGCAATCACGGTTGCGGATATTGATGGCTTTCACGCCTATCAGTTGGGCAAGATTATGACGCGAGGCTTTGCGGCGGATGGCGGCGGCGACTATACGCCAAACAGCCTTGTTTATTCATTCCCGGTTGCCAATGGTGCAAACACGGTTGTATTGCCGTATTTCATTCCTATCAGTTTGAATCCGGGTTCGGATGTGTTGACCGGAATGATTAACATGCAAAGTCAGACAGCCAACCTTGCGCTTGAAGTGGTGATGGAGTCCACAGGTTCAAACGTGGTCAGCAACTTTTCGTCATTGTCTTTGACTGGCGAGGTCTGGAACTTTACGTATGAACTGCGCAAGTCAACTGAACTGCCGCCGCTGGTGATCTGCACAAGTCAGCAGAAAACGGAAAACATCACGGCTGTTGGCCAGACTATTCATGAAATTATCCCACAGGGCGACTTGTATCAGTTGATTGGAACGGTGATTTTGAACGGTTCGCGGAATAGTGCGGACGTGACAAACTTGCAGTACCGGGCCGGAACGAACAAGTACAATTACATTGAATCGCCGCGCTTTCAGCATTGGTTGTATGAGCGAAACTACGGCAAGCCAGCGCAGACGGGCGTTTTTGTGCGCGACTTCTTTTATGCGCAGGAAAGCCCCAACTCTGGCGACTTCCGGGACATCGTTCACACAAACAACTTTACCAAGTTGGAATGGTTGGTGAATGTGGCGAGCGGCGCAACTCTCGGCAGCAACAACAATTTCTTCCACGTGGTTGAACGTCGCGTGATTCCGTTGGCGCTGTAATCGCAGGCATGTAGGGCAAACTTTAACAGGGAGAAAAACAAATGCCGGGTTTACAAGGTTACAACGCGAGCATGTACAACATAGCGGAGAATCTGCCAGCGCCAGACTTTAACCAGATTGATGCGCGCTCTGCATACTTTCCGCAAAATTCGGAAATCCCTATCACGGATAATCAGGTCAGCACGTCATCAGCGTCGCCAATAACTGACAAGCCAATGTCACAGCGCGGAATGATGGGCAAGCCTGCTTCGTGGTGGTTGATGCTGGTTGTCGTGTTTGCAATCTTCGTGTTTGTGTCGCGCAAGTTTGATGGGCCGGAAAAGTTTGGAAACATCAAATTGACGCTTTGGAACGGCGTATTTGCAACGTTGTTTGTTGTGATTATGCTGAACTTTCTCAAGGTGGTCTTTTCGTATTTCAAAGTTCCGGGCCTGTCTGATCTGGTCGCGGCAGCATAGGGCAGTCGTGTCTGCTTTGGGGGAGTTGTCAGGCTATAGTGAACACGTGCGCTATAGCTTCCCTATTGCGTTCCAATGGGGATAAGCTTCTGAAGCAGCACGGCGCGAATGAGGGTGAAATGAGGGGCGGAATCATTCTGATAATTGTTGGTCTGTTGTTGGCGTACATTGGAGTGACCGGGCGCTACAAATGCTTTACGGTTGCTTTTGATTGTTTGCTCGGTGATGGTGAGCCTTGCGGATGCAATGATGCGGCAACGACAGGTGCAAGTGCTGGAATCAATGCTTTCCCTTCAATTGCGCCTTTGCAACCCATACGTCCGATTGTCTCAATGTTTGGTTGATCGAAAATGAGTGAATCTGCAAAACAATTCTTTCTGGCAGTATTGGCAATCATTTTGATCGGCGTTGCATTTGAGGTGTATCCGCCGCTGGGTGTTTCACTGTTTGTTATTGCGCTGGCGACTTTGTTTCTTAGCGCAGGGGCGATTGTATGAACTTTTCTCGCATAATCTTTTGGCTTGTCGTGATCGGCCTTGGCTGGTACGCAGTCAAATTTATCAAAATGAGGATGTCATGAGCGTATTGGAAAAATTCTTTGCGGGCGCTTTTGGTCTGATTGCAATCTATCTTTTCATTTACAACGGCGATAAAACCAGCAAGGTGATTGAGTCGTTTGCAAAGGGTAGCAGCGGCGTGTTTTCAACGTTGCAGGGTAGGGGATAATGGCAGGGAAAACGGCGGCGGTTGCTGGCCATGTGAAAAGCGGTGTTTTGTCGGCGGCGCGCAATCGCTCAAGCGTGGCAGTGTTTATTTACGCCGTAACGTTTTTGATTCTGGTTTTTATTCTGATAAGCAGGCAAAGCAAAGTTCCGGCAATGTTTGAAAAACTGACCAAAGGTTTTTCAGTGATCTGGAACGCTTTGACCAGTCCCACAAGGCAGGTGAAATGATGGCAGTCAGACCGGGCTATTTTCAGGCAGAGGATGCACAGAATAACGATGCATCGGCCTATATGGGCGGTGTGATCTATCGAACGGCATTCACGGCGGCGGCGCTTTCCAGTACGGTGAATGCGAACCGTGCGAACTGTCCAGACCAGTACGGCGATGTTGACTATGGTTTTACGTCCATCAGTCAAGCGGCTAATCGGCCTTGGCAGTTTCAGTATGTTCAGCAGGATGCGTACAAAGGGTTGTTGCCGTGGGAAATTATGCCGCAGATTCCACAGCAGCAACCTTGGGAGTGATTCCGATGAATACGGCGCAAAAGTGGATAGTCGGAACGTATGCTGGTTTCTGTTTGTGCATTCTGATTGTCTACATCTATACGACGCGAACGCCGCAACAGCAGCGGGCTTTGGTGGTTGTTGGCGTCAAACCGTTGGAGGGCGTGAAAGATGGCAATTAAAAGCGAATACATCTTTTTTGGTGTGCTGGCGATAATTGTGCTTTACGCCATATCAAAGCTTCGCAATCCAGAAGTTCAGCGCGTTCCTGAATTCATTGGCGGAGCGGTGGCGCCAACGTCAGACAGCGCAGCGGCAAACGCAGCGGCCAAGGTTGGTGCGTTTAACGCGGTCGCACAGTTGGGAGCGGCGCAAATTGCGGCGGAAACAACGCGAGACCAAACAGCAGCGCAGTTGGAAGCAACGCGGATTGCAAGTCAGGTGCAACAGGGCGAACAAGCAACCCAAACAACATTGCAGCGGATAATCTCTGACGCTCAAGAGCGCGTTCAGGCGCTGGTAACAGGCGCACAGGAACGCATTCAAAGCCAGACTATTTCCGCACAGTTGACAGGTCAGCAAGCAAACCTTGACGCGCAGTCTTACTTGTACAATTTGGATTTGCAGAATCGGTTGCAGCAAATGCAACTGCAAATTGGAGCGGTTAATAACGCGGCTGTGACGTATCGCAATCAGTCTTTAGAACGGCAAGGGACAATTTTCAATGCGTTGGGGCAGATATGGGGCGGCGGTTCGCCGTATTCGTATCAGCAGTCATTTGGCGGGCCGCGTGGGCCGTCAGTGTTGCAGCAACTCTTTCCGTCTGGAATTGGAAGTACCATTGCCGGATTCTTTGGCTTTTAAGGTGGTGTGATGGCAGATAGGGAATTATCACCAACTAGGGAAGCGACAACGCCGCGAACGACAGGCACAACGCAAGCGCCTGATCGGACGTTGGCGGATATGCGCCAGCCCATTGAAATGCGGTCAACTGATGGTCGAACTTTCGTTGCTGATTATCAGGTTGATCCGAACTATGCGCCGCCTGATCTGAGTTGGGCGGCGCAACCGCTGGTCAATACAGCGTCTAATCCTTCGCTTGATACGACGAACCAAAGCAGCGCACCAACAACGCTTTACGGAACGGCCAACCCTTATGCAGTTTTGGGTGATCTGTTTTCACGGGCGTTTGGTGGTGGATCGCCACAGGATGAACAGCAGCAAGCGCAATACGTTCCTGTCATTAGTTCAAGTGGCGGCGGCGGAAATGGGGCAATCGTTGTTTTTATTTTGTTGGCTGCAATTGGCGCGGGATATTACTTTTTTGTCTATCGAAAGAGGGAAGCATAATGCCAAACCAACCGATAGAGTTTTATGAAAATTACAATCTTGCTTCGCAGTTCGGATATACGCCAAGCATTGTCAACATGCTGGGCGGCGTTTCGATGATGGACAGTTACACGCCATTGAGCGCAGCGGAGCAAACGTTTTCCACTTATGGCGATTATCTAAAGCGCAATGTGACGGCAGCGCCTGCACAGTTGGTTGATTATCTTTACCGGGTTGCTGATAGCTTTGGGATTGATCGAAACAAGGCTTATAAGCAAATTCAGAAAGAGTCAAACTTCAACCCTAATGCCATCGGTCGGAAAACGAAATACGGAACGGCCAAGGGCATTGCGCAGTTTATAGATTCCACAGCAGCGCAGTATGGTCTAAAGAATCCGTTTGATCCTTACGCATCGTTTGATGCTTGGGGTCAGTACATGGCGGATCTGTTGACGCAATTCAATGGCGATTATGCAAAGGCATTGGCCGCGTACAATTGGGGCCAAGGCAATGTTGAAAAAGCTGTTGCCGCTTATGGTGATGAGTGGTTAAACGAAGCGCCAGCGGAAACGCGGCAGTATGTGGAGTCAATAAGCGGGACGGTCGCGGGCCGTGATGATTGCGGTTGGCTCGATGTGCAATGCCAGGTGCGGAAGTTTTTTGAAAGCGATACGGGCAAAGATGCGGGCAAACGCATTGCCTTAGTCGCGGCGGCAATCATCATCATTGCAGCGGCAATTATCAGCTTGAGGTGAAACAATGGCAGTCACGAACGGAAACCTTAATCAGTCTGTAACGGCTTCGCTGAATGCGGCCAATAACGATTTCATCCTGATCTCAGTAAGGAATCCTGTTGCAACTTTTATCAAGCATATCAATTTTGGAGCGGCGTTATTTACGGCAACTTTGCGTGCAAATTTTGGCTGGATGGCTTTTCAGATAATCAAAGGCGGTTCAATCGGGCCAACAATGAATACAGGTGCTTTTCAGCCAGCGCCAAACCAAAACGTTATGTTTTTTGATCTGTTGACGAATGGAGCGGACGGGTTCAGGGACATAGATTTTGCGCGGCCAATTCGACTTGAACCGAATCAGGATTATTCGATTATTGTTGGGCCGCCAACGGGCTTGTCAGGTGTGGGCGGGATTGGTGCGCAAGACTGCACCGTTACTGTGTTGGCTGAGTTTGGTGAATTGAATTCAGTGAAGCCGCAAGGCTATGGGGAGGGTTTGTTGTGAGCGTGTTGGCGTTTCCAATTGTTGACCTATCAACCCGCTTTCCTCAGTTGTTTTATACGGATGTTGGCGTTGTATACGGCAAAGTTCCAAGTAACCCGGAAGGCAATCTTATAGCCAACGGCGGAAGCTTTGTTACTGATCCGTCTGGCAATGGCTATCTAAAAACAACTGACAATGCTGCAACGGGATGGCTGGCAATTGGCGGGGGTGGCTCAGGTACAGTGACCAGCGTTGGTTTAACTGCGCCATCTGCGCTGTTTGTTTCGCCTGTAAGTGGATCGCCAGTGACGACAAGCGGAACGCTTGCCCTTGCGCTGGCAACACAAAATGCAAACCGCGTGTTTGCAGGGCCAGCAACAGGCGTTCCCGCTACTCCAACCTTTCGGACGTTGACAAACGCGGATTTGATTGGCGCAGCGCCGCCGCCAACAAATGGCATCCCATTTAATGACGGCACAAACTCATTCACAGCAGAAACGGATTTACTGTTTGATCCTGCAACAGGGACATTGCAGCTTGGTGTAGCTGGAACAAGGGCGGGCCGCGCGCAATGGCGTGGCGCTGTAAGTGGTTCGGTGACTCTTACGGTCAATCAACCGTCAAGCAATCACGTTGTTACAATGCCCGATGCGTTGCCAACGTTGAATGATCTTTTGACAGCAAGCGCAGTGAGCGGAAGCAACGTTACATGGGGGTGGACTTCGCGCGCAAGCATCGCGGCTGCACTGGTGAATTCTGCGAACATCATTCCCTATAGCACGGGTTCAGCATTGGCGGATTCACAGTTGACGCGCACAAGTTCAACGATGCTTACGCTCACAACGGGTCAATTCGATCTTCCGGCTGGCACAACTTCCGCCCCTGCGATTAGGTTCACAAGCAATAGCTTTGGTTTTTCCAAGGCAGGAAACGCAGGCAATGGACTAATAGCGACGGTGAATGGGAATCCTGAATTCTGCCTATTTGACGGAAATACTGCATTTGTCGGGATTAATACCACTCGTCAGTATTGTTGGGGAACTGTTTCGACGGCATCGGCAGATACTGGATGGGCAAGGCGTCAAGCAGGAGTTATACGGCCTACAAATGGCAGCACCGGAGTTGGACAAATTCTAGTTGGCGGCTCTGCCGATACAGTGATAGGACAATTACACGTCAACTCGCAAAACGCTGGTGTCGAGGCTGGCTATTTTACAATGCCGACAAGTCCAACAGTTCCGATGATTCGCGGCGTTATTTCGTCAATTCAATCTTTTGGGTTGATGGGAAGCGGAAAGCTAGTTGGCGGGTGTAACATCCCCACAGCGAATCAACAGTTTTCAGCGCGTGGAAATTTTGGCATTGATGTAAGCGAACTTGGCAACGTTGGTGCTGGTGCAACCAACCTTCTTTCCAAGTCGGTCATTGCAAATTCAGTTGCCAATAATGGCGACAAGGTAAATTTCAAGACTTCTTTTCTTTATGCAAACAATGCCAACAACAAACAAGTTGAGGTAACGTTTGCAGGGCAGTCAGTCTTTTTGATAAGTGACGCTTTCCAAAATTCGCCGGGACATCTGGAAATTGACATTTATCGAACGTCAAGCACAACTGCGAAGGTCACTTCGCGTTATGCAAGCAGTGATGCTTTGTTGAAATCTGATTACCAGTATTATGAATTGACGGGTTTGAATTGGGCGACGGGGCAAACTCTGCAAGTAAAAGGTACTGCTACCAGCAACAACGACATCATAAACAAACTACTTGAAAGCAATATTACAGTTGCTTTGTAACCACAGGGAGTCAATCCGATGGCAGCAAAAGAATTGGTTGTTGAGTTGAAATGCGAAGATTCAGCATTGTTAAAAGAAGTGGTTGAAGAGTTGGTTGACGGTCAGCAATTCTTTAACCAGTTTGTTGCGGATGTGTACGGGCAAGACCAGCGCGCAGCATTGCAAGCGCCGTTTGAGGAAAAGAAAGCCTATCTTGAAAGCCAGGTGTCAGGAATGGTGCTGAACCTGTTTGCAGGCGTTCAAAACTCCAAACGCATTCAGCAGGTGCAAGAACAGGCAGTTCAGGAGATGAACGATAAAATCAAAGCGCCTGTTGTGCCAAAGAAGGGCGGGCCGCTGAAGCCGCAAAGCTGAGATGAGCAAGCCTTGTTTGTTATCTTTGACAAACGCACAAACAAACATTTAACAGGGAGTGAATGATGAGCAAATTGACGATGGTTGTAATGTTCGCATTGCCGATGCTGAAACAAGTTGCGCTGATGCTGGCGGGAAGGGATACCAACCAGACAGGCTCAGACGACAAAGCCGCAAAGATTCTTTTGATGGCTTATGCGGCATTGGAAGTGTGGGTAAACGAGCAAAGCTCGACGCCGCTTGTTTTGCCTGATTCGGATGTTGAATACGCGATGCGCCGTTATGGTTTGACTGCTAAAGATGCGGACGCTATCATCTGAGCAATCAGAAACCAGTCCAGTTCCATTCTCACTGAGATCGGAAGAGCGGTTCAGCAG
>ERZ869925.1023-NODE-1023-length-14742-cov-5.197998_pt1 | contig 14742 bp, 22 predicted proteins | sample MGYA00579311_ERZ869925 | MGnify/ENA primary metagenome ERZ869925 (study PRJEB32216, sample SAMN09231817) | wastewater metagenome | place: USA: Maryland | collected 2016-07-30 | study: EMG produced TPA metagenomics assembly of the PRJNA472060 data set (Reclaimed...
GTCGGCAGTTGGCCCAGCCGTACCAACACGGATTCTGATCGTGCCGCTGTCCGTTGTGCCCGACTTGGTGAACGACAGGTTGTTGACGGCGATAATCGATCCCGTAGACCACATACCGGCCGGAATCTGGTACTGGAAGACGACGGTCTCGGTATTGCCGATGTTGCTGCTGGCAGCATCCTGCGATGCCAGCTGCGCCATGCCATTCAGCGGCTTCCACGTAGTGCCATCGTCAACCCAGATACTGCCCTTGGTCCCGCAGTTCGAGCAACGAAGCATCCGACCGGCTGTTCCGGCCGCAGGCACGCTTGCCCATGTGGACGAAACCAGAGTCGGAGTCGTCAGCGAGGGAGAAGTGAGCGCAGCACCGCTGGCGATGGTCGGATTCGGATAGGTGCCAGTAAGAGCGCCACCGGCGGCACCGCTGGGCGCTCCACCGCAAGCAACCGTCCCAACTGCGGTTCCCGACTGCGACAGGCAGTTGCCGTCGGCTCCGCCTATGACCTGCGTGGCGCCTACGATGATCGCTGAAGGACCGATAGGCTGCGAGATCGCCACATTGGCGATCAGCGCCAGGAAAAGCGCGAGTGCCAGTTTCTTCATTACGGACTCCCGTAGTAGGTGACATTCAGCTTCGACGTGCTGCCTGTCATGTTTATGAACTTGAGATCGGTCAGAGTTGCCGGGATCGTGAACATCCGTTGCGCCGTGGCGTACAGCGGCTGTCCGACAGAAGCGGTCGGCGCCGTGGCGTCACCGCGCCAGCGCACGTTGCCTGCCTCAGGCTGCACCAGAGCATATTGAGCTCCGTCGGGAACATTCTGGAGCTCGATGGCCGAAGTCAGCGTCGCCATCTGAACGTAGCCTAGATCGACGGCGCCGGGTGGGACGCCATCGCCGCCGTTGATGATCCAGACCGGCATCGCATTGGCCGGATCCTGGTTGTTCCTGTCATAAGGCATATACGATCTCCTAGACTCTCAGGGCCATGGGGCTCGGTGGGCTTGGCTTGGTCTCTTCCGTTTCCTTCGGGTGAGCTTTGATCCAAGCCTCGATTTTCTTGTAGTCGAGATCGAGCGGATTGCCGAACAGGTTCTCCATCTCGTTCATGTTCCGGGCGAGCCACTCGATTACACGCGCCGCGCTTTCGGGATCGACAACGGGCGTGATGATCTGCATCGCGGCGATGGCTGCCTTCAGCTTGACGTCCGCCACCTTTACCTGTTCCGACTCAGGCTCGGTGAGCAGGCTCGGCCAAGGGGCCTCGAAGCTGTTCTGCAGCATGAAGAAGCCGGCTTCGTAAGTCATGCCGCCGAGTTGCTTCGGATATTTTGCCTGCTGCTCCGCCCACCAGTCAGGGTTCCAGGCAACGTACTGGCACACCATGTCGGTGAATTCCACCAACGGATTCATCATGTACCGCTCGCCATCGACGTAGCGAGCCTGTTCCTTGGCGTCTTCGGTGCCGTCTGCGAAGCCCTGCGCGAAACTCTCCTCGGTGAGCATCTTGGCAGGCATCGGCGCACCAGAGGCAATGTCCTCGATGATGTTCTTACGGGCCAGCAGGAACGGCTCGCTGATGTTCGTCATGTCGAGGCTGGTGATATCTTCCTTGCCGTCGGCGCTGATGTTGATGATATTGCCGACACGCGCCTCCTTCACGACGTTCCGCTTGATCGACAGCGCGGCCCGAAGCGCATTCGTCACGGCGCTGCCGACTTGCTTGACCTTGGCGACGATGACGCCCGCTTTGAGCGAGATCATATCGTTGGTGATCATCGTCTGAACGAACGACTTCAGCGGATAGAGGCTGCGCTGGTAGACCGATCGTCCCACGAAGCCGTAGGCCGACGACGTGTAGCTCAAGTAGATCGGGAATTCGTTCATGATCACTCGAACCTTAGACCGGTGGAACACCTTGCCATTGACAGCGATCTCCTGCGCATGCAAGAACGTCGCCGACAACGGGTCCTGGTTCATCACGAGACTGCCTGCCGTGTTCAGCGGGTCATAGACGTTGAACACCAGCTTGCGCTTCCAGAACGTGCGAGGGTCAAGCGGCGTGCCCGGGTCCTGCCCGTCTACCATCAGCGCGAGGCTGGCGATGCCGTACACCTTGGACAAGACTCGAGTGGAGTACACGGCTTCCTGCACCTTGAGCCTGCGCCGGGTCTCCACGAATGCCTTGATCGCATCGTCGCCTGGGAACTCTACGCAACGATAGCGGCGTTCCTGGCTCAAAGCGATCTTAACAGGCTTCTCGGCCATCTTAGCACCGAGCGGGTGGTACAGATAGATGTCCTTGCAGGTCTGATAGCTGGGAGCACTGCCCGGCTGAATGTCGTCGGCCAGCAGAATGCCGGTCAGACCGGCGCCAAGCGCGCTGCCTTGGAGTTGCGTTGCGTCTGCCATATGGCACCCCTATTCAGTAAACCATTCGCCAGACCAGGAAGTCCCCGAAGATGACAAGGAACACCAGTCCAACGAACAGCAACAAGCCCGGTGTTCCGTGAAGGCCACCCGGCACGAATTTCCTGATCAGCCAAGCTGCCAGCACTATGAGTAGCAAGATAAGAATGATCGGCATGCGTATCTCCTATGCGCTTCCAGCGACTGGCGTGTAGAACAACCCGCGAGCCAGACACATTATGGCCTCTTCGCGAGAGTCTGTATTGTCTTCGTGTCCAGTTTGCGCTTGGTAGTAGGCGAACGCAGACTGGTAGTAACTGTCTCGCAGCAGGTACTCTACCCTGCCGTGATCCAAGAATCGGACATGCCAGCCAGGAGGAGCCCATGGCTTCACGACCGTGTGCATGACGCGCCTCCACAGTTTTCGGATTTGGTTCAAGCCTTGTCGGATTTGCTTCCCTATATACATGGCGTGCTACCTGTGCCATTATTGCCTGTCGCTTGCCCGGCACGGGCGGCGAGTTACAAAGAGGAGATCGAAATGACAAAACTGGTCGAGTACACCGAGCGTTCGCAAGAGGAAGCCAAGGCCATCGCCAACAAGTTAAGATGCAACTCTGAACACGCCTATCGGGCATGGAGCCTGACCGGCGAAGACTTTTTCGTTCGGACAGGATGGCTTGCTATGTACGTACAAAACGACAGCAAGGTGTTTTTCTATCCGCTGTGGACGAGAGCAGATGGCAGTGTTTACACAGATTTCCCCAACACTTGGGAAAAGTGTCCCTCGCTCGAATGGTTCAACGGCGCCAAGATAACCACGATGGACGATGGCTACGAGCCCGAGCTCATCGGCGTCAACGGCGACAAGCTGGTGTGGTGAGCGATGACCTACTACCTCTACAACATCGCGGAGCAGCCGTATCGACGCGTCTGCTCCACCGATACACTTGAAGACGCGAAGCAGCTGGCGCACTATCGCCTGCTGCAGAATGCCATCATCAACAACGAGCCACCGCTCACGGTCACCAATCTGAAGACCGGGGCAGTGCGGGTCGTTCCCGCGTTCCAGGAAGACGAGGATATCATTATCGTCAATCTGGTCACTCGCGAGGTCTGGTCGCACGACGGCGGCCAAGACGAGAAAGGTCGTTACCGCTTCGAGCAGCACGACGACATCACCGACGAAGAGTTCCCCAAGTTCAACCACAGCAAGTAGGAGAAAGTAAATGTCAATCGAGAACACAAAGCGGAACAGAGAGCGCCGCATGGCGAAGCACGCCAAGCGCTACCCGCAGAAGAGCACCAAGTCCGCCAAGCAGCGTCGTGCCATGGGCGCGGCCTGGAAGCAGGAAGCTTCCCGCAGGTCTGCAGAACAGGATCGAAATCTGCGCGATGCGCTCCGATCCACGCTGCTGGGCCGCGACGTGGCTGCGGCTCTTCGCAACGCCAGCATCTCGTAAGGAGACAGACAATGCCATGGAAGCCTGAAGTTCAAGTCGACGGACAGTGGAGCCGAAACTCGCTCGTGTTCGCCACGGAGGCCGAGGCCAAGGCCAATGCACGTGACCTGAGGATGCGCTGGTTCGCCGTCACAGACATCCGCGCCGTGGAGGTCGATGCCACCCACAAGGTCAACTATCGGTATGTCGAGCATGAGTTGATCGAGGTCAAGTAGCCGTGCCGGTGAATGCCATCACCCGAAAGGGGATCTACTACTTTCCGACCTACGAGGCTGCACGAGACTATGCTGTTCTCAAAGGTTTTCATACTCATCGCATAATCCAGTATGAGCTGGGCTGGGCGATACAGCTAAGAGTGTCAGGCCCTTACGCCGGTCCTGAGACCTAACAGAGCTACAGGGCGTCTGGTCTTTTCGACCGGACGCCTTTTTCGCGCCCCTAAGCTCATCATGAAAAGAAAACGTGACGGCTGATCGGCACCTGTGTCATCCTCAATGTCCAAGGCGGACGGGAAGCATCTGCGGGGACTTATCGTCCTCAGCAAGGTCTGCGAGGACTTATCGGCTTCGCGTACGCCTCTTCTTCGTGACCCGGCCCTAGCGGCTTAATTAGAGTGTTGGGGCCCCATCACGAGATTGGTAAGAATCTTGCAGCCTGCGCGTTCCCCACGTACGATTCTATCGTCACGTACGGCTCTTGCGTCACGGACGGACAGACTGATAGATTCTTAAGACGGCGACAGAATAGTTCACCAAGACGTCTTTCTTCGCAAGATGATAACACGATGCGCCCTTGCCGACGGCGCGCTCTTATGGGCTGACCTGACTAATATTGTTGCGTATATTCATGACACAACGCAATTTAATTACAACCTAAACGCTTGTTCGGCAGGGCGCACAGCCCCATTATGCACATGTGCTTACTACACGGCCCTTCGGGGCGCGGCACCTGCCTTACGAAGGCAGCGCTAGGCAAGCTCGGGCATGGCCTGCACCATGGCACCTTACCGCCCTTAGCGCATATATCGGCCACACGCTGCACTAGCCCCTAGCCTACAAGGCGCGCGCCCTAGCGTGCCTTGTAGGCTAGGCACCAGCCTAGCGCGCGACCATGGCATATGGCGCGCAACCTAAGCACGAAAGGCTAGTAACATGGCAACCAAGGTTAACAAGGCGAACGACAAGGCGACCAAGGCCGACCTTTTCGCCGCGATGGTGGCAGGCGTTAAGGCCGACGAGGCAAACGCCAAGGCGACCAAGGCGACCAAGGCGACCAACGCCAAGGCGACCAACGCCAAGGCGAACGACAAGCCGTTCGAGGCCCGCAAGGCCCGACCGGGTGTCGCTGCTATCGAGGCAGCGGGCGGTGCGAGCGCGACCATAACGATCGTTACCCCGCCCCGCATGGTGGTCGGCGGTGCCGATACCAGCCGCGCCGAAACGTGCTTCGCCATGCTTCGCAAGTCGCGCACGATTGGCGATTACCTCGCGGCTCGCGACAAGGCCGGCCTCGGCGCAACGCTTGGCGGGTACCTGCCCGGTTGGGTCGAAAAAGGTTTCGTTAAGGTCGGCGGCAAGCCGACCAAGGCGACCAAGGCGACCAAGGCGAACGACAAGGCCGCTAGCGAGCCTGCCAAAGCGTAACGAGTAACAACCGACTGCTAGGGCGCGGCACATGCCGCGCCCTACGCTGCAAGGCCCTGCTAGTCGCTACGGCAGGGCCTTACAGCGTAGCCCTGCAGGGTACGCGACCAACGAAAGGCAAACGACATGCAATGCACCGACTACAGGCTACTAGCCTTCGGGCTGGCAATGCTCGCCCTGGCGATACACGCCATACTAGCCGCAACGCTAATCGACGATTGGCTGGCGCGTCGCGCCATCGAACGCGCTAGGCGCGGCCACGAGGCACGCAAGCGGCTGGCGCGCGGCCTTAACGAGTAACGACCGACTGCTAGGGTGCGGCGCGAGCCGCACCCTACGCTGCAAGGCCCTGCTAGTCGCTACGGCAGGGCCTTGCAGCGTAGCCCGCAAGCGACAGAATGATGCGTGAGGAGCTGACGGAACGAAAGATTCCGTCACGACAGAATGATGCGTCCGGAGCAGACAGATTGATAGATTCTTGGAGGACTTCCAGACTGAGTCATCTGAAAAGACCTGAAGAGGTCACCCAAAGCCTAGAGCTGAGCCTTCCCTAGAAGCACTCCGTGAGTAAACGAGTTGAGCAGAGGGAGGCTGTCCACTTCGCTGTCGGTCGATACCGACTTGATTTGTTCCAAGAGATGATTCTGCTTGAGTCCCTTGAAGTCCTTCATTTGCTCGTAAGCCTGCCGGCTTATCTTCACGGTGCCGTCCTGCATCATAGCGGACACACTCATTGCGCGGCTGATTGCATCCGACTTGATTTCCTCGACTGATCTCGTATCGCCGTCGAGATCGATTGATCGTACAGGGAATCTAAGCTGCTCTGCTCTGTTTAGGAGCACAGAACCAGCAGTCTCGTCCTGCAACCATACCCCTAGATTACCGGCTCTAGCTCCGCAACGCTTCGCATATAGCTCTAGCGTGCTGTAGACATTGGGGAGCCATCCGATCGTGAGCATGCTGTTCAGCTCTGTTGTGTCCCAATCGAGGACGACGAGAGGAACTCCCTGTCTATCGTCATACGAAAAGAACGTCACACCTGCTCCGGCTCTATCGCGTGCCTTCGTGCTCACGACTATCACGGCGTAAACCAAGTCACAGCTTTGTGGCAGCTCTGTCGCGCTTACTCCTTCTACAGCAGGAACCAGCAGGCTCTGCGAGTCCATCACGCCAGAAGGACGGACAGTTCCAGTTCTACCCAGGAGCTGCTTGAGTCCGTCAGCCAAGTTGGGGCTCTTCATGCCCTTCGGCGTTTTGATGATCTGCAGCTTGTTCGTGGTAGAATAGCCATACAGGACCTGGACCAGCTCTTGCGTCAGATCGTCCAGGTTCTGCATCTTGCTGTCGATGCTTATCAGCTCATCGAACGGAATATCGAGCGGGTTGCCATCCTCTATGCTCTTCCGAACCTTCCAGGCATTTTCGAATCTGGTCCTAAGCGCCCACCACGCCTGAGCGGTCCCCGAAGCGAACTTGTCCTTGTTCATAATGCCTGGGATATCTTGGCGCTCGGGAAACACTACGGGAGCGCCGTGGAAAGCGTCGATGCGGATAGGAGGCAGGCTCTGCAAGGCCCTGTCTTCGTTGATTCGCGTGGCGTCGCCTCGGACAGAAGCACCCATCCCGTCCGCATCGTACACAAGCGCATCGGTGCCGATCTCGTCACAGATGCGAAAGGCTTTGAGCACTGTCTGGTATATGTCGCTGTTCTTGCCTGACCAGTCCTCTGCGCGATTGACCACTATGCCATTGGCAGCGACCAACGCGTTCTTATCCGGCCCCTCGTCGGCGATGTCCAGGCTGGCGCGCACTCCGCCCGTTGGCTCTGTTCCAAGCAATACGTGGAGATCAATCGACGCTTGCACCCACGCTGAGGGTATAAGGATTCCCTCAACAGAAGCCATGTAGTTGATGTCATGCTCTTGCGCAATGACGATGGGATCCCACTTCGTGCATTCTATGCGGTACCACTCTTCGTCCTTGCGAGGGTCGTCACGCCAATGGAACGTAAAGACGCGCTCTTTGAAGCCCTCTCGAGGCCACTGGTGCCGCCTTACAGCGAACGAGTTGCCCATTCCATGAGCAGAGCTGACGTCAATACGGCATAGAGTGTTGGCTGATAGAGAAGCATCAACCATATCGGGATGCTCGATATACGCCGCCTCGTCAACGACATATAGAGAAGTTCTGCCGCCACGACCGATATGGTCGCCACCCTCTCCGAGAAGCACCGATCCGTTCCCAAATGTAATTCTGCCGCCAGCGTCGTTGCCTCGATCCCAGCCTGCTCTGAATTCACGGGGCACTCCTGCGATGAATTCGCGTGTCTTCCAAAAGAGGCTGTCCGGCGAACCGGTCTTGTCTACCAGCTCTAGCTTGCGCGAACCGAAGCCTCCAACGAATCCCTTGTTGAACATGCAGAGCGTTGCCAGCAACGAGCACATGACCCAGCTCACGCCGGTCTCACGAGACTTGTCGCACAGGCCGGGCTCATGCTTGCGCCACCGCTCTACGGCCCACTTGATCAGATCGCGCTGTTTCGGAAACAGCACGAAGGGGATCTTTGCAGGCAACCCCTTCGATACGTTCCACGGGCTAAAGGTCTGGCCCCAATCGTCGATGAAGTCCTCATAATGGTCGTCTTTGTAATACGCCATCACATCGCGCATCCGGGCCGCATCGTCTCGCAGCCACATCAGCTTCGCGGCTCTAGCCTGCACTACCTCCTGGTAGTTCGGGTTCTTGTGATCGAAATGTGGCCTGCCATGATGTGGCGTTCCTTTCGATATGCCGACCGTATTCTGAACTGGCCGTCCCGTATGTTGCGCGTTTCCTTTGATTGCTGCAGAAGCTTTGCTCGCCGGGCTAGTCGGCTTCGAGGACTTCGGCGTCGGTGACGTTGGCTTTTTCGACGGACGCTTTGGGACGCTTCTGCTTGAAGATGACTTCTTCGGGCTCGACTTGGACGGCTTGGTTCTCGATTTCGAGGAGTTTCTGGTAGGTGTCGAGCGCGACATCGGGTGTTACCTCTTGCTCGAAGATCTTTTTCAGATCGTCGGCGATCTTGGCGCCGTCGATGCCCACTGCTGTCTTATCCTGCCACTTGTCAGGCATGCGGTTCTTGAGCCAGAAGATCATTGCCTGCGTTTCTGGCTGTTTGTGCTCTGTATAAGTGCCCTTCACGATCTTGCCGCGCCTTCCGTCGTAGAACAGGCGCTCGGTCTTGACCTTGTAGCCCATGCACTGCCGGAAAAGCCTGTTCATGACGAGAATGTTGCAGTTCTTCGTCGCATTCTCAATGGCGTCGCGGAAATCGGCGTGCCTGTTTATCCACATGGCGATGACTGGAGGCTTTACGCCAAAGACTTTCGCCAGTTCTGAAGGCGTCGAGCCATACACGCTCACAATAACGGCTGCAAGAGGCGCATACTCAGGCCGATAGTCCGTTGCTTTCTTTCCGCCGACGTTGCCGATGAAATCCTCTGCTTCCAGGACAGTGTCTAGCGCCTTCCGGGCCTTCTTCAGAGCTTTCGGGTCGTCTGGTGCTGTCCGGAAGCGCTTCTTGGCTACTCGAAGTGCCATAAAGTCCTCCGTTATAGACAAAATGTCGATGTTGGCATATAGTAGCAGGCTCATTTTCCGCTGACCACAGGGCACAAAGCCCGCTGTTGCAGGCATTTCAGGCCTTTGGCTCTGTTCGGCTGACTGACTATGCGCAAAATCGCCCCTGAATGAGCCACAAAATTGTTGACCATAGCGCAAAGCCCGTATCGTGCATCCTGCGACGCGCATATAATGCAAGCGGGTGTGCATTATATGGACTTTTAGGCGTGCAAGAGCAGTGGATTTTTGCGAGGTACTCAGTTACCTTCACCAAAACAACGCAATTTTATTACCTTGCGCCCATGGTATGCTGCGCTTGCAGCCCGGCAAGGGCGCGACACGAACGAAAGGAACAAAGTCATGGCAACCAAAACAGATCCGAGGAAGACGAAGCGGGCTTTTCGAAAGATGGGTATGTCAGATCCGGTGTATTGCGCCTTCGCAGAAGGACAAAACGTCGTGTGGTCCCGCCCGATGAACAAGCAACAGAACCCGTACCCTCCGGGTCGCAGGCACGATGAGTTCGAGCGAGGCCGTGAGGCAGACAAGGTTCGCCGAATCCGCTACGATATCTAAGCTAGACTCCGACAAGCGCCCTGACCTTTTTGGTCAGGGCGTTTTTGTGGACCTTGAAGCACTGAGCTTCCCGGATGTATTCCTCGGAAGCTGCCGCGTTGCACATCCCTTTCTGCATTGCGACTAGACTCAACGCCCCTTTAAGATGAGCCACAACGTACTTTCTGTCCATCCGATACGTCGACATGATCTTGGCGATGTTGCTTTCGCAAAGTGCTACTTCCAGCAAGGGAATTACGTCCAGACGAGAAGATGAAATGTATTTTAAGATCGACAAGAAGACGAGAACTTCTAGATTCCGTCTACTCTTAGTCGCCAAGTCCATTCCGTTCCTTCCGCTCCCAGCCCAAAGACTGGAAGTCCCAACTCCCTCACGTCTGTCACGTATGCTAAAGTCCTTGTATATACGCCCGTCCTCGGAAAGTTGTACAGGATTTCCATGCTCGAACAGCTCCCACAATGCAGGGCTCGAATGATCGAACGCCCAGCCTTTCTTATCCACGTGCTCGTCGTACGAAGCGCCACGCATGCTCTGCCCGTCCTGCACGCTCAAAGCTTCGCGTATCGCCACTCTGAACCATTCGAGCGCATCGAGCATATAGGGCTCTAGCATGTTCGCCAATACGTTCGGTGACATGCGTCGCTCTACCTTGGCTATGCGCTTTGAAATCTTGTTACGCATTCAATGGCTCCACAGATAATACAGCAAGCTAGGCTCTATGTCAGTATGTGGAATTTCTAGCCTTGTCAGTTTCCTTTTACTTATTATATTCCTGGTCATATTGCAAATGTACCATGTAGGATATTTGTCTCCATCGTACATTTCACAAGCCACTACACACACTCTCCCACCAGCTTTTACCCAACGCTCGTGCCAGATCCACTGACTAGGACGTAGCTGCCAACGTGAAGGTGCTTTCAGCTCCACTAAGCCTGGAACTCCTTTATGATCCATTAACAACACGTCTGGCTTCCCTGCATCGAAACCAGCTCCCGGTTCCTGTCGCTCGGCATGCCAAGGCCACATCTTGTGAAAATGCTTCCACACGTCCTTTTCCTTCAACGAACTTGCCATTTCTACCTCCATATGAAGCAATAACCGCCAAAACCATAACCACCACCACTTTTTGTCGCCAAAACCCAACTTGGGTCGGTGTCAGCGGTCAGTCCCTGACCGACCGACCGCTGGCTATAACTATTATAACCCCCTTTAGTGGTTAAGGGGGTTATAGTGGTTATAATGCTGTAAATAAAGGTCCTTCCCATAACCTGAGGAATGAAAATGCCGGTTGTGACCCGGTTATAACCACCCATTCCTGTTGAAAATTCTAGAATTTGCAGTCCTACCATGATCATCCCTCCCCCTCGTAGCTCTCCAGATACTTCCATTCCGTCTCGTTCCCCCAGCTACGTTTCTTCCCGAGGAGCTTGTCGAAGTTGCGTCTGAACTCCGGAAGCAGCGGAAATTGGTATATTCTAGCTCCAGTAGCGATTTGTTTCCTGACAATTCCCAGCTTATACAGCTCCCGCCCAAACGACGATCGGTCCTTGCGACCGAAGTTTTCCTTCATCTTATCGCACTCGAGGATATATCCGTCGTACAGCTTGAATGTGAGTACAGTCGATGGGTCGTTGAGCGACGCACCGAATATCTCGCCCGTGTCGGCCATATCGCGCAGGAACTTGAACAACGTGGACATCGACAGCTCCTTTTGCGCCACGAGCCCAGCCGTGATTGGCACGTCCCCAAGGTTGGCACGCACCTTGTAGTCCAGCAGGTACTTCATGAGCGCGGCGCACCCGGGAGCATCGCCCTCCCACATTTGCTCGCGCAGCGCATCGAAGAACTTGTTGTCGCGCTTTCGATGCTCCGCCATCTTGTAGACCGCAAAGCGCCGCGCGTCCAGGCTTGCGGGCACGAGCCAGTCTGGGTTGCCCGTCACGTACAGGTCGTAATAGTTGGGCATGGTCTTCGGTTCCTTGCCTTTGAACTCGATTTGCTGCGTGTCCGACGTAATGATGTCCTTGAGCTTTCCCTCCATGCGCTTGTCGCCGGCCCAGAACGATTCCTCCGAATGCAGCACCAGCAACGCGGCGTGCGTGCCGTTGAAATGACCCAATACCTGACCAGGGTCGTTGACCTTGAGCATGTGCGGGCCAAAGATCCGTTGGAACACCTTGGCCGTGGCGGTCTTGCCAGTCCCCTCCCCGCCTTGCAGAATAATCGCCGTGCCAACCTTCGAGGCCGGGTTCTGAATCTTATGCGCCCACCATGACAGATAGTAGTCGTACTGGTCCCAGTCCTCGGCGCACACGTTTTTCCACAAGTGCTCCTGGAACAGCGACCATTTCGATACGTCCCCGCGCCGCGCCGGCTGCACCGACCACCCCTGCCAGAGATTGTAGTGATCTGGTGTCTCCTTGCCGGGCTCGAACACGATGCTTTGAATCTTGCGCCGCAACGGGTGAGTTATCCAGTACTCGGCGATCGAGATTGACTTTTTCCCGATGCGGATCATGTCGGTTCCCTCATGCATGGCAAGGAACGCCGAGCGCTTGAGGAACCGATAGGGTCCCTCCAGCCCGCCATCGGGAGTGAATTGCATGACCTGTTCCTGTCCGCCGTCGAATGCGTGGATGAACTTGGTGTTCATGTCTTCGATTATGCCGTCAAGGTCAGCCTCCGCAGTGGGTTCGGTTCCCTCGAGACGCTTGTCGTCCCAGGCGCGCTCGAATGACCGTTCCGAATCCTTCTGGTCGAGCAGGTGCTCGGATATGGCATAAGAGGGATCGAGCATGACGGCCTGTGCGTCGTCGCGTTCCATGCCGGACTTTTTGAGCTCCGCCACGGCGGCGAACGATGCCTCTGATCTTGAGTTGTAGGGCTCGTCGCGGTCTGGGCGTTCGCCGGTAAGCAACAGCGGACCCAGCCACGTCTCGACGATGGGCGGCAGCGATGGAAGGACCGAAAAATCGTCAAGGCCATATGTTCGCTCGGATTTGAAGTACAGCAGCCGTGCCTCGGCACGCTTGCGGCCCTTCTTGATCTTTGCTTTCGAGGGGAGGTTGTTCGTGCCGGGCAATCGCATTATCCGGTCTATGTTGGCGGTGCCCTTTGTGCCGCACAGCGTTGCGATCTTTGTAGTGATCTCTTCGAAGACCGCATCGTCAACAAGCTCGACACGCTTTTTCAGCTTCCAAAATCCTTGCAGACCATTGCCGGAAAATATGACCGCGGTGGGCTTTACCGGAAACGCCGCCAGCAACGCCTTGATGCGCTTCTGCTCGTCCTTCAGGTCGTGCCCGTCGATAGGGTCGATGTCTACATGAAGCCCACGCACGTATTCGATATCCGACTTGCTGGCCTTCACGCCCTTGAAGCCGTACGCCACGTCGTTGACCGAAAAGTACAGGTTGAACTTTTCGACATTCTTGCCGAGCCAGGACCGCATTTCGGTTTCAGAACTAAACAACTTCCCGATTGGCGTGCCTCCGTTGGGGTTGATGCCGGTAAGCATCCAAGGGCCTGTCTTGTTCCACAGCTTCAGGAACGCTATCGTCGCGTTGATGTCAGACATGGTTAGGCCTCAACGCGGATAGAATCAAAGCACTCATTGGCCAGATATTCTTGTATATGGCGTAGACTTCGAGTGGAACATACATTGCGTCCGATGTTATCGCGAAGCACTCGCTTGAGCTCTTCATCGGTCACGAAGCCCTTCTCGAATATGAAGGGGTACACGTGATCGCGCACTCTCAGAGATATCAGTCGTAGTTCGTCGTTCGATAGCCGCATTTCCATTCTCTCTTATTGCTTGTGATTGATTAATTGGCCGAACGGCCATTATACCATGCGGGGTTTCTAGCCTGCCATGGCAAAGCTACCGAAGGCCACTAAAGGCACGGAGGTGTGCGCGCCCATATAAGCGCCAAAAGCCTGCCGATTTTAGCGCTTGCGCAGGTGAAAAAGTTTAGGCCATATTGTTAGTGGCGGTTGGCAAGGGCTAATCGGACCAAGAGCACATGTGCAACGTACCAAGGTACAGAGAACAGAAGGACGAACAATGGCTATCAAGATCACAGTCGAAGGCGACGACAAGGACGAGCTGATCGCGGCGCTCGATGCGGCGAAGGAGATGCTGGGCGCCGAGGCGGAAGAGAGCAGCGATGACGACGACAACTCCGGCGATGACGACGACGACAACTCCGGCGATGACGACAACGATGACGACGACAACGAGGAGATCCTCGGCAAGATCCGCAAGCAGATCGCCAAGCTGGTCAAGACCGACGAAGGCCCCGGCAAGGTCAAGGCCGCGCTCGCCAAGTTCAAGGCCAAGAAGCTCGATCAGGTCGACGGCTCCAAGCTGCCCGCGCTCGCCAAGGCGCTCGGCGTGAAGGTCTGAACAGTCGGCGGCAACAAGAACCTATAATCTGACGCCCCCTCGCGTCACGCGGCCCGCCCTTCCACAAGGCGGGCCGCAGATGTGTTGGAGAACCGATAGGAGGATATCGTGCGGCTTTTGGGAACATTGCTGCGTGAAAGCAGGAACATGACCGACCTGCCCTACGTGCAGTTCAACGTGTGGGTCTATACGATCTTCTCGTTGCTGCAAGTGCTGACAATAGATTTCAAACTGCTGGGGAAGTAAACGTGCTAGACAGACAATCGTTGCATCCAGCTTACGTTGCGTGGCGCAACGGCACAGATATAGACGTAGCAAGCGGCGCGACCGAAAAGACCATGTCGCCTGAAGAAGCAGACAACTTGCCGCCTCGTGAACAGCGCAAGTTCTACGGAAAGCTGCGACGACGTGTGCTCAGCTTCTCGCTGCTGGCGCGTATCGCCATCGAAGAAGGCTACGAAACTCGTGACGTGTTGCTGGATTTGCAGTGCGCCATGCTCGGTTTGAGGGAGTGGTACTATGGCAGGCCGAAAGTCCACTAAGTTCTTGATCTCTGGTGTGAAACCGAAACAGTTCAACGGCAAGTTCACCAAGGCCAAGAGCCCGTACACCGACCTGGACCGACAGGGGCGGCAAGCACGC
>ERZ869925.1024-NODE-1024-length-14726-cov-24.611206_pt1 | contig 14726 bp, 10 predicted proteins | sample MGYA00579311_ERZ869925 | MGnify/ENA primary metagenome ERZ869925 (study PRJEB32216, sample SAMN09231817) | wastewater metagenome | place: USA: Maryland | collected 2016-07-30 | study: EMG produced TPA metagenomics assembly of the PRJNA472060 data set (Reclaimed...
GTTGCTGGAAAAGTCGCTGAGTTCATGAGCGGAAAGAAGCCTGTCGATGCCTGGACGGATTTCAACAACTGGGCTATGCAGAATAATATCCCGACGACGAAGCCCGAGGACATGAAGAAAGCGACGACGATGTACTGGGAGCAAAGGCGCGCGTTGGAAGGCGGGAAGACTCCGGGAGGTCCAACTTCGAGCGCAGGACCTGCAGCCCCGTCCACGGCTCCTACTCCGACGGCGAAAGGCGCCAAGACGCCCGCAGGCTCGCCCGAGAGTACCAGGCAGGACATCCTGAAAATGATGGAGACGATGCCGGAGCTGAAGGGGATGTCCGTCGGCAGTCTCACCGGGCAAGGTTGGGAAATCAAGGATTCCTCTGGTAAGCTCGTTGGTCACTTCCGATAGGACTGATATGGACCCTCAAAATTCCGAGAGCGCAAGCTCTTTAACTTTTGTCCCTCTGTCGAGGGCTTCCCGGCTAACCTTCGTGCCAGTGGGGTCTGCGGAAGATGACTCTATCGAGTCTCCGCTTCCGGGTGGAGGTCGCCTTTACGCGAAGGATACAGCCGCTCCGCTCGAGGCCGTTCCGAAGCACCCGGTCGATCTGATGTCGCTTGGGCTGGCTCAGACAGCCAATCAAGTGGAGCAGTTCAGGCTTTCGGAGCCGGAGCGGAATACCTTCGGTATCCCCACTGGAAAGACGATCTACGATCAATCCCCTGGCGTGCAGCAACGCCTGCAGGAACTCAAAGGATCGCATAAGGCTACGGGGCAAGCGGCAACGGAGCTGATGGCGGAAGATGCTCCAGCAGGTAAGTTCGTCGGTCAGGCCTTGATGAGTGCGCCGGCATCGCTGGCTGGTGCGGTCCCGCTGATGGCAGGAGCGCCGATGGCAGCCGGCGTTGGAGCGGGTCTTCTCTGGAATTATTTCGTCGAGGCCGCTAGCGACTACGGTCACCGAGTGCACGACCTGGGGCAAAAGCCAGCCGAGGCTTACCCCGACGCGCAGAAACACGGCTTCGTGGCGACAGGGCTGGAGACCCTCCCGATGATGGAGGTCGGAAAGCTCGCCGTGGGGAAGGTGTCTCCGGGGAAAGCCTTCTTCCGGCTCGGTGCGAGTGAGGCGGGGCAGGAAGGCGGCACTCAACTCTACGACGATCTCTCGACGAACGCGGCTGGCCTGACCAAGTTCACGCCGACGGAGATTGCGGGGAATGTGGCCGAGGCAGCTGGGCAAGGGGCGATCATCGGTCCTATCGTTGGAGGTCCGATCGCGCTGCAACAGTTCGCGAAGCAATGGGGGCAGGCAAATGCGGCGAAAGCGGAGATTGCAGACATCCTCGATCGGGCGGCGAAGCATCGGGAGGAGGCCCTTTCGGCCCTTGCTGAAGTCGGGGCAACGGCTCCGCAGCAAGAGAATCCGGGCGTCGTCCGCCCGAGTCCAGTCGACCTTTCCGCTCCCCTCGCGCCTGAAGCAGTGGCGAAGGAAGAACTCGCGCAGAGGCGGGCAGCCCAGCGAGCTGCAACTGCAGGAATCCCAGTCGTCGCCGAAGCCTCCCCGTTCTTCTCTTCCCTCAACTCCATGACCCACCCGGAGAACGAGGCCGCTCCCGACGAGGGCCAGGTCTCCGAGACGGTCCAGGCGAATCGCGCTTACCGTCGGGCGATGTACGAGCCGTCGGACATCCCGACTGCGCAGAAGCCGATCCTGTACAGCACGGACCCACGCGTCGAGGGCCTGACGCTGGAACAGGCGGGAGAGCTGCAGCCGGGTACGATCGCTGTGATCCGGGATGACGATCAGGCCGATGTCTTCCCCGGCGAGCCTTACGGCTTGCTGATGCAGGACATGAAAGCCTGGATGAAGAAGTACGCACCGCAGGCGAGAATCCTCCTCAACCTGGAGCAATTCAAGGCAGATGTTGCGGACCGCGCTTTCGGCCTGCACATGCCGGGCGAGTACATCGACGCGCAGGGGAACTTGCAAACTTTCCACGTCATCACTCCAAGGGAGCTCCCCGGCTTCAAGTATCAGGGCGGGGACTCTCGAACGGCGACGGCGCTGATCACTGCGCTGACGCACGAGTTCGGTCACATGCTGGTGTATGAGGGCTTTGCGCAAGGGCTGCAGGAGCGGCTCGGTGGTGCGATTCCCGCCCAGCAGCTGATGGCTTCTATCCGCTCCGGGCAGGTCAGTCCGGCGCAGCTTCAGCAACTTGCGCAGACCGCCCCGCAAGAGGCCGCTCTTCTCCAGACCTGGCAGACCGAGCGCTCGCGTCTCCTCACAACCATGACGGCTGAGGAGTACATGGAGACCTGGGCTGGCGCGCGGAAAGTGACCAGCTCTGTCGACGCGGAGCGGAATTCGAGTCGCAGCCTCTACGCCTGGATGGACGAGCGGATTCAGAAGATGAATCTGCCTCGGGACGGGTTGCTCGCGTCGGAGCTGCTGATCGGGAAGAGGGCGAACACTTTCACGCCTGAGGACCTGAAATGGCTCGGCGTCCAGGCCTCCTTTGACGAGTTCATGGCCGAGCAGTACTCCCGTCACGCCTACACCTCCGGGGCCGTTCTCCGCTCGAAGTTCGGCGAGTACTTCGCGAACACAATGGCGAAGCTGAAGGCCCTCTTCCGCGACTTGAAGACGAAGAAGGGAGCTGACGGAAAGGCGATGATCGCACCTCAGACGACCTTCAAGGAGTGGATTGATGGGCTGACTCTCCGGGCGAAACTGCAGCAGAAGGGAACTCTCGGGCACTTCAAGACGACGGCGGCGATCCGGGGAAGAAAGCCGGATGAGAAGCTCGGCTTCGACGCGAGGGGCTATCCGATTAAGGGAGCTGAGGAGACGCCAGTTACTCGAGCGGAGGCGTCGGCGGAGGCTCCGGCTGAAAAGCCAGCGAAGTCGAAGAAGGCGACGAAAGCGGCTGTTGAAGCTCCCCCGCCAGCTCCGAAAAAGTCTTGGATGGAGGCGCCTCCCGCCGCCGAACCCGCCCCCTTCGTCGAGGAGACGGGGGAGGAAACGCTTGCTCGCGTGGCGGAGGAAGAACAGATTGCTCCTGCCGTTGTCGAGACGGCGAAGGAGCACAAGGCCTGGCTGATTGAGCGGTTGACCCTTGTCTACTCTGAGCTCGAATCCCCGTCGAGATGGCAGGTGGAGAAATTTGCGAAGCTGCAGGCTCTAGTCACGGCGGGTCAGTTCGCTGAAGCGGAAGCCTTCATCACGAAGATGGAGAATGACTCGTTGAACTGGGACGAGGACTATACGTCGAAGGTGCTCGAGCGGCTCGGTCCAGTCGCCTCGGTGAAGAAAGCCACGTTCGAGCTGACGATGAAGCAGAAGGACATCCCAGCCGTGGAAAAGGCTTTTTGGAATGCTTGGGTATCTGATCACCCAAATATCCGGATTAGTCTGGAGGACGCGATCTTCGCTTTGCAGGACGATATTATGCCTCTTCGGTTTAGAGTGAAGCGGGAGGATCGGATTTGGGCAACAGATGCTGTTCTCGGCGGTGAGGCTCTTGATCCCGCTTCCGAGTCGAGGGGGAAAGTCGTTGGTTCGATGGACATCACGCATGTCTGGACTGGGGAGGCTGAAGTTGGCGGCTCGCATCACTACCCAGATGTGAAGAATTACGTCATGCACTCGCGCATTCTCGATTCCAGAGACGGTATTCGCTATGTGATTGAACTCCAATCCGACGCGTACCAGCTCCGGGCTGAGGAACTTGCTGCTGTTGCGGAAGTTGGGATGGTGGATCCGCTGACCAGGCCTAGCTTCTACCGGACTAAGCGTGAACAGCCTTACATGAAACGGAACTGGTGGAAGCGCCTGATCCGCGAGGAGGTTCGGCTCGCCTTCGAAAATGGACTGAAGAAGATGCGCTTCCGCACGGCGGACACTGCGGCGAAGCTAGAAGGGTGGGAGAAGGAGAACTTCTATACCGAGCTGAAGGGCGCGGCGCCTGATGGGGCTGGCTATGGCGAAAATCAGGTCATCTACGACCGCTATGCCGGCCCGATGACTGTCTTTCTCACAGAGGAATACGGCGCGAAGCAGGTCACTCACCGCAACCTGACCTGGCTCGAGATCGACGTGACGGCGAAGGGGCCGCAGAATGTCTACTGGGATCAGGACAGTCCGCTCTCCCCGATGATCGCGGAGACGCTACTGACCGATCACGTCGGCCTTACCGAGGAGGAGCAGCGCCAACCGGATCGAGTCGCGGATGCGCAGAACTTGTGGGAAACCCGCGGCTTTGACAGCCCGTACTTCAAGCGCTTCGCTGAAGGGACGAAGGCGGTCGGAAATGATAACTTGCCCGTACGGGTCTGGAGAAGTCGCGGGAGTCCTTTAGTTGAGGCAGAAGGGTTGCAGGGTTTCGTCTTCTTCGCGAACCCGGCGAATCTCCCGCTTACAGAGAGTAAAGCCGTCCGGGAGAAAGGGCCGGCTCAACCGATTCAGCAGTCCTTCTTCCTCGCGCTGAGAAATCCGAAGGAAGTGGATCTGCAATACGCGCCCTATTCCGCTGGGGAAACGGCTGCCCTGGCTCAAGCGGCAATGGAGGCCGGCCACGACGGCTTGATCCTCCGGCACGCACAGGCCCCGCTGGAGACGACAGTCTACGTCGCCTTTGACAAGGCGCAGATTGCGCAGGAAAGTAGCTTGCCGAAGGTGGATCAGGCGGACGCGCTCTACTGGGATATGGAGAGCGACCTGCAACAGACCAGCCGGGGCCTGGCGAAGGTACTGCAGTTCGCTGGCCGCGCCCGTCTCCACGCACTCAATGCGCGGTCGAAGGGGCTGGATATGCTGATGCAGTTGCAGCAGGTTGCAGCCTCTCAGCCAGAGGATGAGGCCCTACGCGGCTTCATGGCAGTGAAGTGGGCTGCTGAGCGGATGAAGAACCAGATGCAGTACCATGCGAACGAGACGACGAAGAGTCTGATCTCCTTCTACGGAACGGCGAAAAGTCACGTTGAGGCGCTTTCCCGCGTGCTGAATGCGGAGCAAGAAGGCGGGGTGATGATGGGGGAATTGGTCGGACTGGACGAGACCGGGCAGGTCCTCTGGCGGAGTGGGGAGCCACGGAATCCGCCTGTGATGGCTCAGGTTCGAGAGTGGAAGGTACAGGACTCGCTCGCCCTCCGCACCTTTCTCGCTGACCAAGGCGTGGACGTGACGACGAACTCGGGGAAGATGATCCTGCAACATTACCTCGACGTGCGGAACACGATGCAGGTGCAGTTTACCGGGCTGGCGAACGCGCTGGTCTCGAACGCGATGAGGCGATTTGAGAATTCGCCGAGTCTGCTTCACCGGGAAATCCTGGCGATTGAGGACTTGCACAGGGATCTGCGCGAGGCACCGCATGTGCCGCAGGGCCACTTCGGGCGATACGTACTGTTGATCCAGCAGGATCTCGGTCCGAGGGGGAAAGGGCAATCTCGTTTCGTCCCGGTCTTCCGGAAGCACTTTGAGACGCAGGCGGAGTTCCAGCAAGCCTACACGAAAGCGCAAAAACTGTGGGGGCAGGACGCCTCTGTTCGTGTGACGAGTAAGGAGCTGAAAGAGGAAGAGGGCATGCCGATTCAGCTCCCCCGAGAGTTGCTGAGCACACTGGAAGAGTCGGGCGAGTTCACGCAGGAGCAGCTTCAGCTCATGCGGGAGCTGATGGTCTCGCCCCGGCACGCGAAGATCGCTGATCGGTATGCAAAGGCGATGCAGCCGATCGCTGGCGCGAATACGGACTTCACTCGGACCTTCGCGGCTTACACCTGGCATAACTCGAACTATATCTGGAAGTTGCAGTACGGACCGGCTTTGCGCTCGGTGCTGGGAATTGCAAGGGCGACGATTGCGGAGGCTGAGGCGAACGAGACGCTGAGCCCGGAGGAGAAGCTGGCCATCATCACCCGGCAGAGGCGGAACCTCACCCTGATGGAAGCGGCGGTGAATTATATGCTGCGTCCGGAGAATGAGCTACAAGCTTTGCGCTACTGGGCTACGATGGCTTACCTGGCCTACTCAGCCTCGACGGCTCTTTTCAATCTCTCGACGCAGATCAACTACTGGGCCGCGATCACGGCGGAGTACGGGGAGCTCAAGGGGAATAAGTACTACGCGCAGAGTCTGACGGACATCGCCTCGCTCCCCTGGTGGGAGAACATCATCAACTCTCCTTCGACTTCGGAGAAGACGAAAGAACGGTACAAGCACATGCGCTGGGCTTACAACCGAGCGGTGGAGGATGGACTACTCGATCAGAGTTATGCGTATTACCTTGCAGGGCAAGCGAACTCGGGTGGAGCGCTTTCCTCGACCGCGACTTCCGCCGTCGGGCAGGTCTCGCGTCAGGCGCTGGAAGTCGGGATGTTCCCCTTCCGAGCGATTGAAAAGCTGAACCGGATCAGCACTTTCTTCGGCTTCTACAATGCGGAGCTTGAGGCCGGGGCATTACCGCTGAACGCTTATCAAAAGGCAGCGGAGCGGACGGACCTGCTGCAGAACGCCTACGACGCAGCGAATCGGCCTCGGCTCTTCCGCGGTCCAAAGGCGATCCTCTTCATGTTCGCTTCCTTCACTCAGATCAGCCAGTGGACGATGTGGGGCGGATATGAGCGGGCGGTACGGGCTCAGCAGACTGCGGAGGGCAAGCCTACGCGGAATGCACTGGTTGGCTCGACCATGCGGATGTGGCTGATCTACGGCCTGCTCGGAGGCCTGCTCGGTTTACCAGGTGCGAGCGACATGCTCGAGCTGGTCAAGTGGGCGTGGCGGAAGTTCTTCGGCACGGCGAATGTGGAAACGGAGCTACGGAAGTTCCTACAGGCCCTGGACCTCAATCCGCAGTCAATGCTGCACGGGATTCTGCATAATGCAGGCGGATTTGACTCCTCCGGAAAGTTCGGACTCGGTCGCGTCATTCCGGGAGTGGATCTGCTGAATCGGGAGTTCCTTGATCCGATGGCGGGAGTGGGACAGGCGACGTTGGCCTCAGCGGGACCGGCTGGCGGACTTATCACGGACGCGATCCGGATGCTGGGTCATTTCAGTCAGGGACGTCCGATGGAAGGTTTTAAGCAGTTTCCTGGTGTGATCGGAGCCGTGTCTAAGGCGACAGATGCTTACCTCGCACAGCAAGCGAACCCGACTCACGGCGTTGTCCTCTCGACCGGAGAACGACTGACTTGGGACGCGCAGCGACAAGAGTTCCGCGACCTGACTGGAGGGGAGCTCGTCGGTATGGCGCTCGGCCTGAACCCGACGATTCTCAGCCAGAATCGCGACATCCACTTTACCTTGAAGGGGGAGGAGATGTACTGGAAGGTGCGGCGGGCGGACCTGATGGATCAGTGGGCGCGATCGAGGCGGATTCACGATCGAGAGATGGAGGAGGTGTATCTGGAGAAGATTCGGGTTTATAACGAGAGCGTGCCCTTCCGCCAGATGGCTATCACCGGGAAGGATCGAATGACTTCGCTGAAGGCGAGGCAGGGCGCGATGCGGAAGGCGGAGCTCTTCGGAACGGTCTCGAAAGATACGAGGCCGCTCGCCCGAGATGTTCGGGCGAGCTTCGCAGACCCGAGTCCTGACGAATGAGCTGGGACGGGCAGGAAAGGCGGGGCCGCCAGTCCGAGCAGTATCAGGCCCTGCAAGAGCGGCTGGAGGAGCTTCGACTACGCTTGTCTTGGGTGGAAGAAGCTCTCCGGCTTTTACCGAAGCAGTCTCAACCGGAGCGATGGTCATGGCCAGGAAAAAACCGAAACCGACCCCGAAGTGCTGAGTAGGCACAAGGGAAAAGGAAAGGGCTGCGAGGCCCTTTTTCTTTTACTCGACTAGGGAGACGATAAAGGCTTCGGAGTTGAGGACGGTCTGCTTAACATAGCCGGCCTCGATGGCGGACTGGAGAGCGTTGGTGAATTCGAACCAGGTGAGGCGGCGAGCGAGGTGGCGGTAGAGCTCTTTCTTCGCGATCTTGCGAGCGCCTGCGACGATTTCGAGCATGTCGGTCATGGCTTGGTTCACGACGGACTGGCCGACTTTGGCAAAGACGCGGGGCATTTCCTGCTCAAGTGCGTCGATCATGGAAATGGCGGTCTGGAGGGTTTCAAGGGAGACGATGAGTTCACTGCTTTTGGAGGCGGAGAGGATGATGGCGAGCTTGTGGATGTGGGTCTGTTTCCGGGCGAGGTAGCCGCTGAACTGTTCCTCCGGCAGCTCCGGGTGCTTCTTCGACCAGTGGTCGGCGTACCACTGCTCTCCGAACGCGTCGGCCTCGGGTGAGAGGGTCATCTCCCCGATCATGGTCGAGATCATTTCCAGGTCATGGACGAGGTCGTCTCGGGTGGTGTGGAAGTCGGGTGGGACGTGCTTAGCTGGGTACGCTATGAGCTGCCGTTTCTGCGAGCCGTAGACGAAGAGACAGCGGGAGGTGAAGCCGCCTCCGATCATCGACTCAGGCATGTAGGTGGAAATCCAACTCGGAGTGACGCAGGCGATGAGGTTGATCCAGGGGTTCTCGATCGAGTCGGAGCCGCAGCCCTTCGTGCCCTTGGAAAAGGCGCCGATCTGCCCGTCCCAGAGGTCGACCAGGACATCGACCATGTCTCGATTCGATGGGTCGAGGAAGGTGCCGAGCTCAGAGGAGCAGATGGTGATGCAACTCATCGGGAGATAGACCTCCTTCTCCGGCCAGAAGACCAACTCTTTCGACTCCGCCATGTCGACTACGAGCTTCTGCCAGGTAACTACGTTCGGGCCAAAGTTGATGTTGGGAATCTCGCGGAGCAGGTTCATCCCGACGTTGGCGGTCGTAGACTTGGCCGCAACCCCTGGCGGAGCAACAAGGATGATATAGCAGTTTGGGGTCCACTGGAAGTTGTGTTGGGAGATCCAGACTCGCCTCCTCAGGGCTCCGGCGATGGCGCTTACCCCAGACCAGAAGTAGAACTTGAGCGGGGCCTCGCCGAATGATGCGTAGGTCATGAAGGTTTTCAACCAATCGTCAAGCCTCCTCTGCATGGTTGTACTCTCGAAGAATGCGCAGCACGGTTGTCTGGCTGAGGTGGAAGAGATTCGCGATCTGCCGCTGAGAGTAGCCGTTGCGGTAGGCGAGGCAGATGGCGCCTGTGGGATAGCGACGGAGGGGCTGACGCCGAAGCCAGATGATATTCCCAGGGCCGAGAGGCTGCTCCGTGAGGATCTTGCGCGGGACCAACTTCGGTTGGAAGAGGAACTGGTTGTACTCGAGGAAGGGAGTGAAGCTCGCCTCCCACTCCGGGCAAAGGAGCCCCGAGCCTCGGAGGGACCGCCAGCGATGGTATAGGGCCTGTTTAATGGGGGGAAGAATGGTCACGTTAATCTCCCCATGATTCCGGCCTACACTCTCCCCAGCTACTCGTCGAGGTCTTGAGCGAAGTCGGGATGACCAGCGGATCGTCATACGGCACGGTGACGGCGAGCGCCTCGCGCAGGAGAGGCTTGTACTTCGGCCAGAGTGGGATCGGGACCTGCCCGGTGAGCGAGTCGTGGACCTGGAGGAGGATCTCAATCTCGGGTAGGTTCTCGGAAATCTCGCAGTAGGCGTAGTTGATGATCAAAGCGACTGAACTCTGGGGAATCCAGGCGAGAGCCTGTGGCAAGAGCCGTTCGTTGATCCGATCGAAGAAGGTCCGAGTAAAGCCGAACTTGTTCGAGATCGTCCGGGTAGTCTCCAGGTCCCGCATTACCCGATGGTGCCACTCCTTGATCGCGGGGTGCAGCTTGAACCACTGGCGCTGAAAAGCCTCGGCGCGCTGGAGGCTGACGTTGAGGGAGGCTGCGCAGGTTTTTGCTAAGCCACCGTAATTTGTCAAGTGCACTCCCGCTTTCGCCTGGGAGTAGAAGGGTTCCTTCTTCCCATCCGGTCCGGCGAGATCCCCGAAGATTGCCTTGCTGTTAATACAGTGGACCTTTGGCCCCTTCCCGGCAGCGTAGTCGCGGAAGGCCTGCTTCAGCGGCTCGTCCCCGGCATCCCAGGCGACGATTTGCGCGTCCGCCCCGGCGAGGTCCACGTCGAAAATGAGGTAACCAGGATCAGGCTTGAAGAAGGTCTTCACGTTCGGGCGGGAGACTGTGCGGAAGAAGTTCATGAGACGCCTTTCGTTCTGCGGGGAAACTTCCAGTTGAGGTATGCAACCCGCGGGCAAGGGCCATAGGCAGCTCCAAGACTGATCGGGTCCTCCGCATGAGGGAAGTAGCTGCAATACCACCAGCCGTTGCGGCACCAGATTTTCGGCTTCATTTCCGCTCCTCCCGGGCCTGCTTCAGCCCCTCGAGGCTCTTGTCGATCGCCTTGATCTGGCGGCAGATGCAGTCCCTCGCGTCCTTCAGACTCGCCTTCGCGAGAACGAGCTCACACTCGATACAGCGATAGTCCGGGTGAAGGGGGATGCCGTGCTTACAGTTACTCATCTGAGTCTCCTGTGGATAGGTTTTGAAGATTCCCTCCCGTGCCGTAGGCGTCGGCGGAGGAGGAGAAGCGGAAAGTTTCTGTTCCTGCGACGTTGTAGGTACAGCGCATTCGCCCATCTGTACCCAACTTCATCATGCAGTACGTCTTGAGGAAGGTGCCGAGCTGTCGGCGAAGCTCGATCACCTCGATGAAGGGTTTGATGATCGGCTCGATCTTGGCCAGAGCTTGTAAAGCGTCGCCGTCGAGGGAAGGGCGGTGGGTCTTGCGGTTGACTTGGACGGGGAGGTTCAGGTCCTCGTAGAAGAGCTTCTGCATCTGGGGAGTGCTGGATACGTTGAGCGGGAAGCCGGCGAACTGGTGAATGAGGGCGGTGTATTGCTCGATCGCGGCCATGAGCTGCTCGGCCACGTGGGAGCGGAGGAGGGTGTCGATGCGGACCCCGCGGAGCATGGAACGGAGGGCGGCAGCGCCCATGCGATGGAGGTCGCGGAGCTGTTTCTCCTTTCCGTAGTAGGCGATGAGCTCTTGCTGGGCCAAGTGAATCTCGAACGTCGTTACAGTGTCCTTGCAATTATAGCGCCAATAGAGGCTCATGTCGTCCGGGAGCTTCGCGTAATCCTTGTTCTCGTCCTTCCAGTACCGATGCCAGTGGCAGTAGAGAGAGGAGAGCGTGTCGAGCGACTTCTTCGTTCCTGGGAGCAGGACCTGCTGCGCGTACAGCGTGTCGAAGCCGAGGTTAGCGAGATAGCCGAACTCGGTCGCGAAGTGCTGGTCGTCGTAGTTGAAGTTCTGGCCGATGATAAAGGCGTTCGGGTGGGTCAGAACTTCGCGAAGCTTCACGTGGATGAGGAGCTCTTCTTCCGCAGACCAGTAATGCCCCTCCAGTGACATGAATGGGATGCAGATCGCTTCCCGTGCGTTGAGGGCAAGGCCGACGCAGGAGATGTAGTACGCGATCGTCTCGATGTCGCAGGAGATTTTCAACTCCCCCTGCTTCAACTGGTAAAGGCAGTCCTCGAGGTAGCCGAGGACTTGGGAGAGCGAGGGGGAAATGGTGAAGTTGTACCGCGGCTCTCGGTAGAGGTGAGGCTGACGCGCCACGCAATGCGCTCGGAGGAGGTCCCGGATAGCGAGGCCGCGCTGGTCGTACTGACGGAAAAGGTCAGCCGGGTGGTAGGTCGGGATGACAGTCGCTTCCGGCAGGACGGTACACTGGAGCTGGGAGCCGCGCCAAGTTGCCGTCGGACCGTATACGTCCGTTAAAGCCCAGGTGGAGTATGGGCCGAGTGTGATAATGACAGTGGGGGAGAGGAGCCGCATTTCCTCCTGGAGAGAGGAACGGAACTCCCTCATCTTCGGATGGATGAAGAGACCCGCCTCTCGCTCGGTCAGGGCGAAGCGATCGGCCTCGGCCTTGACGGAGGTAGCGAAGCGGGAAATCTCGTCTTTCAGCGGGCGGTACCGCATGAGGGCGGTGATGTAGCACTCCGTGCGGAGGAGGCCGGCTTGCTGGAGAAGTTGGCTGAAGGCCTCACCGGAGGTGTTCGCGAGAGGTCGAGAAGCCCAGATGTCCTGGGCCGAGGGTGCGTCGATGACGACTGCGATCTTCGCATTCCTCGGCCCGGTAGGGTGGATGTTGCCTTGAGGGTTCATCTCAGCTCCCGAGCTTTGACATAATCGCGCTGAGACTCGCCTCCTCCGTCGGGGTCAGGTCTTCTTCTTCCGCCTCCGTGTCGTGCATACGAGACATTCCCATGTGATAGTAGTCCGTATCTCGCTCGCAGCCCGTCGCCCGAAGCTGAAGCTTATTCGCGGCTGGAAAGATAGTTCCGGAACCAGCGAACGGGTCGAGGACTTCGTCGCCGGGGCGGCAGCTGCGGGAGAGGAGGTCGATGTAGAGCGAAACGGGCTTTTGCGCGCCATGGAGTTTGTTCCTCATAATCAGGCGGTGGGTGAGAACATCGTCCGCGACTCGGGCGACGGGGAGCTTTCCCTTCCAGGCGAAGAGGATCGCCTCGTAGGTCTTGCGGGGACCGACTTCCGCCCGCGGGAGGATGCCACCGAGCTTGGCCCAGATCAGCGGGGTCGGCCAGACTTCCCAGCCAGCGAGGGCGAAGAGGACGCTGAACTTGGTGAAGTTGCCGATGTCGAGGAACATGTAGCAATGCGCGTCCGGCTGAGCTACGCGGAAGCCTTCCTTCGCGATGAGTTTCGCGCAGAGCTCGGCGTACTCCGCATCGTCTTTGTAGTTGTGGCCCTGGCCCTGCTCGCCGAAGGTGTCCGCGCCGACTCCGTAGGGCGGGTCGGTCAGGATGACCTTGAACTTGCCATCGCCGAGCTCGGGGAGGAAGGAGAAGGCGGAGCCGTTGCGGAGGAAGTGGGAGGAGGGAGCGGCGAGGAACTCCGCGCTGAGCTTTTCCCGGTGGAGCTGGTCCTGCTTCTTCCGGAGCACTTTGAAGGCTTCCTGGACGGAAGAGGCTTTGGCCACGTCTGGATCGTCGAGATGCTTTGCCACGATCAGGGCTTCACTGACGGCGGTCGTCTGACTCCCCGCGACAGGCTTCCCGGCGATTTCGCTCGCGATCGAGGCAAGCGTAACGGGCGCGTGGTTCTCCGGGTCGGCCTCGGCCTGCGCCTTGCGGAGGTTGGCCAGGTCGGCGATCGCGCGGGAACGCTCCTGCCAGGTCAGGTCGAGCCGAATGATGTTCTCGTGGAGCTCGGCTTCGCGCAGGGCGAGCTCGTCCAGGTCACCGAGAAGGGTGACGGGGATCTGGCCCGGCGGGACGGCTTTCCCGTCGTACTGGAAGGAAGTCTCGATCTCCGCAATTTCCGAGATCGCGCGGAAGCGGCGCTCCCCGGCGATGAGAAGATACTGGTCCAGGCTGATCCGCCGCACGACTGGCGGGTGGAGCAGGCCGAAGGTGAGAATCGAATCCCGGAGGGAGTTGCTGTCCGCTTCGGGGAAGGACTTACGCTGACGGTCGTCGGCGGTGACGATCTGGGAGAGGTGAATCAGGTTCATGCGGAGGCGTCCGGAGGAAGGTTGGCGAGGAGATCTTCTCCTCGCAGAGCGGTGTAGTTGATCAGGTCGATGATGTCGTCGAAGAGCGGCTTGCGCTTCAGTCGGACGAGTTTCAGCGCCATCATGAAGATGTAGCCCTCGGAGACGGTGAGCTCGACGCCGGAGAGCTGGGCAAAGAGCTTCACAATCTCCGGCATGGACCGCTCGCCCTGGGGAAGGTCGCGCAGCTGTCCGCGCTTGGTCAGGACCTGCTGCGAGATCTTGAGAATTTCGTCAGCTTTTACTGATTCCGAATTTGACATGCTAGTCTCCAAAAAAAGCCGGAGTCTCCCCCGGCTTGGTGTTGTTGAGGTGAAAGGTTAGAGCGCCGCGACGGACTTCACATCCGCCTGGACAGTCTTCCCGTCGCGCTTGTCGATCGAGTGGCCGACCTTGATGATGCAGGTCTGGCCGACCAGCATGCCCGGCGCCCAGGGCTGCCCCTTGCGATTCTGATTGCACGCCTCGCGCAGCTGACCGAGCTGAACATTCTTGCCCTTGCCGTCGGCGAGGAAGCCGTTGTCGTCCAGGTCCAGCCAAGCGGAGTAGCGAACGATCGGCTCGGCGAGGCCGGTCTCGGTGATGACGTCCTGGTCGACGACGACGAAGACGACATCGAGGATGCCACGGCCGTCTTGCAGCACGCGGGGCTTGATCGTCTTGATGACGCCCTGCCACTCACCAGCAGGAACGGGGATGACGGTAGTGTCGAATTCGGAATTGACTTCGGTCTGGAGGAAGGAAGAGGGATCGAACATGATGAAGCTCCTTTGAGAGGGTGGTGGTGGTTAACTGGTCGGAAATGTCGGCCAGAAATGTACTCTACCGCGGGTGATTTATTTTGTCAATGGCTCGGTTTGCGTGGCCCTCCATTTCTTGATGATTGGGACGAAGGTTGGGGGGAGGTCCTCAGAGAGAGGAAGGTGGCGATTCTTCGTAGCGACGTTGTGGGTAGCAGTCGACCAGGAGAACTTCGCCCCGACGCGCTTCACATGCACGACCTCGGAAAAAAAGCGGGGGAGCCTCGGGCCGAGCTTCCGACCGAGCGTTGCCGAGACGAGGGTGACGCCGCCGGTGACTTCATCCGTTTCGCGCTCGAGGTGACCGAGGAGGACGAAGTGGCACTTCAGATCGACAGCTAGTTTGATCAGTACCCGTTCCAGGTTGTCTATGCTCACCTGCCAATCGCCCATCGTTTTGACAGGCTTACTTCC
>ERZ869925.1026-NODE-1026-length-14712-cov-4.025994_pt1 | contig 14712 bp, 14 predicted proteins | sample MGYA00579311_ERZ869925 | MGnify/ENA primary metagenome ERZ869925 (study PRJEB32216, sample SAMN09231817) | wastewater metagenome | place: USA: Maryland | collected 2016-07-30 | study: EMG produced TPA metagenomics assembly of the PRJNA472060 data set (Reclaimed...
TTGGATTAGTTGAATTTGTCCGGTGAGGGGCATTCGATGCCCAGCGTCACGCTCCTCCTCACCTTCATAGCTTCATTGCGGGTTGCGTTACTTTGCCCGCTGAAGGATCACTCCATTTTGAAGCTTCTCACATCCTAAGTATTGACCTGCACTTGCATTACGGAATTATTACTAAGGTACTATCAGAATCGCTGAGCGACTGTTTGAAGCCTGATCCACGCCGCCATTACCTTCAAAGAACTTAAGCAAAGGTATATTATATATTTGATCCGGCAATGCGAAAAACGAATTATTTTCGATAATACCTAAAAATAGATGCTCTCACCACGATTATACGGTGCTTTGCGTATACACAAAAATAACCTATCATCGATGATAGACTAAAAAAGAGTAAATCAACGACGAGCACCAAAAGAATGGTTTTAAGGAACTATCATCCCTCAATGGTATATTAATATAGGTCAACGATGGAAGATAGGTCACCATGAAAGATAGCCTATCAGCGATGAGAATAAATAAAGTTAATAAGTACAAAGAGACTATTGTAAAGAATCATCGATGATGGATAATAATACCGGATTAAGGTAGTAAGGTAAAGGATAAGAGACGGGATGCGGGTTGCTCGTTGACGTATATATTACTGTGTAAATAATAGGGGGAAAGTGCTGCGTAGGTTCGCCATGTGCCATGTTTCACCGCTGAAGATAGCTAAATGAGTGTTGATAAAGTAAGTATCAACGATGGACGTGGATAAGGGACTAAGTAAGGTATGACGGGATGGATGGTGCTCGTTGAACGTATGGTGTAGTTAATCAACGTTGAACGTCGTTGAACAACTAATATGCTCGTTGAAGGGATATGTCGTTGATAGATAATATGTTATAATACACTGTTAATCAACGAATTAAGAGACTATTCAGTGAGGGGCTACCCTCACTGACGGGTTCAGGGACGAGTTCGTGGCGGACGCCATCCCTAAAAATGCGAGAAATTTTAAAGCAATATTCCCAAATTTCCCTGCAACGGTTTCTTTCCCTAGTTCTTCCTCAGTATAGGGAGATTACTTCCGTTCAACGATGATAGAAAATAGTTATCCGTCAAGGAGCAAGTAATAATACATTATTTTCGGGTTTTCCCCGTATAGATTATAAAATAAAATTCTTATGATCCTTCATCGTTGATTTTTATTTTTAGTAAAATTAATATTCTAATAGATATTTTTCTTCAACGATCAACATATAATTATTTTTAAAAATGTTTTTAATCTTGTTTTTAAAAAAGGTTGATTTAGAATGGTTCTAAATAACGGTGGATTTGGTGTCGGGGGGCTGGAGAGGAATGAATCGTGCCGGAATCCATTTTTTCTTGTTTAAGAAAAAACCGCTGAAAAGTTAGGAGTTATGTCCCTTATATTTCCTACTTTCGTAGGAAATAAAAACGGCACCGACATGATACGCAATAGAGGGGGAAGACCAGAAACGCAATGGAATGATGGGAGACCGTTGCAGGTCTACAAGTTAGCTCTGCTGGGATTGAAGGAAGCGGAGATGGCTGAGGTGATGGGGGTGAGTCACGACACGATCACGCTTTGGAAACGTACCCACCCGGAGTTTGCCCGTGAGTTGCGAAGGGGAAAGCGGGAGGCTGACGCTGAAGTAGCACACTCGTTGTACCAAAGAGCCAAGGGGTTTTGGATCGACGTAGTAGAGCCGATGATTTGGAAAGGAGAGGTGTTTCAGGTCCCGAAGCGCAAGTACTTTCCACCGGATTCCCAGGCAGCCAGCAAGTGGTTGGCGTTGCGTCAAAGGGAACTTTGGGCTGAGGTTCAACGAATAGAAAATACTCAAACCAACATCAACATTACCAAGATAGACCTCCGGGGGTTCTCGGACGACGAGTTGATGTTGATGCAGAAGATGCAACTTAAATCCCTAGTAGAAAATGCTGGAAGCAGTTCAAACTGAAACTCCCCGATTCATTCGTAAGTCTCCCCCTTCAGTATCTGACGGGGAAAGGGAAATCATGATGATGGAAGCCCTGAGGCATCCACACGCCATTCAACGTGAACTCAACAATCGCTCCCTGTATTCATTTATGCGTTACTTTTGGCCTTTGGTATCGGCTCACGAGTTTGTACACAACTGGCACATTGAATACCTTTGTCACGAACTGGAAATTATTGCTGAGCGGGTAGCTGCCCGTACCCCACGTGAATACGATCTTATCATCAACGTCCCTCCCGGAACTACCAAGACCATTACTTGCTCTATCATGTTTCCAGCATGGGTGTGGACTCGTTGGTACACTACTCGATTTATCACCGCTTCATATTCTTCTGCTCTGTCCCTAGAAAGTGCTGACTATTGTCGGGAAGTTATTCGCAGCAACATGTTTCAGGAATTATACCCTGAATTAACCATCAGTGAAGACAAGGATACCAAGAGCAACTTCCGCATTGCTAAAAAATCTAACATTAAGGTCAAAATACCTATAATAGGGGGGAATCGTTACAGTACTTCCGTCGGGGGTACGCTGACAGGATTTCACGGTGACATTCTCATAGTGGACGATCCACTCAACCCTGCACAGGCTGCATCCGATCTGGAACTTCAGACGGCTAATCATTGGTGTGAACAAACTCTTTCCACCCGTAAAACAGAAAAGAACGTAACGACTACTATATATATAATGCAACGTCTTCACCAAGACGATCCAGCAGGACATATTCTCTCCAAGCAGAAGGCTAACATTAAACACATTTGCCTTCCGGGGGAGATTCGTCATTATAGGGACAATTTGAAGCCACCTGAATTGGCTTCTTTCTATCGGGACGACCTTCTGGACCCAAATCGGTTGCCGTGGCGTGTATTGGACGATTTACAGTCTGATTTAGGACAATACGGTTATGCTGGACAGATCGGGCAAGACCCTACTCCCCCAGGAGGAGGAATGTTTCGTATAGATCACTTTCAAATGATCTCACAAATGCCTCCAGCAAATCACGTTGTAAAGACTGTACGTTATTGGGACAAGGCTGGAACTGAGGGTGGGCGTGGTGCTTACACTGTGGGAGTAAAGATGAGTCTCCTATCCAATGGTCATTGGGTAGTGGAGGATGTAAAGCGTGGTCGATGGGGAACACATGAAAGAGAAGCTATAATACAGGAAACAGCACGTAATGATGGTACACGGGTAATTATTTGGATAGAGCAAGAACCTGGATCAGGAGGAAAAGAGTCTGCTGAGGGTACAATTCGCAACCTGGCGGGATTTACCATTTATGCTGAACGTCCTACGGGTGATAAAGCTTTTAGAGCTGATCCCTATTCGGTACAGGTAAACAACGGTAATTTTGCCCTTCTCAATGGGGAATGGAATCGGGAATACATAGAGGAACATCGTTTTTTTCCTTATAGTACCTACAAGGATCAGGTTGATGCTTCTTCAGGAGCGTTTAATAAGTTGGTAAGTAAAAAAATAGCACGTAGAGTAACATAATATTAATCAAAATTAAATCACAATGAGTACGAGTACGAATTTTGGAGTTGTTAAGTTTTTCGCAGAGGCAAAAGGTTTTGGATTTATTGTAGATGATACAGATGGTAAGGAATATTTCTTTCACTTCAGTAACACCTTAGATAAGGTACAGAAAGATGACAGGGTTTCTTATGAGTTGGTAGAAGGGAAGAAGGGTTTAAATGCTGTCAATATTAAACGGGTAAAAGAAAAGAAATAAGATGGTAGACTTTATTAATACAGGTATAAATGTTTCCTATGTAATATTAGGTGTTCTTGTATTGGTATTAGGATGGATCATTTGGCTTACAAGAGACAAGAAGAAATAAACTGAGACTAATCACGTCTGCTATGAGATGTTATTGATGATAATTACAAACTAAAAACGTAAAAAAGATGAAAAGAGTAGTAGATGTATTGTATGGGTTGAAGGGATACCCGAATGCTGCAAGGTTTACAACATTCAAAACTGATCTTTTTGCTAACGGTAGTACTCCAACTATGACTATTGATACTGCTGGAACTAACGGAGTTACTATATCAGCTGCTATGACTGCTGCAGGAATCCTGTTGTCCAGTACCTATTTGAATGGTATTAATTTTAATGGAGTTGCTGCAAACACAAGTACAGGGATTAAATTTAAGGCTGGCTATCTTGGCCATACCATTACGACAGGAGATTATGCCAGTGCAACTGACAAGGGTGTTACACTGACAAGTACCAATGATTACAATGCTGCTTTCCTTGCAGATGATTCAGATGCAAGTATTGGAGCGAGTGTTCGTAACTTGTTAGCAAGAACCTATTTAGGACTAACTCAGGCAGGGGGTTCTATCAGAAGTGTGATGGGACAACTGAAGCTTGAAACAGGTACTAATCTAGGTACTGGGGTTTATTGTGCTGCTCAGGCATATCTTGAATTTGCAGGTAATCATAGTATTACTGCTGCAGGTAAGGTATCTGGCTTGGATGTTAGTCTTGAGATAGGAGCTTCAAAAACTGTGACGGTTGATTCAAGTGCTTATCTTGCAGGTGTTAAAATTGAATTATCTGCTCCTGAAGGTACTGCTACTCTTACACAGACAGGAGATTGTGCCGCTGTCTATGTTGACAAAGCGGGAACAATAACTGACTGGAAAGTTGGGGTTGATCTAAATAACTGTACTACTGGTATTGATATTGGGGCTTGCACTACAGGTGTTACTATTACAGGTACTTGCACTACAGCTTTTAACCTTACAGGTAATGCTACTTCTGCTTTTCAGATTACTTCCGGTACAATTACCAATGCAATTAATATTGCAGCAGCAGCTAATATCACAAACTTCATTAAATTTAATGCCGTAGCAGGTTGTGTACTTGCTGTAGACGTTAATCCAAAAGATACACCTTCTGGTGGAGGTTTGGGTGCTGATGGTTGTATCAGGATTGATATTGGTGGTTTGGATTATTTCATTCCAATATTTGCAGTAGAGTTATCATAAATATATTATTTGTTAATCAAACAATTTTAAAAATTACGATTATGAAATTAAATGTTAAAGAACGAATCAATTTAATGCAGATATTACCTGCAGAGGCAAATTTTGTTACTTTCAAAATCCTTGCTGATTTACGGGCTGAGCTTTCTTTTAGTGAAAAAGAAATTAAGGACTTTAAAATTGCACAACAGTTGGATGAACAAGGAAGGGGTCGTATTACTTGGGATGATAAACGGGAGAAGGGAAAAGAAGTATTCTTTGGTCCTCAGGCTTTACTTATCATTAAAACAGCTTTACAAAAGATAGACAAAGATGGAAGGGTTACAATAGATAATGTTTCTTTATTTGAGAAGTTCCAACCGGAAGTAGGATTGGAAGTGAAGATTGAGAAAGAAAAAGAGGAAGTTAAAAGAAAATCATAAACAAGAAATCCGTCCGGTAAGTCGAGGTAAGCTAAGACCCGTTCCCGGATGGATTTAAAAACATAAACGAAATGGCAAACAGTAAAAGTTCAGGAACATATAAGGAATATGCAACCGTAGACACTGCTCCCAGTGGTGCAGAATTAGGGTATTGGACCAATGAGGTGTGTCTACGTGATAAGGTAAATGAGGGATCAGCAAAAGATAAGATGTATTTTTCCATAAGGGAAAATGATTCTGATTCATCAGGATTTTCGGAGACATCATCTATGACGGTTGTACTCCAGTTTAAATGTGCAGGTGATGCAGGATGGCAAAACTACTTAGATTTAGCCGGGAGTGAGATTGCTGTAGGAAATAGGCTTGTAATAGAAGATACAGGTGCAGCAGTTCGTTGGAGAGCAGGAGTTGAGGATGGAGGTTATACAAGTGGTAGCTTAACATTTGGTTTTGATTGGTAGGAGGAAACTAATATGACAGCAATAAAGCCAACGGTAGGCAATGTTGTAAAATCTGCGGTTTATCCAGCAATAGGTTCGTCGAGTTCGTACTGGACACCACTAATTACTAATGTGGTTATTACTCCGATTGCGGGAGGTAATAGAATTACATTTACTCCACTTACAGGCTATCAGACTGAGATATGGTATTCTTTGGACGGTGCCGCTTATGCAATGTTAGGAAGATATGCCGAGTCGGTTAATTCAGTAGATCATACAGGACTGTATGCTAATATTGTTGATTATCAATTAAGAGGCGTTTTGGATGATGCTTCTTATGATTCCGATGCAGTTGCTTTGTTTAATCGTATGGGTGGTGCTACACTAGGGGAATATCCAGACGATACAAGGAAGGGAGTTTTAAATACATTATTCACAACCGGCAAAACAAAAGCATTCTGGAGTAAGCTCGATGCTGCTTGGCTGATTGCTGCTCATGGGGCTGGTAGTGCAAAACTAAATATTATTTCTACATCATTTTCGCTAACGCTATCTGAAGCATTAACATTTGAGGTTGACAGAGGGTATAGTACAGTTCCTGGTTATATTATTACGGGTTATAATCCCACACTCCATGCGGATAATTACAGTATAAACAGTGCTTCTTTAGGAGTTTATTGCAGAACAAATACCAGCGGAACAGGCGCAATGATAGGTACGGGAACTGCGGGGAATACATCTTATGTAATGTGGCTAAGTAATAATGGATATGCTGCCATTAATGGTTCGGCTTATGTCACTACACCTACTCTTAATGTTCAGAAATTGATTGTGGGAAGAAGGTTATCAAATACTACAATGGCTATGTTTTTGAATAAGGTAAAAGACGAAGAGGCAAAGGCATCTGCTGCGATTCCTAATGCAGTTGTAAACATTGGACTTAACTCTGATAACCAATTCGCATTTGCTTTCATTGGAGGCGGCATGGATGATACTGATATAAGTGATATGTACGATGTGATAGTTGACGGCTATCTTGCTTCAATAGGCGCAAAGATATGATAACATATACAGAATATTCGGCTGTAAAAAGGGGCAGTGTTGGAGGACTAAAGGGTTACTCATACGTTGCTGCTAATGCTCATATTTGCTTTGTAAAAGGCGATAAGAGATTGAAGTTCGTTAGTAATATTTTATCTCTAAGTCTTAATAACGGGGTGAGCTATGACATAACACTTGATCTTACAGGAGTCTGTGATATTGTTCAGTATTCTAAAATACTTGATAACGGAGTGATAGGATGGGCAGGTCAGACAAAGTTTTATTATTCAACTGACAATCTTGCAACATATCACGAAAGCACAGTACTTAATATAGCAGGCACGGCTTATGTACCTAATACATATAATAATTTTAAGGGTCTTTCTCATCATCGCAAACTAACTATTCCTTCAGGCAAGGAATTGGTTTGCTGGGCAAATTACAGTACAGATGCGGCTGATAATAGCAACGTCTGGTACACTATTGATGATTTTGTTACAATAAAGAGTGCCTTTGCTAAAGGAGTAAGCCTTGAGGCTATTGATTACAGGCATATTGATAGTATAAATTATTGCGCTATTGATGATAGCTGGTGGATAACTACTGGCGATTCTGGATATTGTAAATGGATTAAAGGTATCTATACTCCATCAACAGACTCATGGGCGTGGGAAATAATAAACGAAGGGGATGAGTGGCACATGACAGGACTTTCCTTTGATGATACTTATTGTTATCTTGGATCTGATACTGTCGGACTGCCTACTTATTTTGGAGTGTGGCGGATTCCGTATTCTAACATGAGTACGGCAAAAGAAAGCTGGACGATGATACTTGATCTTAACATAATATTTGGATGTTATACAGATTTCGGCAATGGTCTTGTAATTGCATCAGAGGGAGGTGTTCATAGGTTTAGTTTTAGTTATGATTATGGTGCAACATGGGATAGTCCTCATACCTTAACAGGAGGTCCAGATATTACAACACCAATAACAGGATGGTATTTTTGTCCAGTTGGGCCAACAACTGACAATAAATATACTGTTCAAATACAAGAGAGTTATAGCGTTGAACTTGACAGGGATAGTCCGAGTGGCATTACTCTTTTATTACAAATAATTAGAACGTATGGCAGTTAGTGGTCATGGTCTTCAGATACACAATATAAAATATGACACCGAGAACAGACAAATCAGATATTGAGAAGATGTATTAACTGATTAATATAATAAGCAATGACAGATCACGAAATTCACAATTGTATAGATGCCAAGAATGAATTGGTTACACAACAGGTGACATCTATGATGGAATCATTCTCAAAAGCAATTACAGGATTAATTGTGGAGGAGAATAAACTCATCAAACATTCCATAGATCAATTAACTGATCGTGTAGGAAGACAAAATGGAAGAGTAGGAAAGTCAGAAGACAGAATAGTTGACTTGGAGGTATGGAAGGGAAATCATGAAGGTGTAGACGAAGGGAAATCAAAGCAGTGGGAAAAGAATTGGAAGGTATGGCTCGGAGTGTTTACCATTGTAGGAACATTGAGTGGTATATTTTATGGAATGCATAAAATAATATCAGAACAGAAGGTTTTAAAAGCTCAGGTAGATAATATTAATACACCAATTATAAATTCTAGAGGGGAGGTTGTTTTATATCCTTCTGGATTAGTTGTTGATTCATTGAGTAAGGAAAGTAAAAAAAGGTTAAAATAATGGAACGCACAATAAAAAATAAACCAATTGAAACTGTATCAAGTAAACAGTTACATGCTTTAGCAAGTGAAATTATATCACGAGCTAATTTAGCCGCAAATCTTGGTCAACAGTTTGGGGGGAATAGAGATTTATATAAATCACTTGGATATCCAAAGATACTTAACTGGGAAGATTACTGGGGGCAATATAGTAGGCAAGATATTGCTAAAGCGATTATTGATAGACCAGTAAAAGCAACTTGGCAGGGGCAGTTGGAATTGATAGAATCAGAAGATGCTGATAAAACAGCATTTGAACAGGCTTGGTATGATTTAAATAAAAAGTTTAAATTGCGTTCTTTACTTTCCAGGGTTGATAGATTAACAGGGATTGGTAGATATGGAGTGTTACTACTTGGATTGGACGATGTAAAGAAAAGAGAAGATTTTATAAACCCTGTGAAAGATGGTAAAAGAAAACTCATGTATGTTAAACCTTTTGGAGAGAACAGTGCAAAGATTGATACATACGAAAATGATCCTAGCAATGCCAGATATGGAATGCCTAAGATTTATACTGTAGAAGTTGCTGATGTAACAGGTGATCTTGCTTCTACCTCTACAATAAAAATTCATTATACAAGAGTATTACACATACTGGAAGATCATTTGGAATCAGAAGTAATGGGAATCCCAAGACTTGAAGCTGTATATAATAGATTAATGGATATTGAGAAGTTGGTAGGGGGAGATGCTGAAATGTTTTGGAAAGGTGCTCGTCCTGGTTATCAAGGTATGGTGGATAAGGATTATACAATGACAACCACTACCAAAGAGGATTTAAAAGATCAGATTGATGAGTTTGATAATAATCTCAGAAGAATCCTTGTTAATGAAGGAGTAGAATTAAAAGCACTTGCACAACAGATAGCCGACCCTCATAATCATTTTGATATTCAATTAACCTGTATTTCAGCAGTCACAGGGATTCCTAAAAGGATATTGAGTGGTAGTGAAAGAGGTGAATTAGCTAGTACACAAGATTCAGGAGAATGGAAAACTTATGTACAGTCAAGAAGAGAAGATCATGCTGAACCACATATTGTGAGATTATTTGCTGATAGGTTGATCGAGCTAGGAATCTTACCAACACCTGAAAGTGGGGATTACCAGGTTGATTGGTTAGATTTGTTTTCAATAAGTGAAAAAGAAAGAGTTGAGATTGGAAAAGCAAGAGCAAATGCTATCAGAGAATATACTACTAATCCTGGAGCAGAAGCAATAATGCCTCCAAGAGCATTCCTTGAATTCTGTCTTGGGCTTTCACAGGCACAGATTGATTTAGTTATGAAGATGATTGATGAAGGTTTATCTGAAGAGCAAAAAGAGTTATGGAAGGAACTTGAAGAGATCGTAACTCCTCCAGCTAAACCAGTTCCTGCAGGAAAGCCTATACCAAAACCAGGAGTAAATAAAGAATAATGGAAGAAGTTACCACATATATAACAGATACTTTTCGTAAGAACTACGACCCTACGAAAACCACAGCACTTCGTAATCAGTTTGCTACTGATATGAAGAAGCGTTTTGTAGAAGTGTCTTTAGTGATTAGGAAGTCTATTGTAGAGCAGGATTGTTTTGGATTAAATCCAAATCCTTTGCAATCATATCAGATGTCCCCTACAGCAAAGGAAGCGTTTAAATTCTCCAGAAGTGCCGATAAGGTAGAAGCTTTTATGAAGTGGTTACAATTGCAAATAGATAAGGGTATATTAGAAATAAGGCAGTTTCAGCAGGTAGGCTCTGCTGTAGAGTCTGCTTGGACTAATCGTTATATATATGACTCTTATAAAAGAGGAGTGATGCGAGCACGATATGAATTGATTAAAGCAGGATATAAGGTTCCGGGAATTGAAGAAACAGGTGGAATAGATATGTCAATGCAAACACCTTTCCATGTAGATAGAGTAGGATTACTTTTTACAAGGGTGTTCAGCGATTTAAAAGGGATAACCTCAGCTATGGATGCTCAAATTAGTAGGATTCTTGCTCAGGGTATTGCTGACGGCGATGGACCTGCCTTGCTTGCCCGAAAGCTTGTAGCTAGTATTAATGGTACTAAAATGGGTGATCTTGCCTTAACGGACACGCTAGGACGTTTCATTCCTGCAGGAAGAAGAGCAATGATGTTGGCTAGGACAGAAATAATCAGAGCACACCACCAAGCAACTATTCAGGAATATCGTAATTGGGCTGTTGAAGGGGTCATTGTAAAAGGAGAGTGGATGACAGCAGGTGATGACAGAGTTTGTGAGAAATGTGCCAGTTTACAAGGAAAGATATTTACATTGGATGAAATAGAACCTATGATACCATTGCACCCTCAGTGCAGGTGTATTGCTCTTCCATTTATTGAAGAATTACAGAAATATAAAAATAATTAATAGGAGGAAATTAAGATGCCATGGACAGTTGCAGATGTGGATTCCCACAAAAAAGGATTGACAGATAAGCAAAAAACACAATGGTGTAGAATTGCCAATTCCGTTCTAAAGAGATGTCTAGCTAAAGGAGGAACTGAGGAAACCTGTGCTGCATCTGCTATTAAACAAGCTAATGGAGCGGTGATGAATGCTAATGAAAGTAAGGGAGTTTATTCTGCTTATAAGAATAAACAGGTACTGGATTATGAAGTAAAACTTGTTGTTCATCAGGAGAAAGCTCATTTGGTTGTACCTGTTGTAATGATGGTGGAAGGAGTGCATAATGGAAGTCAGGGACCATTACTGCATGAAATATCAGAACTTGGAAAGTTCCCGGAGTCTTGGAATGGTAGACCTGTGGTGATTTATCACCCAGAGGATGAAGACGGAAATCCAATATCTGCAAATTCACCGGAGGTTGTTGATAAGATTACTGTAGGAAGAGTGTACAATACAGAAGTGGACGGGAAGAAGCTTAAAGCAGAAGTATGGTTTGATGAGGATAAATTAAATACTGTATCACCAGAGACTTTAGCAGCGGTAAACGATATGAAGGAGATGGAAGTAAGTCTTGGGATGTTCACTGAGAATGAAATGGAGACAGGCACTTATAACGATGAGGAGTATGTAGGCATAGCACACAACCATCGTCCAGATCACCTTGCGATATTGCCTGATCAAGTAGGAGCTTGCAGTTGTAAGGATGGGTGCGGATTAGGAGCAAACAAAAAAGATGAAGATATGAAAGTAGAAGAAATGGTTAAATCTCTCAGTACAAAAGGATTTTCTATTAATGTTATAGGAAATCAATCTGAGCAGGGATATCAGGAGAAAATGCAAATGGTTTACAGTAAACTAAGAACATTGGAAACTGATAAGAAGTATTGTTACTTGGAAGAAATGTATGATGATTCTTTGGTTTATTCTCAAAGTGGTGAAGGATCATCTAAAATGTATAAGCAAACCTATAAAATCGAGAGCGGGAAAATTGAGTTTGTGGGTGAGCCTATTGAAGTCCATAAAAAAGTGGAGTATGTTGTCAACAGTGGTTTGACAAGAACAGAATTTAGTATTAACAATAAAAACAAGGAGGACAAAAAAATGCCAAAAAATGAATGTCCCAAATGTCTCGAAAAAATCAATGCTGTGATAGCTAACAAGCAGTCAGGCTTTGTTGAGGCTGACAGGGAATGGTTGGAAACACTGTCTGAAACAGCCCTTGATAAAACAATTACTCCAAAGGTGATTGAAAAAGAAAAGGTTGTTGAGAAGACAGTAGAAGTGAACAAACTCTCTACCGAGGATCAGGCAGATTTAGCTTGGGCAAGGGATCAGAGGAAAGCAAGACGTGAGAATTGGGTGAAAGAGGTTGTTGCCAATACTGAAAAAGGTACTTGGGAAGAAGCCACACTGAATGAGATGAAAGACGATGTACTTGAAAGAGTATTTAAGTCAGTTAAAAAGGAATCTGTTACTGATTACTCAGTTAATGGTGGTGTGCCGCCTGTTGTAAATAATAAGAGTAACAGTGGTGGTGCATTGTTTATGCCGGGAATTGAAATTGAAGAATCTAAATAAGAAAAGGAGGAAAAGAAATGGCATACAGAAGTGTAATTATTAAGAATTATCTGAACATATTCGAGGAATATGAAGCTAATGCAGCTATCAGTCCGGGTATGTTGGTGGAACTGATGTCCACTGGAAAGATAAGAGTTCATTCTACTGAAAGTGGAAATGCTGTACCAATGTTTGCAATTGAAAACAGGCTTGAAGGTAAAGATATCACTGATGCCTATGCAGCTGCAGAAAAGGTTCAGGTATGGATTCCACAGCGTGGTGATGAGGTTTATGCTCAAATTGAGGATGAGCAGAATATTGCAATAGGAGACTTTCTTGAGTCTAATGGGCTTGGTTATTTGCAGAAGCATACTGATCAGGATTTATCATCCCAGGTTACTGGAACTGTAAATCCATTGGAGATCGTTGCTCAAGCTTTGGAAGCTCTTGACTTGTCTAGTCTGTCCGCAGCTGGTTCAAGTGATTCGCCTGCAAGGCAATTTCTAAGAGTTCGTATTGTTTAATTATAAAAGAAAAAGGAGGAAAAGAAAATGCCTGAATTAGAAGTAAAAATAGATATGATGGGTAAGTCTGGTGTAGAAGGAATGGTTGCAAATGCACTCAGTGCTGGGCAGCTAAACCTTGGTACTAAACGGCCTTATCTTGGTGACGATGATAAAGTGTATGTAAATACCTATAATGGAGGGAATCCTAAGAAACTTTCCAGCTATCGTGAAATCTGTATTAATGCCAATCCGCTGAATATCAACGCAACCCTGAGAAGGGATGAATGGAAACAGTTGGATGAAGCAATTATGGATGTGTCCCGTTACAGGTTAGGTGGAGTACAGGACCTTATTGATAATGGACTTACATATAACCTTGGTAATGCCATGGGTACAACTGTACTGGAATGGCATGATGTAAGTGAAGCTCTCTCTGTTGAGTTGACAATGGACGGAATTACCAGAGGTAAAAATGATGCTTTGGATTTCCAGACCAATTATCTGCCTATTCCGATTCTGCATGTTGATTATGAGATCAATGCGAGACATTTGGAAGCAAGCAGAAAGTTAGGTAATCCATTGGATACTACATTAGCAGAAAGAGCTGCACGTAGGATTCTGGAGAAAGAAGAAACCATGTTGTTTACTGATACTACTTATACATGGGGAACAAAAGATGACAGAGATCGGAATAAGATTTACAGTTATCTTAATTTCCCAGACATCAATGCTGTTACTTTGGGTACACATTGGGATGCATCGGCTAAGACAGCAGCTGGGATTCTTCAGGATGTACTTAACATGAAAGCTTCAAGTATTGCTGCTTATCATTATGGTCCTTGGATGCTTTACATTCCAACGGCTTATGAAGTAGTTCTTGATGACGATTATGATACAACCACTCCTGGAAAAACAATCAGGGAACGTCTTTTGAGCATTGCTGGAATTAAAGGAATCAAAGTTATTGATACTTTGACAGCAGATAATGTTCTTTTGGTTGAGATGAAGAAGGAAACAGTTCGTTTGATAAACGGATTTGGTCTCACCAACGTTCAGTGGTCGGAAGAAGGTAACATGGTTACCAAGTACAAAGTTATGGCAATACAGGTTCCGCAGATACGTTCAGATCAGAATGGTAAATGTGGCATTGTTCTTTTGTCATAATAAAATCTACTAATCAAGTAGTTTCTTTTATTTATTAAAATTTATTTTATTATGGAACGTACAAAAAAAGTAACAGATAATCAGAATACTCATAAACCATCCTGGAAAAAAGTTGGTGGTGGTTCTTTAAGAATAGGAAATCATATAATTAAGCCTGGACAGGTATTTGAAGCATGGCCTGATGATATATCTCCTGCCTTTAGGCGTATGGTGATTCCTGTTAGTGGGGATGCTGTATTTGATGGACCGTCAGTGAAGGAAGTTTCTCCTACCGCTGGAGTAAAACCTGTTTATACTATACAACCTCATGGTAAGAGTCTATTCCTGTTTGACATTTTAGATGTAAACGGAAAAATTCTTAATGAGAAATCTTTGAAAAAGGAAGCAGCAGAA
>ERZ869925.1027-NODE-1027-length-14711-cov-14.544282_pt1 | contig 14711 bp, 15 predicted proteins | sample MGYA00579311_ERZ869925 | MGnify/ENA primary metagenome ERZ869925 (study PRJEB32216, sample SAMN09231817) | wastewater metagenome | place: USA: Maryland | collected 2016-07-30 | study: EMG produced TPA metagenomics assembly of the PRJNA472060 data set (Reclaimed...
CCTACGGGCTTTATGTGGCCGGGGCGGCAAAGGGCAAGGATTCAGTAATACACGGGATTCAATGGTTACAGCAGCAGGAAGTCATCATTGATTCAAGGTGTATCAATTTGCGAAACGAATTATCGGGCTATAAGTGGAAAGAGGACGCGGGCGGAAACGCCTTGCCGATTCCAGTTGACAAGAATAACCACCTCATAGACGCATTGCGATATGCGTATGAGGATGAGATGATCGGCGAGATTGGGGCGATCCCGAACCCGTTCTATAACTAGGAGAAACGGTATGGCATTTAATCTGTGGTCATGGGTGGGACAAAAAATACTGGATAACATGCCAGCCGTTGAATCTGCGCGGGTTGAAAAAATCAAGGTCTCAAGGAACTATTCGGCAGGATACCACAAGCCGCAGCTTACCATAAGACACGGACAGGCAAACGATAACGTAACCCTGAATTTTATCGGCGTCATCTGCCAGCGGTCGGTTAGTGCGCTTTTCGGCAAGGGGTTTGATTTAGACTGGCAAGATAACGGAGAATCAGAGCAAGCCGTCTATATCAACCAGGTGTTCAAGGAAAACAAAGAGGAAATCCTATTTCACCGCGCCGGGTTGGTGGGTGCAGAAGTTGGCACTATCTGTATCAAGATTGTACCTGTTGAAGGCGATTCCCCCCGCTTGGTGCTGCTGAATCCAGAATGGGTATTTATCGAAACGAAGCCAGATGATTTTGAAAGCATCCTGCGCTACACAATCATGTACACCATTGGCGAGAGCGCTTACAAACAGACCATAGAACCAAACGATGGCGGCGGTTCCTGGGTTGTAAAAGATTGGGAAATGTCAAATACCACTCAGAACAAGTGGACACTAAAACTTGAGACGGTATGGCCGTATGAATTCCCTCCGATTCTCAACTGGCAAAACCTGCCCTCTTCCAATGACATTTATGGGATGCCTGATATTACCGAAGACGTTATCGCCCTACAAGACCGGGTGAATTTTGTGGCCTCGAATATCAGCAAGATCATCCGCTACCATGCGCACCCGAAAACGTGGGGAAGTGGGTTTGTAAATTCAAGTCAAACGTCATGGGGCGCGGATGAAATGATTACCCTGCCCACTACTGGCGCGAATATCCAGAACCTCGAAATGCAATCCGACCTGGCCTCCAGCGAACGGTATTTGCTAGATTTGCGTCAAGCTATGTTTGACATTACTCGCACTGTTGACCTGGATTCAATTTCCGATAAAGTTGGAAGTCTGACAAATTTCGGCCTGCGTGTTCTGTATCAGGACTTCCTCCAGAAAACCGACACGAAGCGGGAATTATACGGAGACGCGATTGAGGAACTTTGCAGACGCTTGCAAATATTAGCCGGTTATGAACCGCTTGAGGTAGAGGTGCTTTGGCCTGAAATCCTGCCTATCAACAAAACGGAAACCATAACGGCTGTTGAGAAGTCGCTGGCTTTGGGAATTCTGTCAAAGGAATCCAGCGCCAACCTGCTAGGGTACGACTGGGAAAAAGAACGCCAGCGCCTTGAGGATGAAGTGGCACTTGGCGATAACCTGGGCGCTGCCCTCCTGCGTGGATTCAATAGAGGTGAGGCCTAATGCCATTGTCTGTTATCGAACTTGCGGAAAAGCAACGGCTTGCATTACTCAAGCAGGATGTAATCGCAATAAACGACCTGCTTACGGCCTACAAGGGATTATACGAAAACCTACGGCCTGAAATCCTTTCTCTTGCCGATGCTATCGCGGGGATGGAAAATCCAACACCGGCAGCCGTACGAAAACTTAGACAATATACTTCTTTGATGGATGAACTGGCGGCTGAATCTGCGAAGTTTGGTTCTTACCTTGAGGTGCAAATAAACGCCCGTGCGCTTGAAGCCTTGAAACTTGGGGATGCAAACACGGCGCAGCTAATCAGGCAAGCCGCAGCCGGGAATAAGGCGCTTACTGCCTCACTTGTCAGAGTACCGATTGAAGCCATTCGCGAGTTGTCTGTCTTTCTTGCGAAAGGCGGGGAGCTTTACAAACGAATACAGTTAATGACAGGCGCAAACGTTGACCGGGCTACCGAAGCGATTATGCGCGGAGTGGCACTAGGGAAAAACCCCCGCACTATTGCAGACTTGCTAAACAAGTCACTTGGTATGAACCTTACAGACGCCATGCGCACCATGCGCACCACTCAATTGTGGGCTTATCGATCCGCCGCTAAAGCGAATTACATTGCAAACAGTAAAGTGGTAACCGGGTGGATATGGGTTGCAAAAGAGGACGAATCTGTTTGTGCGGCCTGCCTTGCGATGCACGGTACAAAGCATCCCCCTGACGAAATACTGGACGGGCATTATAACTGCCGGTGTGCTATGGTTCCTATGACAATTTTAGACGCAGAGCAACCGATAGCAGATGGGCGGGGAGAGGAATATTTTAACTCGCTTACAGAGGATCAGCAGCGGGAGATGTTAGGCCCCGGAAAATTCGAGGCGTGGCAAGAAGGCAAGTTTCAATTTAGCGATCTTGCATCCCGCACGGATAACGACGTTTTCGGTCACATGACCGTTGAAACGACACTAAAAGATTTACTAGGAGAGTAATAAAATGGCTGACGAAAACACCCAGGTGGTGGGCGGGGTACAGGATACCACGCCAGAAAAGCCCATCGATGCGACCGATGAAACCTTTGACCCAGCGCGGGCTATGGCTCTAATCAATAAACTGCGCGAGGAAAATAAGGCGTATAAATCAAAGGCTAAAAAGGCGGATGAATACGAGGCGGCGGAAACTGCCCGGCAACAGTCAGAGATGACCGAGGCCGAAAAGTTACGCAAGGAACTCGAAGCAACCAAAGCCAATTTAGCCAAGCGGGAACGTGAGGCAATGCAGCGCGAAGTCGCTGCCAGGGTTGGAATTCCTTCATCCCTTGCCAGCCGTCTGACGGGCGAGACGCCGGAAGACATGGAGATGGACGCCAAAACGATTCTTGCTGAAATCCAGAAGGCCGCAAAACCTACCGCACCGCCAGTCGGTGCGACGAATCCAGGCTCTGGTGCATCTGCCACCGAAACGCCAGCCCAAAAGCGGGAACGCCTTATGGGGGGCAGTACTGACATTTTCAGTCATGGCGGCGGTATTTACTGGGGGCCGGATCAACCACCTAAATAATGGAGGCCAGCAATGGCTAACGAATCTACCTATGCCGGTATTGCCGGTTTAGTCGCAAATGTCTACGAAGTAGCACTGCAAGCCGCAACTGAAGGCAACGTGGTTGCTCCTTTCGTGACTGTCTTTAATGACAGCCAGTCCAGCGCCCCGCGCATCTTTGGCTCGTATTCCGGTGGCACCTTTGCCACTATTGCCGAAGACGCTAACATGACCGCCCAGGCGTTCAATGCAGACGCCGGTGGCACCTTGACCCCGGCTGTGTTTGGGTCTATGGCCTTGCTCACCACCCGGCGCATTAAGAGCGATCCCGCCAATGCCACGCGCGAAGCTGGTATTCATCTTGGCAATGCGGCCGCTGCTCACGTTGACACCAACCTGGTCGGCCTGTTTGCATCTCTGACGGGCGGTACCGTTGGCACCGCAGGCGGAACCTTGACCTGGGCGAATATTTTCCGGGCGCAAGCCTACCTCCGCACTAACAAGGTTTTCGGCTCCTATACCTGCATCCTTCACCCGGTGCAATGGTACTACCTGACCGCTGCCACCTCTGGCGTGCCGACCCTGATGCAGAACACCAACATTGCCGAATCCATCATTGGAAATTTCTACCAGGCGTCCTTTGGTGGAATCAACTTCTTCGTCGATGCCAACATCACCAGCGGCACCGCCGCAAAGGGTGCTATGTTCGGGCGCGAAGCTATTGCCCTGGATATGCGTCAACCCTTCCAGATCAATCCCCAGTGGGATGCCAGCTACTCCGGTAATGGCGCCTGGGAAGTCAATGCCTCGCTTGAGTACGCCTACGGCGTTTATCGCCCGACCTTTGGCGCTCAACTGATCGGTACCTCCGCGTAACATAGCGGAGTATATGCGCCGGGATAGGTTCGCAACCGAAAAAGCTGCCCCTCCCAGCTCTGCCCGGCGCTTTTGGAGGATGTGAAAGAGGACACATTGAAAATCAACTGGCACTCAAACGCACCCTGGGCTTCTACTGGCTATGGAAACCAGACCCGGCTCTTTACCAACCGAATAAAAGAAATTGGTTACGGCATGTCCATTACCGCCTTCTATGGTCTGCAAGGGGGAATGGCTGACTGGCACGGAATCCGAGTCATGCCACTGGGGAAACATCCTTATGGGCAAGATGTAATCGGAGCCGCAGCCCGCTTTGAGCAATCCGACTGTATCATTAGTCTGTTGGATGCCTGGGTAATGGAGCCACAAAATAATGCCGGGCTTCCTTGGTTTCCCTGGTTTCCTATCGACTGCGAACCCATGCCCCGCGCCGTGTTAGAAAAAGTGCGCCTTGCTACTAAGGGAATCGCCATGAGTAAATTCGGGCAAGCGCAAGCCGCCGCCGCCGGACTGGAAACGTTCTATGTCCCACATGGTGTAGAGACCGACATTTTCAAGCCAGTCAGTGGAAGTCGGGATCGCCTGAAATGGCCTGCTGACAAATTTATCGTGGGCATGGTTGCTGCAAACAAGGATAACCCGCCGCGAAAATCGTTCTTTGAACTAATCACGGCCTTTAAGGCTTTTCACCTGAAGCACCCGGATACCCTGTTATATCTGCACACAGACGACGGTACGCGCGGCGGGCAAGGGGTGAACCTGGTAGATTATTGTCAGGCAATGGGGCTGCATATTGCATACCAGGACAACTACGAAGTAGCGGACGGCGTAGAGGTCTTATTCTCCGACCAATTCACTACCTTGATGGGTCTGCCCGATCCCTACATGGTGGATGTGTATAACGGCCTCGACGTTCTTATGCTTTGCAGCATGGGTGAGGGTTTTGGAATTCCGCTGATTGAAGCACAAGCCTGCGGATGCCCGGTTATCACCGGAGACTGGACAAGCATGGGCGAGTTATGTTTCAGCGGGTGGAAAATCAAGAAATCCGAAGCCCGCCAAACATGGGAGCCGTTTTTCAAGTCATGGCGTTGGCAAGTGAATCCAGAAGCGGTTATCGACAGGCTGTTGAAGGCTTACGAAATGCGAGGCAATCAGGACTACCGCAGCCGGGCAAGAGACGGAGCGCTGGCCTATGACGCGGACAAGATAACCGAAAAGTACTGGAAGCCCGTACTCTCCGAAATTGAAGAAATCTTGAACGCCTCCAAGTCCAAGATGGAACTGGTAACGTTCTAATGAGAGTACAACTTTTCAACCCGTCTATTTTCTGGTATTCCGGCCTTCACTATCGGATGCTGCCCACCCTGTCATTGCCGATATTGAACGCCGTTATCAATAACGCCGGGCATTACTGCGAAGCGGTTGACCTTGAAGCGCTTGAGGTACACCCTGATACACTTGAGGCGGTATTTGCTCAACAAAAAGCACACTGGCCGGACGTGATTGGCTTGACAAGTTTGACCATTACCGTCAAGGGATGCAAAGCCAGTATCAAGGCTTTACGCAAGGCGGGATTTACCGGGCGCATCGTAGTGGGCGGGGTGCATGTCACCCTTGACCCGCAAGCCGGACTGGACTGGGGCGCTGATTTAGTCGTAACCGGAGAATGTGAAGGGAATATTGTAGAGCTTTTGGAAAGTGGCGCAACCGGGATACAAGCGGGTAAGCCGATGGACATTAAAGACCTTCCGGCTCCTGATTGGACGCACCACAATCCACAGCCAACCACCTACACAGGAAACATGCGCTTACTCAACCAGAACCCAGGAATTACCATGTGGACACGGGGCTGCCCATTTTCCTGTATTTTCTGCGGTAACACGATTTTCAATCACAGGCCGACCCGCTACCGACCGCCAGAAAACATTGAAGCGGAAATGCTTGACCTAAAGCGCCGGGGCTGCAAGAACCTGTTTGTCTATGATGACGAATTGATTGGAACCAAGATACCGGCCGGATGGATGAAGGATGTAGCGGATAGAATCGAACCAATGGGTTTTACTTGGGTAACGCAAGGCCGCTGTAACAAGAAATTTGTCACTGCCGACTTGCTGAAAGACGCCAAGCGCGCCGGGTGCAAGATCATCCTTTGGGGCGTGGAATCCATGAGCGATAAGGTTTTGAAGGCTATCAAAAAGCACACCACGCCGGAAGATGTTTTTCATACCTTGCGCCTAGCGAAAGAAGCAGGAATCGAAAACGGCGTATTTACCATGATTGGCAACTATCAGGAAACCGAAGAAGATTTAGCCATCACCGCAAACGCCTTGAATCAAGCCTATAACGAAGGGCTAATCCAGTACCGCCAAACAACCGTATGCACGGCCATGCCGGGAACCGAATACGCAGAAATCCAACAGCGCGAGGGCTGGTACCATGAGGCCCCAGATACAGGGATGCAGATGCTACAAGTGAATAACCCTACCCCCTGGCTAACCAGTGACCAGATCAATAAATGGATGCAGATATTCAATCAAGCCTGCCCGGTAGGTATGCCGTGAAGCACTACCTGATACAACCGACCTGGAGATGCCATAACCGCTGTACTTATTGTTGGGTAGAGCAATCAATTAGAATCAATAACGATTTGTATTATGCTCAAGAGCGCCCGGTGGAGGATTGGTACAATGCCCTAAAGCGAGACAAGCCCGACCTGGTAGATATTTCAGGAGGGGAGCCGCTTTTCATCTCTTGGATACCGAACCTCATGCGCGCCGCAAGCTCAATTTATTTCGGTCTATCTACCAACGGATTGGCGCAAACAGGAATTAAAAACTTATGCGAAAATCGAATACCGAACCTCGTTTCAATCAATGTAAGTGTGCATCCAAGTTCGAAAATAGTCGGGGCTTTTGAACGATGGAAAATATCAGTCTTGTCGCTAATGGCCGCCGGGTATTCCGTTCACTGCAATATTGTGGACGCACCCGGAAACGTGGACGCCGCCTCTGAATCAATCCGATGGATGCAAGAAAATGACGTTCACTTCGAGGTGAGCCCTTATGAAAAGGTATCCGATTTGGGCGTTATGATGAAGTCTGGTCTATTGTGTGAGGGCGGTATCAATCACCTGGTAGTTGCGCCTGATGGAACGGCCTGGCCTTGTCTGACAACCTTGCGCAGCCCGTATTATAAAAATACGTCACTTGGTAACTGGCTGGATAACACAATTGATATAAGACGCAAGCCGCAGCCCTGTTACCTGAATTGCACCGATTATTATGTGCTTGCCAAAGAGCATACCGCCGGGGACATGTGGAATGTCCAGGCCCGGCCAGCGGAGGGAAAATGAAAGCATTAGTGACAGGGGCGGAGGGTTTCCTGGGCGCTAATTTGTGCAAAGAACTAATTGCACAAGGGCACGAAGTAACAGGTACCTCGCTCAACCGAACAAAACATACCAGCCTTGACGCCTTGAGTGTGAATTGCCGAATTGAATATGGAGACGTAACCGACCCGGCCTTTGTGGACAGGGTAATCAATTCAAGTGAAGCCGATTGGGTTTTCCACCTGGCGGCGGTATCCATTGTGAGAATTGCAAACGCCCTGCCGGCCAGAACCTTACAAACCAACATCATGGGAACCGTGAACGTAGTAGACGCCTGCCAGCGGATGCACGTCAAGCGGGTACTGGTTGCATCATCTGACAAAGCTTATGGAGATCATGGCGGCCTGCCCTACACAGAGGATATGGCACTAAAACCGACCGGGGCTTATGAGGTATCCAAAACTTGCGCCGATCATATCGGCATGCTCTACGGCGCAACGGTGGTTAGATGCGCCAACCTATACGGGCCAGCCGACCTGAATTGGAGCCGCCTCATTCCTAACTCTTGCCGCCTTGCTTTGAGAGGTGAAGCCCCTAGAATTTATGGGGACGCCGTAAATGACAAGCGGGAATGGATTTATGTACAGGATGCGGTCAACGCTTACATCCATCTTGCAAAGCACGGTGAAGCCGGGGCTTATAACGTAGGTTCTAACTGGCAAATGTCACCACTTGGAGTAGCGGATGTAATAACAAGCATGTTACATACCAGCATCCCTGAAGTGGTAGAAAAAGAGCGGAAGTTTTATGAAATACCCACTCAAGCGCTTGATTGCACCAAGATCATCTCAACCGGGTGGCAACCAGAATTTGATATTTACCAGGGATTAATGCAAACCGTTAACTGGTATCAGGTTTATTTACAATGAGAATCCTATTTTGGCACGAAGACCAAAGAGGGCCAGGTCAAGGCGGCGGGGCCGAATCGCTCCTACGTGATTTGACAAAGGCACTAAAGGATTTAGGGCATACTGTGGCATGGTTGCACACAGAACACATTGAACAGGCCATAGAGCAATTCAAGCCGGACGTTGTACAGATAGGAACGATTCATAACCGAATGGGATTAGGCCCGGCCAGACTATTGCAAGCCTCGCATTTTCCGCACGTTTGGGCGCAAATGGATTATTACCCATTCTGCGGCGGCCGGATGTTACTAAAGAACTGGGATGAAGGATGCAAGGCCGTAAATGGAGAATGTGACGGAGGATGCCAGGAAAGACGAGCGCCTCAAGTGTTTTCGGATACCGTCAACCATTCTCCCGTATTGGTTCTGAATCAATATTCAGCGGACATTTACAGACGCAACGGCATGAGAGTTGATTATGTTTGTGAGCTTGGCGTAGATACCGAAATGTTCAAGCCAGACCCGGCAGAACGATCACCCGAATTGCAGATTTACACAGCTAGCGCTTGGGCGGAATATCCAGCCAAAGGAATGAAGTATCTAGCGCAAGCGGTGAAGGATGGAAAGTACAACGTCAATTTGATGACGCACCTTACCAGGGAAGACGTGGCCGCCGGGCTAAAAAAAGCGGACGTGTTTATTTTCCCGTCAACCTACGAGGAAACCTGGGGCTTATGTTTGAACGAAGCAATGGCTTCTGGTTGCGCTTGCATCGCCTCGGATGTGGCCGGGCCAAGAGCGCAAATACACGAAGGTTTAGGGATGCTGGTACCACCCCGCGACCCGGTTGCAATTCGAGAAGCGCTTGATAGACTGGCCGCTGACAAAGAGGAACGGGCAAGCATGGGAGAAAAAGCGCGAGCGCACATTGAGCAAGATCACACACTCGAAGCAATGGCTCTGCGATTCCTTGCTGTTTATAAGTCGGTAATAGAGAGGTAATCTATGGCACGAACAACGATGGCGGCTCTAATCGCAGAAATGCGGCAGCTTTGCATGGCTGAAATTGATTCCTACAAAGTCGGCATGACATACTATTGGTCGGACAACCAAATTGAAGATGTGCTTGACCGCCATCAATTATTCTATAACCATGTCCTGATTGTCCCAGAATTGCAATACTCAAGCACGGGGACGGCGGTATATTATCGCTACGTAACAGGCGTCACCAAGTGGGAAGACAATACGGGCGGGACTGTAACTTATTTGCAAGATGCAAGTGGTGGGACAGTAACCGGACATACATTTGATGCAAACACTGGCGTATTCACCTTCACGGCCAACACAACCGGGCTATCCTATTATGTGACTGGATACGCCTACGACCTAAACAAAGCCGCCGCTGAAATATGGCGAATCAAGGCGGCGCACGCCTCCATTGCTTACGACATAAACACGGACAATCATGGGCTAAAACGCAGCCAGCTTGTCACCCAGGCCTTGCAAATGGCGCAAATGTATGACGGCATGGCGGGAATAGGGGTAACAACTATCTGGAGGTCGGATGTTAACCCAGCTTGAATTAGATGACCTGCGGGATGAATTCACTGTACAGGTAATGCCTGATACCTGCCACGTCTTATCTCGTGTCTTATCGGTGGATACAATGGGCGCTCCGGTTGAAACATGGGGTACCGCCTCCTATAATGTCCCTTGCCGATTGGATCATGCTACGGGGAGCGAACAAATTTCAGGGGGCGCTATTCAACCTTATTATCATTATATGCTCACATTACCCTGGGGAACGTCTATATCCTCACTCAACCGGGTAAAACACGATTCGATTATCTACTCCGTCAAGTCGGTATCATCCGGCACCTATGTTGCCTGCTTACGCTGTGAGTTAGAAAAAATTGGCTAACACCTGGAAGCTGGACACGCGAGAGCTGGACAGGCTGGCTAAGTCACTGGACGCCAACCGGGAAGAAGTGCTACTTGCGGTCGGCCTTGAGGTGGAAAATGGCGCAAAGGTTAGATCACCGGTTAGAACGGGAGCGCTTAGAAACTCAATTGCTACAGAAAGAGTAGATGAAAAAACAGTAAGAGTTGGACCAGGTGTTGAATACGGAGTATGGGTTGAGCTTGGCACGTCTCGAATGGTTGCGAGGCCATATCTATTCCCGGCGGTTGACGAAGTTGTAAATTCCATAAATCAAGGGAAGTTTTGGGAGAAATTATTCAAACGATGACAACCTCTTATAGTGTCCTTGCTCCTGCGATTTATTCAAACCTAACCGGCGGGACTGCGCTTATAACCGCATTGGGTGGTACGGCTGTTTATTCGGACGCGGCTCCTGATGGAGTTGCCTTGCCCTATGTGGTTTATTCCTACCAGGCGGGTGGGCCGGAAAACTTGACGCCCTCTGATTTGCGATCCTGCCTGGTTTATGTCCGTGCTTATGCCGCCAGCAGACAAGCGGCTGAAAGTATTGCCAGCCTTATATTTGACAGGCTGTATCATACCAACCTTTCACTAACCGGGTACACGAACTTTTTCACGACCTGCGAAAGTGAAGTGGTACTAATTGAGCATAACCCAGCCGGGATACCAACTTACACCGCCGGGGGTATGTACAGAATCAGATTTGACGAATAGGAGATAGACATGCCAAGTTACAGCGGACAATCCTTAATTTTCCAGTGGATATACAGCGGCGGAACGATTAACCTCAATACGGATTTTCGCACCGCAACGTATAGCCCGTCAATTGACCAGGCGGAGGATACCGCCGGGGCAGATACCAACAAAACCTATGTGAACCTCCAGAAAGATGGAAAGGTCTCTTTCGGCGGCCTCATGCAGACGGGGGGAACCACCACCACCGTAGGACTTGTTGAGGGCACCTCTGGCACGATCATCATTGGCCCGGAAGGAACTGCATCTGGAAAACAAAAGTTGACAATCCCGGCTATTTCGCTGGGCGCCAATTACAACTGGCCGTATAACGGCTTGGTTGAAATTTCCTGTGACTTCCAGCAAAACGGCGCACGCACAGACGGAAGTTACTAATGGCTGACGAATTCAAGTTTGACTTTGAAGCCATTACCGTCGAAGAATACCGCCGCCTGTTTGACAAGTCACAAACGCAGGATGAAGAAGACGACATCATAGCCAAAACAATCGGCTTGACTGGCGAAGACATCCGCAAGTTTTCACAGGCGAAATACCGCCGATTCCTGCGTGCGTTTTTCAAGGCCGCCTCCGCACCGGTTGACGAAAACCCTACCTAGCCCGCCGCGTCTATCTCTCAATAGTTGCTGGCGAATCGACGCCCTTTGAGTTGGTTCGCTGGCAACTTGCGGAGAGGTTCGGTTGGACACTAGAATACGTCGAAGGATTAAGTCTAGCCGACCTGAAAGAATTTGCGCAGATAGAAGACGGGCGGGCAAAAGCCAGAAACTCAATACTAAACAAAAGGCGGTAACATGGGCGGTGCGATAGCATCATTCTATGCTGAAATAGGCCTGGAAACATCAAAACTCCAGACGGGATTGAAAAACTCGAAATCATCCTTGCAGAATTTTGGCAAGGGTGTAAATGATTCCGTCAAGTCACTGACTGGATTTAACGTTGCTCAACTAAGCGCAGCCGCCGCCATTGGCGCAGTCGTAAATACTGTCAGAAAAGCCGTTTCTGAATATGTTTCATACGCAAATGCGATGAAGGATGGTTCTCGGCTGACGGGTATTCAGATTGACCAATACAGCCGATTAACCCAGGTTGCAGATGATGTAAGAATATCGCAAGAGCAACTAAAAACCGCATTTCAAATTGCAAGCCGTCAAGGTATTGACGTATCCATCGAAGGCATCCAAAAGATAGCGGATGAATACAACAGCCTGACAAGTCCAGTAGAAAAAGCGCAGTTACTACTCAAGGACTTCGGACGCGGCGGGGCTGACATGGGGCGGCTAATGGAATTAGGAGCGGATGGAATTGCCAAAGCCACGGCCGCCGTTGATTCTAACCTTGTGGTTACAGAAGAAGCCGCAAGAAAAGCAGAGGAACTCCGTTTATCCCAAGATGCACTAAATGACGCATGGACGGGCGCAAAAAACGTTATTGCACAAGCCTTGATTCCAGGACTAACAAAATTAGCCACCGGCTTATTCAAGGTAATTACTTATACACAAGACTTGAAGTCTGAATTTAATCTGTCATCCACAGAGCTAAAGAATACAGCTAATACATGGGATGATTACGCTGCAGGTCTGGTTAAGGCAGCGCAAGAAACCGGGCAACTTCACGGAATGAGCGCGCGCATGGCCGACGCCTTGCTTGACGGTAAATTATCAGGCGAAGCATACGACAAGGCACTAAAAAAACTGGTTATTGAACTTGGCGGATTAAGCAAGTCTAGTTTTGCGGCCAAAGATGATCTTGATGGATTAAATCAAATGGCCGCCGATGGAGTTGTCTATTTTGGAGACTTGTCTGGTACGTTGAAACAGCTAGCAGATGACGACATGGCTAATGCCGCCGCCGCCGCCGCCAACCTGTCTGACACACTTTCAAGCCAGATGGACTTGACCCTGAAGTTGACCGACCTCACAGGCGATTACACCACCAAGATAACCGACCTGAAGGATGAACACCAGGTACTAGAGGATAAGCTAGCCAACCTGAATTTGAATTTCCCGTATGACAAAGAGGGAATCGCCCAGGCCACGCAAGATTTGCAGGACAACGAAGCCGAAATAAAGAAAACCGCCGACGCCTATGACGAAGCGCAAAAGCGCATTGTCTGGGACATGATGGTTGCAAAGTTGAGTATTGACGGCTACACAGAGGCCGAATTCAACTGGGCAATGAATACCGGCGTCAACATGGGTATCATCACCCAGGAATCCGCTGACTTGGCTATTGCACTTATGGCAGACGCCGATAAACAGATCAAAGCATTTGAGGACGCCGCCGCCGCCGCCGAAAATTATGGCTTATACATAGACGCACTACATAGCACAGATATAACAGTTACCACTCATTATGTTAGTGATTATTCTGGATCGTCTGGAGTAAGCGGACAGGGCGGGTCATTTGAATATCTATTTGGTAACGCCAACGGCGGGCCGGCTTACGCCAACCGACCAGGCTGGGTAGGGGAACGCGGGCCGGAAATATTCATCCCAGGCATGGATGGACAGGTGATAAGTAATGCCGATATTCTGGCCGCCTTGCGTCAAGCCAATGGACAAAGCACAACCAACTCCCCGACATATAACCTAAACATGCACGTCAACCAGGCGAATAGTCAAAGCGTGATTTGGGGATTCCGGGCAATGCAATTACAGGAGCAATAATGACGGCAACTCTAACTAATTTCAAGTGCTACATCATTGAACCTGAATTAGCCGTGAACATGTGTGTAAATCCATCGGCTGAAGCTGCCATTGCCGGAATTTACGCCGGGACGAATTGCACGGTTACGCAATCCGCAGAGCAAGCAAGATATGGTCTATATTCAGTCAAGGGGGTACCTACCGGAGCAAATGACGCCGCCAATATTTACACGACAATTGTAGCAACCGCTGTACAGCACTCTTATTCAGTTGGCGTCTATGGGGCCGCCGGTATCAATTACACCGTGCAAATTCAGAACACGGGCGGGACTGTTATGGGATCCACCGCTTTGGTCGGTAACGGACACTGGCAACGGGCGTCTGTGTCAGCAACCTTGACCGCCGCAAGCTATAATTTTATCGTTACCCGAAACGCCAACCAGAACACCACCGCCGCATTTTACACCGACGGATGGTTGGTGAAAGTGGGAGGGGATAACCTGTACTTTGACGGGGATACCGTCGATCCTTACAATGACGAACCACAGTTTTACTGGAACGGCGCAAGAAACGCATCCACAAGCACCAGGAAGGCCTCTACACGATACGGCGGGACATTACTGGATATTTCTACACAATGCACGCTAAGGGGCATCCAGGGGCTTGGTATGACAACGTTTGAAACGAATACAAGCGGGCTGGCTTTAGGTGGGGAGTTGTATCAGAACAGCCACGCCAACGCCAGAGAGTTTGCGTTGATTTGCCAGGTACACGCTGATTTGACAGAACCGATTGGCGTATTACAGCGAAAAATCGCACGGATTCAAAAGGCTGTCAATCCGAAGCGGATGAATGTTGACCAACCGTTACGGCTCCTATTTGTGGGCTATGATTCGGCGGGAGTGGAAGCCAGTGACCGGGTGATTATCGACTGCGTGTACGAAGACGGCTTGCCGGGTGAAGCCACCGCACGGGTGGTTCCTTTTATACTAACGTTTCGCCAGTTTGACCCCCTGATTCCTGCGGACGGGTACAATGTGACTTCATTGAGCGCAAGTGGGACGGCGGTTGATGGCGGTACATTTGGCTCAATCTTAATGG
>ERZ869925.1028-NODE-1028-length-14701-cov-8.289294_pt1 | contig 14701 bp, 15 predicted proteins | sample MGYA00579311_ERZ869925 | MGnify/ENA primary metagenome ERZ869925 (study PRJEB32216, sample SAMN09231817) | wastewater metagenome | place: USA: Maryland | collected 2016-07-30 | study: EMG produced TPA metagenomics assembly of the PRJNA472060 data set (Reclaimed...
GCGTCTCGCTCCACCGTCCTGGTTATAAGCTCGGCCTGCGCATTGGCGAGGGCGGTCGTCAGTTGCGCGTTCTCGGCCACGGCCGCCGCCAGCGCCGTCGTGAGCGATGCCACCTGAGAATTAGCCGCGGCTAGTTGCCCCTGGAGTTGCGCCACCAGCGCCAGCGCCTCGGCCAGCGGGTCCGGCGGCGGCAGGTAGGCGTAGGGGATCGGCTCCCAGGCCACGGCCGGCGGGATCGTGCCGCTCGTGGCGTTGTTCGCCACGACGTTGGGGCCGACGTGCCCGGCCGCGTTCGGCCCTTCGTTGATGGCCCAGCGGGCGAAGCCGGCCGACCGGAGGATGTTGTCCGCGACGGTGTAGCGGCCGATCTCCGGCGCGATGGTGCCGGGGTACGGGCCGGCGTTCTGGGCCAGGTGCCGCACGATGTAGCCGGTGCCGCCGATGCCGGGCACGTCGCACCGTGTGACGACGCCTCCCTCGTAGACGTATTTCCACTTCGACAACGGCGGGTTGTCGATGTTGTTCGACTTCGAGTCGGCGCGGACCAGTGCGAACGCCATCGTGCCGCTGGTGCGGCGGTAGCGGTCCACCAGCCACTGCCGCCCGGTCACGTCCATATGGCTGTACCGTGCCCCGCCGACGTTGCCGTAGCTGACGACGTACTGCGCCATCCGGTGCTCTGGCACGCCGATCACGCCGTCAAGGTCGTAGTCGCGGCTGAAGTCGTCGTTGCACAGGAACAGCAGATCCCGCTCGCCGGCCGAGTCGTCGTCGAACGTGCAGCCGATGGCGCCGCCGCCCTTGAGGCCGTCGAGATAGACGTGCAGTACCGGCTTCGTGCCGGCCCCCGCCCATCCGTATTTTCCACGGAAACGGCAGCCGACGAACCAGACGTTGTCCAGGACGCTGTTGCCCGTGACGTGCCCAGGATGCCCGCTGCCCGGCCACGTGATGCCCTGGAACGTGCATCCCCTGAACACGATGTCTGCGCACGTCGAGAGCGACACCGACTGGCTCGCCCCCTGCGCGTCGAACGTCACGCCCTCGACGTACCAGCCTTTGAGCGGGTACTGCGCGATCACCTGGCGGGCCGGGACGCCGGCGTTGGTCATCGAGTTGAGGCTGTTCGCCAGCGACCAGACGCTGTAGTCGCGGGCTTCGTTGACGGGCAGCAGCCGCAGCAGGCCCGTGAACGTCGGCGTCGCCCCCGGCTTGGCGCGGAGCTGGACGTTGTTCTTCGCGCGGCCGGCGAACCCGGCCGGGTTGATGGTCGCCGCGTTGTAGGTGGCCGTATCGAGCCACAGCACGCACGGTCCGTCGATGCCCGCGACGGCGTAGGCGTCAGCAATCGCCGCGCCCAGGTTGCCCGCGTACCCCGCGCTCACGTCCAGGTGCAGCGCGTCGTCCGGAATCCTGATCTCCGAGCGATAGTCCGACCCCTCGGGGTTGAACGGGTGCGACGCCCACCAGTCCTCGACCGACTGCGCATGGTCCGTGATCCGCAGAGACGGCACGCCGACGTGGCCGGTCAGTTCGGCTATCGCCCGCCGATGCTCCGGCATATCCTTCAGCCCCGTCCACGCGTGCGTTGGCTCGACCCGGCTGTGCCAGTTGAACCAGTAGACCCGCTCCGCGCCGAGACGCCACGCTTCGGCGTACTGCGCCTTGACCTCGTCCACGGTCGGCCGGCGCAGGGTGAATCCCGAGGGCGGGACCGGCGCGAAGTCGTGCGTCTGCCCGATCAGCCACAGCGGCGCGTGCGGCCCCTCGATAGGCTCGTTGGCCTCCGACTGTACGGTCCGCACGTACTCGGCCATGCTCATGCCCGCATAGCCGAAGCCGTCCATCGTCAGCGCGCCCTCGGGGGTGTTCGCCCCGCACGGGTAGCACTGGAGCAGGAGTTTGTCGCAGCCGGCCTGCCGCTGGATCGGGCCGGCCCGATTCAGGCCCACGTTGGCGGCCACCACGGGCACGCCCGGCAACAGCCGGCGGTAGGCGTCCACCACCTTCAGGAGTCTGGACACCCTGGCCGGCTGCGTCGTGCCGTCGTCGTCCACCAGCAGCGCTTCGAGGCTCGGATGCAGCGCCAGCAGGGCCGCGATGGGCGCGACCACGGCATCGGCGGCGGCCTGCGTGTCGGCCCCGTTGTCGAGGTACGCCTTCGTTTCCGTCATCCCGCCGCAGACCACGCCGAAGCCGGCTGCGTCGGCGGACGGCAGCACGGCGTGCGCGCGGGCGGCGTCGCCGGAGAGCAGCAGGACCGAACTCAGGCCCATCCGCTGCCACTGGAGGATGTCGGCCGCGAACTGAGACTGCCCGGACCAATACACGTCGTTGAGGTCGCACGTCACGCCGAGCAGTGGTCGTTGGGTCATGATGCCTTCCCGGCGTAGGCCGGCTCCCGCCGGACGTGCCCGTCTGCCGCCATGCCGCTGGACGGCCCGTGCACCAGTTGTTCAAGTCGTCCGTGTTCCGCGAGCCAGCGCAGGAACTCCAGATGGTTCAACCGCAGCACTTTCGGCTCCTCGCGGAATTGGTGCAAGAGCGGGTCGTAGGGGCCGAGGTTCGCCATCAGTCCTCCTGGCGGAACGACGGGGCCATCTCCGACATGACCAGTCCGGCGACCATGCCGGCCACGCCGAGCAGCAGCGTCACCACCGGAGGCACCACGATGCCCTGCGTCGAGGCCACGATCTGCGGCACGCCGATAATCGCGAGGCAGATCACTTTGATGATGGATGCGTTGCTCACGTCAACTCTCCTTACCGCCGCCCGACCAGGGAGGCTTGAACCCGAGGGCCATGCCGGCGACCGCCGCCAGCGCCGATATCAGCGCGAGGTCCGGGTGCTGGCCCGGACCGTCCAACCAGTCGAGCACCAGCGCGACGGCGAACACGCCGACCACGCAGCACGAAACCACCCATCGGCCCATTCACCCGTCCGTTCGCGGCGGGCGCAGCCGGCGCGCGTACAGTCGCGCCACCGTGCCGGCCGCCATGCCGCCCACCAGGGACACCGACACGATCAGCGCGTGCGCGACCGGCACGTCCAGCAGCACGCTCGCAACGAGGGAGGCCGTGCCAATCGCCACCGGCGCGGCGTATTCGGTCAGGGAGGACGCTGGCGGTGTCATGTTGTCCCACTCTCTCGATGCCTGCACCCCGTCACTCCCGATTGCAACCGGGCGGGGCCGGACGTGCTATCGTGCGGTCGCTCATGTTGATGGCACCTTTCATGCTATCGAGATGGGTAGTCCCGTCGCCGGTGTTACGAGCGCCGGCGGCGGGGCGTCGGGTACGCGGGTACTCGCGTCACAGGGAAAGCCCGTAGTAGCGGTTGACCAGCGCCTTGATGTCGGCGTGATCCTGCGCCGACAGCGCCTTCTGGCACAGCGCGATCAGCCCGTAGGTGCCGTTGCCGTACAGCACCGTCCCGCCGTTGATCGAGCCGATCTCGACCCCGGCGGCGGTGTCCTCCATCGCGACGTAGCTGGCCGACGCCGTCGCCGTCGAGGCCAGCACGGTCGCGTCCTGGTAGAAGGTGATGCCGGTGCCGGGATTGGCCCCTCCAGGCGGCGAGTAGGTCACGCCGTAGACGTGCGGCGACCCCATCGAGATGGCCGCGTTGGTGGTCCGATACGGCTGGTCGCCGCTCGACTGGTCGTACAGCGCCAGTTCCAGCCGGTCGGTAGTGGTGACGTAGAACAGCCACTCCTGCACCACGTTCCACTTGGCGACGATCCCGCGACTGGCGGCCGTGTCGGTGACGGTCCCGACGAACACGATGCTGAACGCCGAGTCGGTCAGGCCGTTGCCGAACGACAGCCCGGCCGCGTCCGGCAACGTCGCGTACTGGGTCGAGGCCGGCGCGAACGTGAACCCGACCCCGCGCGTGCCGATGCTCCCGACCCTGCTTGCCACGCTGCTGCTGTGGGTGACGGTCCCGGCCAGCGCGCTCAGGTCGGCCGAGGTGGCGGCGTCGGACGGGATCGGCAGGAACACCAGCCGATCGTCCCCGAGGATGGCGTCGAGCGCCGAGAGGAACGCGGCCCTGGATAGTTCGTTGGCCGGCTGCTTGATCGAGAGATTGTCGTGCCTGCTGTTGTTGAGCGTCTGCTGACGGAAGATCCCGTGCCGGGTGGCCGTCTGGTTGAACGCGTCGCTGGCGCTCAGGATCAGTTCGCCGTTGACCGACACGCCGATGTTCGCGCCGTTCGCCGTCACCACCACGTCGGACGCCCCGCTGAACGCCGAGCCGTAGGTGGCGACGGTGGTGGTCGCGCCGGCCACCGTCTTGACGAGCGTGGTGCTGGCGCCGCTGAGGTTGACGGTCCAGTAGTTGCTGCTGTCGGAGATCCTGAACGCGACGCCCGCCACCTGGGTGGTGCGGGTGACGGTGCAGGCGATCCTGACGTTCGACGCTCCGGCGTCGATGGCCGCGATGCTCAGCGTGTTGGCGGTGTCGGTGTTGTACGCCTGATTGCTGCTGATGCCGAAAGCGTTGCCGACGATGGTCAGCCACGCTTGTCCCGTATCGGCGTTCCCGAGCGCGCCGGCGTTGTCGGCGCGGGTGAACGTGTCCGTGACGACCGTCTTGTAGCCGACGCGCCTGGCGTCCAGCAGGCCGAGTCCGGGGCCGAGCAGCCATCTGCTCACGGGGCTTTCCCGATGACCGTGAACGTCCGCGCCGCGCCCTCTGCCGACGCGCTCACGATGCGCCACGCCTTCCACGCGGTCAGGGCGTCAGGGAGCGGGACCGCCATCGACGCCGTGAACACGATGATGACCGGCGATGTCGCGCCGGTCGATTCATCAGAGACGTAGCGCAGCGTGCCGAACGTCGTGCCGTCTGCCGACACCGAAAAGCCGATGGACGCCCCGGTCATGGCGGCCGGCATCTGGAGGGCATAGGCCGCCATCAAGTTGCCGACGAACGTGTCACTCGTGGTAGCGCCGTTCGCGATGGTCAGGGTCTTCAGGTCGGTCGTGACCGGCATGGTGGTGGCTCCTTTACTTGACCGCGCGGAGTGTCCTGCGGCGTTCTGCCCGGTTGCCTGGCGCGCGGTATGTGCGGGCCTGCCGTTCGCGCGTCAGCCTGGATTCCTGCTCTGTAGCCGACGTGTCGGCGTTCCGCGCCGCGTCCTGCAACGACAGCAGCACGCCGGCAACATTCAGCAGCACGCCGACCGCGACCACGATCCCGTATGCCGTCAGCAGCAGCAGTCCCGCCGCCAGCCAGAGCGCCCAGTGCCCTTCCATCTCCAGCCCCTACGCCGTGTAACTGTTCGCCGTGGCCGTGCGGCTGGTGCCGCCGGTCGAGGTCACGCCGGCAATCGCCAGCCCGTCCGCGTCGGCCCCGCCCTTCAGGTCGTTGCCAACAACCGTGATCGGCGTCGTGCCGCTCGTCGCCGTGATGACCGCGTCTGCACTGGCCCCGGCCCGCAGATAGCTGCCGGTGACCGTCACGTGCGACGGGTGCGTGGACGAGACGTTCTCACAGATCATTGCCGCCTTCCCGGCGGCGTTGGCCGACGCGGCGGCCACTCGCGCGCCGGTGATGGTCACGTTCGAGACGCCCCCGCGCAGCAGGATGGCCGCGCTCATCGTGTCGCCGGTCACCACGTTGTCAGGCTCGGTCAGCAGGCCGCCGGTGTACGACACGCCGCTGATGGAGCCGCCGTTCTCGCTGCTGAAGGCAAGCGCGTAGATCGAGCCTGCCACCCAGCAGCCGGTGAAGTCCCACGACCCGTAGGATGCGGCCGGGAACAGCAGCACCGCGTACTTGCACACGTCGATGACGATGCCGACCGCCAGCAGGTTCTGCACGAAGCCGGTCGTCGCGGCGTTCGCACGGATGCCCGCATAGTTGTCCTTCAGGCTCGTGCCACCCTGGATGATGACGGTGTCGATGTCGCCGGAGTTCTGGAAATACAGGCCGGTGGTGTTGGACCCGAACACGCCGGTCAGGTCGCACGCCGTGAAGATGAGGCCGCCGGTGTCGATGGTCTGCTCGCACGAGACGCACGCCGCGCCGCTCGCGTCCTGCACCGTGATCGTGCAGTCCTGCATGTGGATCGACGCCGACGCGATCAGTTGGACGCCGATGAACGCCTCGCTGCCCATCATCCGGACGTTGCGGACCAGGAACCGCCCCACATACCCGAGCCGCAGGGTCGCGCCGTTGGTCGGCAGCGACCCGTGGTCGATGTACAGGTTCTCGATGGAACACATCGCGAGCGGGCTGTCGCTGCTCGTCGCAAGGCTGATGTACGGCCCGTTCGTACCGTAGACCTTGATGTGCGCGCCGCTGGCCGACGAGCCGCCGATGCCGACGATGCTGATGGCCTTCTGGAGACTGCTGGCCCCGTGGTTGAGCGACACCGCGTTGAGCGCCCACCAGTTGCCGGCCGGCGCCGCCGTCACGACGAGCCTGCCGCCAGAACTTGCCGCCAGCGCCCAGACGTTCGTCAGAATCGTGGCGTTCGCGGCGGCGTGGGTGTTGCTGGTGCCGTATTTCCATCCGTAATGCGCCAGCACGTAGATGCCGAGCGCCCGCAGCAGATACACCACGGCGGGGCGCACGCCCGGCACGTTCAGCATCAGGCCGTGCATCTACGACCCCTTCCGACCGAGCAGGTTCACCGTCGCGGTGCCGCTGGCGGTCTTGCCGTAGATCAGGGCCGGGTTCCTGATCGGGAAGTTGACGACATCGCCGGGCATCAGCTTGTACGCCTGAACCGACAACGAACCGATCAGGGCCGGCTGGGTGTTCTCGGGATCGGCCTGGATCAGCAGTTCCGTCAGGTCTTGCAGCGACGAGCCGAGCGCCGCCGCCGTCGTCGTGAGCGACGCTTGCGCGCAGTACGGCTCGCGGCTGACCACGTCGATTTCTGGCATCTCGCCTCCTAACTCAGCGTGCCAAACGCAACGACGCTGAACGCGTCGGGGTCGGTCTTGGTGCCGGCCGTCGTGAGGACGTGCACGTCGCAACTGGACGCCGTCTGCGAGTTGACCTTGCCGAGCAGCGTCAGCGCGTTGTCCTCGACCGTCACGATGACGGCGTAGGTCGCCGCCGCAAAATCGCGGTCCCAGGCAATCGTGAAGTCGCCGGCCACGTTCCGCGTGACGCTGGCGACGTTGTAGTTGTTGCCGAGCGACGCCCCGCCGCCGGCCGTGACGTAGGCGAACGCCGAACACTGGCTGCCGACCGTCACCTGCCCGTTGATCGTCGGCGGGTCGATGGCGGTCGCGACCACGGTCCCGAGCAGGTTCGCCTGCGTGCCGGCCGCGCCGAGATCCACCTGATTCGAGGCGTTCAGGTTCACGAGCGCCACGTTGGCGCTGTTGGCCGCGTTGCGCCCGTAGAGGGGCGTGTTGTTGGTCAGCGGCGACGAGATCGTGATCCGCGTGCCGGCCGCGCCGAGTTCGAAATAGTCCGACGCGTTCAGCAGCAGCGCAGCCACCGTCGCTGAGTTCGCCGCGTTGCGGAACCCGAGCGCCACGTTGTTGGTGATCGGGGAGAGCGGCGAGAGCCTGGTGCCGGCCGCCCCCAACTCGATAATGTCGGACGCGTTGACTTTCAGGACGGTCACGTCGCCGCTGCCAGCCGCGTTCCTGCCCAGCAGCGCGACGTTGTTGGTCAGCGACGCCAGTACGCTCAGGCTCGCGGCTGCCTGTCCGAGTTCGATGGTGTTCGTCGCGTTCAGTCGGAGCAGGTTCACGTTCGCGCTGTTCGCCGCATTCCGGGCGAGCAGCCACACCGCGTTGTCGAGCCGCGCCCCGAACGTCGATGACACCGCGAACACGCCGCCGAGATCCACCGTCGATGAGCCGCCGTTGACCGACAACAGCGCGTTGCCGCTGTTGTCCACCAGCAGCAGCGGCCCCGAGGCGTACCCCGAGAACCAGCGCATCAGCCGGTTCCACACTTCGGTGTTGAACGGCCGGCGCTCGCTCTCGCGTTGCCACTGCGTGAATATCTCGGTCATCAGGCGATCACCTGATACCGCACTTCCAGGACGCGGTCCTTCTGGTGCGACGCGAGGTCGTTTGACGAGCGGTCAACCTTCTTCCACGGCAGCACGTTGGCAAGCACGACCGTCTGCGTGTTGCCCTCGTCGTCAAGGCACGTCACCGCCTCGACCGACTCGCACAGGTCAACCAGCGCCGCCTCGACCGTGCGCGGCGTCTCCAGCGACGGCAGGTCTGAATCCCGCTCGTCACCGACCACCACCAGCCACGTTCCGGTGCTGCGTAACGGGAATCCGAGATTCGCCTTCAGCCCGACCTCGTCAATCACGACCGGCACCGTCGCCGTGCTGGTCAGGACGAGTTTCAGGCGTATCGTGCTGCCCCTGACGGATGTCAGGTTGAACGTGCTGGTTTCCACGTTCGTGCTGATGGTCGCGTTCGGGCTGCCGGGGAACGCGGCGCGGGCGCCGGCCACCGCGTACACGGCGACGCTGCGCCCGCTCCCGCAATTGGTGATCGCCAACTCGCCGCGCAGCGCGCCTTTCGTCGCCGCGCGTGCTCCCCAGTGCTCATCGGTCAGCGTGACGCTCGCCGTGGTGTTGTAGCGGTGCGACGCGTCGGCCAGCGGCGAGGTGCCGAGGAACAACTCGACCGACCGCAGGTACGGGGTGCCGGAACCGTCCGCAAGCCCGATCCATAGGTACGGCCTGCCGGTGCTGGCCGTGTTCACCGTCATGCAGGTGATCTCCTGCCCGCTCGTGAACGGCCCCGCCTCGCTGAACCAGTCCATCTCGGTCACGCCGGAGGCCACCGACTCGCGCCGGCGCGGCACGCCGTACAGCACGTTCGCCTGCGAGTTGCCGTAGACCGACCCGACCAGCCACCCGGAATCGGTGCAGAACGCCGTGTACCGCCCCTGCAAGCCGGTGTTGTTCGGCCGCCCGTGCGAGATGTGGATCGGCGTCGGCCGGTCCTTCACCTGCCACGAATTCACGTCGATCATGTCGATGCCCATCGGCGTCGATGCCACCACGTACTGGCCGTAGTAGTGGCAGTTGATCTGCGCGTCGGAAATCGCCAGTTGCTCGGCCCAGTACGGCGTCAGGTTCTCGCCGCCGGCCGACGCGTTGGCGTCGCTGATCGCGTAGACCCCGTCAACCTTCGCGGCCCAGACCGTGTCGTGGCTGCTGACGAGCCGCCTGATCTGGTACGTCGTGTCCCCGACCTGGACCGCGCTGCCCCAGTTCGCGGGGTCGTACGGGTCGCCGGTCGGGACGATCATGTACCGGAACGTGTAGTCGCTGTCCTGGCCGACCAGTCGCATGGCGCGGTTGCCCTGGTACTCCCAGAACACCGTTTGCAGCAATCGCAGTTTGTGCATGCCTGGGTAGGTGCCGTCCACCGGGTTCGACGCCACGGCGTACCCGCCGCCGGACGGCGCGACCGTCACAAAGCTGTGGTAGTTCGGCGTCGAATGGGTGCAGTTCATCGCCACCCGCAGCGAGCCGTTCCAGACCTCGGCGTCGGTGAACGTGTCGCCGCTGTTGCTGTAGTAGTCGGTCAGCGAGCCGGTCCCGCCGTCGATGTAGGCGATCCGGTTCAGGAAGATGCACCACAGATCGCCGTTGAAACTGATGAGCTTCTTCGGAGCGCCCCACCCGGACGTGACCGACACCGCCGTCTGCTCGCCTGACGGGCAGATGTACCCGAAGCGGAGACAGGCGTTCTCGCTCTCCGCGTAGCCGTCCCATTCCTCGGACGCGTCCTGCCCAGGCGGCCTGTTTGAGAAGCCGGCCCCGCGCGAGAACATGCGCACCCGACGCGCCACGTCCTGCGTCGGGACGTTCTCGCCGCTGGTGTACGAGCCGCTGATCGCCACGTCCTGCTGCCGCCGTGCCGCGTCGCCCCCCGAGTAGAGGGTCAGCCGCACGTCGCCGGCCGCAGGGCGCAGCGTGATGTGCTGCGGCGTGCCGGTGGTGCCCGGCCCCATGCTCGCCGGCATCGGTCAGCGGCTCCAGAATCCATGATCGCCGCGCACGTTAGCCCACGTGCCCGGAGCGTCCGACGACCCCTCGCCCAACGTCACGCTTTCGCTGTCCATCTCGAACAGCTTCATCATCGCCACGACGGTGCGCTGTTCTTCGAGTTTCGAGGCCCAGTACGATTTGCGGGCGCCGCCGGCCTGCACCGCGAGCGCCGCGTAGCACTCGTACAGGCACGCCTGGTACACGTCGTTCCAGTTTCCGAGGCACGCGTCGTTGTCGCTGACCAGCCCAGCCGTGGGGCTTGACTGCTCGGCCCACGCGCTGCTGACGTAGAGCCGGCTGTTCGCCGGCCGCTCGACCACCAGCGCGAACGTCTCGCCGGTCGCGTACCCCTGATCGAGTTGCAGGGTCCACGTCTCGGCGTCGCGCACGATGCGCCATCCCTGCGTGGCCGGGTCCATCCGTCCGGTCGCGGCATCCTCGGGGTCGAGCAGTCGGACGAACCGCCGCTTGCTGGCCCACCACATCGTCAGGTCGTATTCAAACTGTCCGGTGGTCGCGCTGATCTCGTAGCGGTCCACGACCCAGAGTTTTCGGAGCGCACGGTTGATGCACTCGCGGATGCCGAGCAGTCCGTCCTGGCTGATCGCCGGCATCACGCCGTGCATCTCAATCGTCACGCCGGCGGCAACCTGGACGCCGCCGGTCAGGTTGATGGCGTTCGCCAACGTGGTCGCGCCGGTCGATCCGTTGAAGCCTGCTCGCGTGACGCGGGCCTGCTGCCCCTGGTACGACCCGGAGCCGATGTAGGAGTACCAGCCGCCGTATCGTTCGGTCGGTGCTTCCGAGTCGAGCACGTTCGCCTGATTCAGCATCAGGTTCGTGCTGCTGCTGGAAATGCTGCCGGTCGTGGTCAGGAAGTAGGAACCCAACTCCTGGGCGATGGCGCGGCGCAGGATGACGAGGCTGTTGCCGGAGACGGCCATCAGGTCCGCACTCCGATCCCGACCGCGAGGACGTAGTGCGCCATCTCGGGGTGCCCGAAGTGGATCGCCGTGTCCTGCATGTAGGCCATCTGCACGACGTAGAAGTAGCGCTGCATCAGGGCTCGGAGCCGTTCTGGCGTGTAGGTGTTGATGTGACCCGCCTTGCTCTGCGGCGAGGCGAGGTGCTCGGCGTTCTTGGACGGCGTGCCGATCACCAGGACGCCGTGGTCCGGAATGAGCGCCCCCGCATTCTCAATGAATGCCCGCTCGCGTTCGGCCGGGATATGCTCGATCACGTCCAGGCTGACAACTGCGTCGTACAGCGTTCCAGGCATCCACCGTCCGTCAACCACGTCCAGTTCCGCAAATGCAACGGCGGGCCGCTCGGCGTACGTCTGCCGCGCAATCATGACGGCCTCGCCATCGTTGTCCACGCCGCAGTAGTAGGTGCGGCCCTTCGCCAGAATGCCGGCCCCGATGCCTTCGCCGGCCCCCAACTCAATGACCGTCTCAGCGTTCCCGATCAGCGCAGCAGCGGCGCGGTACCGGGACAGTTGGAAGGCCAAGTGTTCAGGTTGGTGCAGCCATGAATGAGAGGCGACCGGCCCCAATGCCACGCGCTGCGTGCCCATAAACTCTTTGGCAGCAACCCATCGGTTGTCCTCGGTATCGAACCGCTGGCCGGGCCTGAATGAGGTGGCCGTCATGCTGCCTCCACTCGAAGGGAAAGGGTATAATTTGAGGACGCAAAGTGACCCCGCGCCGCGCTAACGGCCGGGGTCTGACACCGGAGGTTGGTCCGATGCAGTCGAATGATATCCCGCTCGGCCTCTGCCAATGCGGATGTGGCGGAAAAACGCCGCTGGTCAGCCGAACACAGGCTAAGAAGGGCTTGGTTCGAGGGGTGCCGCGACGGTTCATCCACGGGCACCAGAACCGCAACGTTAGCCCTGAATGGCAGGTTCAAGACAACGGGTGCTGGCATTGGCTTCACTGCGTGGATTACCACGGGTATGGACGGTTCACCGCACATGGCAGCGGGACTCAGGAACAGGCGCACCGCGCCATCTACAAGCGCCTGCGCGGCACCATCCCGGATGGCTTCGGCCTCGATCACGTCTGCCACAACGCCGACCCGTCCTGCCCCGGTGGCCCTTGCCTTCATCGGCGGTGTGTCAATCCCGACCATCTGGAACCCACTACCACGGGGGTCAATGTTCGGCGTGGCAAGGGGTTCGTTGGGGCGAATACGCGCAAGACCGCTTGCAAGTACGGGCATCCCTTTGACGAGATGAACACGTACTGGCACACGGGGCGTAGTGGCCTTCAACATCGCGGATGCCGCACTTGCAACCGAGAGAAGGCGACGAACCTGAGGGAGCGTGGTCGCGGTCATCCCGCCCCCTTCGCGCGCTGATCGCACCACTGCCGCCACGCTTCCCTGTACGCGTCCTCGACGGCCCCCGCGTAGCGGTCCTCATCCATCATCACGCTGTTGCAGATGCGCCCGCGTAGCGCCATCCGGTCCTCCAGCGTCCACGCCTGCCCGGACGTGTCGAGCGCGTGGTTCGCATACTCGAACGGCGTCCGCGCCACCGCGCCCTTGAACCCGAGCGCCGTCATGATCGACGCCCCGACCCTGCCGCAGACGTAGTCCCCGAGCAGCGTCACCAGCGGCACGCCCATCAGCAGCGTCTCGACGGAAGTCACGCCGCCGTTGTGCGGGAACGGGTCCAGCGCCACGTCCACGTCCCCGTACGCCGCGAGGTGGTCGTAGCGGTTCGACCCCTGCCGCACCTCGATGCGCCCCGCGTCCACGCCCAGCGCCGTCAGCGCCCCCACGATCTTGCCGGCCAGCTCCGCGTCCTGGTACTCGCCGCCTTTCAACAGCAGCCGCGCGTCAGGATCGCGCAGCAGGATCTCGGCCCAGCAGTTCAGCGTCTGCGGCGACAGTTTCAGCACCCGCCCGAGGTAGCCGTAGGTCGTGTAGCCGTTCCGCAGTTTCGGCGGCGGGGACACGTCCGGCCACGGCGGGGCTTTCTCGTAGCCCATGAACACCGGCAGCCGCAGCACCCGCTCGTGGTATCGGCCTTCGTGCTTTTCCGGGATCAGCACGTCGTCCGCGATCAGGTAGTCCATCGCGTCGATGCCCAAACCCGTCGCGTACCCGAAGCCGCTGACCTGGACCGGGGCCGGCTTGCGGGCGAACATCATCGGCCGCCCGCCGCCGGAGTACCCGGACAGGTCAACCAGCACGTCGATGCCGTCCGCGCGGATGGTCGCCGCGAGCGTCGCGTCGTCGTAGCCCCGCACGTCGTGCCACGTCGCGTGCGGCAACTCGCGGAACCACGCCGCCACCATGTCGTCGGCGTTCGGCGGCGACTGGTCAACGTCGTACAGGTGGACTTCCACGCGGTCAGCGTGATGGCCCAACACCGCCGGCCCGAACCCGTGCGCCGCCGAGTGCTGTTTGAAGTCGGCCGAGACGTACCCGACCCGCAACACCCGCTCCGGGTCCGGATCGTTCAGGTGCGGGGCTGCACCCTCGGTCAATGTCCGGCAGTGCAACGCGTTGAAGCGCCGCCGCTCGGCCAGTCGCAGTTGCCACGTCGCGCCGGGATGCAAGTCGAGCGCGAACAGCAGGTTCGGCCACGTCGTCAGGTTCGACGGGTCCAGCGCCAGCGACGCGCGGTAGGCGTTCACCGCGCCGTCCCAGTCGCGCCGCCCCAGCAGGACGTGCCCGAGGTTGTTGTAAGCGATCACGGTCGGGGCCACCTTGACGGAGCGCCGCAGCAGCCACTCGGCCGCGCCGTTCTCGCCCTGCAACCGCTGCATCAGCCCTGCCGCAGCCATCGCGGCCCCGTTCTCGCGGTCCAGGCCCATCACCTGCTGGTACACCGGCAGCGCGCGGGCAAGGTCGCCGTCAGGCAGGTACGGCGGCGGCTCGTCCTGGGGATCGTCCGTCCGGTCGAGAACCGTCATCGCGGAGTCGCCGCCGAGTTCCTGCGTCCAGACCATCGAACCCCCACACCCGTCAAACTATTCCTCAGATCATAGCAATCATTCGTATAGGGATGGCGGGGTACGCGGGTACCCCGCCATTCGGACTACTGCAAAATCCCGAGCGCCTGCAAATCGCGGACGAGCGTTCCGAGCGCCTGCACCACCAGCGTGGTTGCCGTCCCGGTCATGTCCACGTCGCGGACCGTCGCGCCGCTCGTCTGCGTCCACGCTGCCGAGGACCGCCCGAAGGCCGGGCCGGGCTGCGTGTCGATGGCAGACCCCAGGTTCAGCGTGGCCGAGTCGAAGTAGAACGTCGCCGTTGCGGCCAGTTCGACGCCGAAATACACGTTGGTCGCCGTGGTCGGGACCGCGATGCCTTCGATCTTCAACTGCTCATAGATGGCCGTCGAGCCGTCCGATGTCAGGCCGGTGTTGTACTGGCCGTACGTCTTGGTCGTGCCGCCGTCCGTCGAGATCCACGGCCGGCAGGCCCGCGCCGTCGTGGACTTGACCTTGATCCCGAACGAGATCACCTGCCCCTTGAGGTCGTTGAGCACGGCCACCTGGGTGATGTTCGACGCGACCGCGTGCGTGTAGGTGATGCCGGCGCAGAACGCGCCGAGATCTTGCCCCGTCGAAGCCCGAGACGCCACGAACGTCGAGCCGGTGCCCAGCCCGAGCACCCACTTATCACCGATGAAACCGTTCGACGTGCTGGCAATCGTCTGCTGAATCCACATCTCGAAGCCGGGATTCA
>ERZ869925.1029-NODE-1029-length-14688-cov-6.081323_pt1 | contig 14688 bp, 16 predicted proteins | sample MGYA00579311_ERZ869925 | MGnify/ENA primary metagenome ERZ869925 (study PRJEB32216, sample SAMN09231817) | wastewater metagenome | place: USA: Maryland | collected 2016-07-30 | study: EMG produced TPA metagenomics assembly of the PRJNA472060 data set (Reclaimed...
CATCTGCCAGGCCTATCCAGAACTTCCAGGTCTTGGCTACGTGGTCATAGTAGTAGGATGACTTCCGCTTGGTAGGATTACTACCCGGTGCTCCGTTGTAGAATATCCGGATACCATTGCGGAATACCTTGTACCTCTTGTTGATGTTTTGGGCGCCGTATCCCTCCGGATTGATAAAGGTGAAATTGGGGGCACTGATCTCAGTGGCTGTATAGTTCTGCTTGAAAAAGTAGAAGTACTGTGCCAGGGAGGTAGGGACCAGGCCATCATCTACATTGGGGAGGATCAGCGATGCATCAGGATAAGCAAAGGCAAATGTGTGTGAGCTGAAGTACATGATGGTACTGTCAGGATCTATGTCCTGTGTCAGTGTCACTACCTCCTGCACGCCTGATGTAGGATGCATGATAGTGACATCAGTACCTGACTGGATAAATGCCTCAGCAGTATTGACGATGGCTACCTGTGTGAGGGTAGCGGCCGCACTGATGGTGGCATTGGTCTCCAGGGTGATGGGGATAGGATCTATCGAGGAGTCAGGATTGGAGTCTCCTACTCCTGAAAGTCCGGGTATAGGTGATCCCTCAAATGGCTGCCCGATCACATCTCCTGCCGGTGGTGTAGTCTTGGCAATCTCGACAAACTCTCCCCTGTAGGTGTCAAAGCTGGTGTCTCTGCTGCAGCTCAGTGGTAGGTAGTAGGTTGTGCCCCTCAGAAATCGATTGTCAGGGGATGGCAGGGAGGATATAAATGCACCGCTGTACATCTTGCGCGGGAGCATGCGTAGGGACATGATCTCATTGACCAGGAGCTGGAGTATCTCCATGGGATCTCCTACACCATTGATAGACCATGCCGCTGAGTTTTTCCACTTGGTACCATCCCATATCTGGATGGCCTTCTCAAACTGGCCGGTGTCTGCCCACTGTGCCTCTGTCTTGACCTCAAGGGTATTGGCAGTGTCATTTTCTACAAAGTAGGTCTTGCCCTGTGCTACAGTGTCCGGATGCTCAGTCTCAGGTGAATGATCCGTAGAGTCATAGAATCTCATAGAGTTGACAAATGGGCCTGATCCTGGAGGGTCAGAGGTAAGGATGTGCCAGTGCTTGTCAGGATTAAGGTTCTGCCATAGGTTTTGAGCATTGCTATTTGCCCATTGTACCCCTATGGTCACGGACATATGTACATCATAGAGTGCTCCCTCAGGATCCGGGATATTGTCCGATCCCATGATGAAGTTATTGACCTTGGTATAGCCGTAGTTTTCAGCAGAGTAGACATATGTTGGGTTGCCAAATGGTACCGTCCGCTCAAAAGTGTACTCATCAGTATCCCATACTCCAGATGTGCCGGATGCATTGAGATAGTAGACTGTGCCAAGCTCTACATTGGTCAGCCTGATCTGTGTGTATATGCGTACGGTGTGACTACAGAGGGAGTTGACCAGATTAGGATTGAGGATGGCAAGGATGGCCGGGTCAAAAGTGGAGGTGATACTACTCTGCATAGTAATGACCATCTCCTGTGTGCCGGCTGATCTCTTGATCCGTCCCAGGTACTTCTGTCCCATGGCCCCTTCATACCACCTTACATCCTGCAGGAGGTCAGCATTGTCCAATTTGATATACGCCTCCACGTAGGAGAATGGTGCCAGTACCTTGTGTGTGCCTCCCGTCTCAGGCTGTATCTCGAGAGCAGCGAAGTCCAGGTCAAGATCAACTTCCTCAGGTACTCCGGCAGATGTGCCGTCAGCCTTGTAAGGATATCGCTTGATAATGGCATCATCCCGGGTGGCGATCTGCTCAAAGTGGTAGCGCCCCTGAGCAAAGTATATCCGCATGTGTACCAGCCTGCATACATGCGTCAGGGCCTCAGCCCATGTCTTGTCTATTAATGCATACTCGTGCACCCTGGCCATGGTGGTAGGGTCGTCATCAAAATTGGCCATGTCATGCTCATACCACTGCATGGTGACATCATACATCACGTCCGGATCGGGATACTCACTGGTGAGATTGGTAGCCTGGATGGCTCTCTTGAATATCTCGGAGATGGGCCGGTGACGATCGTCATCAATATCCCTGGTGAGGTGGTAGCTGATACCTACGTCCTCTGTCTCTATCTCATTGGTAGTGGGTACGCTCTTAGCCCACTTGCCCTCTCCTTGATATACCCACCCGGTGCCTGGAGATTTCTTAGCATATATCTCCCGATGGGCAAATGTGGTGACCTGTGTCCAGTAGGTGAGATTGCCTACCACATGACGCTGGACAGTATGCTCTATGACCGTCATTGGTGTCACTCCTGTGATAGGGCCGTCATACAGTAGCGGTGTAGTGTCATATGTATCAGGAGGATCGAGGGAGTCAATCATGCTGTAGTACACGATCTGGCCTACCTCAGAGACATACTTCTCAGTCTGTAATCTGGTGAGACCATCTACGGCCGTGATCTGCAGGATGAATGGATAAGCTACATCTTCATAGCTGCACTGGTCATAGATGAGCGTGTAGATACCTACCATCACATCATCGATCAGCAGGCGCACCAGGAATCGTCCCTCAGGGGATGTGAATATGTCAGTGATAAAATCTGAATTGGTACCGTACACATGCGCCCCTATAGTCTTGGGAGCATTGCGGATGGCCATGGTAAACTTGAATGAGGATGGGAATACACCCGGGCGTAAATCCTCATCCAGTCCCTCAAAGGATTCATCTACTGACATGATCTGTACCTTGGTCACAGAGGCTACTGTCTCGGTGTCAAGGATCTCAATCTTCATCGTCCGGTTTCCTGTGCCGGTCGCTGTGGTGTTGTAATATGTCCCCCTGTAGCGGGTGTTGGCTCCCATCAGTAGGTGATGAGATTAGATGAGCGGATGAGATTGGCACTGCCCCGGCGGAAGGCCTGATTTTGTGACCTGGCTGCACTCAGGCGGATGACATCTCCTGCGATCTGCCCGGTGACATTAACGTCTACTCTTTGACCCATTGCTCCACCCATCATCCCCTTCAGCTTGGAGAGTGGAGATATGACTTCCGGATCCACGTGAGCATTAGGATTATCTCCTACTACAGCCATCGTGGGACCGAATGCAAGACCACCTTTGGCGAGCTTTGGGGCCTGTATCTTGCCGATCATACCTTCGAGAAGAGAGATACCCGCTATACCGGCCGCTACACCGATGAGGATGCCAGGAAGTCCAGCCTTAGACCCTGACGCCACAGCATTGGCAGCTACCTGTACAAGTGCAGCCTTGGCAACCTGTGCAGCTGCAAGGAGTGCAGCCTTGCCAAATGCAGCAAATACACTCATCCCATTCTCCATGTCAGCAGCTATGCCCTGGATGGCCCCTCCGACTGCATTAGCTACTGAAGACCATGTATTCTTGTACGCATCAAGTGCTGCAGTCTGTGCATCTATAGCGCCTGACATATCTGGCATGATATCTTTCATCCCTGCTGTAGGGTCTTCACGATCGGAGCTTCCTGATAGAGATCCTGCCATAGGTCTCCCGGATAGTGGCTGCACTACTGATACAATAGATCTGGCTGCTCCCTGACCTGCTGTGTCTACATGACTAAGGGCAGTAGCCATCTCATCCAGCTTCTTATTGGCCTCATCTATCTTCTTCTGTCCATCAGAGCCTCCAAGGAAAGACCAGATATCATTGCCTACCTCTGTGGCTACTTGTCCAAAGGACTTGTACTGACTTCCTTTGGCGTACATCTGTGCCCGATCGGAGTTGCCGATATTGAGATCCTTGGTAGATGGGGCCTCTGCGTATGCAAATGCATCTTTGCCAGTGAGGAGTTGATAGGGATTGACTGCTTTGCTGAGGAGGTTCATGGCACCTATCACATCATTGATGACGGTCACTGCTATGTTCCTAATCTCCCACCAGATGAGCTTCCAGTCCTCTACGAACTTATCCCAGTTATATGCGATGTAGATTGCAGCTGCACCGATGCCTATCAATGCAGTGGTGAGTAATCCTACTGGAGACAGGATAAGGCCAAGCATCTTGATGATCTTCGGCAGGACCACCATCAGCGGACCGATGGCAGCGACTACTGCACCAAATGCCAGGACAGCACGTTTGACTTCCGGATCCAGATTTTGCAATCCTGTGATCAGATCCTTGAGACGATCAGTGAATGCTACCACGATCGGAAGTGCTGCCTCTCCGATCTGCTCCATGAGATCCCCAAGGCTATTCTTTAGCATCTTCAATGGACCAGCGCCAACCATAGCAGCGGCCTCAGCATACCCCTTGAATTTTTCCTTTACCAGGTCAATAGCCTCTCCTGATCGGAGCTGCTCAGCGGTCATAGCTTTGACCTCAGGGATGAGCTTGCCGAGTGTCTTGGCTGATCCCATGGTGGTCTGGTGCAGTGCCTTCATAGCTTCATCCAGCCCCATCCCAAGACCGGCAGCAAGGCCTACTGCAGCGTCTGTCATGCTGAGTATCTGCCCCTCTGTATGTCCGAGTGCTGCGGCCCATGCCTGCTGTGCTATGATCTCATCATCAGCATAGGTGGTATTCTTCTGTATCTGGGAGGCTTGATCGGATAACGCCTTAGATGTGCCCCCGAGAGCTATCTGTAGCTTGCGACTTGCCTGTGCCTCCTCATCATATGCCTGGATGGCCTTGCCTACTGCCAGGATAAAGGGAGCCGTAAAGCCTACGGACATAGCCTTGCCGGTGGCAGTTACATTTTTTTCAAGTCTCCTGAGTTTACGCTCGAAGTCCTTGATGGCCTTGTCCGCTTCCCTGTCTGTCATGCCCAGGCGGACCAGGAGGGAACCGAGTGTCTTGCGTTGGCTCATGATAGATCAGGTGTGTGCAATGGTTTACTTTATCAAATCAATCATTGTAATACTCATACTCCCGAGGATCGCTGAATGGGATACTGTCCATCAGGTCTGACCACTCGCGGATACTCTGCAAGTCATAGGGGTCAATTCCTTTATCCTCAGGATCCATGTACAGCGATACAAAGGATGCAGGGGTGATGCTGTCACCTTTCTTCATGTATGCCAGATTGGAGGCGTACATGATGTGTCGGGTGCGATTCCATGCGTCCTCTGACTGCTCCCACTGTAGCTGCCTATGACCTTGTATCCAATTGTAGACCTCACGATCAGTAGACCAGTAGAAGTCATGGAGTGTCATGCCATACCCGAATGCCAGGCGCTGCAGATCATCCTTGGTGTCAAGGTCATAGTATGAGACTACCTCGGGGGCTTCCGCCTCATCGGAGTTGCCGTTGCCTCTCCGTCTTTTTTTTTGCGTTCGGTGACTACTGGTGTGGACTGCTCTCCAATCTTTTTGATGTCTTCCTGGAAAGCTTCATCCTCAGCGATAGCATGGCGGATATCCTTCAGCTCCAGCGTGCACTCCTGCCCTGCCTGCTCACATGCTATGCGTATGGAGTAGAGGATGAGTAGCAGCATCTGCTTGAGCGGCCATGCGGTAATGGATGTCATCGCGGGGACCTGCTCAGCGGAGAGTCCTTCGTCCATAGCCATCTGCAGGATAGCCTCCTGGCAGATCTTGATGGGGTATGTCTTGCCGTTGACTTTTACATACTTGGTGACCATAGGTTGGTTGGTATTTAAAAAGGTTATTCTCAGATGGTATTAGCAGATTGATGAGACGGGCACACCGGTCAGAATGTACCCGTGCTCATCATTCATTTGATTGATTAGGCATTGGTGGACTTGGTGACTGCACCGGTGACCTGGATGGCTCCGTTGAATGCACAGTTACCTTCCACACCTCCGTTGGTCAGCGAGAGCTGTGTGACCCAGCCGACAAACTCCAGGTATCTGTCACCTGTCACACCGGTATTGACACGGCCTCCTACGAGCCCACGCTCAGATCCAGCGAGCTTGTCATAGTAGGACCAGAATCCTACTGCAGCATCCTCGGAGTGCAGTGCAGCGAATGTGATATTGCGTACACGCTTGCCTTCCAAGAAGGATGCATTACCTCCGCTATCCTGACTTGTGGTTTCGCGGACAGATTGGGTGAATTCAAAAGTGACCTCAGTACTGTTACCGATCACGGCATAAGTGGAGCCGGTGGTGTTGAAGTAGAGGCGGAGGATAGTTCCATTGATTACTCCGGTGGATGCCATGTGCGTTCAGTTTTTAGTGTGTCTTAAAAAGGTTGATGTCTACGGGTTCTCAGGCGGTAGAGGTATCATCTGGGTATTAGTATGGTGGCTCATCCTTGGATTTGTCCTTGGGTGGCTGTTGTGGTGGTTTGGTGATAGGGATGGTCTGCATGGGAGCATTGAGCTGCTCCTCTATCCACTTCTGCTCATCCGGATCTGATGTCTGGATAGAGCCTCCCTTGAAGTGCTTGCCTCCACTTGGATCCTTGAGATCGCGGGTGAGGTAGTATGTTTTTTCAGGTGTCTTTTCGAGCATGACTATTATGGTTTAATACGAATGATGAAATCAAGAATCTTCCTGTGGAGCTTCAGCTCAGTATCGTAGTCATCCTGCTGCCCGGCTGACTGTATGCCATTGACCCTGATAGTATCTATGAGTCCGGTCTGTCTGGCCAGCGCTGTGCGTACATGAGCAGCCAGTGTGGTGAGTACGCTGATGCCTGATCCATATGCCGCAATGTCCTGGGCGAATAGGTCAAGCTGTATCCTGTATGAATCAATGGCGCTGTCGCCATCCTGTGTAGGGGTAGGAGGTGCATCAATGGTGCTCATCACAATGAATGGCGGCGACTGCCCTTGCTGCGCTACATTGGGGTATATACGATCACCTACGATGCTGGCTACACCTGAGGACTCACTGAGGAGGTAGTATGCCACTTTAATTGCTGCCGACATCTGGTGCGTTTTTAAAGATGAGTTCCTCCAATAGTCTCATGTATAGATTGAGCACTGCTTCCTTGGTAGCGTCGTATGCTGGGCGCATGAATGGGTGAGGCTTGATGCCTTGTACCATTGGGCCTTTGTTGCCACCATATCCTATCCTGTGTGCAGCTGTGCCAAACTCTACCATAGCTGCGTAGTATGCATTGACGCGATCACCAGCGTACTTACCACGTGCATTGCGCCTCACGGCCTTTGGGCCAACATATACCCCGGTGACATCTCCTGACCACTTCTTCAATACCTGGATAGAGCGCTGCAGATTACCATGTGAGACGGTGACTTTCTCTCCTTTCGAATTGAAAAAAAAGCCATCGTTACTGCCCACCGGTGCCAGTGACTTAGCCATGTCGATGATAGGCTGAGCAGCCTTAATGCCAGCCCTGCGGACTTCCTCAGGAGGAAGCTGCAGCATTGCCTTGCGGAGGCTCTTTATGCAATTGTCTATGCCTACGATATCGTTCACAGCTCTGAGTTGATAAGTTTGCCGGTGATGATCATGAAGCGCTGCCGCTGTGTGAGGCGGATGTCAATAATGTCATAGGTGTTGTCCCGCCACACTATGTCCTGATCATAACCAGGATTGTTATTTCCCAGTGATCGCATGGTGACCTCTATGATCTTGGTGATGGTATCCTGAGGCACACCAGTTGACTCTTCCTTTCCGGATATCTCTACTACCTGGGCCCTGTACTGATCTACGCTGGCTGGCTTGGATGGAATGGAAGCACCATAGCCATCTCTGCTGTAAGAGACATCTGTAAATGAGACAAGCTCACTCATCATGCCTATGCTCTGCTGTGCCTGGAGTCCTCTCATGATCTCAATCTGTATGCAGCGACAACACGTGTCACTGCTGACTCCATGATGGCGGAATGCCAGCTGCCTTCGGGATTTTCATACGCCTCAGTCACCATCTCTTTAATGCACTGCTTGAAAGAGCCCCATGCGGTATGAGTGGTATCAGCCTTAAATGATATCCGGACACACTCAGATTCTCCAAGTGTCTCTGGCCATGTCTGATTTGCCTTGAGGATAATCCGTGGTGGTGTAGAAGCAGGTGCTATCCGGTAATAAGAAGAGGAGACAGTCTGCCATGCATACGAGCTATCCAGGTATTGTACTACCACATCTGCCGTATCACTCTTGATGAATGCATGGAAGATGGGCATCTCATTGCTGAATGCGTCGTAGTGTTGGTATATCACTCCAGTAGTGTCAATGTAGAATCCGAGCTGCCTTTGCAGATCGGCAGTGCAGGAAGCGATCAGAGCAGTGATGACACTATCGCGGTCGTCATTGTACTCCAGGAGATGATCCTTCATCTCCTGGAGTGTGACGAGCGCGGTGATGCCATCACTGGCTCTGGTCTGTCGCTTCCGTAGGCGCATGATTACTTAGCGGTCGATTTTTTAGGATCTTCCACAGGAATCGCAAAGCCTTTTTCCAAAAGCTCCTTTTCAAGAGCTGCAGGAAGGGAGACTTCATCGCCAACATTGTAGCCGAGCTTGAACTCGCCGGTAGGTGATTTTGTGAACTTGATTGCCATGATGCTGATTGGTTTTAATTGTTATTGCGTTTCCACCTCCAGGCTACCCGGACTCTCTCGCTCTGCGTGGTAGCAGCTGCGATACATACAACCCTTGCTCGTAGTGCCGCACAATCAGCATCAGAGTGGGTTTGAAACTGTGGGGCCGCTCCGTTGATAGTGGATAGCGTAGTATGCCTATGCCAATGACTACCCCCTTCGTCGTATGAGTATTCGACATAAGCAGATGCCACAGGATTGCCAGAGAGCGAATCAGTCCTGAGACCGATCTCGAGTATCCCGTTGTCACGGAAGAGCTGAGCGGTGGCAGCAGATGTGCCTCCCAGGTACACTATGACCGTATCAGCAGATCCGGCATAGGTCAGCGTGTCTGACTTGTAGCCACTCGCCTCCCGCTGCGCGGAGAGGCTGAGGCTAAAGGCAGAGAGAATCAAGAGGATCAAAATATTTTTCATGTTTGAATCAGATTTGAATGGTGATGAGATAAAAGGATTACGCTGTCTTAGCGTCCTTCATGTGACAGAATGCCTGCAGGTGACGGGTGTTGATGTCCCAGAGACTGTTGATCGTAAGCACGATCATGTAGTCCTTAGCCCTGGTAAATGGATCCACTGTCAAGTCAGTACCGCTCCACTGACCAATCAGCAGCTGATCCCATACGCCAAGGATGACAGCATGGCAATTGCCTGCGCTGGCTCCCTTAGTCAGGGTAGATGGTACATTGGTAGTAGCAAATGCCGGATGACCTACCAGGTTGTTGTCAGGACCCCATACGAAGATTCCGGAACCGGTATCAGTAGGCAGATTCTTCAGGTAACCGCGGACACCAGGAGTGGTCAGGTAAGCCATAGATCCGAGATCAATAGCATTGTCTTCAGCTACGAGAGTTTCCATCTCAATCAGCTTAGCACGTGTAGGTGTACCACCATCAGTACCCATGGCTACTGAGTTGACCCCGGTTCCAAAATTGAGTATACCTGTTGGTGCACCAGAAGATCCAGAGCCATTGATGGCAGTGCTATCAAGGAGTACTGCAATAGCGGTCTCCAATTCCTTTGCAATCCATGCATCCACGAAGCCAGGGCGTTGAGCCAGGAGCGTCTTGGAAAGCTCAGAGAAAGCAGTAGCTCTCTTAGGAGTCATGCTGATACGGTAAGTACCAGGAGTGGTCTCAGATGCGGTAGCGTTTTCAGTCGCTGCCCATCCTGCAGATGCAATACCTGTCTTGCTCAGGTGTACATCACCGGTGAGGCCAGGCAGGAATGTTGCTCCAAGCTTGAGGACCTGTGGCATTACATTCAGACCGTATACGTGTCCGATGTGGTTGTCTTCAACAAGCTCATCACCGGTGGCAGCACCTGCTGCAGTAAGGTCACGGACTACGTTCTTACCCTTCAGGTTGACCATGAAGTCAGGGAGGCGGAGATTACCTACTGATCCACGACCAGAGGTTGCGAATTGACGAGCGCCTTCTTCATCCATTTCGCGGTCTACACCACTCAGTTGCTGTCCGTTGGACAATGCTGTAACCGCACGGTGGAAAGAGAATCTCTTTGCCACTTTGCCTTCAGGAGATTCTTTAGCAGCTACATCACGTGCCTTTTGGGCATCCCTTTTCATGATGTCCTGCTCGATACGGATATCATCCGCAAGTGATTTGATTTCGGAATTCAGCGTAGACCATTCAGTCTTTTCCGCTTCAGTGAATTCCCTGGATTCATTAGTCCGAAGGGCCTGGAGTTGATCCAGGCGCTCGTCCTTTTTGGCCAATGAGGCCTGGAGATCAGCCAATCGTTTCATGTGTGTTCAGTGTTTTTAGTTTAAGAATGCAATGCTTGCTACGGAGATATTCCGTAGTGTATGGGTCTGCGCCCACAGGGGGCGGATCAGTAGTTTCAGTCACTTCCTTTGTCTCTGGTGGAGGGAGATGACCGGAAGCTGTGCGGACTTTGGAGATGAATTCGCTAAGGGATCTGTCGATCATGGTAGCGGATGGGTTGGAGGGGATGTCGACGATGGACCACTCAAGGAGATCCTGATCCCGGAAGTATAGAATGTTGGGATCCTCTCCGTCTTTTTCAATACCCCATGACCAGGAGTATGGCATGAAGCCTACAGAGGTAGTGCGGAGTGTACCAAAGTCAAGCTTCTTGTCAATTGTGTATGCAAGCTCATTGATATCCTGTGGCTCCAGCTCTACTTCGCCTACGAGGTTCTTCTTATCAATGTAGGCGATGCCCTTGCCGATGATGAAATCAGGATTGCCTGTGTTGGTGTTATGACCATATGCAACTATTCCATTTTCGGCATAGTTGTCAAGCCGCCATCCGCCCATCTTGATGACGGTACCATGACGGTCGAGTGTCTCATTGGATATGATGAATCGCCATTTGCGATCACCCAATGATTCAGCTCTCGTGGTGGAGAATTGGGTCAGCCTTTCCATTGCCGTTTCCGTTTTTAGCGAGTGAGTCAAATAGTTTTTGCTTTGAAGCATCAGGCAGTGTCTTGCCAGCTGCTACGTCATCGAGGGTGATAGTGCCAGGGTTAGTGTATCGTTTGTCTCCAAGTGGGCCTATGGTGTCCATGTCTTCAAGCTCACGGACATCATTGATGGTAAGCCATGGTGCAGGACCAGCAAGGCCATCCAGGTAGAACTTGGACCGCGCTGCTGAATCTCCACGGAGGCGGGATTTCAGTTCATACTTGAATCTGATGTCTTCTTTGTCATCAGCAAGCAAGGCTTTGGCATCGAACTCCTCTTCGATGTGGACACACCTTGGAGTGAGTGTATCCTGGACATAGGCGATATTCTCCTGCTCCAGGGAGTTATATGATACATTGGCTTCACGGAGTCCAATCTTAGAACCGGGTACTCCCATGAATCTGCAGACATCCCGCACTGTCAGCTCGCGAGAATTGAGGGTCTCAATGTCTTTTGTGGCGAATGGGTAAGCCTTGAACTCACCACCATTGTCAAAGATTTCGAGGTCACCTGAATTGGGACCGCCCATCTCAGCAAGTGATGCCTCAAGGAATTCACGCTGCTCAGGATTGAGAATCTCCCGGAGGGATAGGTAGTAAGGTGCATGGATGGCCTTGTCATAATTTTCAGCCATCATCTTGGTGGCAGACAAGCCCAGGTCTATGCTATCCCTGGCATAGGATACTACTGACTTACCATTGATCCCATCATCACTGAACCACATGGTGTGGATCATATCGTGATCAGAGGCAACCAGGTAATCACCTGCTGAATCTTTTAAGCCTTTGTTGATCCAGTACAGCCTGCCTTCAGGAGATATGTAGGCCTTGACCTGATTAGGGTGCCAGATGCCGTAACTTACAGGACGGCCAGAGACACGGGTGATAGGAGAGTATCCGTTACCATATAGGTTGGTGTGGCTGTTGAGTGTGTACATATACATGTACTTCCTCATCATAGGATTGGGGGTCTTCGCAACGAAGTACTGATGGTGATCCTTGGCTATCTGCTGGCCTTTGTCGGTTCGTATAAGTGGTCGGAAGGGCAACGATGCGATATCCTTGCAGATCCGATCGTTGCATGCGAATACTGCTGAGAACTTGAGCCTGGAGTTGGTGCTTCCCATAGTGGGCCCATACCCGCTAAGATTCATTAACTCTGCTGCTTTATCCCACATCTCCGGATCTGTCCAGGAGAATTGCCTGGTAGGTGGCATACGTGTGGCAGCTGAGCGCTGTGGCATCGCTTGGCCTGGTGTGGTAGGCTGTGACGATGTTGCTGGTGTGCTCTTAATAAATATCCCCCTGAATGCATCAAGGACTCCGCTCATAGTGAGAGCAAAGCACGGCCTATACAGAGGCTAAGCCAAGGGAATGATTAACATCATAATTAACATGTTTTTGATCTGTGAGAAGAGGAGGCTATGCGGACTTTGCGGAAGTACTGGCATTTTGCAGATCGGAATGAGGAGTAGTTCTTATAGAATTGCTGACCGAAATTGTCACGCCAATACAGCTCTGCATGGTGATAGGCTGAGTGAACGGAGCTGTGCTGGCTCAGCCGTTCCTGGAATATCTGCATAAAGAGGCGGGTCATATCTGGATCTCTCATCTCTTGCGTTTGATTCTCATGAATCCTTTGGTGAGTATGGTAGATTGAAGCGGCTCAGGTTTCTCAACTTGCGGGTACCAGATAGATGTGCCCAGGGCTACAATGAGTGCAACCATAGCATCTATCCTTTTCTTGGCATTGCTCCTCTTGGTTGGCATACAGTATTCGCCACCTCCACGGATCATCACAATTGCCTCAAGGCATTGGCAGTGCCAGCGTAGGACCGGGTGGGCGTTGTGTTCAATTTCCTTTTTGTTGAACATGGTCTCCAGGCGGTGCATAGGAGGTGTCATGTACTTGTAATTTTGAGGATAGGCCAATGTCTTGATGCCGTAATCCTCCAGCATCTTTGCTGTCTCAGCTGCATTGTAAGGGTCATACCCAATGCACCTGATCTTGTATTTTTCTGACATCTCGTGGATGTCTTCCCGAATGAGGTCGTAGCGCTGATTCTCTCCAGGCGTCAGGACGATATGACCATCAGCAGCCCATTGGATATACTGCTCAGTTTCCTTTTCCTCTCTATCCCGGAGAGTGTCATATGGGATGTACACTTTGGTGATCACTTTCCAGGGCTCAGTATCCATGATCGGAGGGAATAGATATACCACTGCAGTAGTGTCCACGTTGGAAGATAAGTCCATCCCAACCCAGCAGTCCCGACCTATCAGATCCTCAGGATTGAAGTCCCTGGTATGGCCCTTCATGAATCTGGAGTCAGGCATCCATATGATATCAGCACCTGTCCAGATGTTCAGGTTATATCTCTTGAATGAGTTGAGGAATAGGGCAGAGGCCTTGGCCGCTTGAGCCATCGCTCGGAATTCATCCTGATTCAGATAGTCCCATCCTGGGTTTGCTTTCTTCCAGGTCTTTTCTGAGAAAGGATCATCCTCTGGATCTGCACCGTAGATGATTGGGAGAAAGCGATCATCCTTGACAATGCCATCCCTGACTTTGACTGCATAGTCGTGAATGATCTCTGCGAATGTCCCGATCTCACCGGCTGTGGTGAATATCACGATCATAGGCTGAGGCCTCTTCATGTTACCGGTGGTGAAGGCTTCATATAGCTTCCCGTTAGGCTGCACGTGCAGCTCATCGAAGACGGCTCCGGAAAGATTGTGACCATGCTGCAGCTTCGCATCAGCGGAGACAACCTTGATATATCCAAAGGTCTCATCATCGACGATGGAGAATCCAAGGATCCTGAAGGCCTCACTCATCTCCTCATTCTGGAGGACCATGATCTTCATTGGCTCGAAGACCTTGCCGGCCTGCTCTTTGGAACCAGCTGCACAGTATACTTCAGGTGTTGGCTCACCATCGCCACCGAATAAGTACAGACCTATGGCTGATCCAATGGTTGATTTGGCATTCCCCCGGGGAACCTCACAGTATACGATGGTGTATTTCCTGCGGTTATTGGATTTTTTCATCCAACCAAAGGCAGGTTTTATGACATCCTCCCGAGCCCAATCAGGAAGAATTAGGGGTTTGCCGGTCAGCTCTCCCTTGGGATGAGTCGTGTAGGTCTGTATCCAGTCAACAGCGCGGTCAGCTTTCTCAGCATCGTAGTAGAATTTTGATGCAGGTGCCCGTTTACTTTTGCCTGAAGGAGACCGTTTTATTTTTGTTCTTTCCTTGGTTGCCGCTGCCGGCATTTGCAATCAATTTAGATTTTGACACAGGGGGTAGTCCAAGTTCTCGTCCAATTGCGAACCACTGCAGGAAGGTCTCATTGATCACTGCCAGGGCAGGGTGTTTTTTTATTCCTTGCTTTGTCATCACGAATTCACCGACCTCACCAACCATCTTCTCAAGCTTGATTATCCGCTCGTAAGTCATACAGTACCTCTCCACCAGCTCGTAAGTGACCGGATAAAGTAGCCCCCAGGTCTGTAATTGCATTGATACTCGCCACCATAATGCCTTGCCTTCGTCAGTTTTCAGCATCGGGGAAGGTGCTGGAACAGATGAAGAATTATCAACCTCAGGTTCTTCCTTATTTACTCGATCATTACGGAGTGTCCCCCTGGCTTTCTTGACCACCGTAGGCAGTCTCCGACCCTCTTTTTTCTGTTTAGCCTTGACCAATTTTCCCCCGAATTGATTTTTTTAAAAAACCTGACATTTTT
>ERZ869925.1030-NODE-1030-length-14670-cov-8.238043_pt1 | contig 14670 bp, 15 predicted proteins | sample MGYA00579311_ERZ869925 | MGnify/ENA primary metagenome ERZ869925 (study PRJEB32216, sample SAMN09231817) | wastewater metagenome | place: USA: Maryland | collected 2016-07-30 | study: EMG produced TPA metagenomics assembly of the PRJNA472060 data set (Reclaimed...
CGTGCACCGCGAAGGGCAGCTCCGCCGACAACACCGGCGTCTGACCTCGCCCGCGGTGGTAGTCTCCGATCGCCCCGACGATGGGGCGAAAGGACGATTCACGATGCTCCCCGACCCGTCTCCCCCTCCTGCTCCCAAGCCCCGCAATCGCGTCGAGCGGCGCGCCATGAAGGCCGCCCGACAGACGGACATGCGCAACGTCCGCATGACGACCACGGCCCGCGATCCTCGACAAGTCAGGATTCACCGCCCGGTGTGAGCGCGTCGCTGCGCTATCCTGCGCGGCATGACGACGCCCCCCGATCCCCTCATCCCCTTTCAGCCAAACCCTCAAGAAGCGTTCGCGTGGCTCCGCGGCAAGACGCCCGAGGAGCTTCAAGCGATCGAGGTCGCGGAGCCGTGCGCGTGGTGCCTCGGCTCGACGATGCGCGCGGGCAAGACGTGCGAGGCGTGCGGCGGCGCCGGCAAGGCCGGGACGAGCGTGCTCTTTCCCGGCGCCCTCGCGTACCGCGACAAGCTCGGCAAGGAGGTGCGCGAGCCGGTGCTGTGGAAGATCCCGAGCGAGGTCGAGCTGACCCGCGCGACGAAAGAGGCGCTCGCGTTCGTGCGGCTTGAGAACCCCGGCGCGAAGGTCACGACGATCGCGGAGGCGCAGGCGCTCATCGGCGAGCAGCGCTTCCTCGCGATCGAGAACGCGGCGACGGTGTGCCTCTGCGCGCGCTCCACGACAGCCCCGCACGGCCGCGCGTACCTCCTACCCGTGTTCCTGCAACTGCCCACAACGATGCAGCGAAACGCCTTCTTCGAATTGGACACCTTGCAAAAGCTCTGGGATGTCCGCGTCGGCGAGTTGACAGAAGCGCAGTTCTGGGCCTTCACGTCGGAGATTGCGAGGGTGCGCAACATCAGCCCTTTCGCCGTGCTCGCACTCGATTTGCAGGCGCCTTTCATCGTTCGACTGGCGTGCGAATTGAGCAAGCGAGCGACCTCCAACTCGCACTCTGGATCACCGACGGACTCGACGCCGGAACCGTCGGACCCGCAGACATAGACGCGATCTACAACGGCGCCGTCGACTGGAACAAGATCCGAGAGTCACTGAAGGGTTGAGCAAATGGCCGACAAGACCGCAGCGATCCGCGTCAATCTGAAGGGCGATCAAGCCAAGTCGGAGATCCGCGGTCTCAAGGACGACACGAAGCGCGCCGCGGGCGAGATGGGGAGCGCGCTCCAAGGGGCTCTGTCGACGGGGCTCAAGGGCGGGACCGACGCGCTCAAAGGGGCCTTCTCGTCGATCAAGTCGGCCGTGATGTCGATCGGTGGGCTCGTGGGCGGGCTCGGCTTCGCGGAGATCACGAAACAGGCACTCGACGCAAACTCGAAGTTCGGCGATCTGTCCTTCGGCATTCGCTCCGCGGGGGGTTCGATGGCCGACGCCGTTGCGGTGCAAAAGCAGTTGCAGAAGGGGGCAATCGACACGGCGCAAGACTCGTTCAAAATGGTCGACGCCTTCGAGGGCATTCGCCGCGAGACAGGCTCTATCGACTTCGCCCGAGGCGCGATTGACACCGTTGCGACGGCCGCGCGCGGGGCCCACAAGGAGCTTGGCACCATGAGCGGAGTCGCCGGCACGCTCAATGAGAAGTTCGGGATCACCGCGGCCGAGCTTCCCGACGCGCTCGCGGATGTCGTGGGCCTCTCCGAGAAGGGCGGCGTGAGCTTCGAGGACATGGCCGACAAGCTCGGTCTCATCGGGGCGTACGCGAAAGAGGCGGGCCTGTCGGGACGCGCGGGCTTTCAGCAAATGGTTGGAATGCTCAACCTCGCCGACAACGCCAACGGGTCTTTCAAGAAAGGGATCACGGGCGTCGGCGGGCTACTCGAACAGCTCGGCAACAACGTCGGCAAGGCGAAGATCGGGGCCGCGCTCGGCATCAGCACGAAGGACCTCTCAGGGAACGTCGAGTCGCAGATCGGCGCGATCATGAAGGCGACGAAGGGGCAGAAAGCCGGGCTCGAAAAGGCATTCGGGGGCGAGCAACTCAAGCTCCTTGTCGACCTCGGCAAGACGTACGGCGCGAGCTTCGAGAGCACGAAGGGCGACGTGAAGACGAAGCAAGCCGCCGCGCTCGAAGCTCTGCGCGCGAGCTTCACCGAAGCGGGCAAGTCGACGGTGAGCTTTGCCGACATCCAGACCGAAGCGGCGGCGGAGATGGCGGCGGCCCCGCAAAAGATCGCGCTCGCGAAAGAGAAGCTCTTGCAGGCGTTCTCCTCCGACAAGATGCAGGCGGCGATCGGCAAGATCATCGACAAGCTCCCCGCGCTCGCCGATCTCATCGCGAAGATCGTCGGCTTCGCGGTCGACAACCCGGCGGCGGCAGGTGCGGCGGCGATCGGCGGCACGTTCGCGAAGGGCGCGATCGAGAGCGTCATCGTCGGCGCGTTCAAGTCGGGCGCGGCGGCGGCGGCGCCGTCCCTCTCGGGCGCGCTCGCCGGCGGGGCGGGCCCGTTCGCCTCCGCGCTCGGCCCGCTCATGGGGCCCATCGGCCTCGCCCTCGGGGCGTCGCTCGGGATCATGCTGCTCGCATCGATGCATCAGGCGAAGCTCGATCAGGAGGCGCGCGACGCGGCGGCGCGGGGCTCGCAGAAGATGCTGAAGGGCGGCAAGGGTCCGCTCGGCGGCGCGTACCAGGCCGCGGGGGCGCTAGAAGCTGCGAGCGGGATCGAGTTCGACCCGCAGACGGCGATCTCCGACGAGACCGCGGGGCAGGCCACGGGCGGGCTCGCCGAGCGCGACAAGGTCATGGAGGAGCGCCTCATGGGCAAGGCGAAGCGCGAGCAGGAAATGCTCAAGTTCGGCAACAAGCTCGCGCAGAATCACCCGGAGTGGTTCGAGACGAGCACGCCGACGAGCGGCGCGAGCGGCACCGGCGCGGCTCCTCCCCCCGTCGTGTCGGGCTCGCAGTCGAAGGCGCCCGCGATCGATCCGCAGGTGCTCGCCGCGGCGAACGCGAGCGCCCTCGCCGGCAAGACGCTGAACGTGTACGTGAAGAACGCGGGGGACATCGGAGGAGGCGGCGGGTCGAGCGGCGGGCCCACCGGCAAGGGCTTCACGGTGCCGGGCTACGTCGTGCGGTAGGCTGCTCGCATGCCCGCTGACACCTTCACGCTGTTCGGCCCCGCGCGGTGGACGCCCGCCGACAAGTCGCGCACGTTCAAGCTCGCCCTCACCGCGAACGGGCACCGCTTCGATCGGCGCATCCCGAAGCGCAAGCGGCCGGGGCTCGAAGGCGCACCGCTCGACGACGCGGGATCGGATCCGATCCCGTACGACCTCACCGCGATCTTCACGAACGGGCACGGCGTCGCGGGCGTGCCGGACCCCGCTTACCCGCAGTATCACCGCGAGTTTCTCGACGCGCTCGAAGGGCCGCAGGGCAAGGGCACGAGCACGCTCTACGTCCCCGGCCGCGGTGAGCGGCGCGTTCGGTTCGAGCACTTGCAGACGGTGCAGGTCCCCGAGAAGCGCGACTTCGAAGCGGTCATGCTCACGTTCACGGAGGACAAGGAAGACGAACACCCGAGCGCGGGCTCGTTCACGCTGCCGTCGGCGAAGAGCGCGGGGCCCGTGCTCGCGCGGAAGCTCCTCGACGACGGGCACGCGCTCGGGATCGGCGGCGACCTCTTCGACGCGATCGGCGCGTTCGTGGCGCGCGTGACGGCCGCGGCAACGTCGCCCTTCGACAGCGCGGCGGACATGCAGGCGCGCGTCGGCGAGCTGATCGGGCACATCGAGCGGTGCGAGAAGAAGCTCGCGGGGCTCCCCGGGCCGGGCCTGTTCTCGCCGCTCGCTCCGGTGGACGCCGCCGCGACGCTCGTCGGCTTGTCGCTCCTGAAGGACAACGCGCGCCGGCTCGTGTCGGCGACCTTCGGCGAGACGTCCGTCACGCAGCGCGCCTTCCCCGTGACGCTCTCGATCTTCGACGTGGCGGCCAAGCTCGGGCAGGACCCCGGCAAGCTCGTACAGCTCAACGTGCGCCGCGTGCCGAGCCTCTTCGCGATCCCCGCCGGCTTCCCCGTGCTCGTCGAGGCCGCATGAAGCGCCCCGTCGAAGACATCTGGATCGAGTGCGAGCGCGGGCGGTTCAACAAGTTCCGCTCGATCGAGGTGTCGACCGACGTCTTCGGCGAGGCGCTGTGCACGTTCGAGGTCGCCGACGATCGCGCGTGGAGAACGATCCGCCCGATGCTCGCGCACGGGAAAAACTTCCGCGTGTACGCGAGCGGGCTCCTCGTCTTCACGGGGCGCGTCGAAGACCAGGAGCTTCCGACGACGGTCGACGAGGGGACCGTGATCCAGATCATCCTGCGCACGCGCATGGCCGACGCGCGCATGGGCAGCGCCGACGCATCGCTCGCCCTCGCGAACACGTCGATCCGCACGTTCATCGTCAAGCTGTTCGCGCGCCACGGCTTCACCGAGAGCGACTTCCTCTTCACCCCCGAGACCGATCGCGACGTCGTGACGGGGAAGAAAGGCAGCAAGGCGGCGCCTGTCGACCTCGAACCGCTCAAGGCCGATCAAGCGAAGGTGCAGCCCACCGAGAGCACCTTCGAGGCGGCGAAGCGACAGCTCGACCGACACCACCTCATGCTGTGGGAGAGCGCGACGGGGCTGATTTGCGTCGGGCTCCCAAGCGACACGCAGCCGCCCTTCTATCGGTTCACGCAGCGTGACGGCGTCTGCAACTTCCGCAGCGCTCGCCCCGTGCGCGACTGGGCCGAGGTGCCGTCGTCGATCTACATCTCGGTCGACGGCGTCGGCAAAGACGCGGTGCGCACGCCCGCGACCGGCTTCTCGCGCGACGCCGACCTCGCCGCCGTCGCTGCCGCGTCGAGCGACTTTCGGCGGCGGGTGAACCTGAAGAACGAGGGGGCGAAGGATGCCGCGCGCGCGACCCTCCTCGCGAAGCGGGAGATGATGGCGCGCACGCGGCGGAAAGCGGCGTGGACGATCGAGACGGACGACTGGTCTCAGTGGGATGGCGCGCGCGCTCTGCCGTACGCGATCAACACCACCGCCGACGTGGACGTCGAGACGCACGAGGGCACGGACCTTCGCGGCATCTTCCTCGTGACGGCCGTGCGCAAGACGCTGACCGTCGACGAAGGCACCCGCGCGACGCTCACGATGATCGCGAAGGGCCTGATCAACCCGGCGTGATAGAGTGGCGGTGCCCGAAGACGAGCGGGCAGAGGACGACATGGGCCCCTTTTTCAAGATCTTCGGCTCGAAGCACCGCCTTGCTGCGAGCTACCTACCGCCCGAGCATGACGACGTGATCGAGCCGTTCGCGGGCGCGGCGGGCTATGCCACGCGACACCACGCGCGCCGCGTCACTCTGATCGAAATCGAGCCGCGCATCGCCGCACTGTGGTCGTACCTGATCCGCGTGAAGGCTTCCGAGATCGCCGCGCTGCCGCTTCTCGGGCACGATCAGACCATCGACGACTTGGGTCCCGTCGCCGAAGAGGCGCGGACGCTTGTCGGCTTCTGGCTGGCTGTCGCGCAGGTTCGTCCGGCGCGCAGCCCGTCGGCGTGGATGCGCTCGGGCCGATGGCCGTGGGCGTTCTGGGGCGCCCCCGCGCGCGACCGCATCGCCTCGCAGGTGGACCGGATCCGTCATTGGAAGGTGCTGCACGGCGCGCACGAGATCGCGCCGCCCCTGCGCGCGACTTGGTTCGTGGATCCGCCGTACGAGATCGCGGGCGACGTCTACAACTCGGGCCGCCCGAACTTCGGAGACCTCGCCCGATGGATCCGAGAGCGCAAGGGCCTCGTGATCGCATGCGAGGCGGACGGCGCCGCGTGGCTCCCGTTCGTGGCGCACGCCCGACAGAATGCCTTGAAGGGGCGCGCTCGCGAGGTCGTGTACGTGCAGCGCGACGGCCGCGAGGTCGCGCCGGATCAGCTCGACCTCTTCGCGTAGACTGCCCGCCATGGCAGCACGTAGCGCGTTCGACGACGTCCTCGCCGCGGGCAAGGTGAAGGGGTCGCAGATCTCCAACGGCGTCCTCACCGTCAACGTGAGCGTCGGGGTGGACGAGAACGGCAAGGACACGGATCCCAGCACCGGCGAGCCCGTGTACGGCACGCTCGGCTCGGGCGGACGGCCGCTGCCCGAGGACGCCGACGGCTTCGCGGAGACCATCAGCGCGCGCTCCGCGGACGGGCTCCCCGTGCTCGACATGCGGGACCTGCGGATCGAAAAGGCGCGCGCGGCACCACCGGGCGAGGGGACCGTCTACCTCGCGGGCTACCACGGCGCCGAGGTGCGCTTCGACGTGCCGAGCGAGGGCGTGTCCACGTTCGAACTTCGCGACAGCGGCACGACGAAGATCCAAGGCGACGATCGCGGCGTCGTCGTGCTCGGGCCGGGGCTCACGCAGGGCACGCCCGCGAGCGCGCAAGACGTCGCCCTCGCGCAGCCCGCGATCGACCTGCTCGCGGAGATGGGGCCGATCGTGCTCGCCCTCGCCGCCGCCGTGAACACCCTCGCACCGGGAACGATCACGCCGACGCAGATCCTCAACCTCACCACGAAGCTCGCGCCGTACCTCGCGCCCGGAGCGCCCACGACGCGAGCGCCGAAGATCAAGGGGACGCCGGGACCGTAGTGCTAGCCTCGGGCGCATGAGTGCATTTTCTCGACTCGCCTCAGGCCTCCGTAGCCTCCCGTCGTGGGCTGCGCGTTACCTAGACAACCGCCTCGCCGCCATCGAAGACAGCGTCGCCGGCCTCAGCGCCGACGGCACCTTCACGATGGCGAGCGCGGCCGCTTTCAAGCCCGTCTACATCTCCGCCGCGAATACCGTCGCCCTCGCGGACGCGGACGCGAGCGGAAAGAAGATGCCGATCGGCATCACCGTCTCGGCGCCCACCGGCTCGACCGCCGTCGTGCGCTTCATCGGCCTCGTGACGGGCGCGGGCTCGTTCACCGCGGGCGCGCCTCAGTACGTGAGCACCACGGCCGGCGCGCTCACCGAGACGCCGCCCGCGAGCCCGAACGCCACGCCGATCGCCATCGCGATCAACACGACCGATCTGCTCGTGCTCGGCCCGCTCGGCGCCGTGTTCGACACGCTGCGGAGCACGACCGCGAACCTCGGCGCATCGCTGATCAGCATCGCGGACATCGGGACCCTGATCACCGCGACGACCGTCGAGGCGGCGCTTCAGGAGCTCGCGCAGTTCAAAGCCGACCTCGGCAACGTGGCGAACGCGAAGGGTGCGTCGCTGGTCGCCGTCGAGGACAGCGCCACGCAGCTCACCGCGACCAACGTCGAGACGGCGCTCGCCGAGCTCGCCGCGAAGTTCGCTGCCGGCCTCACCCCCGCGATCACGAAGCTACAGATCGCCACCGGGACGCTCGTCGCTGGCGAGGCCACGATCAGCACGAACATCGTCGTGACGGCGAACAGCTACGTGCTCGCGATGCCCACGGCGAACGTCACGGGCTCGACGAACTTCGGATGCCTCTCGAACACGCGTGCGAGCAACAGCGTCGGCTCCGCGGGCGTCGGCTCCGTCCTGATCCGCGCGCTCGGCAGCGACGGCGCGAAGGACGCGGACGCCGCCTGTTCGTTCGTCGCGCTGATCATCAACTGACCGCGCCCTGCACCGCCCGCGCTATCCTCGCCGGGTGTTCATCCCCGTCCTCTTCCCGCCCCCGCCTCCTGCGCCGTCCACGCGCGGCGCGGCGCCCCCCATCCTCGCCGACCGCATCAACCCGAAGACGGGCGACGTGATGTCGCTGCTCGAAGGGGACGACCCCACCAATGCGGCGATCCAGTGGCAGGCCACGGTGCGCCAAGGATCGGGCGCCGCGCTCGGCGACAACGGCAACCGGCTGCACCTGATCACGAAGGGCACCGAGGACGCGCCGACGCGCATCGCTGACGAGGGCCGGCGCATCATGTCCAAGTTCATCACGCGCGGCGACGTGAGCGAAGTCGCGGTGACGGGTGACGTCGTCGGAGGCAGCACCGCAACGGCCTCGCTCGCGATCTCCTACTTCAACAATCACACCCGCAAGAAGAGCGTCCCGCGCTCCGGAGGCACCTGATGGTTGCTCGATTCTTCGTCACCCCGGCGCGAGGCGAGGAGCGCGAGAAGATGCTCGCGACGTACCGCAACGGGCTGCGCGGGCTCATCGACCCGGAGACGGGCGCGCCCTTCACCGACGACGTGATCAACCGCGCGACGCAGGAAGGGAGCGCCAAGTACGCCGGCTTCGACGCGCTCGACCTCGCGCTGCTCGGGCTGCACGCGAAGGCCCCCGTCATCGCCGATCAGGCCGTCCCCTCGCGAGCGACGACGGGCACCCTCCGCGGCATCATCGCGCCGCTCAAGGAGATCACGCCGCTCGCAGCCGCGGGCGCGACGTTGCAGGCGACGTGCACCGCGGACGTGGGCGCGTTCTTCCCCGGCTCCACGACCGTCCCGGACGCCGGCGCCGCCTTCGCCGTCGACGCCGCAGGGCTGCGCTTTCAGCTCCTCTTCGACGTCACGACGCCCGCGAACGGGATCGCGGGAAGCGATGCGGCCGAACCGATGCTGCTCGTCGGCGTCGACGTCGGCGAGGCGACGAACCTCCCCGCGGGCTCCAAGCTCACATGGTCCGGCAACCAACCGCTGTCGGCGACGAAGACCTTCACGACTACGGAGAACGGGACGGGGGGCATCGACGCCGAGACCGACGCGGAGCTCGCGGCGCGCATCGAAGCCGACGACGCCCACAAGCCCGAGAGCGGCAACAACGCCCACGTGAGGAAGTGGGGCCGCGCGGCGAGCAACGCCGTGGAAGATCTCTTCGTGTACGCCTGCGCCAAGTACGCCGGCACGACGGTCGTAGCGGTCACGCAGAAGCGCGGGTTTCAGACGGAGGCCGCGCCGAAGGGGCCGAACGCGCGCATCCCCTCGGCCGGGACGCTCGCCCTCGTGCGCGCGAAGCTCGTGCCGCCCGCGTCGCCGGTGGTGCCTGAGCGCGTCGTCGCGGTCGTCACGGCGCCGACGCCGCAGAGCACGAACGTCTCGATCGGCCTCGCGCTCCCTCGCGGCCGTGGGCTCGGCTGGTACGACCCGAGGCCGTGGCCCGACTACGACGCGGCACCGGCGGCGATCACGGTCGTCACCTCGCAGAGCCTCTTCCGCATGTCCTCGCCCGTCGCGCTTCCGAGCGGCTCGACGGCGCCGCGGATCATGGTGTGGGTGAAGGCAAAGTCGCGATGGGAGGAGCTGCGCGTCACGAGCATCACGCCCGCCGGCGGTAGCCTCTTCGACGTCGTGCTCTCGTCGCCGGCCGTGGCCACGCTGCTCGTCGGCGCGTACGTGTCGCCCCTCGTGCGCGGCTTCAAGCTCTTGGGGCAGGCCGTCGAGCGCTACTTCGACAGCCTCGGGCCGGGTGAGGTCGTCGACCTCGCGACGGACCCGCGCGCCTCACGCGCCGCGCGCTTCCCCGATCCCGTCGAGCGCTACCCCTACCGCGCGGGCTCGACGATCGTGAGCGTCTTGCAGGCCGCGCTCGTCGGCTCGATCACCTCGGGCGAGCTGCTCGCGATCTCTGCGACGGTGCCCGCCGTGCCCTCCGATCCCGCGAGCGGCCCGTCGATGCTCGTCGCGGGCAACGTCGCGGTGTACCCTTCCGACTGATGGGCCTCCCCGCACGCACCTCGTTCCGCGGCCTCGGCGGCAAGCGCTCCGACGTCTTCCGCGTCACCAACCCCGAGAAGCAGGTCGGCGCGTCCTCGATCAATCTCGCGTTCTGGCAGGTCGCCGGAATGAACCGCGTCGCGCCCCTCGTGACGCTCACCGTCGCCGCGGACGGCTCGCGAACGTCGGGCGCCGAAGCGTGGAACAGCGAGGACGAAGCCGGCAAGCGCGTCACGATCACGAACCCCAACACCGGCGAATATGTGATCGCCGCCGCCGCCACGTATCCCGACGAGAACGGCGTCGAGCAAGCCGTCGAGTTCCACGGCGCGATCATCACCGCGATCTCCGCGACGGCCGTTTTTCCCCCGACCTACACGCTCGACAGCGCGACGCAGATCACCGTCTACACCTACGACATCGCGGGCGCGGCGGCCGCCTGCGCCTTCACCGTCGACGTGAAGTAGCCCGCCGTGGATTGGACGAACCCCCTCCCCTTCGCGCTCGGCGGTGGCCCGTTCGACATCGAGAGTATGTGGCGCATGCTGCGCGCGGCCGTCGGTGGCGAGCACGGCCCCGGTCCCGAAGAGGGGATCGAGGACCTCGCGCGGCAGCAGGAAGCCACGGCGCTCGTCGGTGCCGACCGGGCGATCGAGCGCGCGTTCTTCCAAGCCTTCCCGAGCCTCTCGACCGACGCGCTCCCGATCTGGGAGGCGCTCTTTCAGGTCGCGGGGGCGAGCGACGACGTGCAGCTGCGCGCGCTCCTGCTGCTCGCCTGGCAGAGCGCGAAGGGCAGCACGACGCCTTCGCTCGCCGACGACCTCCTCGCGATCTCGTCGCAGCTTTCGATCGTCTTGCAGGACGAGGACGACAGCATCGTCACCATCCCCGGCAAGTACCTCGCGCCCGTCGACAACGTGCCGCCGTACGGGCTCGCGTCGCCCGTGGGCCTCGTCTCCGCGCTCTTCCCCAACTACGCGAGCGTCGACGTGCTGCGCGTCGTGTACGCGCTCGACAGCGCCGCGGGCGAGATCGAGATCCCCGACGAGGTTTCGCGCGCCGTGGCCGTGCTGCTCAACCGGCGCCTTCCGTCGTGGCAGACGTGGACCCTCGTGCAGCAGTGGGCGGGCTCCGTCTTCCTCCTCGACGGAGGCGACCACGGCGAGAGCGTGTTCGACGTGACGCCGCTCGGCTGAAATACGATGAAATGATCGGCGAGCGACGGGCGCGGGTAAGCTCGCCCCCATGACGACGCAGAACCGCATCACCGCCGAATTTCTTTGGAGACAGCACCACGCCGCGCTTGGAGGACGCAGCGCCATCTCGGGGGCGCCCTTGCCCGAGACGCTCGCCGAATGCGCGCCCGGCGTACAGGCATCGCATTGGGGGATGGCCGTCGCCGTGTCCCGTCTGCTCGGTCACGAGGAGCCTGCGCGCCCCGCTGCCGTGACGCCTCAAGAGGCCGAGCGCGTGGGCCTCGCCCTGTCGATCTGCTCGTCTTCCGACTGATCGCGCTACGCTCGCCGGCATGGCGAACCACACCCCGCTCACCGGCTATCCCTACGGCGCGAAGGCGCCATTCCCCCACGGCAGCGCGAACGAAGCGAGCGAGCGGATCGTCAAGTCACACAACGCCGACGAGGGCTCGTCGCACGTCCCGACAGGTGACAGCGGTTGGAGCGGCGCGGGCGGCTTCGGGTGGACCTTCGCCGACAGCTTCCCCTTCACCGGCTCGCTCTTGATCCCCGACTCCACGAGCCTCGGCTTCGGCACGGATGGCGCCGCGACGATCAGCATCGGGCAGGGCGTGCAGACGTTCTTCGTCGACCTCGTGAGCCTCTCCGGATCGCCGACGGTGCAGTCGCGCTTCAAGCTCGGCGCGTACAGCCGGACCGCAGCGCACATCACGCGGATCAACAGCAGCGCCACGGTCAACGCGATGACGCAGGGGCCGGTGATCATCCTCGGAAAACCGACGGGCGCGCAGACGCTCACCCTCGCGCAGGCGTCCGACACGAACCTCGCGACCGACGACTACTTCGAGATCTACATGCCCAAGCCGGGCACCGATCCGGCCTCGGATTATTGGATCATCAAGCGCGAAGGGTCGGGAAACAACATCGCGATCATGTGGGGCAAGTACCTGCCGAGCGCGGGCAGCGGCGACACCTACCCGGCGTTTTGCCGGGTGCATGTCGAGGGCGGCGTGTGGCGTCTCACCGGCGGCGCCGGCATCAACTACGACACCGACGCGTGAGTCACTCGGGCGCGAAGTCGAGCCACGCGACGGCGGTCATCGCGCGCGGCGCGCAGCCCTGCCACGCGTCAACGTCGGAGCAGAGGTAGGTCACGGAGGGGGCGCTCGGTGCGTCGCACTCGAGCGGGCAGACGTCGGTCGCGTCGCGCACCGTCGCGAGGTGCACCACGTCGCCCGCGTGCACCGCCATCACGTCGGAGAGCGCGCGCGTCACCTGCACCGCGCTCGCGACCTGCGCTTCGGGCAGCGCGTAGTCGGCGGCATCGTTCACGTCGGAGAGGGAGAAGCCGAGCGCCTCGTGCACCGGCGGCGAGAGCGGCGCGCCCGCAGGCACCGGCTCGCTCACGAGGACGGAGCGCGCGCTCACGTCGCACACGTCGGCCGCGTCCCTCACGACGTGCACCACCGTTGCGCCCGTGATGAAGCCGTTGACAGGCACGACGATCGCGAGCGAGAGCAGCGCCGGGGTTTCGTCCGGCGAGAGGTAGTAGGCCCCTTGCGCGGTGCACGGCGAGCCGTCGTAGCCGACGCCGAGGTAGGGGCTCCCATCCCACGGAGGCGCGATCGTGCACTCGCCCTGCGAGCACTCGCCGACCGCGCCGTCGTCTCGGCAGCAGGGCGAACCGTCGTGCGCGGGATCCTCGCAGTAGGCGAGCGGGTGCGTGCTCGGCGCGGTCGGCTCGCAGTCGCACGCGCAGGCCCCTCCGGAGCCGCCCGCGCCGCCCGTGGGAGCGCTGCCGCCTGCACCGGCAGCGCCTCCCGTGTCGACGGGCGGGCCGCACGCCGCGAGGGAAAGGAGGGACGCGAGGAGGTGGGTTGTCGTCTTCGTCATGCGCCCCTTGTGCGCCTCACCGCGACGCGACGCAAGGCGGGCGCTATCCTCGCCGGGTGCCGAACTTTGACGCGGTGATCGTTGCAGGTGTCACGCCGACGATTTGGGAGGACCCGCGGGCGCCCCACCGCGGCGGCGTCCCGCACATCTATCGCCGCGTCGTGCTGCCCGTGGCGCCGGCGCTCGCGACGGTGACGATCCACTGCCACATCGGGACCGCCTTCCTCGCGGATGGTGGCCTCGGCGGGAACCTCTTCGTCGCGGCGCGCGTCGCGTGGTCCGGGCTCTTCCCCTTTCCGATCACGCAGGGCGTCGGGTTCTCGGCGGCGATCGCGCTGACCTTCACCGCCGACATGGCGGGGCATCAGGAGCTTTGCATCCGGCGACCGGGCGGGGGCGCGATCCTCCTGTCGTTCGAAGTAGAGTGAGCGGCGTGGACCCTTCCAACACCGCTGCCGAGATGTTCCCCGACGACTTCGGCGCGGAGGTCATCGTGATCGAACCGCTTGAAGCTGATGCGAAGGCCCGCGCTTTCGAGCCGTTCCCCCTCGTCGTGAGCCTCGGCACGGCGCAGCAGGGCAACGGGCTCGCGCCGCCGTTCGAGGTCGTGTTCGCGTCGCCGAGCGGGGGGCACGAGCTCGTGGAGCTCGCCGACTTGCCGCTCGCGATCATGCTCCGCGCGCAGGAGGGCGGTACCCACCGCGTCACCCTCCGCGAGGTCGCGCACAACCGATGGTGGGGCAGCACGACCGTTGACGTGATCGGAGATCCCGCACGATGAGCAGCGCAGCGTTCAAGGCCCGCAATATCACCACCTCGGGCGCGTGGTCCCTCTTCGCCGACGCCGGTTTCGACGCCGCGCCCGGCGACGTGATCGAGGTACAGCTCGAGGACACACCCGCCTCCGACATCTGGCAAACCGTCTTCTCGTGCATCCTCCGCAGCGACGGCCGCTCGCTCCCCGTCTTCACCCCGTCGACCGGCATCGCCGCCACGCCGACGAGCGCGGTGCGCTTCACGATGCCCGCGGGCGAGCGCGGCACGTGGTCGATCCAGTGCCAAGTCAACGGCGGCGAGAGCGTCCTCGTCAACGGCGCCAACGACTTCACGGTCAACACGAAGGTCCGCTTCTTCGCCGCGCGCACCGTGAACTTCGACCTGCGCCACCCGCTCGACGACGAGACCACCGAGTACACGCCGAACGGGCCCGCCGTCGCCACGCAAGAGCTGATCGACGCCGTCGACGCCGCTTCGGGCATCGGCCCCACGGGCCCCGCAGGTCCGACGGGGCCGGCGGGCTCGGCGAACGCGAGCGGCACGGGCGGCACCATCGGCAAGTTCACCGGCGCGGGCGCCTCGACGACCGTCGGCGACTCCGGTCTCACCGACGACGGCACCACGATCAACACGACGGAGCGCCTCACCGTCACGAAGTCGGGCATCAGCACCACGAAGACGGCCGGGATCTACTCGATCAACGCCACGGCCTCGGGCTCGCAGGTCTGCGCGCAGATCGGCGGATCGGCGAAGCATTCGGGCGGCACCATCCACAACTTCGGCTTTCAGTGCGAGCCTCAATCGGCGGGTCGCTCGATCTGGCGACTCTGCTACGGAACCGGCGATCCCGTCTCAACGCCGCCCGCGTCGACGGCCTGCTATTGGGACACCAGCGATCCGAGCTTCGGCGTGATCGTCGCGGCGCCCTGCTTCGTGTCGACGCTCGGGACGGGCTTTCGGACGGTCCTCAACGGCGGTGGGGTCAAGGAGAACGGCAGCGGGCAGATCAACTTTCAGAGCGCCTCGACGTCCGAAGGAACCTTGTTCGACTGCGCCCTTGCAACGGGTGACACCGATACGTGTTGGGAGTTCA
>ERZ869925.1031-NODE-1031-length-14658-cov-607.908991_pt1 | contig 14658 bp, 16 predicted proteins | sample MGYA00579311_ERZ869925 | MGnify/ENA primary metagenome ERZ869925 (study PRJEB32216, sample SAMN09231817) | wastewater metagenome | place: USA: Maryland | collected 2016-07-30 | study: EMG produced TPA metagenomics assembly of the PRJNA472060 data set (Reclaimed...
CCGCCATTCTCTCCTACGATGAGGTAGCCCGAATGACTCCCGAACAGCCAATCGCTCCGTTTGCGATCCTCGCATGAAAACCGCTTTTGCGTTTATCATTGCTGGGATAGTCCTGCTCACTGTAGGTCTAGCCCTCTCCCCTATTTCTTGGCTCGCGTTATGTGTGCCAGGCGTCGCCCTCATCGTGGCCGGCTTATTGAAGGACGTTGAATGAGACTTCTGGACAGACTACGCAGCGGCAACCCAGAGCAGCTTGAACGCTCCTACGCCAACGGCCTCACCTTCGAAGACGTCCTCGCCATGTTCTCCTTCAACGGGAACACCTACCAGGGCATCTCTTCGCCACTTCGAGCGCCAGGCAGCGCCGTCTCCGCCAACTTCTCCGGATATGTGCAGGGCGTCTACAATCAGTCCGGAGTCGTAGCAGCTGCTGTCACAGCGCGCGCGCTGCTCATGTCACAAATCCGGTTCCAGTGGCGTTCGCTGTTGACAGGAGAAACCGGTCGGCTGTTCGGCAACACCGAACTTTCCGTCTTGGAGCGTCCTGGGGATCTGACCCGAGCGGAACTTCTTTACGCTGCCGAGCAGCACAACAGTCTCGCCGGAAACGCTTTCTTCTATCGCAACGGTGGTCAACTCCGCCTTCTCCGCCCCGACTGGGTCACTGTTGTCTACGGCTCCTATGAAAACGATGTGGACCCGACAGCACAACTAGACGCGGAACTTGCCGGCTACTCCTACCAGCCCGGCGGCATCTCATCACAAACCCCACCGGTATTCCTCGCCCCATCACAGGTTGCACACTGGAAACCCGAACCCGACCCGATGCATTGGTGGCGTGGACAGTCCTGGATTGGTTCGGTTCTCTCCGAAATCACCACCGACCGCCAAGCCACCGAATTCAAATCCAAGTTCTTCGCCAACGCCGCAACCCCACAACTCATCGTCACTCTCGACCCGCACACCACCCAGCAGCAAGCCACCGACATCGCCGCTGTCATCAACCAACGCCACGAAGGCTCCGCCAACGCCTACAAAACCTTGGTCCTCGGTGGCGGCTCTGATGTCAAAGTTGCCGGATCAAATCTGCAACAACTCGACCTCAAGAACACTCAGGGCGTCGACGAAACCCGAATCGCTTTGCGCGCGCGAGTCCCAGCCACACTCCTCGGCATCTCCGAAGGCTTGGCCGGTTCGGCACTGAACGCCGGCAACTACTCTCAGACTCGCCGAATGTGGTCCGACGCTTGGTTCATGCCAACAGCTCAAAACCTTTGTGCATCCATGGAGCGGATCTTGGCTTTACCGGTCGGAACACCGGCCGAACTGTCTTTCGACCAGTCGCAAATCATGTTCCTTCAGGAAGACCGCAAAGACGAAGCCGAAATCCGTGCCACACAAGCCTCTTCTATGCGCCAACTTGTCGAAGCCGGTTTCGAACCGTCGACGGTAACCAAGTTCATCGCTACCGGAGACACCACAGTCCTCCAACACACAGGCGTCTTCTCTGTGCAGCTCCAAGCCCCAACAGAAGGACAGTCCGATGCCGTATGACGTCCTCCAAGGCGTCGAAGGCTGCTCCGGCTGGGCTGTCGTCAAAACAGAAGACGACGAAATCATGGGCTGCCACGAAACAAAAGCCGAAGCAGACGACCAACTCACCGCTTTAAACATTGCTGAGTATGGCGAAGAAGGCCGAGCTGCCGATTCGTACCCTCCCACAGACGGAATGGTCGAAGAAGCCCAACGTGGCCTCGACTGGCGAAGCGAATTCGGTCGAGGCGGAACCGCCATCGGTATCGCACGCGCCCGAGACATCGTCAACCGCAAAGAACTCCCCATCAACACCTGGCGAAGAGTTAAAGCGTATTTCGACCGCCACGAAGTCGACAAAAAAGCGGAAGGATTCAGCCCAGGAGAAGACGGATTTCCCAGCAACGGCCGAATCGCATGGGCATTATGGGGTGGAGACGCCGGCTACAGCAGAGCCAAAGCGATCATGGAAGACTTCAACAACGACGAAAGGGCCGTCATGGCTGAAATCCGAGGCATCGACGGCATCTACCCCGTCACACCACTCCAAAATCATCTCTACGAGGTACTTGAGGAAACTGTCGACGTCTTCGGACAGTTTGATCAGGGAATCGGCGCGCAAGGCGCCCACTATGTCGGCCCTGAAGACAACCCGTTCGCCAGTGAAGGCATGGTTTGCTCGAACTGTGCTTTTTATGAAGGACCGCGCGCGTGTGAAATTGTTTCAGGCGACATCGACCCCGCCGCAGTCTGTAAATTCTGGGTCATTCCCGAATCTCTGCTCACAATCGAAGACCCGGCCGAACTTATCGTCGAGGAAGAACCCATGATGGAAATGGAATCAGCACGTTCCACCGAAACACGCTCCGATCTGTACCGAAACGTCCCCTTCGAGTTTCGTTCGGCAGAAGACACAGGCGACGGACTCACCCTCAGCGGATACGCAGCTGTCTTCAACCGTTCCACCATGATCGACAACTATGAAGGCCGATTCGAAGAACGAATCCGCCCAGGAGCTTTCAAACGCTCCATAAACGCCAAAATGCCGGTCCTCCAATTCGAACACGGCCGCCATCCCCTCCTCGGCTCCATGCCACTCGGACAAATCACGAAACTTCGCGAAGACGAACACGGTTTGTACGTCGAAGCACGCCTCGCCGACAACTGGCTCATCCAACCAGTGCGCGACGCCATCGCCTCCGGATCCATAGACGGAATGTCTTTCCGGTTCCAGGTAGTTCGAGACAGCGTCGACGAATCCGGCGATACGCCAGTACGCACCCTCGAGGAAGTTAAACTCCTCGAACTCGGACCGGTAGTCTTTCCCGCCTACGCTGAAACCAGTGTTGGTGTGAGGTCTGCCGATCTGTCACCACTGTTCTCACTGCCCCAAGATGACCGTCAGGCCATCGCCAGGGCGCTTGTTCTCGGCACCCAACCCGAACCCGCCAGCAATGGCACTTCGGAGAGGCTCGCCGATTCGACACCGGACTCGCCTACGCACTCCGGCCTCACACCCATCCAACGCAGCGCACAACTGCGAGAAATCGAAGGAGTCCTCTAATGGACGAAAAGAACCTTCGTGAAGGCGTCGAGTACGTCAAGGCTGTCCTTCGCGAAATGCACACAAACGCTGAAGAGCGTTCATTTGACCCAGACGAGCAGGCTGAATGGGAAGCCGGCGCCGAGTTTGTACGCACCTCTGAGGCCGAATTGGTCGCCCTCGAAGAGCGTAAGGCTCGCATTGCCGACTTTGCACCAGTCGCAACCGAAACAGGAGATGGCGCAGTGACGTCAATCAACATCAACACCCACACCTCACGCGACGCGTTTGATCATGGAACCCTTGCCGCCGATGGTGGCTCGGAACTCCGAGGCCGCGCGCTTGACGTCATCGAAAAGCACCTCCCATCCTTCGTTTCTGACGAAGCACGCGAGAACGCGACTCAAATGTTGGAGCGCCGTTCGAAGCAGGACGCCGACGTTGTGGCCCGCCACATCGTTCGCACCTCTTCGCCCGAATACCTCCGCGCGTTTGAAGAGTACGTCGAAAACCCCAACGCTGGAATGCCACGCATTCTCGGCAAGGCAGAGGCACGCGCCGCAATGTCGCTCACAGCGGCAAACGGTGGCGTCCTCGTCCCGCAGTTCCTTGACCCGACCATCGTTCTCACGAACGCCGGTTCGGCGAACGCTGTCCGTCAGCTCGCAGACGTCACGTCGATCACGACTGACCAGTGGGATGGCGTCACCTCAGCAGGCGTTTCCGCTGAGTGGCTTGCAGAAGGCACCGAAGCGGCAGACGCCACTCCGACCTTCCAAGGCCCGACCATTTCGGTCCACAAGGCAGCAGCGTTCCTGTTCGGCTCATACGAGTTCCTCGCCGACTCTGGTTTCAACCAGGTCGCAGAACTCATCGCCGACGCCAAGGATCGTCTGGAAGAGACGGCATACATCTCCGGCACCGGCTCGGGTCAGCCTTACGGCCTCATCACCCGCCTTTCCGGCACCGGCCCAGTCGTCAACGGAACCTCAGGCGCTGCCGGTGCAGCGAACCTCGTGGCCGCTGACGCCTACGCCCTCGACAACGCACTCGGCGCACGTTTCCGTCGCAACGCTTCATTCCTTGCAGCGAAGGCGACCTACAACGAGCTTCGTAGCGTGACCGACTCCCGCACCAACTTCTGGTCTGACTTCGGTGGCGGCCTTCCGGCTCAGCTCATCGGATACAACACCTTCCAGAACGAGGCAATGGACACGACCATTGTTTCCGGCTCCAACGATTTCGTCCTCGTCTTGGGCGACTTCGGAACCGGCTACAAGATCGTCGATCGCATTGGCGTCGAGATCATGTACGAGCCGATGGTCATGGGTGCCAACCAGCGCCCAACAGGTCAAGCCGGATTCTTCGCCTTCTGGCGTACCGGTGCAGACGTCATCACCTCAAACGCCTTCAAGGTGCTTAAGGTCTGATCGTCTGACAAGAAGTGAACCGGACCTCTCAGCGTCGGGGCTGAGGGGTCCGGTCCACGCCTCCCCGATATTTCCCCGACATACCCCGACACCCCGACAAGGAGCCACAGTGGCAAAGCAAACAAAAGTCGCCATCGGAATCATCTATGGCAGCTTCGAACCCGACTTCGTATTCTCGCTTCTCGCCTTGAAATCTTGGGACCAGCAAACCTCCGGACATTTAGACCATGCCGGCTGGATGATCGCCCAAGCAGGAACCAACCTCCCCCAACAGAGAAACTCTGTAGTCCGAACCTTCCTCGAGGGTGACGCCGAGTGGCTGCTGTTTATCGACACCGACCAGCGTTTCCGCTTCGACCTCGTCGACGTCATGCTCGAATCCGCTGACCCAATCGAACGGCCCATCTTGTCGGCGCTCATCATGGCCGAAAAGTGGAATCCACATCACCGGATCGTCCCCGCCTGCATTGGCTTTGAAACACTCGAACCGCCCACCCCACGCGAATATTCGACAATCCCACCCCAGCAACATTGGCAGGTTGGCGCTGTCGGCTCCGGATGTGTCCTCCTTCACCGAACAGTCCTCCAAAAGATTTGGGACGCCAACCGCAAAGACGCCCAGCCCTGGTTCAAATATATCCAGTGGGACTACACCGACCCGGAAACAGGCGAAGAAGTCCACGACATCATGGGCGAAGACTATGTGTTCAGTTTGCGCGCGCAGGCAGTCGGATTCCCCTGTTTCGTCGACACGACCATCGAAGTCGGCCACATCAAAAAGCGGACTCTCACCACCCGGGACTTCTGGCCGCAAGTACCACCCGAACTAGTGCCAACCAAAAACTTTGTGGTCGTCCCGGTCAAAGACAATCTCAAAATGACAAAGGCCCTTCTACGGCAGCTCCACGATCAGGGCGAACACGACGGAATCCTCGTCCTCGACAACGGCTCCAACCCTGAGACAGTGAAGTGGCTGGGGTCTCAAACCTTCGCCAAGGTCATGGACTGTTCTGGAATGGGGATCCACGAAATGTGGAATGCCGGAGCCACTTGGGCAATGAACCGTCACCACAAAGCCAACATCGCTTTCCTCAACAACGACATCATCATCGGCGACAAGTTCATTTCAACCTTGGCGGCAGGGTTACGTTCCGATCCTCACATGGTCGCGATCTGCCCCAACTATGACGGCCGAGAAGCAGCGGAGCCGATTGTGCAGCTCCACGGAATCTGTGCCGACCGCTACGACGGCACAGGCGGCCTCGCCGGCTTTGCTTTCATGGTGAAGTCTGAATGGTTCCAAGAAGGCTGGCGTTTCCCCGAAGACTGCAAATGGTGGTTCGGAGACAACGACCTCGTCCTCTCCATCGACATGGCCGGCGCCTGGTATGCCATGGCAACCGAAACAACTGTGGAACACATCGAAGGCGGATCCAAGACTGGAAACTGGGAAGATCCGGAAATGCAGCAGCAACTAGCCCGAGACAAAGGCGCCTTCATGCGCCGCTGGGCAAAACTGGGAATGACTGTCCAGTGAACATCGCGCTCATGGTCATCACTGACGGCCGCTGGGATTATCTGCAACAAACCCTCCAATCCGCCAGCGAATGCCTCAACTATCCGTTCTCCCAGCGTCTCCTCGTCGACGACTCAGGCGAATCAGTCGGCTTCGCCCCTGACGGCTTCGACATCATCCGCAACCTGCCCCGGAAAGGTTTGGCCGGTGCCATTCAAACCGGCTGGGACCACCTCAACGACGACATCGACTTTGTTTTCCACCTCGAAGACGACTTTGTTTTTCCGGAACCGGTCGACATTCCATGGATGGTCGAATATTTGGAAGCCGACCCGTCACTGGCACAGATCGCACTTCATCGCCAGCCCTGGTCCCCTGAGGAACGCCAAGCCGGCAGCATCTACAAGCTCGGCCCCGAACGATTCACCCAACGTCCCGGCTGGATCTCTCAACGGCACCTCTTCACCTTCAACCCCTGCCTCTACCCTGTTGAGATCACGAAATACACAGCCGACCTCGAGGCTGAACTGACAGCAGCTCTCAAATCTGACGGCTACCGGTTCGGCTATCTCGGCAACCTCGACGACGAGCCACGCTGCCTCCATATCGGGGTCAGACGTTCGAAGGCGTACAAACTGTGAACAGAGTGGTTGTCCTTTGTGCTGGGGGTCATGGGCAAGACATCGCCGACATCCTCAGATCATCCGGCCAAAACTTCGTCGGCTATCTGGACGACCATGTCGACGGCCCCGACATCCTCGGACCTTGCATCGACACCGAATTCTTCGACGAATATTTGATCGGCCACAACGACAGCCGAATCCGAGAACAAATGGACAGGGCAGAAGGAGCAGCCATCGCCATCCACCCCTCAGCGGCCCTTCATTTGACCCTACAAGCCTTCCCGGGCGTTGTGATAGGCGCACACACCACCATCGGCCCGAAAACCCGTGTAGGGCGACACAGCCACATCAACGGAAACGTCTTCATCACACGCGCCCAAATCGGCGACTTCGTCACCATCGGACCAGGAGCCACAATCTGTGGAGACGTCATTATCGGCGCCGGCTGTCAGATCGGAGCAGGAGCAGTCATCTCCAACCTCGCCACCCTCGGCCCTCGAGTAACGATTGGCGCCGGAACAGTCGTCCTCCCCAGACAGGAACTTCCACCCAACTCCACATGGGTCGGAACACCCGCCAGGAGAATCAAATGACACTTGTGGCCGTCACCATGGTTCGCGATGAAGAAGACATCGTCGACTGGACAATCCAACATCTCCTCGACCAAGGCGTCGACCACATCATCGTCGCCGACAACATGAGCATCGACAACACCGGCTTCCTCCTCCAAAACCTGACTCGAACCGGAAAAGTCACAGTTATCGAAGACCCCGAAGTCGGCTACTACCAAGACCAGAAAATGACTGCCCTAGCCCACATGGCTCACAGTCAATTCGGAGCCGACTGGATCCTCCCTTTCGACGCCGACGAATACTTCTACTGGACCGACGGCACTCTCAAAGAGTTCTTCAACCAAGCCGACGCCGACGTCTACACCGCCACCGGCTGGGACCACATCGTGACCGACGACGACGACCCCACCGAAACGTCACCATTTCAACGGATCCGACATCGCCGCCAATCCCCCCAGAAAATGGGCAAAGTAGCGTTCCGCTATCACCCCGACGTTTGGATTGACTTCGGAAATCATTTCGTCTTCAACCATCCCGGCACCCCAGCAGCCGGCCTCAACTATCGCCACTACCAATATCGGTCCTTCGAGCAGCTCGTCACCAAAGCCCGCAACGGAGCAGCCGCCTTCAACGCCACCAACCTTCACCCCACCTATGGGGCGCACTGGCGGCAACTCGGCGGACTCGACGACCGAACCCTCTGGGGTACCTGGCGGAAACTCTGTGAAGAAACCGGCCTCATAGAAGATCCGGCGCCATGACTATCGCTGTCATCATCCCCACCTACAACCGCCTCGAACTAACCCAAAACTGTCTCAACTCAATTGCGAGACACGACCCTGTCGACGAAATCATTGTTGTCGACAACGGATCCACCGACGGCACCGAAAAACTCGCCACCATCGCCAACCCTCACAACCTCGGCTTCGCTGCCGCCTGCAACCAAGGCGCCCGCCACGCCACAGCCGACCATCTCATCTTCCTCAACAACGACACCATCGTCCACCCCAACTGGACGTCACACACCAACCATCTCAACGACCCAACCGTCGGAATCGTCGGCCCCAAACTCATCTACCCCGACTGTCGGATCCAATCAGCCGGAGTAGCCGTCGACTTCAACCGGCCGCCAGGACTCGAAGCATGGAACCTGAACATTGACTGGTCATCTGAGGCCATCGACGTCGACGCCATCACCGGAGCCTGTCTCGCCATCAGACGGGACACCTTTTTCACCATCGGCGGCTTCGATGAGGGATACTGGAACGGCTACGAAGACGTCGACCTATGCTTGGCAGCCGTCGACGCCGGACTACGAAACGTCTACGATCCAAAAGCCACCGTCACCCATCTCGAGTCACAATCCGGTTCGGAACGCTGGTCCGCCGTAGCCGAAAACGTCACCCGCCTCCGAACCAAATGGAGCCAATAATGGCAATCACTAACGGCTACACCACCCTCAACGACTTCAAGGCCTACCTGTTCCCCTCGGCGAACTACGGCACCGCTGAAGACGCCCAAATGGAAGCCGCTATCGAAGTCGCCTCCCGAACCATCGACGCCTTCACCAACCGGCGCTTCTACCTCGACTCCACAGTCTCCGCTCGCGTCTACTACGCCGACACGGCCATCCGATGTGTCGTCGACGACTTCTCAACCGTCACCGGCCTCATCATCAAAACCGACACAGGCGACAACGGCACCTACGACCAAACCTGGGCCTCCGACGAATACATCTTGGAACCCCTCAACGCCACAATCGGTGGCATCTCCAACCAGCCCTACAACAGCATCCTCGCCACCATCCCCAAACTGTTCCCCGTCACCGGCCGCCGCCCTCGAGTCCAAGTAACGGCAAAATGGGGCTGGGCAGCTGTCCCAGACTCAATCGCCCAAGCCTGCCTCATTCAAGCCGCCCGCATTTACCGACGCGCGCAAACCCCCGAAGGATTCGCAGCAGGCGAAGCATTCGGAGCCATCCGAGTCTCCACCCGCCTCGACCCTGACGTCCAAATGCTCATCTCCCCCTACCGACGTGCAGGCGGACAAGGACTGGTCATCGGATGAACCTTGCATCGGTAAGAGCAGGCATCGGCGACTCCCTCCAAAACGTCGACAACCTCCGAATCTACGAATGGATCCCCTCAACCATTCAACCGCCAGCAGCTGTCGTCTCACTCGGCACCGGCTCATACGACGCCGACTTCAACGACGGAATGATCGTCAACTATGGCGTCCTCGTCATGCTCACCCGAGCAGACGACCAACACGGCCAGGAACGCCTCGACGAATTCTTGGGCCAAGGCAACGACTCAATCTTCCACGTCATCGACACCAACCCGACCCTGTCCGGCTCCTGTGACTCCTGCCGAGTCACCTCCTGGAACAACCCCGGAACCTTCACCATCGGCGGAATCGAATATCTAGGTGTCGAAGTGAACCTCGAGGTTCTCGGCTAAGTGCGAATCCTCACAGTAGAACCCGGCCCCGAATTCTCTGTCGCAGACGTCCACAACGGATGGCTCCGAGCGTTAAAACGCTCCGGCAATGAAGTCCACAACTTCAACCTCTCCGACCGAATCACCTTCACCGAAAACGCCATCCGAGGCAAAGTCCCCGAAACAGAAAAAGGACACATCGCCGCCCGAATGGTCGGCGAACAACTACGCGCCACCTGCTTCGACTTCTGGCCCGACCTCGTCATCATCACCTCCGCCTTTCTTATCCCACCGGAAACCTTCGACATCATCCGGTCTCGAGGAATCCGAATCGCAGTGATCCTCACAGAATCCCCATATGAGGATCCTTCGCAGCAGCCCATCGCAGCCAGAGCCGACGCCGCATTCATCAACGACCCCACAAACCTAGATACCTTTCGGCAAAGCCAACCCAACACCTGGTACGTCCCCCAGGCATACGACCCCGAAATCCATTACCGCCACCAACCAGCCGACGACTTCCGAGCCGACTTCGGATGGGTCGGAACCGCCTTCCCCTCACGAATCGCTTTCTTCGAACAAGTCGACTGGTCAGGAATCGACATCAAACTCGCCGGCAACTGGCAAGCCCTCGACGACAACTCACCCCTCCACGACTTCCTCATCCACGAACAATCCGGCTGTTTCCCCAACGAACACACAGTCGAGCTGTATTCCTCAGTCCACACATCAGCGAACCTTTACCGCAAAGAAGGCGCCGCCGGCCATGACCAAGGCTGGGCAATGGGTCCACGCGAAGTAGAACTAGCCGCCACAGGAACATTCTTCCTCCGAGAATCCCGCCCCGAATCCGACCATGTCCTAGCAATGTTGCCGACCTTCGAAACACCCGAAGAGTTCGGAGAGAAACTACGATGGTGGCTGAACCATCCGGCAGAACGGCAAACAGTCGCACTCGAGGCACGAAACGCAATCGCCACCCGAACTTTCGACAATAATGTCCGGCATCTGCTGGAATGTGTAGCAGCTCTCCCGAGCATCCCGACGTGACCGGAGAACCCCAGACCCCACCAACTCCCCAAGGAGAAACCAATGGCACGTCGCCACGGCCGCAATGGTCGCCTTTACCTCGGAATCGCTACATCAGCAGCGGCTCCCTCATCCGTCGCATTCCTCAAGCAGTGGTCAGCAGAGTTCGCTGTCGACACCGCTGAAGTCACCTCATTCGGCGACACCAACAAGGTGTACGTTTCGGGCCTTCCCGACGCTCAGGGCAGCTTCTCCGGCTACTTCGACGACGCGACCGCACAGTCCTACACCGCCGCTGTCGATGGTGACGCCCGCAAGTTCTACCTGTACCCAGACATCACGAACGCCCCGACTGTCTACTGGTACGGAACCGGCTTCTTCGACTTCTCAGTCGACTCGCCTGTCGACGGTCCCATCACCGTTTCGGGCAGCTGGCGCGCAGCCAGCACCATCGCTAAGAACGGCTGATGGCTGTAGGGGCTGGGGTCTACGTCAGCAACCTGGCCGAGGTCCGGAAGTATCTGAGAAAGATACATCCGGACCTCGTCCCGGTCCTACGCGAAGACCTCAAATCCGCAATCATCCTCAACACCCTCCCAGCAGTTCTTCGTCGAGTCCCAAAGAAGTCCGGCTACGCCCGCTTCACAGTGAACGCCAGAGCAGGCGGAAACACTTTGTACGTCCAAGCAGGCGGCAAATCATCTGTCGCTCCGTACTTCGGATGGCTGGACTTCGGTGGCACCCTGAGAAACCGTGGGCCAGGACGAAACCAAACCATCGTCCGACCTATCATTCCCAAAGGCCGCTACGTCTACCCGGCCATCTACGAAACACAAAACCGACTCGTCGAGGCCGCTGGCCGAGCAGTCGACAAAGCAGTCCAATCCGCCCTCCGATAAAGGAACAGCCCGCCATGTTCGCAAAATACCGAATCACACACCAAGACGGAACTATCGTCGAAGCAGCAGGCCGCAAGGTCGACGCCGTCAAGTTCGAACGTCAATACAAAATGCCAGTCTCCAACCTGTTCTCAGAAGGCGGCATCTACACCGAACATTTGTGGTTTTTCGGATGGTGTGCAGAAAAACGACTCAACAGTGGCCTTCCTGACTTCGACGAATGGATGGAAACCATTGATGGGGTCGACATTCTTTCGGAAGAAGAAGAAGAAACCCCTACGGACCCGAGTTCTTCACCCTCGCTCTAGCAGCGTTGGCGATTGACTCGGGCATACCAATATCCGTACTTTTAGAGGAACCCGACCACTACCTCGACGCAATGTTCGAAGTTCAAACAAGACGCAGAGAAGCGGCCGAATACGGTTCGGACGCTAAGCGTTGGGATGAGTGAGGCAACCGATGGCCGCTGGCACCGATAAAAGCAAAGTCAGGGTCGCCGTAGTAGGTGACGCTTCACAACTCCAAAAAGAACTTCTCAAAGCCGAAGGCCAACTCAACGGATTCGGAGATAACGCCAAAAAGTCGGGCGATATCCTCAGAAACGCTCTCTTCGGAGGCGCCGTTCTTTACGGAGCCAAACAACTCGTCGACGCCGCCGCCAATCTTGAACAGGCAGTCGGAGGAACAGCTGCTGTCTTCGAAGACGCTGCCGGACCTATCAACAAATTCGCAAAAGAAGCCGCCAACCTAGCCGGCCTTTCCGAAGAAGCCGCCAGAACACTCACCAGCCGGCTCGGAGCATCACTCAAAGGCTTCGGATTATCTTCGAGAGAGGCCGCTCAACAGGCAGTGTTCCTCACTCAAACAGGCGCCGACCTTGCCGCCACACTCGGCGGAACCACCGATGAAGCCGTCACCGCTTTAGGCGCTGCACTTCGAGGCGAGTTCGACCCCCTCGAGCGTTTCGGCATCGCCCTAAAAGCTTCAGACATCGCAGCCAAAGCCGTCTCCATGGGCTTGGCCGATAACGCTTCCAATGTGTCAACCCTCGCCAAAGGCCAAGCAGCCCTAGCACTCATCACGGAAAAATCAGCGTTCGCTCAAGGACAGTTTGGACGTGAAGCAACTACTGCTTCGGGACAAGCAGCCATCGCTTCAGCCAATACCAAAAACGCCTCCGCCGATCTAGGCAGATCGTTTCTTCCCATCTACACCAAAATCCAAGAAGTCGTCTCAGCTGTCGCCCAGGCCTTCTCGGCTCTACCAGGACCAGTTCAAACCGGAGTCATCGCCCTGACAGCCGTCGCCCTGGTAGGACCACAAATTTATTCCGGCGTCACAGCAGCCGTCACCGCTATTAAATTAATGCCAGCGGCACTAGAAAAAGCAGCGCTGTCCGCTGTCGGAACTCAAGGCGCAATCGCCTCTTTAAATACGACGACAGCAGCTACTTCGACGGCTGCTGGTGCAGCGACCCTTTCAATGGGACCGCTCATTGCTGTAATGATTGCAGGCGCTGCTGTCTACAAAGTTTTTTCTGACAACCAAGCAGCAGCAGCTAAAGAATCAGCAAAGAATGACGCTCGCGTTGAATCATTTACCGACGCGATTTCAGACAACACGAAGACTCTTGAAGAAAACATCCGGTCAGTTATCGCCCAGGACTTCGCTACACAACAGTCATTCAAGGATCTTCCGACAGCAAACTTCCAAAAACTTGCTGAAGCCGTCACAGGCTCTTCAGAAGAACTTGACGAGTTAGTAAGAGTCGCCAACAAATCTAATGATGGCGGCAGGACTCTCCTCACGACTCTCGACGAATTGGCAGAAGGGGGAAACTCGCTAGCAGCTGAACTCAAAAGAGCATCTTTCGAGCTTTTAGAAACTGGGCAAGCTTCTGGCTATTCCGGTGACAGTCTTGAAGGGCTTGTCCGTGATCTTGATGGATTGCGCGTCAGTCTCGGCGAAGCTACTTCTGAGCAACAGTTCGCCAACCAAGTTGTCGACGATCTTGGAGCTGGTTTTGCTGGTCAAGCAAGCGAAGCCGACAAAGCAACAAAGGCCCTCGAGGATCTTTATGGCGCGACAAACGACTTGTTCGGCGCCAATATTTCTTTGGAAGAATCCCAGATCAACAGTCGAAAAGCGTTGGCGGAATACAACAAAAGTCTTTCTGACGGTTCTTTGACAGCGGATGAACGCACGCAAGAGGGTTTGGATCTTCTCAAGGCTTACCAAAACGAGGCAGAGGCGGCCGTTGATGCTGCCGCAGCCGCAGCACTATTGAACGGTAAAACACTTACGACAGCCGAATCGGCAGGCATTACGGCCGGGAAATACTTTGAACTCGCCGAAACACTCGCCCCCGATAGTCCACTCCGAAAGAGACTTACCGATCTTGGCGTTCAGTTCTATCTGATGTCACTCGCAAAACCTGTGGTCACTGTTGACGCTGAAACTTACGAAGCACAACGGAAGTTAGACAGCATTAAAAGAACTATTCAGGAAATTCTCGGCAACAGTCCGGGAATCGGAGTAGGTGTCAGAATCCCAGCAAGAGCCGCTGGCGGCCCTGTCAGCGCCAACAGTCCCTACTTGGTCGGCGAGAAAGGTCCGGAACTGTTCGTCCCGTCCGGTTATGGCCGAATCATGGACGCTTTCTCCACCAGCAAAGCACTCGTCGCCAACGCTGGCGCAGGCATGGGTGGAGGTGGCGGCAATGTCACAATCAACGTTTCTGTCGCACCCACCGCCGACAAAGCATCTATCGGCCAAACCATCGTCGAAGCCATCTCCTCCTATGAGCGCCGTTCCGGTCCTGGCTGGCGATCATGAGTGAAGTTTTATTCGACGGAATGACTTTGACAGTTGAAGTCGGTTTTTCCACCACTGCCGGTGCTGGCCGAGTCCCTCTCGGAGCCAACCTCTCCGACATTGTCTGGACCGACATCACCGAACACGTCCGGCAAGTCTCCACCTCGCGTGGCCGGTCCTCCGAACTCGACACCTACTCCGCCGGTTCCTGCCAAGTCCTTCTCGACAACCGAACCCGACTCTTCGACCCAGAAAACAGCG
>ERZ869925.1032-NODE-1032-length-14656-cov-63.356825_pt1 | contig 14656 bp, 20 predicted proteins | sample MGYA00579311_ERZ869925 | MGnify/ENA primary metagenome ERZ869925 (study PRJEB32216, sample SAMN09231817) | wastewater metagenome | place: USA: Maryland | collected 2016-07-30 | study: EMG produced TPA metagenomics assembly of the PRJNA472060 data set (Reclaimed...
AGAATAGAGGCGTAATGCTCAACCCATTTAGCTTATTCCGTAAAGAGGAAAAAGGCGTAAAGGTGATTCCCCTTAGTGACTTTCACACGGGCGGATCAACGGCTCTTTTCCCATATTACAACGGGGAGGACTTAGGCTTTCCCCCACATAAAAAGATGACAGGGGAAAACGGCGGGTGGAAATTCAAGCATGGTACATATATGCCGAGTGCCAAACAGTACGCAATGTTCAAGCACTTTACAGCGTGCGCCGAAAATATAAAAAACGAAAGGGGAAATAATCGGTTCGTGGTGGTGAGTAATGGGGACGGAATAGACGGTAAACATCACGGAACATTACAACTAGCCACGCACAACATAGGTGAGCAGATAAACGTCCATGTCTGGCTAATGCAGTATTTTCTGAGTAAGATCGGGTTTGACAAACAAAAGGGAGACTTACTCTTTTACGGTCAAGGCACAGAGGCGCACGACGGGGACGAGGAGGACTCTATCGCCGAAACTTTAGGTGCTGAGACTTTGCCGAACGGTGATTCTGTTTATGACTTCCTGCCTCTGGATATAAACGGGCGGTTGTTCTGGTTTCTGCATGAGGGCGCGTCTGCTGGGCGTGGACTGAATGAGGGAAACGCTTTACACAACTACATGAGGAACGTTTATTTTAGTTGCTTAGAGGATGGGCGTAGAATCCCCGATGTGATTATAAGCGGGCATTATCATCGAAACGTTTATGACACATTCACCCGCAAAGATAGAACCATTCACGGAATTATCTTATCCCCCTGGCAACTAAAAACCCGATTCGGTCATAGAGTAGCGGCGGCTGAGTTGGACAGCATCGGAGCAAGGACAATAGACGTAAGCGCGAAAAGCGAAATAAAGGTAAACGCCCCGATGTTGCTTGGTGGGCGTGATGAGATAGTTTTTGTGTAATGTGCTATATCTGCAACCGCTTGACAATTGACAATGAGTTATGCCCCATATGTAGACAAGAGATAGACCGCAACAATGAGAGGGTCTATCTTTTGTCATTGCTGGCTGACTGTATAAAATATCCCCTCCCCGTGTATCTTAGGGAGAGGATTGAGAAGGTACTTAGTACAGGTGCTAGGAAGTATAAAGGGGTACGGGTGCGGGTGAAGCTGATCGGGCGGGGGGTTAGGAAGCGGAGTCGGAAAGATAGGGACTGAGGAAGTCTTTAGCGTCTTTCCCTGATAACCCTGCAGTGGTTTTATCTTGTGACGGAGCAATGACAATCGCGGCGATTTCTGAATATAAAATAGTTGCTTTTATAATATCACCTTCGGAGATTGTAAAAGATACGGATTCGCCTTCGTCCCAGGCTTTTGTTAGTTGTTTTATATTCTCTTGGTCATTATTTGTTCCAAACAAGATACTTTCTTTTCCGCCTTTCAGTATAATTTTTATCATTTCGTTTTCTCCATTTTCTCGCGGATAGCGTCTGTTATAAACTGTGTGATATTTTCACCATTAGCGCGGAGGGACAAGAGGTATTGTATAACGTCTGTGTCCTTGATACTTGGCACGTACAATAGTCGAAACAGGTACGAGCGGCGACCAGTCAGGGGGGCGGTAGGGAGGCGGCGGTTGTAGGGCTTGTGGGCTTTAGCATTCTTTTCCTTCACTCCGTGTTCTGTCATTTCGCCCCCCGTATCTCTGCCAACAGAGCGCGGGCGTCGGCTCCCTCGTCGGCGTTGACATTGTGCCAGCGGATGTCAACACCAGATGCGGCGTGCCTGATATATATTTCCAGTGATTCGAGGGCGTCCGCCAGCCGTTCGATGGTTTGGGCTTGGGCGTAGACGGTTGCGCTTACGCTGTCCTCTGGCTCGTAGGTCGTGGTTTTCCATTCTTGCTTGTGTCCTATCGGGGCTTCTCTACCACCTACGGGGCATTGATCGGTTTCGTAGTGGTGTAATCCTGCGTCGCCTCCGCAGTTTTTACAGGTTGCGTTTCTCATTGTCGTGTGTCCTTCCGTGCCGCCCTACAAAGCGGGGCGGCGGCGCGTGGGGGAGGGTGGTTATTTGCTGTTCTTTACAATCTGGTTGATTTCTGACCAAACGGCGGCGATTTCTTTTGTAAGTCTTTTTTCTTCTTCGCTCATCGGGCTTTCGATGTCCATGTTGGAGAAGCGGGCTTTCTTTTCTGCGATTAGTTCGTTTACTTTCTTGATAAGTTCTGCTTTTGTGTTCATTTGATTTCTCCTGTTTGGTTTATTGTGTATCAATAAATAGAGTATATATCATTTATATGTGTTTGTCAAGGGTTTTTAGTCACCAGTTTTCAAATTCATCCTTATCTATTTGTGATATAATGCCGCCAATGAAACGATTAGTATGGATACTCGCCGCTGTAGCTTGCGTATGGTTGTACCTATATCTCCGAGCCTGGCAACGTGACACATTTTATCAATGCACGATGAGAATGGCGGGGGACTACGTGCCGAGGTGGTATGTCTAAATTCACCCTCTGCCGATGCGGGGCCAGGATACCCAAACCGCGCAGGAAGTGCGTCAAGTGTAGGAAAGGAAAATAGATGACGGATTTAGTATGGACTCCCATAAAAATCAGGCTTGGACAGATTCGCCCGTGGGAAGCCAACCCCCGCATGAGTACCAAAGCGCAGGCGCAAAGGCTTATCAAGTCTGAGCGGGAATTGGGACAAATACAGACTTTAGCAGTATCCCCCTTTGATGGGGATTTTGTCGATTTATACGACGGACATCAAAGGTGCGCGGCGTGGATGACAGTCAAGCAACCATCCTATGAAGTCACCGCCCTACAAAGCAACCGCCCGCTATCAGAGGACGAACGGCGCAAGGTGTCTGTATTATTTCATACGGCAACAGGCTCTTGGTCGTGGGATGCGCTGTCATCCTGGAGTGTGGCAGATTTGCGTGAGTGGGGCATGGATTCGGACACGCTGAAGGGCTGGAATAATGACGCGAATAATCTAAAGGAAATGATTTTCGCAAACGAAGAAACACCCGACTTTCAGCCCGTAGGTATTGACGAGCAAGGACGACTTGACCAAAAGAAGCCCGTCACCTGCCCAGAGTGCGGGCATGAGTTTACACCTAAATGAGTAAGGTAGATTTGAGGCTGGATTGGTGCAGTTACGAGGCGGCGAAATATGCTGTTGAACACTGGCATTATTCTAAGACGATGCCGTCTGGCTTACTTATAAAAGTAGGTGCGTGGGAAGACGGCAAATATATAGGATGTGTGATATTTGGCAGGGGTGGTACTTATACAATCGGACGCCCTTACAATCTAGAACAAACGGAAGTTTGTGAATTAGTTAGGGTTGCACTTACTGACCATAAAAGCTACACAAGCCGTATTTTATCGCAGTCAATAAAAATGCTAAAGAAACAAAATCCAGGATTAAGGCTTATTGTCAGTTATGCAGACAGTAAAGAAAACCATCACGGCGGAATTTATCAGGCTACTAACTGGATATTTGAAGGTGGAAGCGAAGACAGTTGGATAAAAGTAAACGGGAAAGTAACACATAGGCGGTCTCTTACTTCAACCTATGGCACAAATTCTCTTGAATGGTTAAGGTCAAATGTTGACCCAAAAGCCGAAAGGGTAAATATGCCGCCTAAATATAAATATTTATTCCCTTTAGATGACGCTATGCGGAAGCAGATAGAACCGCTCCGCAAGCCGTATCCCAAACGCGAATCAGGCGAAATAGATAACGCGGTGCAATCCAATGCACAAACTGGCGGCGCAAGTCCGACCGATTCGCTCTATATTGAGGCAACAAATGGCTAGACCCTCGAAACTCACCCCCGAAGCACAAGCCGCGATAGTGGACGCGGTATTGCATGGGTGCACGTATAAAGACGCGGCAGAGGCGGCAGGGGTTTGGTACACCACTTTCAATGATTGGATGCTGAAAGGTAAGGACGCTAAGAGCGGACAATTTTACGAGTTTTACGAGGCTGTGAGCAAAGCCAACGCCGAATGTGCTGTAAACTTCACCCGCGTAATCCAGACCGCCGCCGCCAAAGGTGACGCAAAGTACGCCCTCGAATGGCTGAAACGGCGCAGGCGTTCGGAGTGGGGCGATAACGTGGACTTCACCAGCGACGGGAAGGCGATACAGATCGGCATAAAAGGATTCGATGACATCCCCGACGATTGAGATTGACCCGTCGGTTATGAATGACGTGTACCTTCCCCAATTCAAGAACATGGCGAGGGTGCAAATTCTTTATGGCGGCTCGTCATCGGGCAAGAGCAAATTCAAGGCACAGCAAGCGGTAATAGATACACTGGACGCCACAAGGACGGGCGGGCGCAATTGGTTGATATGCCGCCAGGTAGGGCGCACAATACGCGGCTCGGTAGCACAGGAAATCAACCGAGTGATTACCGAATGGGGATTACAGCAGTTTTTTAGTATCAACAAAACAGACGGTACGATAACCTGTATCAATGGGTATCAGATTATCTTTAGCGGGCTGGATGACGTGGAAAAGCTAAAGTCTATCACCCCCGCACAGGGAGCGATTACCGACGTATGGGTAGAGGAAGCGACCGAGACCGCGCAGGATTCAATCAAGCAGTTATTGAAACGCCAGCGCGGTGGAAATCCAAAGACGCCCAAACGCCTGCACCTGACATTCAACCCGATATTACAGCAACACTGGATTTATCAGACGTACTTTAGCGGTATAGGCTGGATGGATGAACAGAAGAAATATAAGACGCCTGAATTGTCCATTCTAAAGACTACGCACCTTGATAACAAGTTTCTGACCAGTGATGACCGCAAGGGATTAGAGCAAGAGACAGACAGTTATTATTATCAGGTGTATACGCTGGGTAATTGGGGTGTACTTGGTGATGTAATCTTTACTAATTGGCGTGTGGAAGATTTATCGCAGATGCACGACCAATTTACCAACAGGCGCAACGGGCTAGACTTCGGCTTTTCCAGTGACCCCGCCGCTGTGGGTGTGAGTCATTACGACAAGATGCGTAAGACGATTTACTTCTACAAGGAACTGTACGAGACAGGTCTTACCAACGATGTACTAGCCGAGCGCATCAAAGAGATGATAGGCGATGAGCGGATTATCTGTGACAGCGCAGAGCCTAAGAGTATCCAGGAATTGAACAATCACGGCGTTGCGGCAGTAGGTGCAAAGAAGGGTAAAGACTCGGTAAACTTTGGGATTGACTGGCTGAAACAGCAGACCATCATAGTAGATCGAACGTGTGTAAATCTGATAAACGAACTGCAACAGTACCACTGGAAGAAAGACGCGGGCGGTAATAGCCTAAAAATACCAGTGGACAAAAATAATCACCTGATAGACGGCGGACTGCGGTACGCCTATGAAGGCGATATGACAGATTCTTGGTGGATGACATAGGAGTGCAAATGTATAAATACATACTTACGGACGGAACGAAATCAATCAACCCGATGACCGACGACCGCCCAGGGGTTTGGTCACCAGACCCGACAGACACAAAGCGGGCGGCATTATCTAATCGGCTTGTCCCGTCCGTGTTTGCGGGGATTACGTCACGGACTCAGGCAATGGCCGACCTGCCTTTTACCATCTACAAAAACAAAGGGGACAAGGAAGTTGATAATAGTGACAACTATAAAAACGTTCTTGGATTTCTCCCCTATCCTTCCCGCACGTTTGCACTAACTGAGGCCGCACTAGTAACGTCTGGTCGGGCGTATTGGTACAAAGGAACGGGCGCACGTACTGGACAGATCAAAGAGTTGCAATACTGGATTCCCTCATCTGTCACACTGGACAACGACAACGCTAAAAAGAATATCATCAAATTCAAGCGTCAAGGCGTGACTGAATTATTCGACGGTACACAGGTACTTCATACATGGTTGCTTGACCCTGACGTTGAGCTTGGCCCTCCGCTGGTGTGGCCTTTAGAGTCTGCGATTGTAGCGGCAGAGGCAAACGGGGCAATCAGTAAATGGGTGGCTGATTACATGCGCCGAGGAGCAATCAAGGCAATGATGCTCATGGTTGATGGGATGCCCCCGAAAGAAGAAGCCGAGAAGATGGAATCTTGGTTCAATAAGTTTATGACAGGCGCAAGGGGTTTGACGTGGAAAATATTTAATGCCGCTGGGGTAAAGCCGACCATTGTGGGCGATGGTCTCGAAGCCTTGCGCGATTTGAGTATTACGAAGGAACTACGCTATGAAATCCACCAGGCACTAGGCACGCGACATTTACTGGAAGATGAAAACCTAGCGACTGCGGTAGCACGTGAACGGCAGTTCTACACGATTACGATAGTCCCTGACGCGAGGGCTGTTCAGTATTCTTGGAATGAACAGATACTTCATAGCATGGGCTATCATCTTGAATTTGAGCCTGAACGCTTGGAGATATTCCAAGAGGACGAAGGCGCACAGGCACAAGTGTTTTTAGACATGGTAAAAGGACTGAGCGAGTATATGTCCGTTGATGCCGCTTTCCAGATCGCCAGTGAGAAGCTAGATTATTTGTTTAGTGACGAGCAACTATTGGTTATCAAGAAAGGCGTCGAGGATAAGAGGGCCAACAAGACACCCGCAGTGCAACCCGTCGAGACTATCCCCCCCGAAGTGGTCAAGGCTTTAGTCGAGTTGGACAAGTGGGAAGATAAGGTAACGAAAGCGGGGAAGATGGTCACATGGCACGCGGTAGATTTACCCGCTGAATTATGCAAGGACATAAAAGGCGGCGTGATTACTTTCGCACAGGCGCGGGCAGGATTGAATCCTGTCACCGTCACGCCTGAACCAGAATATAAAAGTGAAATCCTAGTATTAGCCGAAGCAATCAACAAGGCGGTCGGGTGATTAGTCTAAAGTTTATCCGTGAGGCTGTAAAACTTGCGCCGCAAGTAAGGCCGTATCTTAGTGACAAGGCGCGGTTTTATGCGTATGAGGCAGTCACTTATAAAACCTATGATTACATGCTTAAACAAATCGAAGGATTAGTTAGAGGCGTGTACTCTGGGAATCTTGGCGGTGCGTTTATTGACACAATGGCAAATCTAATTAGCGGGCAGTTTACACAAGCATTCGAACAGGCATGGAAAGACGAGGAAGGTGAGGGAGATTTGCCCGACTATCTGACATCCGCCCTTGAAACCTTGATATTGAATCAGTATGATTATGTTGACCAGTATTACAGGGATATTGTGGATGCTAGAGTCGATAAGACACCCATAGAACCGCTATTATTCAGGGCTACACTTTGGGCGCAACGATGGATAGAATCTTATAACGAAGCGGTCAGATTGATTGTATTAGAGAATGGCGGAAATATGGTTTGGACGCTTGGTGCAACAGAGGCACATTGCCCCGAGTGCGCGGCGTTTGATGGTATTGTTGCCCGAGCCAGTGAGTGGGATGCTTTAGGTATACGCCCGCAGAACGCACCCAATTCGGCGATTTCGTGTGGTGGCTGGCAATGTGATTGCTCACTCACTCCAACAGATAAACGCAGAACAGCGGGCGCGTATGGCCGTCTGGAAGAAATCGCACTAGGTAAATAAATGCAGATAAAATTTAGAATCCGAAATGTCGAGGCCGTTCAATCCTTTTTGCGTGCAATTCCTAAGGGCGCAGTTAGGGTTGCACTTGAAGCGTTTACAGAGTACGTGATAGGTAATGAGGCACACGGTCTTAGACACGCAGATCCTTATAAGTATGTCACTCGCAAGGCGGCTTATGGTTTTTCATTCTTTACCGACAAACAAAGACGCTGGTTCTTTTGGGCTTTAAACACTGGTAAAATAGACCCTGGGAGCGGAAAGCGCACAGGCGAATCTACCGCCGCGTGGAAAGCCGTATCGCGTAATGATGGGTACAGATACACAATATCCAACAACACGGTGGGCGGTTACTGGACAAGACACGATACAAGACAAGCGAGGCAGTTGGGTAAGGTTGGTTGGCGCAAGATTATGACCGTCTTAGCTGATAACTACAAAGGTGGAATCCGCGCGGCAGTGGCGGCGGTAAAGAAGTACTTGGACAAGAAAGGATAACCGATGTTCAAAGAACTATACACAATGATTGATGAGTTGCATACTATAACCAACTCCCCGCAATTTAAATACATGCGGTGTCGCCATGCAATGGATAAAATTAGCGACGCGTACGAGATTATGTCTAAGAAAATTGGCATGGCTTTACTTCCTGGAGTTATGATTTTACACGGAAGCTTCCTCCCCCCTCAAGAACTATTAGACGCGGGCGGAGGCCCAACGTCAAAGAGGTTTGCTGAGTTGTACACAAAAAATATTGAAAAGTAGGCTTGCAAGAAAACCGAATCCGTGATAAAAGAAAGCATAATTAAATAACCAACGAGAGACCCTCACAGGTTTACAAGCTAGTAAACAAAGAGGCGCGGCGTTAGATAGGTACTTAGTACCTGTTTGACGCCGCGCTTTTTGTTTTCGGAGAATCTATGGCAATTACAGACGCACCAAACTTACGCAAGGCAGACATGCAGAACTGTTCCTCCTGTCAGTTTTTCAAGATGATAGACGGGGAGGACGGGGCTTGTACTAAGCACGAATTCAGCACAGAGGCCGAATACGTCTGTGATGATTACGAACTGGTAACAATCGAACCACTCCCCGACATGGAAAGCAAATCGGGCATGGTCTCATTCGGGGAATCTGTGAAGGCTGTAAAGATGGACGACGGTAACGTCAAGCTGACAGGGTATCTTGTCCGCTATGGTGACGCAACTAAAACAGACTTGACGGGCGACTTCTTTACCCCTAATACAGACTACGGGATGATTGAGAAATCAGAAGGCTGGTTCAATCATCGGATGCCCGTTCGATATGGGGGCAAGCAGTTTGCATATACCGAGCAACTCCCAGACGTGAAACTGACAAAGGATGAAATCGGTATCTTTGCCGAGATGATTATCGGCGCACGTAACGAGTACGAAAAGATGCTGGCTGAAATGGGGCTGGCTGGGAAATTGGGCTGGTCAAGTGGAACTGCCCCGCATCTTGTAGATCGTAAGCAAGTCGGTAACGCGTGGGAGATTACGAAGTGGCATTTAGGACTTGACGCCTCACTGACGCCCACCCCCGCCGAGCCTCACAACATGGTAATTCCGCTCAAATCTCTGAGCGTTACACAGGTAACAGAAGCGCAAGCCGAGCAGGATAAGCCCGAACGCGTTGTAGTGCCTGAATCGAATCAAAACATTATAGGAGTAAAAACAATGGAACTCGAAGAAACCAAACTCCAAGAGATGTTAGCACAGGCCGCCGAAGCTGGCGCAACAAAAGCGATTGCCGCGACTGAGCCTGTAAAATCATCTGGTGGAACTCTGCAAGTCGTGACCGACGAAGGCGACCGCGAATTTAAGTCGCTTGCCGAACACGCCCGCGCCGTGAAGGATTTTACTACTTCCTACGGTCGCAAAGTTGATCCCCGTCTTGCCCGCTTGATTGGCACGATGAAGGCCGTACAGGGTGCGAGCGAAGGCAATCCCGCCGACGGTGGCATTTTGTTAGAGCCGACCCTTGCGGGTCAGGTCATGCAACCTGTTCACGAGGTCGGCCCGTTCTATGCGGGTGCTTCTAAAATCCCCGCTGGTGAGAATAGTAACTCAGGTTACATCCTCGCTGTAAACGAGACCTCCCGCGTGACTGGTTCGCGCTGGGGTGGTTTGCGTGGTTATCGCTTGGCTGAGGGTGACGCTCTTACCAAGAGCAAGCCCAATTTCCGCAAAGTGCAATGGGAACTCAAGAAATACGGCGTACTTGTTTACGGTACTGATGAACTCTTGAAGGATGCCCGCCAATTTTCCGCTATCGTTGAACAGGGAAGCCGTGAGGAATTGGCTTTCATGATGAACGATGATATTTATCGCGGCTTGGGTGTTTCAGGCGCACAGGGCATTATGAATTCCAGCGCATTGATTACCGTTACCCGTGACACTGGTTCGGCTATCAAGGGCGCGGACATTTCCGCTATGTGGTCTCGCTTGTCTCTCCGCAGTAAGTCAAAGGCGGCTTGGTACATCAACCCAGACTGCGCCGCGCAGCTTGATTCACTCTTTGCGGTAGGCTCTACCGCTGTATTGTTCCCCTACGCTGGTTATACCGCCGAAGGTGTTCGCACCCTCTACGGCAAGCCTATCATTGAAACCGAATTCAATGCCTCGCTAAATACTACGGGTGACATTCTGCTTGCTGACTTGGGCGAATATATCGTCTTTGAAAAGGGCGGCATTGAGTCTGCCTCAAGCATTCACGTCGAATTCTTGACCGATCAGGAAGTGTTCCGCTATATCGCCCGCATGGACGGTTCGGCGAATGTTGCCTCCGCTCTGACCCCTGCTAACGGCTCGAACACCACCAGCCCGTTTGTCGTGCTTGGTTCGGCGACCTAATAGGAGATTATAGAAAATGAAAGATGCACGCTTTGTATTCGGGGAGAATATTGTTCCCCTTAAGGCTCCTGTTGACAGCGCGGGTACTGCTTACGCTACCCCGTTTGTTGACCTCAAAAACGCCCTTCATGCCACTTTCTTTTGGTATGGCGGCGTCGTAACTGCCGCGTCCGCTGACCAGAACATTGTCATCACGATGGAGGCCGCAACCGCCGCCGCATCTGGTAGCGAGGTCGCCATTGCATTCAAGTATCGCCTCTCTGGTGCTACTGGTGCGAATACCTGGGGCGCGATTACCGCCGCAACTTCGACGGGCGTCTCTCTGGACACCACATCTTCCGATGGAATGATGCTGATGGTTGATGTTGACCCCGCCGCCCTTGACGGTGCGCTGGCTGATGCCCGCTTTGTCCGTATGGTTGTCGGCATTGACGCGGGTGGTACTGTGACTCTTAATGCGGCTTGGGCTGAACTTGACCCACGCTTCCCGCAGACGACTCACTTGTCCGCTACTTAGTTTGATTAGTGGGGAGGGTGTAAAAGCCCTCCCCAGAAAGCGCACGAATTGAAGAAACTCGCAATTGTAGGAAGCGGTAAGAATACAAGAGACCTCGCCCCGTTCGATGACCCATCATTTGACATTTGGGTATTCAACGAAGCGGCAAATAGTGAGTGGTGTAAACGTTGGACAGCCTGCTTTCAGATGCACGAGCCAGAAATATACAAGGGTCACAACACCAAAGACCCGAAGCACTGGCAATGGTTGCAACGTGAACACGGCAGACCAATCTACATGCAGGAAGTTGATCCGCTCGTACCGAATTCGGTGCGCTACCCACTAGAGCAGGCGCAAGAACTGGCGGGCGTCAAGATGTTTAGTACAACGTTTGCATATATGGCGGCGTTGGCAGTCCTGCAAGGGTACGAGGTTATCAAAATATACGGCGTGGAACTTTCCGCCAGTGAATACGAATATCAGGCAAACGGTTATCTTTTCTGGTTCGGATTCTTGCGCGGGCGGCTGGGTAACAACGTAGACTCTGCCGTTCTGTACCTTGATAAGAACATCTTTGACGTTCCACTTTATGGGTACGAAGGCGCGTTCTCTTTTGGAAGCCAATACTTTAGCGATAGAGTTTGTATTTTAGATGGTGATTGGGTATCTTCCGAAAAGAATTTGACGAACGTAAAAAAAGCAATTGAAAGAGCAATAGAGAAAGCCGACCACGAAAAGACTCAAAGTCTTGTACTGCAATACCAGACCGCCGCCATGACCTGCGGAGAATACGCGGGAGCATTGGCAGAGGCTGAAAGATACCAAACGTTTGGAAACCGCTATGCGGACAGGGGGGGCTTTGAGTTTGCCGCCGCCACAGCGCAAAAGAACGGCGAAGAAAAGAAGCCTTTGACATGGCACTACGGCGGCATGGTCGAATACGTCTGGAATATCTGGAAGCAAACAAACTCCCAACAGGCCGCAAGTCAAATGATGGTCTTGATTGAAAAGATGGGTAAAGCGGCTTATGACACAGGCGCGGCACTCGGAATGTACAAGGAAAACTTATCATACCTGATGAAATATGACGCGATGGTACAGGCGAACGGCGGTAAAAAATGACGAACAAATACGCTACCCTTACAGATTACAAGGCTTATTCAACAGCAAGAGGACAGACCGCATCCACCGACGCAACGGACGACGCGGTTATTTCCAATCTCTTGACTCAAGCCTCGCGTTATCTGGACAGGGAGACTAAGCGTCAATACTTCCCGAGTGTAGAGACTCGTTTATATGATATTCCCTCTGACAGAGATTTGATTTTAGACGGTGACTTGCTCGAAGTCACCACCTTTACCAACGGCGACGCGCTGACAATTTCAAGCACAAACTATTTACTAAAGGGCAACCGCCCTCCCTATTGGTGTATCTCATTACGAGATATTTCAACCGTATCATGGACAACCAGCTCAGACGGAAGCGCGGAACAAGTGCTTAGTCTCGCGGGTGTGTGGGGATACCATAACGATTATTCGGCGCGGGGATGGTTACAGGTTGGGACTTTGGGCGCGGCTATTACAGACACGACAACTTTAGCGTTTACCGCGTCGGCTGGTCATAGTATTGTTGTCGGGCAAATTCTGAAAGTTGAATCAGAACTTTACAACGTGTCAACGGTATCAACGAACACAATCACCCCCGTAAAACGTGGCGACAATGGAAGCACAGCGGCCACACACTCAAACGGTACGGCGGTCTATGCCTGGCAACCGATGGACGAAGTAAAGCAATACACCTTAGAAATAGCAAACACTGCTTACATGCGGAGATTTGGAAAGAACACAGGCGAATCCGCGACCGTTACCGCCGCGGGCGTGGTGCTTTCCCCGCGTGATATTCCCGCCCTTGCTCAGTCATTCATAAACGATATGAGGCGCAGAGTATGGCGATAACTTCCACAATCTCCACTGTTGCGGACAGCATATCTAATCTGTCAGTCTCAGGTGTGACGATCAAAGACATCGACCAGATACCCGAATCGGCGGCTATGTTATGCCCGCTTCTCATTCCCCAGCCTGATAACTTTGTGACTGATTTGTCTGTGAGTTTTGAGACGTTCGGAAGCAATGGAGGCGCAAAGATAAACACGAATTACACACTTAATTATGTATTCCTGTTTTGTGAGGTTGGCGGCGGGCTTGGTGCATTCGCTGCCTTTAGTGGATTGGTGGCGAAACTGTCCGCGATTCTTGTGGCGATAAACTCCAACGATGCTATTACGGGCGCGGTCGATGTGAAGATAAACAGCATAGGGAATATTGGAGTGATTACAGACCCCGCAGGCAATGAATTCTGGGGTCTCATGTTTAGTTTGCGAGTACTGGAGTACAGTCAATGAGATTACATCCTAAATATCAACGTGGTTATTTTGACGGGGTTGACCTTTCGGGATTCTCCCGGTCAATTGGTGCGCTTGATTGGAATTTTGACCAAGAGTTGGATGCGGCATGGTCGGACGGAGTCAAAAACTCAATCAACGGGAAGGGCAACATTTCAGCGGGTACTTATTCCGCTTTTCTGGACACGACCGCAAGCGGAGCGCACACCCTACTAAAAGACGTAAGCACTCGAAATGTAATGATAGCAATGGGTGCAAATGCCGAACCTGCCGCAGGTGACCATGTATTCGCGTGGAAGTTTGAACAGACTAATTATTCCGTTGAAGATGGTGGAGGATTCACGGTCGTTTCTGTTCCTCTTGGCAATGCGTCCTTTGACTCAACCCTTACATACTGCAAGCCGTGGGGAAAATTGTTACATGCTAAGGGGTTAGAGGAAGACGTAAACTCATCCGCTGGCATTGACGACATCGGTGCGGCCTCTGCATTGGGCGGAATATTTGTCTATCATCTTTTCTCAAGTGACGGGACAGTAACGCTAAAAGTACAAGACGCGGCAACTAACGCCGACGGGTCTTTTGCTGACTTATCAGGGGCAACCAGTGGAAGCGTTGACGCAACAAGCACCCCCCAGCATGGAATGATTGCAATAGGTACTACAGCCACAGTCAGACGATATTTACGCTGGCAACTGGCTTTCGGAACTGCGACGGGCGCGACGTTCGCCTGTGCGTTTATTAGAGCATAAAAAGGAGCAATATAAATGACAGCTAACACGGGTAGAACCCATACTAAATACACCCAATTCTGGCTTGATAATTCGAGCGGAACACTTACCAATCTTTCAGCCTATGCAAACAGTGTGGGCGCGGTTGGTCTTGATTACGAGGTTGTGGACGTAACCGCATTCAGCGATGCAGTCAAAAACTTTTTGACAGGACATCCTACCGCTGACCTGCAAGTAACCTTTCCGATGGATACGGTCGTTATAACTCACCTGTCCGCACTCAGTACCGTCACCCCGCTTTCGCTGGGTATCTATTACGGTATCCGTCACGCGTGGGAGAGTGGCGAACCTACATTCGGTCTTTCGTCAAGCGCGACTAGTGGTTATATCTTCGGCGGCTTCTCGGTTGCTGATGGAACTATCACCGCTAAATTCTCGGTGTTCGGCCCGACCGCTCCCGCTTGGGGAACTTCCGCAATCACGTAAGCCATTAGGCAGAAAGCAGTAATAAATGTCAAAGACAATTCAAGTAACTGGAAAATGGGCGGGGTCGGTAGAGATTGCCGACCCGCTCACAATCCCGCAAGTGC
>ERZ869925.1034-NODE-1034-length-14638-cov-20.753343_pt1 | contig 14638 bp, 19 predicted proteins | sample MGYA00579311_ERZ869925 | MGnify/ENA primary metagenome ERZ869925 (study PRJEB32216, sample SAMN09231817) | wastewater metagenome | place: USA: Maryland | collected 2016-07-30 | study: EMG produced TPA metagenomics assembly of the PRJNA472060 data set (Reclaimed...
CCGCTCTTCCGATCTGTGGAATCACGGTCAAAAAAAACACCTGCCTTCTTCTGACGAATCAAATCCATCTCTTCAGGCAATCGATCTTGACGGCTGAAGTTGCATCTCTTACAAGCTGCGACAAGGTTATCCGGATCATCTGATCCACCTCTTGCCACAGGTATCACATGATCACAAGTTGTGGCATCTGCACCGCACCAAAAGCATTGCCAGCCATCCCGTTGGAGTATTCGCAACCTCAATTTTTTCCATTGAGTGCTGTTGCTTTTGCGTTGTGAATGGAGTGTCATCAATAGTAATTCCTTTGCTGATGGAATGCCCATGCTTTGCACATTGTCTTGTATCTGTTGTGCACATAGCGAATGGTTGCATCGATCTGACGGTAGGCATCAAGGTCACGATAATGCTTTGACTTCATTTGCCCTAAACCGTAATGCGAACCATTACGAGCTGAATGAGACCAGCGAGATTCCTTTGTGATGATTCGATTGAGACATTGGAATTCTTCATAGTCAATCAATCTTGAATGTGCATAAAGCTTCAAGTGATCTATTGAATAGGTTGCAGCTTTTGTGGCATTTGCCGGTGTTGTGCTAACAACACATAGAGCGGCCAATAGCACCAAGCATCGCTTGCGAGCTATCCGCCACAGCGGCTCGCCCACGAGCATGGAGCGTACCGAAGCCACCAAATACATTGCAAGATTGAGCGTAATCTTGGGCGTGTTCAACAGCCTGTGGATGAAGCCTGTGGATAACTTTCTCATGACTTGCCCCATCCAGTACCTTTGAAAATGCTCGGAGTAGCTGCCCAAATGCGTGTCATTGGAATGCCACATGCCATACAATTGCCAGCATCGACATCACCATCAGCTTCGATTGCTCGATTGATGATTGCCATTGTGCCGCACTTGTCGCATTTGAATTCATAGGTTGCCATCACTTAGCCCTTCGATCTTGGCATCATCGACGATCTTGATCCCAAATGTGCCACAGCTCATGCATTGAGCGAACCACTCATGCTCTGTTAGTTCAGCACCTTTCTTCAATCCGTGACGCTGTTTTGGCTTGCCGTACAGCTTGTGACAAATTGAGCAATCAAATAACAGTATGTGCATACGAGCTCCTTAGTACGGTTTCAATCGGTTGCAGATTGTTCACACCAATCCACCATGAATCCTGATCGCTCTTCTTGTAACGATCTCGCTTGGCCATTGCAATGGGGATCCAGCCGGCGATGAAATAATCCGGATGCTTGCCCGTAACCATGATTGCCACATCTGTGATTCGATCCGTTGGATACACAATCAAATGTCCGTCGGCATACTTAGTCCATTTGACTTCAAGGCCATTGCCTACATCAGCGCGCTCTTTGCCCTTGTTGTCATCCGGTGTGTATGGGATGCCGAAATACTTGGCCACAGACCATTCAGCTGCAAGTGATTCAGCAATTTCAGCCACTTGCTCATGGAAGTTGAGCCGGCTGTTGTAATGCGGCGTCGATCCAATCTGATGGCCTTGCTGTGTTCGAGCTTTAAGAGCTGCAATGTGGCACATCGCCGCTTCAACATCATCAAGCTTGATTTTCATCGGCAATCACCACAAAACCAAATAATGTTGTCTGTGCGGTCATAGCCCTTTTGATAGCCGAATTTGTCGAATTTGCGTAGCTGTGAGCATTTGTCGCATTGCTCGACTTTGTACTCTTCAACCACAACGCCTTCGATAAACATCCTTGCCGTCATTGTCTGTGGATTGATGATTTCCATGAAGTCGGCCACGATCACACCTGTGGCTTCCACTTGCCATCGCTGGCCAATACATACCAACGCGGCACACATTGAGAAGCTTTGGTGCGCTCTGTGCAGAAATAACCGCCCCAATTCTTAGGCGATCCATCCTTTGCTTGCTTCCAAATCATGTGCCCATGTGCACACTCCGGCGCAACTTCAATCAGCTGGCCACCAAGTTGCTTGGCAATTTCGTCCATCGATGATCCAAGTGACGGGATGCCGGCTTGCTCGGCTTCTTCAGCTGTTTTGTAACTTGGCACATCACCAAATTTTGTTGTCCAGTAATCATGCTCTTGTGCCACATCAGCCGTTGCAACCTTTGTGCTCATTGATTCAACCTGTTGCATTGTCTCTTTGGTGCTCTTCTCAGCACCGCCCATGACTAGAGCCATGACGCGCATCAATCCGCTTGTGACGGTATCTTCGATGAACCAGCGTTTCATGTTGGCGTTGTAAGCTGCCAAATAGCCGTATGCGTAATCGACACCGGCTGGCTCTGTCTCTTCTTGATTGCGCCATGCCTTAGCTTGTACGAGCACATAACCTTTGTCAGCATTGAATTCGATGATGTGAGCTTCTAATCTGCCAAGAGGAAATGTAGCGATCCAGCGATCTGTGCGCTCTTTGTTGCCTTCGTAATTGTCAAGGAATCCCATCACTTCACCTCGCTGTTGATCTGTGAAATGTGGCGAGTGACCGCGCGGCCTCGACGATAGCCTTCGCGCTGGCCTTCTTTGTATCCCACGGCGTAGCTGCTAACAGCCCACAAAAGACATGCGATCGACATTGCGATCACAATCGATAATTCATTCATTGCTTTGCTCCCGAATCTGGGAGCTACTGTGTTTCGCTCCCAAGATAAGAGTGAAGCAAGAGTCTGACAAGGTCAAGAATCAGGCGTGATTTTCGGCGTGTCGGTCAGCGGTTTTGGCTTTGATTTGAGTCCATTGCCAGCCAGTACACCGCCAAGAGATCCGGTCAAGAAGATTGCCAATGTTTTTAGAAGATCGATGAAAGCTGCATCATTTGGAGCTTGTGCAGAAATTGGCTGAGTGACAAAGATCAGCGCATAAGTGATGCCAATTGTCACAATCAAAAACACCATTGCAAGAGTTGTGCCAATAATCAAGATCAGCTGTGCATGTACCTCTTCAGGGCTGCGGCGTCGGTGTGGGCGTTGGGAGTAATGATCCAATGACATCGCTAGTGCAGACTCCCAATGGGATGCATTGCGGCTCTTGGCATTCCGGTTTTTCCCAGTTCTCGAATTCTTGGCATTCATACCTTGTCCAACCTTGATAACCACATGACGAGAGCGATAATGCAAGTGCCCAAATCATCGCCCCCGTCAGTAGTTTTCGGCTCATTTCCCCGTTAAACCGAAAGCTGAATCTTTTGGATTAAGCCAGCGCAAAACAACAGGCAAAACGGCTGCAACACCGGCTGTGGCGATCGCCTTTGGATCGGTTACGCCGGCCATGTACACAGCAATTGCCGCAGCTAAGAAGCTACGAGCCCAGCTTGCGAGTAATGCTTTTGATTTTTCCATCTTTGACCTCTTTCTTCGGCTTCGTTGCCGATACCTTTGGAGCTTCGACGATTGGAAAATCGCCCTTGAATGGTACGAATTTTGGACGACCAAATCCGACCACTTCTTTTCCGCTCCCGAAAGCGCGAACCTTTACCATGACCATTCCGCCATTGCGCTGATCGCCTGTGCCTGATGTGTTGCCTTCAATTGTCGTGACGGTTTTGCCATCTACTCCGACAACAATGCCAATGTGAGAAATGCGATCAACGCCGTCATGTGGAAAATCCATGAATGCAAGATCGCCGATCTGTGGATCAGATTCATGCCAGCGTGAGACTTCTTTGAGCTTGTGTGCGCCCATTGCCGTGCTGACCATCGATGGAAGCTTTACTCCGGCATGATGAAAGCACCAATTGACAAATGAACCGCACCACGGCAATCCATCAGCTTTTGTAAATTTGCCGTATTTGGTCAGATTGTCGCCTTCTTCAATTGTGCCAATTTCAGCAATTGCGACTTCTACAAGGCGAGCAGCTGTGCCCTCTGGATAGCTGCTCACTTAGCGGCAACCTTTGGTGTGGATTGTTGCGCTTGCTGCGCATCGTAGGTTGATTTTGGCATTGATGTGAATTCATCATTCCCGTGATCAATAATGGCATGCTCAACATCGTATTTATCAAAAACAAAAGTAACTTCATCCATTTTATAACTCCCCACTAAATCCGATGTATGCGCTGCTATTTGCAGCATTTAAAATGTAAGGTCTGTATTGTGTTAAGCCGCTGGCTACTGTTCCCGTCACATAAGTATTTGTCGCGGTTGTATTTCCAGCGTTGAGCGTGATGGCTGTTGCGTTGGTTGCAGTTGTGCCATCACTTAATCGCATACTTGACCACTCGATAGATGATGCGCTAGAACGAAAAGTCACAGGCATTTGGAAACTACCTTCAAAAGCTGTTGATGATGTTCCAATCAGCCAACCTACTGTCGCGCCTGTGGCCCGCCAATAGTACCTCTGGCAAGCGGCTAATTCTGTTGCATAGGTTGGCTGATTAGTATGAAACGCGCTGGCCGTAGATCCTGTTTCAAGCATCACTCCGGTGATTTCAAGATAATCAGCCGCACCAGCTGTTCCCAAAGGATTTTGAATGATTCCAATTGAAACTTGTGTTGTTGTTGCGCCTAAAGTTGCTGTGTATGTGTATCTCGCCCAAGTCGTTGTTGGCGTTACTGTTGAAGAAATTACATTGCTTTGACCTGTAAATCCTGAAAGTATGTTTTGATCTGTGCCTGTGCCAGTTGTCAAAAGCACATTTGTAGTCGTGGATGAATAGTTAGCACCTTTTCGAGCATAAAACGAAAGCGTTACTGTTTGACCAGCAAAAGGAATTGAATTGATTGATTCAAAAGTATTGTAAAAGTTAATTGTTGCCGTTGATGTATTTCCTGAATCACGAGCGATTCTTGCACAATACTGAATGTTTGGAAGATTCGTTGTGTCACCTGTTGCCTGACGGCTGATTGTGCCACCTGCAACGCTTCGGTATCCCAGCCAACGATCGGCGGTGTAACCTGTTGTAGCACTTGAAGCCGTAAAACTTGTGCCGCGTTGCCACACCTGAAATGCAGAATTGAGCACACCATTGTTTGAGTATCCTGCTGATGGTGTTGCCCAAACTAATCCGGTGCTTGCTGTTGAATCAGCTGTGAGCACTTGGCCATTTGTACCAACAGCCAATCGCGCTGGAGTGTCATTTGCTGTTGCGCCAATCAAATCGCCCTTTGCATCGACAATTGAATTTTGGATTGCGTTAGCATCATCGGTTGTCACCCAAGAATAATCGAGATCGGTATTTGAAGCCTTAGCCAATACCTGTCCAGTTGTGCCACCTTTAAGATCAACAAATTGTGTGTCCACCGATGTGCCAAGAGCGGCAATCGCTGTTGCCCCGTCCTTGACCAAATCTGTCGATTGTGGAATCGGAAAATTGAAATTCGTCGTTGTCGTCGCCACTTATGCCACCGATCCTGTCGCGTTTTCCCATGTGAGTGTGTTGCTGATTGTATTCCAATACTCACTCGCCGACACCTGATTCCATCGGAGTGTCACTTGTGAGAATTCGATTGGTGAAGCATTGATGACCACCGACAAAGCGTTGTAAGAAGCTCGGAAAGTCCAGCCCTCGACATAGCCTTGAAAGGTTGAATCAACAATGTTCAACGGCAGATTTTCGATCTGCAATGGCAAGCCCATGAAAATGTTGAGCAGCGCATCGCGGTCAGCGTCGTCGATTTCCGGCGATCCCAAAGGAAATTCGATGGAATCAAAGAATGCTTGCGGATAAGCCTTCAGCTGTAAGCGACGCTCGGCCACGGAAAGAGCTTGTGTGCCATCATGCAAATTGGTGTCAAAGATTTCTGCAAATTTGCCGTATTCGGCGATCGATGCCACATCGCTGACATCGAGCGTTGAACCGTTGCCATAATTCAAAGTGATGTAATTTCGGACATCGCCCGAGCGCGTGACCGAGCGCAAGCCCACGCCAATGGCTTGATTTGCTGAAATTGTCGTGTAGCCGTTAGCTGCAAGATAAGTCTGTCTGTGAAGAGCGTCGGCATAACCGATGCGGCCGGATGAATCCTCGAACAGATAACCAAGTCCGGATTCTGCGATCTGTGAAGCGAGTGTGTAGCTTGAAACAGGATCGGCAGATCGAGCAATCATTTCGTATTGTCCAGGCTGATCAATCTGACCAAGCCCAACATTTTCAGCATTTGCCCAAGTTGTCGCCGGATCATAATTTGCCCATGTAAGAGCTGGCGCGACTTCATTCCAATTGTTCAAAAGTAGATCGGACAAAATGTCATAAATCTGATCGCCATCGTATTCTTTGGCAAGTGCCAATTCCCAGTTGGCTCGGGCAAGCTTGGACAAAGCTCCAAGAGCTGTGATGCGAGCTGTCGTGACATAGCCAATCGATCCGGATGATTGCACCGAAATTTCAAGGTCTGAAATAAATCCGCCGTACAAGTCCACATAAGTGCCGGTCGAATCTTTGATTGAAATCAGGATGTCAGCACCGACGGTGAATGGATAGTTTGTATTGTCGAAGTTGATGAGCTCGATGTAACCGTAACCGGCCACCGGCTGTTCATAGATTGATGTGCGGCCTGAAGTAATGTTGAGATTTGCCAGCGTCGATGAGCTGTAATCAACCGTATCGATCAGGATTCGCCATTCGGGCTGCCAAAGCGTCATGATGCAAATGCACCTGCGCCCAATGTGCCGCGATAGCTTGAATTGTTCAAAATGTTGATGATGGTGCGCGCTGTACCTTCAGGATCAATTGCGCCATTTACGGTGATGTTCATGACCGCACCGCCACCGCCGCCAAGTCGATGATTTGGAATGATGTTGCCGCTGCCTGATGGCGTAAAGAGTTCAGGGCCACGCTCTCCCACAAGGTAAGTCGTACCGCCGGACACAGGGCCACCGGCAGCTTTACCACCACCGAAAATCTTATCGATTACGCCTGAAATGCCCGACACGACGGGATTGTCTTTGACCAGCTTGATGAAAGCTTTGATCTTTTCAATGACATCATCAAAGAAGCCGACAAGCTTTGAAACACCGGTGATCACAGCTGCAATGGCTGTGCCGACAACTTCAAATGCAACTTTGAGCACCGTACCGATTGCCGGCCCCATTGTGTCTTTGACAAATGTTGCAACCGCTTTGAATAAATCTAAAAGAGGTTTCAAATCTGCTTCATTGTCACCAATGGCTTTTTTAACTTTATCGAAAGCATTTGAAATGCCCTCGATCGCTGGGCCAAAAACCTTTGCAAAAAATGGGATGACATAATCGAACAAATAAGTGTAAAGACCTTTGAAAGCCGGAATCACAAAATCAACAATGACTCCCTTGATTGTATTCAACGGTTCTTCAAGGTCTTTGCCAAGAGATTCAGACATTTTTGAAAGTGCTGGGATTACCTTGTCCACAAAGCCGGATACAAGCGGCGTGATCGCATCAAGGATAAATCCGCCGACCGTTTCTTTGCCTTCATCGAAAGCTTGTGACAATCGAGCCATTTTGCCTTGAAATGTGTCAGCCTTAGCCGATGCCTGATTTTCAAAGGTATCTGCAAGCTTTTTTGTGATTTCGTCCATTGACAGCGTTTTGAGCTGTGCCGATGACAATCCCACACCGAGTTTGCCCAAAGAGGCTGTGTTGCCTTCCTGTGCCTTTGCAAGAGCATTTGTGACGGCTTCGAGCGACTTACCGCTACCGGCTGAAATGTCGAGAGCTAGTGTCTGAAGCTTTGTTGCCTTGTCCACATCTCCGGTGGCGCGAGCGAGCCGCTCTAGCGATGGCCTCAAATCCGTATCGGTCACACCAAAAGCAAGCTGTGTCTTTGTTATGTATTGCTCGGTCGCCTTGACTTGTGCGTCGGTCGCTCCGGTAACATTTTGTAATGTGAGCTGCAATTTCTTTTGAGCAGCTTCATCAGCAATGGCAGACTTCACGCCATCGATTGCAAGCTTGCCAGCGTAGGCAACGGCAGCAACGGAAGCGGCCGCAAATGCCGCAGCGGCTACCTTTCCAAATTTGCCGATCTTGTCGGAGAATCCTGAGACTTCCTTTTCAGCTCCTTTGACTCCCTTTTTGAGTTCATCAAAATCAGCATCAAAGGTGATCTTTACTTTTGGAATACCGGCCATCAATCCAACCTCAAATCATTGATCACGCCTTGAATCATCGAAATGTATTCTTTGGCAACAATTGGTGTGTAAAAATCAACAGCCGGAGTGATCCAATAGCCGCGTTTGTTGCGCGGTGCTTTGAAGCGGTTTGTGTAAGCGCGACCGATTGAGTCCACGCCCGGGCCCGATCCGTATTCTGTGCCCCATAACAAAGCACCGGCCGGAGCTGCATTTTGTCGCACTTTACCTTTGCCGGATTTGGATGTCTCTCCACCGTACTTTCGGCCGACCTTCTTTGGGCCACCAACATCAACGCGGATCAAGCGATCTCGTTTTGCCGCAATAGTTTGAGCGACAAGCTTTGTTTGTGGAGCTGGCGCAGAATGCGAAAACATCATCAATTGTCCGGCTAGGCGTTGGGATAATCCGTAAGCCTTATCGCGAACAACATTTTGAGTTTCTTTGTCGAGCTTGTTGAGAGTTTGAATTAAATTCTTCAATTCGGCTGGCTCAACTTCGATGCTGTACACACCGCGCTTACCTGCCATTGTTTTTCTCCAAAATCTCGATTGCTGTCAAAATCTGCTCCGCCGTCTGCCAACTTTCCATCGGGATGTGAGTCGCGATTGAAAGCTCAACGATTAGTCGATTTAAGCTTCCGACGGGATAACTTTTGGGCTATCCGATCCAGCCTCTACATCTGCAACTGTCTCGATCCAAGCTTCGTAAGGCTTGACGGCCTTGCCAGCTGATTCACGCTTCATGGCGTTGTATGCCAAGAAGAGCAAATCGCTGACTCCCATTGAATCGGCTTGCTGAATAGTTTTGCTAAATTTCGATTCCCATTTTGCCCACTCAGGTGGAGCTGCAACATAGGTTGCAGACTCCCCCGAGAAGTATTCAATTGTGATGTTCAGTTTCATTTTTGCTCCCGATTCTATTTCTTAGCTAAAAGTCTCGGTTGGTGTACCGACGACCTGCATTGACATTGTAAGTGTTTGTGCGCCCGGAGCTGCTCCGCCGACCTGTGGAAATACAGGCAAAACATTGCAAGCAAAAACCGCGCCTGTAACAGCTGTGAGCGACACAGCCAATGTTGTGTTTGGTGCTGTTTCGCAAGCTGTCCACATTGCTTCGCAAAGCGAACCTGTTGCGCCCCAATCTGCAAGCATTTCAACATCCAGCGTCCAGCTGTCATCGATCGCTTTGTAAGCGCGGCCATCGAGTGTCTGATAGGTCTCGATTGTGTGCTCGTTTGTGAGTGTGACGCTTGTTGCCTGTGCGTCGTAAGATGTGGTCGCGATCGTCAAGGTCAGATCGCGTCCGGTAATGACGGTCGTTGCCACTTGGTCTCCTTAGTTTGTTTGTGTGTAATAGGTCGAGACTTCAATCTCGCAAGCGAGAATCTCTGACGCGCCTATTTGGACGGGAATTGGATTTGACACATTTCCCAATGTGTAATTTGCCGGCAATGCCGCCAAAATGCTGATTGTAAGCTGCTCGATGTTGTCGAGTGCTGCCGCGTTGGAATACATCGCAACGCCGATTGTGATCACAAGATTTACTTTGACTTTGATGCTTGACTTGTTAATCAAAACTGTTTCAAGGTACGGCGCAAAAGGTACAACCGCAGCAAATGGCACCATCGGTGCTTCAGGTACGGAATCATAAACATTTGCAGCAACGGATGAAATTGCTGTTTTCAAAGCACCGCGAACATCGACGGCAATTGATGATGCTGTCATTGACAAATCGTTTCGACATCAAGATACGGTTGAAGCAATGCCGACACTCTGTTCGTCAAGCTGCGGCCCATTCTGTACGGCGTAGCGGAAAAATCAACGCCTTCGATCTGGCCACCGGCCGCAATTCGGCTTTGGAAGATTTCAATGCACACGGCATACATCGCAGATTCAATCGCCGGATTTGCTGCATAAAGTGTTGCCGCGCCGTAGCCTAAAAGAGTAGCTGTGCCATTTGGCACAATCGCGCGCTTTGTAACATCGGCATTTGTAAGAGCTGCCGTGAAATAGTAATCGCCGACTTTGACGACGGTGAATGTTGCTGAAAATGGTGCTGGCAATCCAGCAACGACAATTGATTGACCTATCACAAAATCATGCAATCTTGCTGTGTAGAAATACGCCACATTGTCTTTAAGCTCGTAAGCATCGACGGCGGATTGATTTGCTACAAGAAGCGGCAAGATTACCGCCTCTCCCGAATCTATTATCTGTTCAAGATAAGCGTCATTGTAAAGAGAAGAGCTCACACCTAAAACAGATCGCAACTGTGCAGCTGTGATGACGGATGGCATGAGCTCTTCCCTTCTACGGCTGGGCTAGCTCGGGAGCGAACTAGCCCATGATTGATTGGTGGCGATTAAGCCTTGTTGTTCTTGAATGCGCCAGCACCGATCTTCGTCGCAATTGCGCCGTATCCGTACATAACGATTGAGATTTGGCCTGAAGCGATTACATCAGCGCGTAGCTGATAAGTAGGGCCCTCGTACCATGTGTATGCATCAGGATTGACGATCAAGATTGAACCGTCTGTGTCTGTACCTGCCGCTGTGTTAGCGGTTACATACAGATCAAGTCCTGCAACATTTCCGCGAACTGATGTTGGAGCAACTACGCCGCCAGCATTTGATGGAACTTGTGCGTTGTAAATTGGACGCCCGCCGTCGTTAAGTGTCATCACATTGCTCCATTGTGAAGTATTCATGATGATGTTACGAGCAAAGCCCTGTGTGTTTGAATAAACTGATGCCGCACCGCGAGCAACTACACCGAGAAGCTCGGCAGCTGTTGGATAGGTTGTGATTGTTGTGCCGTCAGCTGATGCGCCAGCGATCAATGCAGCATTTACAGCTGTATCGGTTGCCTTTGCGTACTGTGCAGCGAGGTTGTTCATCAATTCATTCATGAAGAGTGGATTTGAGCGATCAAGCAACTCAACTGAGAATGTCTGTTGTCCGGCGTACTTCTTAACATCAACTGACACAAATGCAGAATTCTGATCTGTCTCTGATGGTGTACCGGCTTCAGCTGTTACAGCAACGCTTGGAAGCTGTGTGATCTTTGGAATTTCAAATGTCATTCCAGCATCAGGCAACGCGCCGCGAGAGATCGCGTCAATGTTGCTTCGTGTTGTGTTAGCAAGGCCATTGATCACGGTTGTGAGCTGGCGTGTTGGCACAAGTCCTGCATTGTCTGAAGTATCTGCCGCGGCCAATACATACTGACGAGCATCTTCGTCGCCGAGTGATGCTTTGATTGTGTTTTCAAGCAACTTTGCAGCTGTGAACTCTAAGCGTGGCTTTGAAGTCCATCCGCCGACAGCTGGCTTTGCGCTTGCTGTTACTGAGTGAGCAGCTTCAACCGTCTCGACGGTATCCGCGTTTGTGACGGTGTTGTCCACTTCGTCTCCTTCTGTTGTTGGTGTTTCCTCTGAATCGATTGTCGAATCAGAATCTTCAGGCTCTACGGCCTCGGTTGCAGCTACTTCAGACACGCGAGCAGATCGCACCGCTGGCTCTGTAACAAGTGCAACACCTGTCAATTCTCCTGCCAAAACACGCATTGTGCCGTCCTTTTCCATTGTGTATTCATCAACGGCCAATTCAATTGAGAAGCCGTCGCGTAATCCAGCCATTGCCTCTTCAAGTGCATCTGAACCGGCTGTCGTGTTAGCAATCTTGAATGTTGCATCAATTGAATCTTCATTGACCGACATTGAAAGTGTTTTGCCAATTGGTCGAGTGCGATCGTGTTCAAGATTCAATTTCACATCGGTTGGCACAACAGATCCTTTGGCAAAAACAACTTTGCCGGTTGATGCGTTTGCTTCTTCTTCAAATGCAACAATGCGACCGGTAATTGTGCGAGCGTTTGAATCCGCCGCTGTTATTGTCATTGGTGTTGTTAGTTTCATAGCAACATGTCCTCTTCCTCGCGGATTTCATCGATCGACATTGCGCCGACGCGATTTAAGATTTCATAAACTTGCGCGCGCTCGTAAGGATTACCACGCAAGAAGTCGTCTAAATCAAATTTTACTTCTGATCCAAGTGAGGTGAAATCCTGAAAAGATAACCTTTCCTCAATGATCGACATGTAATTTCTGAAAGCAAAATCCACCAGGTCGCGACGCTTATCGAGCGCGTTTGAATAAGTGAATGAAGATTGCTGTGAATCTGTGAAATAAGCCGGCAAGCCACAAGCTCTGCTGAGCTCTAAAGCAACATAGTTTCTCGCCTCATTTAACTGAATTGATTTTGGATCAAAGCCAAGTGTTTCAAGCGATACATCTGCATTGAGAAATGCTGTTGATTTATTTTGTCGAGCTGTACGCCAAGCCGAAAGCAATTTTGCAACGCGATCAGCCGGAAGTGATGTGCCATTTGATCGCAACACCATTTGTGGAATTGGCTCAACAGCAAAATTCATTGCAGCTTTTTCAAGTGCCGCAGCTGCGCGGATTGTGCGGCCAGCGCGTGAGAGCAATCCTTCTTGTGTGCCGGCGAATACAACAAGATAATTTGGATCAACATAAGTGCCATCGATGGCATAAGAATTGATCTCTGTGCCATTTGCATTTGTTGTGATTGAAATGCGCTCCGGTGCAACACGCTCCATTGCTCTAATTTTTCCGGTGTCCGCATAACGCTCGGTGACAAGAGCATACGCGCTCGGGAAAAAGAAGAGATCAGAAATGATCCAGCTCCAAAATGTCACTCCGGGAATTCGTGGATCAGGTTGATTGATCACGCGCGGTTGTGTGACTTTTTCGCCGGTTGCTGTGTTGCGAGTGTGCATCGGTAATGATGCGATTGTCTGAATGATGCCAAGTGCGCGAGCGCATGTAGGCACACTCATTGCTTCAGCTCGTGATGCTTGTGCTATGCCAGCAAAGAAGAGATTTTGTTGCTCGGCGTAGTACGGCGCGATTGAAGCTTCAATGTCGTTTGTTGGTTGTGCCGGAGCAGCGGTGATCGCCGTCGGTACAAATAGATCGCGAAATCCCATGCGCTAATTCTCGCACCGCTTATACGATCAGCCGACCATGATGTCAAGATCCGTCTCAGGGCGTGTCGCAAAGTGTGTGACAAGAGCTGTGGCCACGCAAGCGGTCACGGTCGTTTGTGACGCTCTTCTTCCAATAGTCCAACCACCATCCCCAAAAGGTAATCGCGCAGCTGATAAAATCTGCTTGGATAATTCTGTCTGATTTTTGTGACGCAATCTCTTTGATGTAATCGCTCCCAATAATTCATCGCAAGCTTGGCCATAAAGTGCGCCATCAATGTCGGTGATCGGGATTCCGGCTGGCACAAGCCGCGCGGCAATTGCTGAAGCTGTGCGCTTGCTGTACGCAACAACCTCAACGGGAAATTCGCGACAATACGGCGCAATGTCATTTGCGACCGCTTTATCATCGAGCGAGATTGGATTGTTCCAAGTATGCAAGAGCTTTACAAAGAATCGCTCGCTGTCGATTTGCTGAGCGGCCACAAGAGCTGCCGATTTACGATCCGGCGAACAATCCACGCCAAGCCATGTTGTCTTTTCGGGATCTAACTCCAAATCCTCTTCAATGCATTCATTCCATTCGTCGCTTGGGATCGCAGCTGAAATCGTCGCCACCCAGCGACACAAAACTTCGGTTTTGACAACATCAGGTGGATCATTGAGCACAGCTCGCAAATTGTCGATGTGTACAGTGTGGCCAAGTGCCGGATTGGCCATTGCCGCACCTTTCCAAAAGGCCGGTGTGTCATCGATCTTTTCGTAATTGGATGACCATTCAAAATAACCGATGTCATCGCCCTTTGCAGCTGACATGCCTCTTTCGCGCAGCTGATTGAGCACAATGCTGTGTTGGTCTCCGGCGTTGCTGAGTGTCCACAGCTGCGGATTCTTGGCGGCCATCATTGTGTATCGCAGCGATGCCCAAGTCGTTTCGTCTTTGAGCTCGCGTGTTTCATCCACAAAAACCGTCTCCGGCTTTGAAATTCCACGCGCAGCCGATCCACCAGCTTTGACCATGTACCGCGAGCCGCCAAATTTGGATTGAAGCTCGATCTCTTCCGAGCCGTGCGCCCATCGGATTTTCTTGACTTGGCTGGCGAGCGATTCATTCTCTTCAATGATGTTCACAATGTCGCGGAAAGTTTCCAGCGATGTGGTCAAGCGGTGAGCCGTACCGATCTGTAAGCCATCACGCCACAAGAAGAGTCCAGCCAAAATCCGCAGCTTCATCAGCGTTGTTTTTCCTTGTTGTCTCGCAACAACCACGGTGATCAGGGGATGAGCCCATCTACCGTCCGGCTTTACTTTGTGAGCTTCCATTGCGAGCCATTTTTGCCACGGCAGCATTGGAATCCCAATCGAATCAGCAAAATCAATCAATTCAAGCCCACGCGACGGCAAATCGAGCAGCTTTGAGTGAATTCTTGGCGATTCTCGGCCAATAAGTGCTTCTGTAGTTCTCTCTTCAGCCTGTGTGAGCCGTTTTGAGCCTATTTGAACCACTTGGCCACCTTCTGTGACCTGTTCAGGGCTATTCATGGCTCTTTGAGTCGTTTGGCGGTGAAATAAGACCGC
>ERZ869925.1035-NODE-1035-length-14625-cov-80.992244_pt1 | contig 14625 bp, 21 predicted proteins | sample MGYA00579311_ERZ869925 | MGnify/ENA primary metagenome ERZ869925 (study PRJEB32216, sample SAMN09231817) | wastewater metagenome | place: USA: Maryland | collected 2016-07-30 | study: EMG produced TPA metagenomics assembly of the PRJNA472060 data set (Reclaimed...
GCGGCGAACGCGGCAGCGGCGTAGGCGGGAGGGGAGCGTATGCAAAAAATTTTGAGCTATACTGTACCTCTAGCGGTAACGGAGGTAGACATGTCGGAATACATCAGCACGAAGGAAGCGGCGGCGATCATGGGCATCACAGAGAGCCTAGTAAGACGATGGGCGCGTGAGGGCAAGATCGCGGGTAAGCGTTTTGGGCGAGACTGGCAGATTGAGAAGGCGGCGGCGAATGCCTACAAACCAACACGGACACGGAAAGCGACCCCTTGAAATTAGGTGGTTTGCTTACTTGACAAGTACCGCCAGCGGTACTATAATGGGTGGTATAAGTCGAGTTCAGAGAGACGAGTACCATGTTCGGTCTAGCGGTCAAGAAACAACAGAAGCGGCGCGTTTTCACGGTCAAAGCTCGTTGGATTTACAGCCGCGAACAGCGTTCGTGGGGAGTAGTCGTCAAGGTCGCAGAATCGCCGTATCTCGTTGGTTCACGCCGCGCAAGCGACGCTAACCCGTTTCGCGGCGGCAAGGCTTACATGGTGGTTAGCGCTGACCCGTCGCGGTTCTGGATCGACTGGGTTGAGGCATGGGAGGTTCGGTAATGGAGACTAGAATCTGTAAAGTCTGCTTACGTGAACTTCCTGAAACAACAGAGTATTTCCGTGTTGCATCAAAACACTATTTGTCTCGAACCTGTAAGGACTGTGAGAGAGCGGCACAACGCGAACATATACACAAGCCTGAAGTTGCAGAGCGACGAAAGGCGTATCGAGAAGTGTACGTTCCGCCAAGTGAATCGCTAGAGAGGAAACGTGCGAAGAACAGAGAATATATGCGTGAATATTCCAAGCGACCAGATGTTGTAGAAAAGAGGCAACAGAATCATAAAATCCGATACGCCAAATCAGAGTATCGTGAACGCCAAAAAGAGCTTCGAGATGCGTATCGTAAAACCGAAGACGGCAAGGCAGCTAGACGCGCGGAACATATGAAGCGAGAAGCGCTTAAAAAATCATCTGGAGACGGGGTAAGCGCTGCTGATATTTTAAGTCAATACAAGTCGCAGAAAGGGCGCTGCTGGTGGTGCGGGAAGTCGGTCGGAGATAATTACCATGTTGACCACTTAATTCCACTCACGCGAGGTGGAAAGCATTCGGCGCGAAACATAGTGATTAGTTGTCCATCGTGCAATCTGAGTAAGAATAACAAGTTGCCTCACGAGTGGACAAGTCGGCTTTTATAACCGCGTGACCGACACCAGCGCCTACGCGTTGACGGATTACGCGCCCGTTCGGTTTCTGGTAGCAGGTAGCGAAAGAGGATAGGGGACATCATGAAGAAGTTGAACCAGCATCAACAGTGGATTTTGGACGAAGCGCGGCGCGTTCTCGATGGCGAGGAATCGTGGGCGATGTTTCACGGTAAGGAGCTTGGACGCCTGCACTTGAAGTATGGATCGGGCATTTCCTTCACGACCCTCAAGGCGATGGAAAAGAAAGGCGCTATTCGGCTCGTGGGGTACAGTGGGCACGACTTCGAGTTGGTCGAAGCGGAACCCGCCGCCGCGACCGCGCAGGCGGAGAGCGCGGGGACGTGGACGCCTGCGGTCGGTGAGCTCGTGCGCATTGTTCGCGACGGTGACAACAACGGCGTAACCGGGTTTGTGACGAAGATTGATAGCACGATGCCTGTTGAAGTCTATCGCGTTTATGGTCACTGGTACTACCGATCAGAACTCGAACTCGTCAAGGTAGCCGCTCCCGCTGTGAACGCGGACGGCGCGACGGCGGAAGCTCCGCCTCCGGGGATGACTTGGCGCGACGTTGCAGACGACGCTCACGGCGATTGGCTTGAACTCAAGCGAACGACTGACGCCGAGATCGCGCGGTTGACACGCGAGCGTGATGCCGCGCTGTCGGAGCGCGACGCGCTGCGGGCGGCATTCGAGCGTGACGAGAAACAGTTGGCAATCACCCAACAAGTGAAGGACGAACGCCTTAGCGAACTCATGGATGAAACGGACAAGTTAGTCGCGGCGCTTGAGAGTATTTCCCCGATGGAAGGATTGACCCGTCTGCTGAGTTTTCGCCGCTTCTACAACGAATTTGTGCAGGAGTTGCACCGCGCCGAAGCATCCCCCGACGCCGCCATGATCGCGGCGCTCCGTGACCGCGACACCGGGCAGCGGACGGCGGCGGGCGACGTGCTCGGTGACGTGTTGGCGTAGGGTAAGCTAAAGTGCATTGTTGTAACCGGAGCAGAAGATGAAGTGTGAACAAGAAGGTTGCAAAGAACGCGCCAGCGGGGAATGGCGGATTGAAGGTTATGATCCCGTTCCGGTGTTTCATTTCTGTGACGAGCACGCCGCCAAGTTTGGCTTTTGCACGTCATGCGGCGCGTTCATCGGCGGTACTGAGGACGTATTTCTAACAGGCCAAGAGGGATTGTGCTTTGACTGCTACATCTCCATTAAAGATGAGCTTGAAGGCGATCCGCGTTTTGATGACGATGAACCGCTGCATTGGACTGGCGCAGATGATGATAGTTTCCTCTACGACTACACCGAAGGCGACATCGGGCAGGACGGAGAAATCTAATGAGCTACATCTTCAAGATTAGACATGACAACGTAGCCGGGACGTGCTTCATTTGCGGCACAGACTTAGAGCCTGTTGGAGATGAAATCGAAGGCGATGAACATCACGACACATGGTCATGTGAACGGTGTGAAGTTCTGATCACCTTCATCACACCCGCTAAAGTTCATGCCTACCACGAGATCGATAGTTGCTGGATTGAAGTCGAACCATTCTAGGTTTGTAGAAGGCGGAGTCTGCTACCCGCCGATAGAAAGGGCAAAAATGAGCGTTGTCACCAAACAAGTCTCGCTTGACGGCAAATGGTTCTACCTCAAGGATGGGCCAACTGTACCGACTGGATGGCTATCTCTAACTGGCGAGGCTGATCGGAACGGCATGGATTGGCTTCCGTTTGCGTTTTGGGATGTGAAGAAAGGGCAAAACAGCCCTGCGAGCGATGATGAGATAGCGCGGTATGAAGCCCGAAACGCATCATTATCGAAACCCCGACCCGTACCGCACACAGCGGAAGACCTGCCTATTTCCGCAGAGGTATTTGACGAAGCTGTTCACCGCGTGTTCGATTACACAATGAACCCGAAACGCGAAGCGGAGATTCGCTATATCGTGCGCTACGCCAAGCACCTGCAAGAACAAAGGAAACAGGCAGTTGATGCGATCAATGAGTTAAGCCATGTGTTTTTGATGGCGAACCCTGAACAAGCTTTCGACCCGGTGCAGATTGTTCATCACGTCAAGTCGGTAATTACCGAACGGGACGAGCTGCAAAGAAGACTCGACACAGCAGAGGAAGTGATTAAAGAGCTTCAATCTCAACTAGGGTCATAGAAGGTGGAGTCTGCTACCCGCCCACGCGCAACCGCGACTCCGCCCGTCAGCGGGGTCACACGTTGCCGTCGCCGGGAACGCGGGCGCACATTAGCAGAGGAGGAAACAGATGGGCAGAGATGAGGTTATTATCGAGAAGATCAAGGCTCTGGCGGAGTGTGACGACGTTCGCCCCGTAATCGGCTTTAATGGCTACTACACGACGCCAAATGGAGACGTGTGGTCAATCATGCGCGGCGCACCGCATCGGTTGAAACCGTGGGCGTTTTCGGGGCGGCAAGCTGTGAACCTGACAAACGATAACGGGTATCCCGTAAAGCTAACGTTACTCCGCGTTGTCGCGCTGGCATTTTTGCCGCCTCCGTCCGCTGACAAAACAGAGGTTAGCCCCATTGACGGCGATCCGATGAACGTGCGCCCTGACAATATCGAATGGTTGACGCGCCGCGAACTTGCCGACAAGGTGAATCGTGTCTATGGGCGCAACGCGGCGCAAGGGGAAGCGCGACCGGAGGCTAAATTAACCGAGGAACAGGTACGCGAAATTCGCAATCTACACAAGCAGGGCGTCAACAATGTGCAGATTGCGAAGAGGTACGGCATGACCCGTGAAGCGATCCGCTCGATTGTAAACGGACGAACGTGGAAACACATAGCAGAATAGCCCGACGCAAGCGGTCACATCGCGTGACCGCTTATCGTTTCCGCCGGGAACGCGTCAACCGGACGCGCGGTCATCGGTGGTCGGCGCGGTATTCGGTTTGCCATCGGTGATCTCGTCAAAGCGCTCAAACGCCGCCTTGCCGCCGACCACGATGTCACGGATGATCGTTCCCCACTGCGGCGGGAGCGACTGGTACAGGCGTTCGGCGTTGTCCTTCTGCTCTTTGCTCATGCGCGACAACGCGACCGCGAAACCGACCGCGCCCCCGGTGACGAGCGCGAACACGATGTTGACGACGAACTGAATCAAGTCGGTCACGGCGAAAAAGTCCTGCGGGTTAACCTGAGTTTCCATTGCTGTATCCTCCATAGCTAAAGCCTCGTTTTGAGGCGCGTAAACAGGGGTAGGGGACGCGGTAAGCGTCGGTCTCGTGGTATTCGTGGCGAACGTGATGTCGTGCGCAGTCGGTGACGATTTGAAACCGACTGACCACCCGCAGCACAGGGTCAGAATGAGCGCGGCGAAGTAGACAATGCGCTTCATGCTGCCGCCACCAACGGGATCGGGTCAACGGTGGGCGGCGTCAACGTGGCAACGAACGCCAGTTTGTCGATCAGCGGAACGACTACCTTTTCGTAGGCATCTAGCTGTGCCTCAAGACGGATGTTCTTTTCGTGCAGAGTGGCGAGATCGTGTTCGAGTGCAAGGATGCGCTGTTCCATAGCGCGGCTCCGCTCCGTTTCCTTTTCCAGCGCTAACACCGCGTCCGAGCGCTCGGCTTTCAGTGCGTCAACGGCTTCGCGCAGCGACCGAACCTCCTTTTGCAACAGGTCGATGTCGAGGTTCTTTGCCTCAAGCTCGGCTTTCAGGTCAGCGTTGCGGGCGCGTTCCGCGATCAGGTCGGTACGGAGCGCGTTGATCTTGTCCGCCATGCTGTGATTATCCTGCTTCAACGTCTCGACTTCCGCCGTCAGTTCATTGCGCGTGAGTTCGAGTTCTGCCGTCCACTTGCGCGAGAGTTCCTCCTGCAACGTCGCCGTCTGCTTCTGCGCTTGCACGGCAACCGTTTCCTTGTGCGCGTCGATTTCGGCGGTCACTTGCTTCCGCTGCTTGCGTTGCTGTACATAGCCTGCGGCGATTGCGCCGATCAGCGTGCCTAGAATGACTACAATTTCATTGAGCGACATTAGATTGCGCTCCCGTCGTTAGTGTGCTTCATGTTTGCCTCCGAACGGCTACAATGCGGCTAATCAACGCAAAGAAGCACGCGCCAACCCTAAGCCGTTCGGAGGTCTTGAGGCTGATGCGTGCTTCTATGGGCTGATTCTGCGCACGGGCTGTTAGCCGCGCAAGATTACGCTATATTACCCGCTTGACTTTGTGTGTACAACAGGTGTACAATAATCGGCAAAAGAGAGGTGCTTATGAAAGCGGATAAGCGCATTCAGATACGGGTCACAGACGCTTATGTCAGTGACATTAGACTGATTGAAGATGAGTACAAGCTCAACCAATCGCAAGCGATACGGAAGGCAGTACACGACGAAGCCGCGCGGATACGACGCCGTAGGCGGCAAGCAGAGAAGGGCGGTACAGAATGAGCGACGTTTGGGTAATGCACTTGGGGCATTACGTTGAAGATGGTTGCGCCGTTTTTACTGATCTTCAAGAGGCCAAGGATTGCGCAGCACGTGAACTTGACGCTGTGTCAATCAACTGGGAAGCAAAGAATAATGGGTCGAAGTGGATCGGCGTGGCGGAATGCAAACCGCTTCGGACAACCGTTCGGCATACCGTCTACATTTTCCGGCACGCTGTAAACGAACATGCGCACCCCGCGCCCGCCGAAAGCGAGGACGCGCGATGACCGATGCGCCCGTTGTCGTTTTTGAACACCGGGTTTTCTTTCAGATCTCTGTGGCACTCACCACATGTCCACATACGACCATCTTTGCAGGTTGGATGTTTCGGAAAATCGGTAAGCGGTTTGATTACGCCGCACTTCTTGCAAGCACGTGTGATACAATGGACATCAGACATGGGGTTAGCTCCTGTGTCTCGTTTCCCCGGCTTGTTGACGCAAGCGCGGGGATTTTTCTTTTCGATACTTGCTATTTTAGCACAAGTGAGCGATAATGTAAATACCCCTTTTCGTTAATCGGGAGGTTTTATGTCTGATCTAGGGCCATACGAGAACAGCGCGATTACCACTACTCAGCAATTCGATACCATCATCAAAATGGTGTTGGCAACGGTTGCCGATAGCAGTGGGCGCGTTTACGCCGATACCTATAAGTCGTGGTCGAAGTACGCAATAGCAAACGGTATTGACTTACTCGAAATCAATGGGCGAACAGTGGTCGATTTCCTCAAGTCTCAACAAGTGTCTATGACCACTCGCCAACGCCAACTATCAGCTATGCGGACAATGGCGCAAGTGCTAGCAGTTGTCGATTATGCAAACCCGATGCGCCGCGCCGCTTATGAAAGCGTGAAGCTAGTTCGAGCGCCCAAGCAGAACGCAAGCGGTAAGGAACGCAAGCGCCGCGCGTTGTCATCCGAACAAGTCGAAAGCATTCTCGATGTGTGGTTAGCAGATGATCTATTGAGCGTCCGCAATCAGGCGTTAATCGCTACAATGTTCGCCAGTGGTGCACGGAGGGCTGAGATTGTCGCGCTACAGTGGAACGACATTGATCTCGACTTAGGGACTATCCACATTCGGCACGGCAAGGGCAATAAAGAGCGCTACGCCGCGTTATTTGGGGATTTGGCTATACGCGCCCTAGAGCACTGGCAGAAGCGCACGGAGGGGCGTTTATACGTGTTCTGTCCAGTTATTAACGGCGTGCTCGGCAACGATAAGCCGATCACTGCGGATACGCTGTACCACGTTGTCGAGGCAACGGGTAAACTCGCGGGCGTGGTCTGGAAACCGCACGACAGCCGCCGAACGCTTGCAACCGAACTACTCGATCAAGGGGTGCCATTGTCTGAGGTTCAGAAGCAACTAGGGCACTCTCAGGCCAACACGACAATGATTTACGCACAGGCGGGGAATGCGGCAGAGCGTCGCAAGCTGGCGTCAATCCGGTATGGAAACTAGCCCGCCCCCGCGTCACCGCGCCAACGCCGCCCGCGTGCGAACGGGCGGCGGCGCGTTCGCGCTAGTAGACCGACCACTTCGCGTTGAGATACGTTTCCAGCGCTCCGCGATCCGTTGTCGAGAGCGCAGTCGAGAACACGAGCAGCTCGTAGTACGTGCCCGCGCCCGTTTCGCCGGGATTGTCGTTCACTGAAGTCAAATTTGAAAATAGGCGCATACGCTCAGGCGTGTAGTTCAGCGTGTGGCTGTAGCTCGAACCATCCACCCCATTGATACGATTCACGATGGCTGTTCCACTGTGCCGCGCCACGATCAGCGATTTCACGCCGTTCGCGTTCGTCACCAGTGAACGGTCGCCGCCGCCCGCGTAACCGCCAACGCTCGTAAACGAGGACGCGCGGCGGATCGGGATGTAGTGCCCGGTCGCGTTGTAGTCACTTCCGCCCGCGCTGACCTGATTGAATACGCGCGCGCCGATGTTTCCCGCCGCTTCCAATTTGACAGCCGCGACCACCGTCTGCGCCGTGAATGTCGTGGACTGACTGTACAGCGTCAGATAGTCTCCGCCGTCAAAGCTAATGCCCGCGTTCGCGCCCTGATACGTCGGCTTAATCGTGCTTGCGCCCGACTGAATGAACGCGCGACTGTTGCCGGATTTATCAACCCAATAGCCTACCGGGTCACTCGTTGCCGTCACCGCTGTCGTTCCCGCGCTGTCTTGTTTCAGCGTAGACGTGTCGCTCGTATCCCACCAGCCCCACAACCCGCTAATCGTGAGCGGTAATGGGGTCGCCGCGCCGCTGCGTAACAGTGTCGTCAGTCTCTTTGCCGTTTGGCTCATGTTGCCTCCAATGCTGCCAGTAATCGCGCGAACTCGTCACCTGTAATCGTGAACGCCGCGCACGGATGCGTGCCGTAGTGCTCCCCGTTCGCGTCCGCGTACGCCGTGGTCATCGCATACGGGAGCACGTAGTACACGCCGTCCGCGACCGTGATGTCGATCCACCGTTCGCCGCCGTCGGCTGTGGTCAGTGTCAACGTGAGCGCGGGATCGCTGTCGAAATACGCCGCCGCGAAACCGCCGCTGTCGTAGCCGAGCCAGAATGAGCGCGACGTATCGAGACTGAGGATCGCGTCAACGCCCGCTGCGCCGACGGTGTACTCGGTGAACGCGGCATCGTAGCCGCCGCCCGTGACCGGGACGCCGAACGCGGGACAGATAGATAGCAGGGTCGCGAGAACTAGGTGCATAGACACCCCCTAGAAATTGGTGGCCGATTTCGGATATTGGGTACTTGACAATGTATGTATATACGTACTATAATGGTGTTATTGATTGAGTGATTGAGGAGATGACGAAATGACCGCAACAGTGAAGCAACTTCAAAGCCTGAACAAAACCTTGATTAACGAAACCTACGCCGCTTACAACATTTTCGATACGACCTACGGCAAGAATGGTATCACGGTGTTTATCATGGCGACACCTGAACAAGTTGACGCTCTGGCGACCTCCCCGAATTGCAGTGATTGCGAACCGTCGTCATGGGATGTAGACGGCGCGATTGTTCAATACGACGTTTTTATGTATCACGAGGTGTCATAGTGAAAAAGTACCTGCACTACACCAAAGACCAGCAGGCGGCGATTGACCGCCTGCATAAGCTCCTCTACGCGCAAGGGGTAAACACGAAGAACCCCAAAGGCGGCGGATATAGTGACAGCGCGTTATTTCGATGGCTCGTAGACGAAAAACTAAAAGAGATCGAAAATGAGCGCTGAGGATTTACTTGACATGTTCGCGGAACTTCCGCGTGTTGTTCAGGTTGCTATCCTTAGCCATCTGCACTCGTTTCGGTCACGCGGTTACATTCAGTTCACCGATTATCCGCGTCACGTTGCCGACTACATTAGTGCAAGTGGATTACTCAATGTCACGATCTCCGACTATGGGTTAATCCGCTTTTACCCGAATGAGCACACCCCGCTTATGCGCGAACACATAGGTGAACTCCTACAGATGACACAGAACCCCGCCCGCTGAGGCGGGGTTTTCGTTTCCGCGCTTACAGGATCACGAAAGCGTCATCCGCCGCCGGGGTGACGGGGAGGCCGGGAAACTCGGTTCCGGTGGTCATGGATGGCTCCTCATAAAAACACCCGCTGTCAGGCGGGTGTCAGGTTGTTACTCAGATAGCGTAGGGTGAACGGCATCCACAGCGTGAACAGCGGGAGCAGTAAGCGCGTCTCGTTCCACAACCCGAAGACCGCGAACAATGCCGCATACGGCAACCCCGCCAGCGCGACCGCGCCTAACCGGGCGTCCGCACCGCGCACGCCGAGCGCCGCGAGTATCCACACAGGGATCGTGACGCCGAGGTTGATCGCCGCGTTCGTCATGTGCCACGGTGACGACGTATTCGCTTTGAACACGTCCGCGACCGTAATCTGATCGGGTACATGTCCGATAATCAGGCGCACGCCGACGAACACCGCCGCCCACGTCAGAAAGTACCCGCCAGCGCGTAAAAACAGGGGTAGACGGCGCGTATCCCGCCAACGTAGGCAAACATACGCCATCGGCAAAATCAGCGCGGTTTCGCGGTTCAGCGTGCCGATTGCGACGATGACAGCGAACACGATGCCGTCGCGTCCGCTGAGGAGCCACAACAGACCCGCGCACAGGAGGATCACTTCAAGTGGGTTATTGAGGCTTAACCCGTAGATCGCGAACATGAGCGGACTATACGCCGCGATGAACAGCACACCCGCGAACGCGGCAACGTCGCTCACCCACCGCCGCCAATACAGGTACATCGCCGCCAACATCGCAGGCAGCGCGACCGCGTGCGCGAGAACGTAGCCCGTGCGGATCGCGGTATCCGTCTGCGGATTGAACACCGCCTGCACCAGAAACGGCGCGAGGACGCGGTACTGGTGCGGGCTGAGGTACTCCCCCGCAATCGTTTGCCGATGCCATTCCGCGCACGGTTCGCAGGTACGGAACGCGCTCATGTAGTAGTACGTCATCATGAGACCGACGCAAACGAAGAAAGCGACGACGAGTAGGCGCTTCATAGCTCTCCTTAGAGGTACACGCACACCGCGCGGATCGCAAGCGGCGTGACGCTGTTCATGTTGTAGATCGTGCCCATCGAAGAGGTCACGCACCGCGTGTTCAAGTAATAGCTCGTCTTCGATGTCAAATCCAGAATACGCCAGCGATGCGCCTCGGTCTCGAACACCGTCGAATTTGCGCCGACTGTACGGACAGACATGCTGCTGTCGCTTTCGGTGTTGTTCGCGGTGGACAGCGTACAACCTACGTCAAGCGTGCCATTTGTCGCCCGTTCCACGCGCAGCCCTACCTGATAGCTGACATGCCACGCGCCGATTGGGATACTGATCGTCGTGCTGTTGATGTTGTACCACGTGTTTGCGGTTGGAGACCCCTGTGAGCGCAGCGTCGTGTCACTCGTTTCGACCGTCCATTTCGTCGGGTTTAGCGGCATTCCGTAAGGCGCTTTGACGACCGCATAATTCGGACTGTTGATCGCCTCGTTCGCGAGGTCGTAATCCGTGCCCCCGTAAATCGTGATCGTCGTATCCGGTGCGGAGTAGGCAACCTTTGTGATGATGAAATACTTTGTGCCGCCCGTCGTCTGCGATACGCGCACGCGCATCCCCGCGCTGTACTTTGTGGTCAGATCGCCCGAAATCGTGAACGTGTACGTCGGGTCGTCGGCGCTCGCATACGTCCACGTTTCCCCCGCGCTGACCCACCCCGCCGCGCTAATGCCGCCGCTGGATAACCCCGCGATATCGCTCTCGGCATCCGTCATCCGCGTGCGCAGGTCATCGAGCGCGTCATCGACGTTGCCGGGATCACTGCCCGCCGCTGGCGTATACGTGACCGTCGCGGCATCGCTGGCGACGATGACCGTTTGCCATGTGCCATCGCCGCGCAGGTACTTCGTGTTATCCGTTGCCGCTGGCGTCGGCACAAGACCGCGCACGCCCGCGTTACTGCCGTCTGCGCCCGTCATTTCGGCGCGTATCCAGTTGAGCGGGATAATCTTTGCGCTGTTGATCGTCGTGTCACCGTGGGTAAGTTCCACCGCCCCGCGCCAATCGGTATCGGGCGCGGCGTCAATGACCGCCTGTATATCCGTCTGCGCGTAACTCGTAGGCGCACCGTTGGCAACAAGCGTCAACGCGGTCACGCGATCCGCCGTCAACGTGTACGTGAGTTCGTTCGTGCTCCGGTTCACGCCGACCACCGCGAACGATTTCCGCGAACTTGTGGCCGTCGGCGCAAGCGTCAGATAATCCGCGTCTGCCCAATAGCCGCTGTCGTGCTGATAAGCCCCGACGCGCACGTTTAAGCCGCCGCCAGCGTCCGCAAACACGCCGCCCGGTATAATGTCCCGCGCGGTCGTCGGCGTGGGGATATTCGCGGGCTTCTGCGGACTGTTCAACCCCGCCGCCGCGCTGCCAAACTGCTCCGGCGCGATCCCGGTGTCGATACCCGTGACCTCATCCTGCTTCGTGTAGCGGTTGTATGCCACAATGACCGCCAACCCCGGCGCGTGTTCCGTCTTGACATTGAGCACGGGCACGGATGAGCGCAGCGGGTCAAGCGGGTCAAACACCCAATCGAACGCGCCACTTAACTCGCTGTTCGTCGTGTTTTCGAGGACGCCGTTGGTATAGCGACCGAGAGCGCGGGATCGCGGGTTCGTATGGGTAACGCCGCTGAATGCGTCCGCGATCAGTTTCGCGTTGTCTTCTACTGTTGCTCGTGGCATGGTTTTATCCTAGACCCCGAAGATATTGAGCACGCGACCGACCGACGGCGACGTGAACGATGACAAGTTGCCGCTGAGATCGCGAATGGTCGGCGTGGTCGCGTTCAGGTTACGCGTCACCGCGATTGTGCCGTCATCACCCCACAGCCACGCGACGTTGGGGTTATCCCCCGCGAACGTGCAAGCGTGATACTTGACGCCCGTTGCCGCGCTGACGATGCTCGTCCACGACGATCCCGCGTTACGCGAAAGCCATACGCCAAACTTGATTGTGCCGCTGTCGCGGTTCTGCCCCGCTAAGAGAACGCTGTTTTTGTCCACGTCGCAGGTCTTAGTGCCGAACTGATACGACGGGCCGTAGTATTCCGCCCCGTCGGAAGGCGACACATCGGTGCGCGTGCCGCCGATGGTTTTGTAGAGGCGGTAGTTAGAATAGCCCGCTGAGATGATACCGCCGCTGTAGGTAATGCTTTCATCTTGGAACGGGCAATGAATGTCGCTGATGAAACCGACCGTCGTGTTACTGTCAAAGTCACTGCTCGTTGCGCCGTAATCGGTCGAAACCTTGATCCGCCCGGTAGACGTTGTGCCCGTACCAGACAACGCCCCAAACAGCACTTTACCCGCCGTTCCCGCGTAGACGTAGCAACCGGGATAAATGTTATCGCCCGTTGTCCCCGGCCAATCGCCGCCGATGTTTGAGACTTGCGTCCAACTTGTACCGCCGTTCGTGGTGTAGTCCATATCCACGCGGGCGTTATCTTCGTGCGATACGCAAGCGAAGAACCCGCTTACGCCGCGCTCGCTTTGCAGACTGCGGTAGATAGTCGAGTAGCGCAGACTGTACTCGTTCGCCAGTGCCCGCGATCCCGTGCCGAGGTTCGTCGCCTTGTACGCCTTCGTAGACGTGCCAAGCACGCCGTTGGCGGGGTTAAACGCGTCGATCACGTACATGACGGGCGTGCCTGCCATGCCGAGCGAGGCGAGGCTGTAGCGTGACCACGTAGGCAGCGTGGGGCGCGTATCCGCGAGGTACAGATAACCGTCGTCAGATACAAACCCGATGTCATAGGTATTGCTACCGAGATTGAAGTCGTCCGACGGCGTAGTCGTGATCGGCGGAAACGTAATCTGCGGATCACTGATGACGACGCTATCCGCGACCGGAGTATCGTCCACCGCGCCCGCCCCTTGCGCATGGGTCAGCGCACGTAAGACGACGGTGGTCGTTGCCGCGCCGTCGGCGTAATCGACGGTCACGCTCATCACGGTAAAATAGAACGTCGCCGCTGTGAGATCCACGCCGCGCAGATTATCGATACCGAGCGTGAACACGGTTTCGCGGTAGAACTGGAACAGATGCGCGTAAGACCCAAACAGCGTCAAGCGCACTTCGGGCGCATAGCTGTACGCCCCGCCCGCGTTGTAATAGGCGTAGTTTTCCCACGCTGCCCGAAGTGCGCAGCGGTACAGGAGATCCGTCATGTCATCCACGATCAGCTTTTCAATCGTCGGTGACTGATTACCGCGTGCAGGTGACGCAGGCCACCGCGCGAACATCGGTGACGCGTTCGCGGCATCCGTCGCCGCCGTGAACCCGCGCGCACGAAACGTTTCCAGCGTGCCGAAGTGCGACCGCGAAAACTCATAGTTAATGATGTCCAACGTTGCCGAAAGCGTCATCGTGGTCGTAATCGCGCCGCGATCTGCCAGCGGCGTAAACTCAAGGCGCAACTGTACCTCAATGCGCCCAGTGCGGTCAGTAATCACGCGCCCGTCGCGGCTGTCCGCGAGTTCACGCACCTGCTCAACCACCGTGTTTTTGGTGACGTAGAACGCCGAGTAGCTGGCGTCCTCGAACCCGTCGAATACGAGATCGTGTAGGCTGGTGACGTTGTAGTAGTTGCGCAGGAGATGAATAATCACCCGTTTGACCGTCAACCCCTTGATCGTCTGCCAATCACTAGGGGATGCGCCGTAGAGCAGCACCTTTGAGAACCCCGCGAGTTCTGCCAGTCGCATTAGTGGGCTAATTACCTCAAATTCGAGGTCGTTCACGCCGTCTTCACCGCGTGACGTGTCGCGGCGCAAGTAACCCGCGATCACGATATGCGACCGCGAGGGCACTTTCGCGCCGTAGACGTTGGCGATGTCATAGCCGCCGCTGTTGCCTGCAATCGCTTCCTGCCACACAATCACGGGGGAGCCATCGGGGATGTCTGTCAGCGCCGCGTTCTCGTACACGTTGAACGCGGTTGTCCACCCGTTCGCGAGGTCGCCGCTCACGTTGGTCAGCGTCACCTGATACGGCGGGTCGTTCGCATCGTGCACGCGGACGCGCGTATACTGCGTTTCCGTCTTCGAGTTCGTGCTGTCGGTCACGGTATGAATGACTAGATAACTCCCCGCCGCGCTCAAGGTCAGCACGGGATCGGGATCGGTGTCGTCGTCCCATGTGCCGCTGTCGCATGACCACGCGTGCGTCACCGTGCCCGCGCTGTCGGGATCGACCGTATACGACGCGCTCCCCGCAAACTGAACGTCAACGGTTCCGCCGCTGCCGAGCCAACCCGCCCACGCGCCGCCGCTGACCACGATGGGCGCGGGATCGCTGTTCTGATC
>ERZ869925.1036-NODE-1036-length-14582-cov-269.548771_pt1 | contig 14582 bp, 19 predicted proteins | sample MGYA00579311_ERZ869925 | MGnify/ENA primary metagenome ERZ869925 (study PRJEB32216, sample SAMN09231817) | wastewater metagenome | place: USA: Maryland | collected 2016-07-30 | study: EMG produced TPA metagenomics assembly of the PRJNA472060 data set (Reclaimed...
ATGGGAGGGCATTTCCAAATGGGAACGTTTGGGCGTTGGTAACTGAAACAAAAGAAGATTAGTTTATGAATGAGCCAATAAAGTTGTTATTTAAGTTCCCTTGTCGTGGAAGGGTTGACTTATTCTTTAAAAGCCTTGATAGCCTTAATGATAATATTCGTGATAGGAATAACTACCACATAAGTTTAACCATTGATGAGGATGATAAAATTTTAAATTCACCGGAAATTATTGAGCGAATAAATGAGTACCCTAATACGTCTATTGAGTGGGGGATATCTAAATCAAAAATAGATGCCGTAAATAGAAATTTCCCTTTGAATTATGATTGGAACGTGGTTATTGTGTGGTCTAACGATATGATTTGTACATTCTATGGTATGGATGATGTTATGAGAGATTATATGCACCATGCAATAAATAAAAGCGGGAATAAATTCCTATGCCATTTCCCTGATAATGATGCAAAAGAAATGCTTAATGTTCTGTATATAGCATCAAGAGAATATTATGAGCAGTTTAATTATGTGTACCACCCAAGTTATTTGAGTTTGTGGGCAGATAATGAATCAATGTGTGTGGCTAAGATGTTGGGTATGTATCATTATTTTGGAGTTCCTAATTTGTATGTTCACGAAAATCCGGCTTATTCTCAATACAATATACCAAGAGATGAATTATTTAATGAACAGCAAGGGTATTGGGCGGTTGACGAAGCAAATTTTCACGAAAGAAAGAAAATAAATTTTGAACTAAAAAACGAAGAAATAGTAAACCATTTAATTTCAGAAACATTCCCTTATACTTCATAACATGGCAGAAAATAAAATACTTCTTTCGATTCTCATACCTACTGTTGTTGGAAGGGAAGAACAGTACGGGGCATTATATACAAAAATGGAAAAGCAATTATGGGGATTGCCATATTCTGTTGAGTTTATCCCATTGAAGGACAATAAAGAAATGACTATTGGAGAAAAGAGAGAAAAACTTTATAGCTTATCAACCGGATTGTATAGCGTTCAATGGGATGATGATGATGATATAAACGAAATTGGGATAAAGTTGATTTGTGAAGCCTTAGACAATAATCCAAACATTGATTGCTGTACCTACGAAGAATACATTGATATAGACGGCAAAATACAGCGCAGCAACCATAGCCTTAAATATAATGATTGGTGTGATAATTTTGACGGATTCGATTACTGCCGGACACCATTTATGAAATCAGTAATCAAAACTGAAATTGCAAAATCAGTTCCAATACCACACATTAGATTTGGCGAAGACCATCAGTGGGCGCAAGCATTAAAAAGCCATTTGCACACCGAAATACACATTGACGAACAGATTTACAAATACATTCACAGAAGCAGTGATTTTAATGAAAGATACGGTATAAAAGATTGATTATGAAACCAACAATCAGCTTAATAGACTGCACAAAACTAACACCTGTTGAAATAGAAAAAGATAAAGCATTTGTTAGTATTATGAAACTGGTTAAAAAAGGTGGTGGGTGCGACAAAAAAAGAAAGTGGTTTATAGAAGTAAATCCAAACCATCCATTTGTCATTAAAAATATAAAAAAATAAAAGATTAATTATGGACTTGACTAATAAAAAAGCCTGTATCATATCCTGCGGAGTTGGGCATGGGCATTATCATGTAGGCATTGACAGGCTTGCTAAATCATTGAATTTTGTTGGGTGGGCTGGCGAAACTATTTTAAGAAAGGATTATCCACCCAATTCGCCTGAACATGGCGGCGACAACCAATACAATTTTAAAGTTTGGGCTTTTGAGGAAGCGTTTAGTTTAGGCTATGAAGTGGTAATTTGGTGTGATAGCAGCCTATATGCAGTTGAAAATCCAATGCCGATATTTGACTATGTGAATGTAAATGGTCTGTATTTTTTTAAAAGCGGATATTCAATAGCGGAAACAGCAACAGATAAACTGCTTAATTATGCCGGATTGAAAAGAGAAGATTTATTAGACACAAGCGAATTTGCTACTGGACTTATTGGCGTAAATATTATGAATCCAAAAGGTAAAGAATGGTTTAATACATGGAAACAATATATGCTGGATGGTATGTTTGGGGGCAATAGGGTACATGATACAAGTGATAGCGAAAGTAAAATCTTCCGCTTTTCACGCCAAGATCAATCCGCAAATTCTGTTATTCTATATAAAATGGGGATTACTACTTGCGGGGAAACAGAAGACTTTTTGGCATACAAAGACACTGGTTATAATCCATCAAAAATACTTTTTTTCGTAGGAGGTATTTAAAATTAATTTATGAAAGCAGTTATATCAACAACTTATTCGGACACCTATTTATATTTTTTGCCCATTACGGTTTTTTGCTGGAACAAGCTAAATGTAGATGTTATATGCTTTATGCCATTAGATATGAGTGATGGTGAACGAAATTTAAAGTTTGGGTTTATTGAGGGAGTTATGGATAAGCAGGGTATGAAATACCAAGTAGAATTGTTTGACGCACCCGAACATAAAGAAGCTACCTATGCTCAATGCTCAAGACTTTATGGAGCTTGTTTAGATTTACCAGAAGATGAAATTATTTGCATAGGGGACGTGGATATGCTGCCATTTCAAGCACTAAAAAACTGTATTGATAATTCAATTGTTGAGTTTGGGGATATGATAAATGTATTGGGTATTGATTTAGTGCCGGAAGGTCAAACGCCAATGTGCTACGCATGGGGTAGTGTCAAGCAATGGAGGAAAGCATATCAATATGCTTATGGTAAAGGGTATTATGATAAAGATTACTTCAAAACATATCAAGAGCATTTGGACTTATTGCTTGGCGACATTGATTGTGAAAACATGAGGGGAAATTATTGGTGTAAAGACCAACAAGAATTAAATTCAATGCTTAAAAAGGCAGTTAAGGTTGAACATTTAAGAGCAAGAGAAGGTACGCAGTTTGCAAAAGCAAGGGTAGATAGAACTGACACTAACTGGCGTAGTTATGTAAATGATGAACTAATAGACGCTCATTTATGGAGAGATGGTTTTACAGATGCAAACTTTGCAAACATACTTGAACTACTAACTATGAAGTTCCCTGATGAAGACTTTACATGGCTTGAAAATTATAATTCAGAATACAAAAAATTACTATAATGGAATTATCATTTGGTCAAAGAATAGACCCTAAAAATGGGTTAGTTGAGTGCTGGTTTACATGGGCGGCATTAGATTGGATAAAACAACAGGATTGGAGCGAAAAAAATATCCTAATGTATGGTTGCGGTTTGGGAGATATTTGGCTTGCTAAAAGGTGTGCATCATTAACTGTAATTGAAAGAAATTTAGAATGGCTTGAAAAATGTATTGAAAGAGAAAGGGAACAATCATGTACTAATCTTAATTATATACATAGACCATGTAATGATAGTGATGGTATGGATGAATACTATCTAAAGTTCCCCGATGGATTTGAACCTGACATCATAATATCAGACGATGCGTACCGCACCGAAGCAGTATTTAAGGCTATTGAGTACTTTAAAAGTAAAGGTGGTGGCATATTGATATGCGATAATTATTGGCAAGATTTCGTATGGAAAAGCCCAACAGCTATTGAAGCATTAGCCCCTTTTGAAAAAGAAGTATTACCATGCCCATCACATACTGACCATAAAGGTGACGGGTGGAAAACAGCTATAATATTTATAAAATGACAAAAGTTATTACACATATTGATTGCCCTAAAGAATGGGAGATACAAGATGACTTTTCAAGTCATAGACCTGCCTTATGGTTATCAGTAAGTAAAATGGATGTGAAGGATGCAATCTATGAGTTTGGATGTGGTTTTGGGTCAAGTTTATTACTTGCATCTACAAAAAGATGGTTCAACAGCTACGATACAAATAAAGAATGGGCAGATAAGTTCATACATACAGTGCATATTGATGACTATGACCACATAAGATTTCCTGATGGAGAATGGGTAAATGAAGTGGGAGTACTTTTTGTGGATTGCGCTCCTGCCCTTTTGAGAAAAGATTTAATTGGTAAATGGAGAAACAATGCTAAAGTAATAGTTACACATGACAGTGAGGAAAATTCTGACTACGTTTATTATATGAAAGAAGTTTTAGGTAGTTTTAAATACCGATTAGATTTTAAGCCGCCTAATTTACCGCATACAACAATAGTTTCAGAAACAATAAATGTAACTGAATGGATATAAGGGTTTACATACTACATGATAATCAAAGGTCAGAAAGATTAGAACCATTGTTAAAAGAATTGGCAGAGCAAGGTATAGCTAACTATGAAATTATACAGCCTGAAATTGACCCTAAAAAACAACCATTTGAAAACATAAACCATGCTCATAAAAGCATAGTAAGAATGGCAAAAGAACAAGGGTTAAAAGAAGTATGTATAATGGAGGATGATGTAATGTTTACTTGCCATACTGCATGGAAGTATTTTTTGGATAATAAGCCGGAAAGTTACAGTGTCTATGTCAGTGCGACCTATATTATGCCACCAAGCCATAATTTACTTACGGGATTTCAGTGCTACCTTGTTCACGAAAGTTTTTATGATGATTACCTTTCAGTGCCGAACAAGGCGCACATTGATAATGCAATTTGTGATTTAAAAAGTAACCATAAAATATGTTACCCTTTCATTGCCTTACAACACCCCGGGTATAGTGCCAATCATCCCGGGCAAAAAGTAAATTATAATGCAGGTTGTGGGATAACAGATAAAGACTTGTACAAAGGATGAATGAGCCATACATAACATATCGTGAAACTGATTCTGAAAATAGATTGTGCTTCTTTATCTTACAGAAGAAACAGCCCAACTACATTGGTTTACTTGTAGCAAGTCCAGTTGAAGGAGCAATAATAAATGTACCTATACCTAATTATAATTTATGGATTACATTTGCAGGCACACTTGTTGGAAATTATATTCCAGCTATCAATGGAGTGCTTTCTGAAATATCCATTACATTTTACGACATGGCTTCATGGTACTTTGAAAACCGTGTAAAAGGAGTAAAGAAATATGAAAAATTCAAGATAAAATATGACAATACAATCACCGGCTGATGCAATTTTTGTAACAGTAAAATCAAAGTACACAAAAGACTTTACAAGCCTTACTAAAAGGTTTGCACTTGAAAATGCAACTACTGTCCATTTGGAGGATTTGGTAACACTGACCGGAACTGTACATTCACTTCCAAAAAGATTATCACAAGAAAAAATTGACAGAGGTTTTAGCATGGATAACATTCAGGTAGGGGATGAACTAATATTCTCATTCAATGTCATTTACGATTTCTTCCAAAAAGAACCCGAAGGAGAAATGTTCTACAAGAACAGATTAAACTACAATGGAAAAGATTATTGGGCAGCAGACATATCCAAAATATTTGCAGTAATAAGAAACGATGAAATTATAATGCTCAATGGTTACGTTATGGCTATGCCATTTTCAGAAGATTTAATCATAACCCAAGACTATGTTAAGTCCACCCGTAAATGCAAATTTTCAAGGGTAATTCACATTGGAGAACCACGAACAAATCAACCAAAAATAGATGTTAGTCAGGACGACCAAATTTACTACAACCCAAAAAAAGTAACCAAATACGAAATAAACAGAAAGCCTTTCATTATCCTTACCCAACAACAGGTTTTCGGAAAAGTGAATTAAAAAATAAGCAATAAATTTGGCAAACTTCAAGCCAATTGAACTTACAGGACATCTTCAATGAGTTAAACTTTTACATTGGTAAATACACAGGCTCGTACTTTACGGTAAGTGAGCTTGAAAATTGCTTGGATGCCGGCTCGCTTGCACTTTATTCAGATTTGAAACCAAAATACGCAACTTCACAACTTGTAAAAGATGCGTTATCTCCCTTTCGTTCTACATATAATTTTACTACACAAGTATCAGGGTATGTGATTGTGCCGGATACCGATTATTTAGATTTGTTGGATTTGCAGATTTACTTCCAAATAAGCAATAGGACAGTATATTATCCGGTAAAAATGGTAAATGAAGATGAACGTGCTAATAGGTTAAACTCTCAAATTAACCCTGTAACAATCACAAGCCCAATAGGAGAGCAAACAGCCCAACGTACATTCAGGCTTTATCCTACAGGAACTTATAACGGTAATGTTACCTATCTGAAAAGACCAACAAAGCCTGTATTTGGCTATTCAGTTATTTCGGGAAGGGTAATCGTTTACAACCCAAACACTTCAACACAATTAGACTGGCGTGAAAGCGAATTGAACATGGTGATTGTGAAAAGTTTACAAATATTAGGGGTGAATTTACGTGCTGATGATATATCTGCATGGTCTGCCGCTAAGAGCGCAGGGAATTACATGAACCAAAATAGAATATAATGGCAGTTGTAACCATACAAAGATTAGCAGAGCAGGCAATGAACCTTATTGAAGGTGGAGATTTGCCAGCAGGTTCTTCAATAGGGTACAATGAATTAAAAATATCTATCGGACAGATTATAAACACCATGCTTAAAACGGAATATATGTCCGTTAACCTAAAGTTAGGTGAGGTTATAGATAATGGAACTGTATTAGGCTTGTATGAGGGGTTGGAAGTTTTTACAAGCAATGGTAAAAGTCAATGTTATCTGCCAATTAAGCCAAGAAAATTGCCCCGAAATATGGGTGTATATTCGGTATATCCAAAATGGGACAATAGCAGCAATTATGACTACGATAATGAGTTTATCCCGCTTCAAATGGGACAAGGCGCATTAATAAAATCGCAGCCATTGTTTAATGATTTGTTAGGGCAGATTGGATATGAAAACTTTGGCGACAGATTGGTATTTACTAAGGATATAAAGTCATTATTCCCCGATGTTGTTTTAGCTATGAGGTTGGCAATAATGGATATTTCACAGTATGGAGATTATGATATGTTGCCTGTGCCACCTGAAATGGAATGGAGCATAGTTCAAGAGGTTTATAAATTATATAGCACACAACCAATACCAACAAAAGTGGTTGATAGCACTGCATCAGAACAAAAAGGAATACCAGTAGTACAGCAAAAACAACCTGAATAAAGATGAACTTAACCACCATAGATCAGATTTGTCGCAGAGGCTTGCTTGAAGCGGGGTTGCCTATACATTTTTATGCCGAGTATCTTTTTCACGCATCTACTTGTTTAAGGGAACTGAATTTCGATACTTTACAGATTGTAAACACGGCTAATTTGCCAGTTGGCGATTATGGGGAAGTGAACCTCCCTGACGACTTTGTAGATGACATAACAGTATGCGTACCTAATGGAGCAGGTATATTCCCATTACCAAAACAAGATTGGCTTAACCCAATAAGAATACATGATGTTGATTCAGGAGAGTTTGTTACTTATCCACCAACAGATGCAGGTACAAATGGACTGACTACTTTCTATGGATTGCCGATGGGTTGGTCATACTACTGGAACGTTGATAGCTACGGAATGTACACTGGGCGAAGGTTTGGAGCGCATGGCGGTACAGTTCAAGGATATAAAGTAGTAAAGGAAAGAAGGCAAATACAAATGACAGAAGCCTTTATTGGAAGTAATGTTGTGATTCAATATATTTCAGATGGACAGTCAGTAGATGCAGCAAGTCAGATTGATTATTTGGCGTTCCAAACAATTAGGTCATATCAGGATTGGAAGCGTTCAGGTAATGCAAATAATGATAATTCACCCGAAGGCAGAGCGTTTTACAATCAAAAAAGGTTATTACGTGCAAGGCTCGACCCGCTTACTATTATGGATATACGAAACATTATCAGAACGTCATATACCGGTGGCATCAAAATATAAATAATTAAATTATAAAACAATGGCTTTAACTACATTCACAACGATAAGTGGTATGCTTATAATAACGCAAACAGCAGGACTACCAAGAAATTATGGTTCAGACCTAATTAAGCAGTCTAAGTTTTCACCAAGCAATGACGGATTAAATGTAAACCTTACCATAGGTAATGATAACTACCAAATACCTTTTGGAGATGTGAAAGTTACTTCTACAAGGGCAGTTACATTAACAGACGCACTTACATTGCTTAACAGTATTTTGGGTACATAATGAATGTTTTAAAGGGTACAATATCAGGCTCAATAAAAAGCAGTACATACAATATAGCATGTACTATTAAGTCTATTGGGCTATGGAATAGAACAGGTGGGGCAATAGTTGTTAATTTGGGTATTGTAGATGAAAATGGGGTTGATACTTATTTTAAGTCATCAAATCTTGCAGCATTAGCAGCAAGTGGTTCATCTGAACTTACTTTAACGAATATAAGGGTATTGGCTAATTGGAAAATACTTATTGTGGCAAGTGGAAGTTGTGATTACGTTATAACATTAGATGAGTAAAGCATGGCAATTTCAGATTTGGTTTTAAGCGCAGGTGAATTGGTTGTTATCTTATCGGATAGCACACTTGGTATTATAGGAGTTGATACAGGGTTGAATTTTGGTACAGTACAATTAGTAAGTGATTTGACAGATAGGGTTAAGGTAGGAGATTCAGTATGGTTTGATATTAAAAATGCAACACCATTTATAGTTATAAGCGGTACAGTTTTTTACAAGTTAAATCAGGTATTTATTTCAGGTTCAGAACCAGCAGCATTATAATGGGAGTAGAAAAAAAATATTTTGCCGAAAAAGGAGAAAACGCAGGGTTTTTAAATTCTGATGATTCTTTTTTTGCCATAAGCCAAAACGCTTGGGTTAATGCTGAAAATGTAAGGGCAGGTAGTACAGACAAAGGAGTTACAGGGGTTATTGAAAGCATAGGAGGTACGTTAAGAAAGTCAGTTCCATCACCATCTGTAAGTTTTATTTCCATTGGGAAAGTAGTTGATACGGTTGGGAGAAGGATAATTAATTTTTTATACAACATAAATACTACACAACATAAAATAGAAGCATATTCTTATGATGACGATGTGGTTTATACAATGCTTGTTTCAAGTCAGGTGGATGAAGGGCTGAACTTTAGTAAGTATAAACCTATTCATGGAAGGGTAATTAACGGGGTTGTTTACTGGACAGACTTTTATAACCCACCACGTAAACTGAATATTGATGCTGCGATAAAAACAAATAACCCATCTTACAATACCACGCAAGCAGCATATACCACACCGCTTGAAGCTGATGTAATTTCTTTAATCAGGAAACCACCATCATTTGCCTTAAGGGCATCTAAAACAACTTTGGGTACTGTTACTGTAAATAATATTGTTGACTTTGCAGGGCAGTTCGCATGGAGATTTACTTTCAGGGATAACGAAATAAGCGTTCTTTCTCCCGTTTCAAATTTAATTAACTACAATACAATAACTGATACCTATGATGCAGTAGCAGTGGTTGCAGTAGATACAACAGGTACACCACAGCATATTTCACAAGATGTTCAAACAGTTGATTTTTGTGTTAGGTATGCAGGCGACCCAAGTTTCTTTATAGTTAAAACATGGGATAAAAGAATAGCAGCAGATGCCGCAGCAATAGCAGCAAATAACGCAGGTACAACAGGGCTTAACTTTACATTCTTAAACGATAGTACGGGTATTGCGCTTGATGATGCTTATTCGGTTAAACCATACGATAGTGTTCCACGAGTAACAAAAACACTTGAAACTGCATTAAACAGGTTAATGTTAGGGCATAATTTGGAATCATTCAATACGCCAACATTAAGTTCACTAACTGTAAGTCTTCATGCCGAAACAAATCATACACCTTACCAAAATCCATCTTTTAAAAGTGGTGGAACTTATCAGGTAGGCATTATATTTAGAGATAGGTACAAGCGTGTAATTGGGAATGTTTTTACCAATAGCACCATGCGTTTTACAGTTCCTAAGAGGGATTACAACGATACGACTTATTATAATTATGCAGCCATTACATTATCCAATGCAGCCGCAGCAGATGAAATACCGGATACGGCTTATTACTATGAATTTGTAATAACCAAAAATCTCAAAACAAGGTTCTTTATTCAGGCTAAGTCAGGTGGTATGAAATATGCCATTAAAGACCCCGTAACAAGCGTAATTTCCTATCAGGATACATACATTAGTTCTGCCTATGGATTAGCTTTTAATGCAAGCCTATTGACAGCAGAGGGGATAGGGTATTCATTTCAGGATGGAGATATTTTAGAGGTGGTTCAGGCAGCAAGTGCAACACAATATTCATTGGCAGTAATTGGTCAGGATGGGAATTATATAATAAGTAAGTTACAGGATTTAGGCAGCTTTGCCACACAGCCAGACATTGTTTATGAAATTTACAGCCCACACAAAGAATTAGCGTCAGAACCATTCTATACCATAGGGGAAACATTTGCAGTAACTAACCCTACTCAATCAGGTAGAATTTATAGTTCTTTGGGAACAAGCATTTATGGTGATGTTTATAGGTTCTTTAGGTTCTCGCCCACAGGTACTTATAGTGCAGAAAATATGTCACCGGCAGCTAAGTATTGGAAGCAATGGAATACCAATAGTGGGGAAGCAAACTTTGTAATTAACTCATTTGAGGTAACAAAATATACAGCAGTAAGATGGAGTAATGTGATAATTGAGGGTAGCCAAACCAATGGATTAAGCACATTTGATGCACTGGATGAAAAGATATTACCTGCTGACTTAGGGAAACTAAGCAAGCTGCAAAACACTTCCAAAGTAGAAGAACAGGGTAATATTATGTTAGCCATTGGTGAACAGGAAACAGCATCATGTTATTTGGGAGAAGTTCAGTTAGTTGGAGCAGCACAAAATGCCTTTGTAGCCACAGCACCAAACGTAATAGGCACTGTAAATGTCCTTAAAGGTAGCTTTGGTACAGTTAATCCTGAAAGTGTAGTTGAGTATCGGGGTAATGTTTATTGGTTCGATGCAAATAACGGTAGGTACATACAATATAGTGCCAACGGATTATTCCCGATTTCTAATTACAAATGGACAAGGTTTTGGAAGAATTGGGCAGAACAATTTTTATCCATGACAGCACAGGAAATTGAGGTATTGGGTGGAAGACCATTTGTATTTTCAGAGGTTGACCCGTTCCATGATGAACTATTAATATCCCTACCAAAATTAGGAGAACCACCAAAAGGATACATTGCAGATTATAGAGTAGAACCACCAACACCTGATTTGCAGGCTTATATTGTTTATCCATTTGACGTACTGGATTTTAAAGGAAAGACAGTTGTGTATGACTTAGTTTCAAATTCATGGCGTGGTAGCTATTCATTCAATCCCGAAGGATTTGCAGCATTGCAGAACCAACTTTATTCATACAAAGACGGACAAACATACCTACATAACCAATACGATAATCAATGTAATTTTTACGGGGTTCAGTATAAGGCAAGAATAATGCCCGTATCTAACATGATGCCAAATAATCCCAAAACTTACAACTCAAACGCAGTAGAAAGCAATCTGCCTCCAACGTATGTGTTATTGTACAATGAATATCCGTACATACAAGAAAGCGATTTGGTGGATACGGATTATACAGGGAATGGCAGTAACCCATCAGGACTTGAAGGTATCTGGAATTGTAATTTTTATCGGAATATCTTACAACCAACTGCCACCGGATTCACAGCAGATGGGAGGCTTACAGGAGAAAGAATGAGAGGGGTTACAATGCTGTTTATGTATGAATTTTCACCCGTAAACAGTACGCCTTTGAACCTGAAATTTATCAATATAACGTTTACAATTTCGCAGGGCAACCCAAATGTATAAAAAGTGAATTAACTTAAAACGGCTAAATTTGATTTGCACAAAGAGATTACATATTGTACCATTAAGTTACGAGCAATTAGTTAGCAGGGTTTATAGTTTTTCAGGCATGGTAACGAATAAAGAGGAGCAGGATAATTTCGTAAAGTATTCGTTAACCCCGATGAAAAATGCACCTGAAAAGGATAAGTTTTGGTACACATCATGGGTAGCGTATTTTGAGGGAGAGGAAGTTTTGGAATGTGGCTTTATCTGCCCACCAACAGAATATAATGTAGTAGAAGTGTTTGTTTATACAAGACCGGAATTTCAGAAACAAGGGTTTGGTACAGAAGCGATAAAAGGATTAGTGAGATTTGCAAGCGCATACGATAACATAAAATACGTTTGTGCAAGTGTGGCACAGGATAATTTACCAAGCCAAAAAATGTTAGAGAAAAGTGGGTTTTACTTCTTACAGGATATGGATAACGGGATGAAATGTTATAATCAACAAATAAAAAATTAAGTCATGGCATCTTCAATGATAGGCCCAATAGTACAGGGCGCAATGGGAACTGTTGGGACTATCTTTAGTTCCATTGCAGGGATGAAAGCGGATAAGCAATTAAGTAAATTGCTTAAAACAGACCCGGAATATAAAAGTTCTCCTTATGCTGCAAATAATTTAGGTATGGCTCAAACTTTACTTAATAGCCGTATGGCAGGTGCAGCAAATAGGCAAAATAACATTTTAAGCAATGGTGCAAATGTACGTGCAGGTATCGGAAGAAATGCAACAGATAGTAGTCAGGCACTTGCTTTGATGGCAGGTACACAAGGGGGTTCTGACCAAAGTTTTAATGACTTGCAAATGCAAGAAGGTCAGGATGCAGCTATGAAACAAGCTAACTTAATGGGAGCAAATAACGCAATGACACAAGAACATAAAGACCTTTTCGATGATAGTGTACGTAGATGGCAAGACCAAGTAAATACAACAATGACACAGTATAAAATGCGGCAAAAAGGCGGTTCGGATTGGTCACAGATGGGTTCTTCTGCTTCTTCATTATCAGATAAAAGATTGAAGCATAACTATCATATTGTAGGTAAATCACCAAGCGGAATTAATATTTATCGGTTCAGCTATTTAGGTAGCAATGATGTTTATGAGGGTGTAATGGCACAAGAAGTACCACAAGCATCATTTGATATTGGCAATGGTATTTTAGCAGTGGATTACAGCAAGATTGATGTATCATTTAAACAAATATAACCATGTCGAGGCGGGGTGCTATACTACAAGATTACGGGCCAACAATCCCAACAATATCGCAAGATGCACAACTTGCAGCAGCTAACTATTATCAAAGAGATAAGGAGCAGGCTAATGAATTGGCGTATAAAAATAAACAAGCCAAAGCAAAAGAAGGGGGAGATGCTATTGATTACATTGGAGGTTTAAAAGCAGACCATGTAGGAGATACAACAATAGACCAATACAATGATGCCTTAATGAAAGGTGTGCAGGATGAATTAATGGGGATGATGCAGAAAGGTGCAGGGGTAAATGAAATAAAAATGGCTGCAATTCCAAAACTTCAAAAGATAGCAGCCGGTCATACAATAGCAAAAGATGAATACGGTAAAATAGTAGAAACTAAGAAAAACTTACAAAAGGATTACCCCGAAGGAAATGCAGATGCAGCAGGTAATGTAATGGGTAAGGAGATGTTGGATAATCTTTTTGAGTATGATGAAAATGGTAAAATAAAGGGGTATAAAGACCCGTCCTCAATAAACACAAATAAAAGCTATTCAGATGCTTTATTTGACAAAGAAAAAATGGATGCATGGTATCCTGATACTACCGATGCCTTAGTAGCCAATGTTCAAAAAACAAGGGGTTTAACACCAATAAAAGGGCAACTTAAATTAATAAATTCAAGGGGTGGTTATACTGATAAAAAATATGAAGGGCATTTAAGTATTTACGATAGACCAACAGTTGACGATGAAGGTAAGGTAACAGGGATTGAACTGGATGCTGAAAACGTACCATTAGGTAAAAATGCAGATGGTACAGCAAATGTAATTCAGGTTATGCCCGAAGATAAGTACAATGTATTTAGGGGTGATGGTAAATCTGCCATGCAGTTTGATAGGGCAGTTTATAATCATATCTCAAAAGACTTAGGCATAAACCCGAAATCATTAGACCCACAAGCACTTGATATTTATTCAAGAAATTATGCCCTTGAAATGTTGAGAAAAACAGGGTTAAATGGAAGTTCATATAATCAGTTTGATATAGAGAAAGCTGCCCCTGTAAAAAATATAACCAATAATAACATAAGAGTAGGAGGAAGTAAAGATGTGCCTGTAATGGATATTGTAACACCTGTAAGAGATTATTTTCAAAACAATAAAGATTACAGTGCAGCAAGGTTTAATATGTTCAACAATGAGATTACTACACCTGTAATGAATGAAGTTAAAAACCGTTACCCCGATATTACAGCAGATGAAATTTACTATAAAAATACCCCCGAAGGTATTTATGTAATGAAAACTACTACTACGGGTAGTGATGGAAACCCAACGATGAATGTTCAAAAAGATGTTCCCGTATTTAAACTTGATGACTTTTCAAATGTAACAGGGAATAAACCACAAGGGCAAAAATCAAAAAATGAAGCATTAAGGCAGGCACAATCGGGTAAAGAAAAGGATAAAGCAAAAACG
>ERZ869925.1037-NODE-1037-length-14560-cov-5.133747_pt1 | contig 14560 bp, 23 predicted proteins | sample MGYA00579311_ERZ869925 | MGnify/ENA primary metagenome ERZ869925 (study PRJEB32216, sample SAMN09231817) | wastewater metagenome | place: USA: Maryland | collected 2016-07-30 | study: EMG produced TPA metagenomics assembly of the PRJNA472060 data set (Reclaimed...
ATTGCACAACTATACGACGAAATCGTCGAGAAGTTTCGACAACTCCGCGACGAGACCCGGCGGCGCCGGCGACTCGTGAAGCATCTCCCGCACGGCGCCGCGGCTCATCGCGCGCAGGAAATGACGCCGGTAGGCCGATCCGTCCTTGCCGTCGATGTCATATCCCCACGCCCGCAGGTCGGCGTTGCGCCGCTTGCGCGGCCAGCGCAGGTCCGCGTGCAACTCGGCCAGCACGACCAGCGACGGGCGCACGTGCCGGATGGGGATGTTGTGTTCGCGCGAGATTTGCTCCGCCGCCGCGGCGCAGATGGACTGGTACTCCTCGACGCGCAGGCCGGACTGAATCTTTTCCGCCGCGTCGTGCGGCGCGGGCGAACCGTCGGGACGGGGGACGAGCCGCAAGGCCCATCGCCCGCCAGGTTTGGGTTCGCGAAAAAGCCAGAGGGTCAGCATAATCAGTACGCCGCCAGTACGGGCCTCTGATGCGAATCAGCATACTCCCACGCCGCCGACAGGCCGGACTCACAGCCCGGATGTTGCGGCGTCTGGTCGAGCACCGCGGAGACGACCTGCTCAGGCGTCTCGCCGTCGTCGAGCGCGTGCGTCACGCTCCAGCCGATGTGGCCGGGGCAGGTGCAGCCCAGGTGGATGATCATGGTCATGGTCGTTCTCCTTTCCCGGCCATCAGGCCGGGGAAAATGGTTGCAGGCACGGGACCTTCCCGCGCCGCCAAAACGCCGGACGCTCCAGCGCCCGGTGCGGCTCGCCGCGCCGCTCGATCCAGCAGGCGATGGACCACTGCCCCGGCGACGGATCGCCGGGAACGAGCAGGCACGACTCCGGCGTGACGTGCCATGCGTGCGGCGAGTCCGTGCCGTCCTCCCAGAGAATTTCCACGGCCTCACCCCCCTCGCGGATCGGCGTGGACTCCAGGCCGAATTTTCGGGCCGCCGTCATCGACCACCAGCCCACGGTGACGACCGCATGACTGGCTGATCGCAGATCGCCGAGCATGTCGTACCGCGCCGGCGGCATGAGCACGCGAATGACGCCCGCGTTGGGGGAGATCAGGATTTTGCCCGCCTTCGCCGCGTCGGACCGCCAGTAGTCCGAGGCGGTGATGAGTGGGCCATGTGAGTCGATGAGGATCATCTCGCCTCCTGGGCATGATAGATGGCATCATGCTGCGACTGCATCGCGGCGACGGGCATCGCGATGTGCCAGCATCCGGCGCCAGATCACATCGGCTCGTGGCGACACCCATGTGCCGCCGACTCTGGCCGACACCCCTCCAGTGACGCAAACCTCGCCGATGATGTGATCGTGATCGGCGCTGATGACCTGCACGTCGGCACACATCGTGCAGCCATCTCGCCGCAGGGTGGCGGTGAGATGGGAACCATGGCGCGCTACATACCGCTGGAGCCGCCGCACGCGGCGGCTGATGAGCGCCACGGTGTGCCGCGTCACCATGCCGCCGACATCGATGGCATGGTGTCGCCATGTGTTTTGCGCGCCGAGGGCATCCCTGATGGTGTCGATGCGCCAATACTGTGGCACGCCGATGCCCCATTGATCGATGAGGTCGCCAGGCTGGATTTCTGCGAGGGTAATGAGCGTGCGTGACATGATCCGATCTCCTGTGCCCAGGTGTCGGTGGGAGCCGCTCGTGGTCAGCGCCACGAGTCGCATGTGTGACCCGGCCACTCGGCCAGGTCGTAACCGCCCGCCGGGGCGCGACTCACCGGCGTTGCGCTGGGGCGGAAGGCACACTCACTCAGATCGCTCCGCAGGTCTCCTGCGAGGCGGCGTCGCCGATTTTGCGCATGTGGCCCCAGAAGTTCTGGGACCGCCCGAACTGAGCCTCGGTGACGCCGAGGACTCTCAGTTCGCCGTCGGGTGGCAGGCAGGCGCGGATTTCGTCCAGCCGATCTTGGGCGCGGCTGTACGAGATTATCGCCGCGCCGCAACTCGGCCTGGCGAGCTTGCGCGAGAAAAGACCCACTCCCGCCGCGCCTCGGATTTTTTTGGCGAAGCGGCGCGCCAGTTTGCGCGCCTGCGCGGTGTCGACGGGGCAGGACCAGAAAACAATGTAATGCGATGGAATAAACCGTGTCATCTGCTCGCTCCTGGGCCGTGCGGCCCGGCTCGCGTGTGCCCTCTACCGGAGGGCGTCGTCTGATCGACTCGTTTCGATCATGCTACATACTATATCGTCTTTTTTGGGTTTGTCAATCAAAAATCAAAATTATTCTGATTATTTTTCTTCTGTTTCCGTAAGTGCAGTATTATCAAGTATTTCCGACGCTTTTTTGTAGACGGATTTTCCCGATTTTTGCAAAAAATCAAAAGTGCGAGGGGAAACCGTGGCCGAAATCCTGATGCGAGTCTGGCCGGGGATCAGCGGGGGACGCCCGCCGTTGCGACCGCGTGGTTTTTTCTTGGGTTTCATGGGGATGATTATGACATCAAAAAACAAAAAAACAACGGCCATCTGCCGCGTGCTCCAGGTGCGCGACGTGCGGGTGGTGCTGAGGGAGTGATCCAGATGTTTGTGAATGCACGGAAGTTTCAGTAGTGACTGAAAGTATGATACGATGTCGCTCCATGCGAGCGAGTCGTCTTCTGGCCCGCGCTATCGACGGCGAATATCCCGCCGGTCCGCGCCGCTGCTTCTACTGCGGCGGCGAGTGCGACGGCTCGCATCCGTCGCGCGATCACATCTCCGGCGGATTCACCGCATGGTCGAGCGCTGCCTGTCCGTCATCCGATGTCGTCTGCCGCGGATGCGTGCTGGCGGCGCGGGAAAAGATGGAACTTCCCGGCTACGACAAGCCGCAGAAGACGCGCTCGTTCTCCTGGATCATCACCGAAACGTCGTCGCGGCATTTCGCCAAAGGCAACAACGCGGAGCTGCTCCGCGCGTGCGTCGAACCGCCGAACACACCGTTCGCGATCGCGCTGGCGGTCAGCGGGCAGAAACAACTGCTCTATCTGACGCCGGTGAATCTCGGCGGCCAAACCATTGGCGTGAATCTCGAAACCGAAACGATCCATTTCCGCCCGGCGGAGCTGCGCCGGCGAATGGCCCTGGTCCAGCGGCTCTGCGCCGCGACGGGCAAGCCCAGCCTTCGCGAACCGCCCGGCGTCGCGTGGGCGATCCGCGCCGGCTCGTATTGGCGGGAAGCCGAGCCGCTGATCGAAACATGGACGAAGGTCTGGAGCGAGCCGCTGTCGCGGCTTGCGGTGCATCTCTCTCCCAACATGGAGGCATGTCAACATGAGTACAGCAGCGACATCCCCGCCGCCGACACCGGCGGCGAACGAGTTCGACGCCAACGCATGGCGTCAGAGGCTGGCGGGCCTGACGGACCCGGATTATTCGGCGGGCGATGACGATCCGGCGCAGGCCGAGCAGAAGGAAGCGGCCATCGAGTTGTGCCTGTGCCTGTGCGATCTGTTCGGCGCATCCCTGGACCGCATGACGCTCTGGGACCGCATCGGCAGCGCCCTAGCGAGTTCGGCGGCGAAGGTGGACAACGGCGACATCGACCGCTTCGTGACAATGTGCCTGGAGCACGTTCTGGCCGACGTGGGCGCCGCCGGTCGGCATACGGGCGTCGCGGCGTTGCTGCACGCCGCGTCAGAGAAGAATCTCTCCTGGCGGCAGGGATTCGTGCGGTACGTCGCCGGGCATGTCTACACGATCCCCGTGCATGCGCGGATTCGCTGGGAGAAGATCAAGGTCCAGCGCAAGGATGATCGCGCCTATCGCGAGGGCGGGAAGCTCTCGACCGGCGAAATCGTGGAGAAAGGCGGTGAGGACGATGAGTGAAACCTATCACGTGCGATGCCTGTCGCGGGTAATGTCGCCGATCACGCACATGGACCGCGCCGAGGGGAACGAAGCCCTGATCGCCCGCGAGCCGGTCGTCACGCCGGCGGGCGTGCGGTATCTGCCGCGATTGAGCGGCAACGCGCTGCGGCATCGGATGGTGCGCGAGCCGCTGGCGCGATACGTCGCGACGCGCTGGGGCCTGGAGGGGAAGTTGACGCTCCGTCAGGCGAACTTCCTGTTCCACGGCGGCACGCTCAGCAAATCCAACGCCCGGCTCGACCTGTCGGCCATCGAGCGAGTTTACCGACTCTTTCCGTCGGTCCATCTGCTGGGCGGATGCCTGCCGGATGCGATCCTTCCCGGCGGCATGTCGGCGCTGTTCGGCGTGCTGGTCTGCCGGGAGAACGCCGAGCGAATCCGAAAGCTCGTGCCGGACGGCGTGGACGTGCCTGGCAATCTGCGCTCCGCCGAGTCGTTCATCGGCGGCTACCAGTACACCCGCTCGGATGCGGCGAGAAGGGGTATCGTCCAGCCCGCGACTGAAGGCGACACGGAGTCGCCGGGCGATTCATCGCTGATGATCTTCTCCGGGCAGAGCGTCTGCGTCGGCGCTGAGTTCGTCCACGGTTTCATCTTGCAGCACGTGAGCATTCTTGATCTGGGCGCGCTGCTGTTGGCGCTCGATCTGTGGAAGCAGAACGGCGCGACGGTGGGCGGGATGTCGGCGCGCGGACACGGCAAGCTCGATACGCTGATCGCGCTGGACCACGGCGACGGCGCCGAAGCGGTGCGGCGGTACGTCGAGCACGTGGATGCGGTGAAGGATGAGGGGATCGCGTGGCTGGAGGAGACGTTCGCCGCGCTGGCGGTGGCTGAGAAGGAAAAGAAGAAGAAAGGAAAAGCACATGCGACCGCTGAAAGTGACGGCGTGGCTTGACGGCCCTGTGGCCGGCGACGTGCCGATGCTCGATGCGCTGATCGAGTATCGCGTGGCGCATCGCTGCGATCCGTCGTTTCTGGCCAGGTCGCAGCCCGACGGGAAACATGCGCCCGGCACGCTGCCGATCCCCATCGAGCGACGACGGGTGGCGGGGTTCGACTGGCCGATCCCGCTGGCGAGCAGTCCAATTTATCTCGCCGTCGCCGACCGGCACGAGCACTTTACCCGGCGTTTCGACACCGAGCCGGCGCTGCTGCGCCAGAGGCGCGTGATCGCGACGACCAACGCCGAATTCAAGAGCTATCGCCTGCCGCTGCGGGTGAGGAACATCGAGCGGGTCGTCTGGTTCTGCGTCGGCGTGGGCGCGGAGCTTCGTCGATTGCTGCGGGATGTGCGGCTACTGGGCAAGAAGACGAGCCAGGGCTACGGCGTGGCGCGGGCGTGGGAGGTTGATTCGGCGGAAGAAGACTGGTCATGGTTCTCGCCATCCGATGCGGGGAAACTCCTGATGCGCCCACTGCCGATGTCGTGCGCGGATGCCATCGGCGCGGTCGGGGGACGGCGATTTTACGGCGGGATCGTCCCGCCGTACTGGGACGCGGAGTATTTTGCCGAGGGGCTGTCGCCATGCTGATTTCATCTCCGCGGCATCGCGCCGAGGATTTGCGCCTGTGGGCGGAGCATGAGGAAGGCGACCGCGCATCGCGCGTTACCGTCTCGCTGGTCGAGCAGTCCATCGAGCGAATCTCCGCGTGGCAAGGTGATTATGTTGGCTGCTCGTGGGGCAAGGATTCCGTGGTCATGCTGGACCTCATGCTGCGGGCGGAACGTTCCTGGCCGGTGGTGTGGGTCAGGATGCGCGGGCGCGACAATCCCGACTGCGAGTTGGTGCGAGATGCGTTTCTGGCCGGTCGCAAGCTCGATTACCACGAGAGGACATTCGACTACGAGGCGTGCGGGCGCGACGAGCATTGGCGTGCCGTCGCCAAAGAATTCGGGGCGCGGCGAATGACGGGCCTTCGCGCCGATGAATCGGGACGCCGGCGAATGAGTCTGAGGCATCTCGGATTGGATACAGGCCGGAGTTTCCGCCCGTTGGCGTGGTGGAGTCAGCGACACGTGTTCGCGTACCTGGCGCAGCGCGACTTGCCTGTACATCCGGCGTATGCGTGTCTGGGCAGCGGAAGATGGCCGAGATGTCACCTGCGCACGCACGGAATCGGCGGAAAGACCGGCAATAACTATGGGCGCACGGAATGGGAGCGCGAGTATTACGGCGACGTGCTGCGCCGGCTGGCGGTGGCGCGATGAATCAAGGAGAGCCGCTGAAAACCAAAACGGCGCTGCGGAAGATGCGGCGGTCGATCGCGCCCGAGCAGGCCCGCCTGAATAGCGATTCATTTCTCTCGATCTGCGGACAGCTTCGCGCCCTCTGTTGCTCGGAAACGTGGATCGACGCGATCATGGCTGAGTTGTCCAGGCCGCGCGGCCGGCGGCGAATTCACTACGTCACCGACGAACGCGGACGGCTCAAGACGAAGATGACCGACCTGCTGATGGAGATTGAACTCGCCGGGTTTTACCCGCCGCCCGCCGACGATGGACTCAAGCGTCACGCCGACGGATCGGTGCGGCACTACGGCTCGGCGATGCGGCCCTGCCTGTCGAAGCGATGCACCGGCGAGCATGGCGGTGAGACGCGATCGATCATGTACCCGGCGATGTACCTGCGCGTCGGCGCCCTCTGCGAGACGTGCTGCCAGAACGAGACGGACCTGAGCGAGCGGGCCGCCGAACTCGGTTTCGACCAGAGTGCGGTGGGTATGTCGCCGTCGGCGGCGGGAATAGCGGCGCTGAAATACTACGGACTGAAGGTGAAGCGACAGCGGACGAGGCTGGGAAAACCGCGACGCGCCAGACATGCCGCTGGCAATAGAGAAAACGCGGAAACGTGATATTCCCGCGTTATTCGTAGATGGGACTGGTGCGCATGACGGGTATGCAGCAGGCCGTGTTCGATCTCTATTTCGGACAAGGGCTCACGCAGGATGAAGTCGCCGACCAACTGCGACTCACACAGTCGGCGGTATCGATGCGCCTTCGTCGCGCCCGCGATCGCTATCTCGCCGCCGGCATGGGCTGGCCGCCGAACCCCGGCGCCGGCCTGCGAACCGTATTCGCGGCGAGCCTCTACAACGAGAATTGACACCGGCGCAAGACCGCTCGCCGCCGTGTGGCGGCGTCCCCTTTCGATCCGGGCGCGGTTTTTCCCCCTGAGCCGCGCCCGGTATTTTTCGATGCTGACCCTGCACGAGCACTATCACGAGTCGCGGTGGACCTGGGCCGAGATCGAAGCGGCGCTGCTGGAAATCCCGCTGCATCACTGGTCGATCACCCTGCGGTTCGGCATGAGCGACGAAGATGGCGAGCGGGTGCAGCGCGAGGGCATCGCGACGGACCTGCGTCGGGAACTGGGCGTTTGCCATGCGTGCGGGAAGTGAACGAGCAAATGAAACGATTCGATCCTGTCTCCATCCTCATCGTGCTGGCCGCGATCTGGCTGCTGCTCTGCTCCGGCTGCGTGAGCGGCAACGGTCCGAACGTCACCGCTCCGACCGGCAGCGCCATCGCCCGCGCCGTCGGCTACAACGAGTCGGCGGACCGCATCGCCGAGCGGCAGGCGAAACATTCCGGCGGGCCGCAGCGGGAGGGATTCCATCTGATCCGGGCGATCCTGGGGGACCAATATGACGCGCTCACCGAAGCGGCGGCGGCCAACGAAAAAGCCGCCGAAGCATTCAACAAACAAGGCCGGGCACTGGAAGACAAGAGTCGCGATTACGACGTGCTCTATTCCGGTTGGGGCGCACGCTTGCAGCGTTTCGTTCACCGACTGCTGGTCTGGCTCTGCGTCTACCTCGTCGCTGCGGTGGGACTGCGTATCGCCGCGATGTTCGTGAGCGGACCGATCGGCGCGGGCATGGCGCTAGTCTCCACGGCGATGTTCGGCCCGTTGGCGTGGGTGCAGAGCGGTTTCGATAACCTGTGGTTCAGGCGCGTCGCGCCGGCGGCGAAAAAAAGGAGGCGGAGATGAGCGGGGTTCCGTACTGGGTCGAAATTTGCGGGTACATCGTGGCGGCCGCGGCGGGCGGCGGCGCGGCGTGGAAGGTCGTCAAGTGGCTCTGGTCCACGGTGCGGAGCATCACGAAACTTTCCGACGACCTGTCGGCGTTCACGGAAGTGATGCCGGTGATTCTGAGCATCGCGCACGAATTCAAGAACAACAACGGTTCGTCGCTGCGGGACGTGATCGACCGAATCGAGGAAAAGACCGACGCGCAGGCGCGCGAATCGAAAGCCATTCGCGAGATGACCGAGGCGCAGACCAGCATTCTCAATCGCCTGCCGTGCAAGCCGGACGATTCAAACGGATGCCAGATACGAACATGAGTGCATTCGCATGACCACCGCCGACGCCATCAAACTGTTTTTCGTTCTGCTCGGCGCGATGCTCCTGTTCGCGGCGCTGGCGAGGCTGATATGAATGCCGTCATCACGCACATCTACATCCGCCGCGACTGGTTGTTGCGGAAGCGCTGGGACTGGCGCGCGGTCCACTCCAACGGCCACGTCGTCGCCACGTCGGGGGGGCAGGGCTACGAGAATCGCGCCGCGTGCATCCTCATGGCCCGGCGTTACGCGCCGGCGGGAAGCCAGTTGGTCGATGAGACGGGAGCGAGTCTATGAGCATTTCCATCACTCCGAAAACGCTCGCGTCGAATCTGGCGAAAATCCGCAAGTCCAGCGGCGTTTCCGCCGTCTTCGAGCCGGGGAAATATCCGCTTGCGTCGCCGATTGAGATTCAGGGCAGCAACGCGAGCGTGTCCGCCGCGTCGGGTCGCCCGAAGACCGTCGCCAACGGCAAGGTCGTGACTCATTTCAGCATCGGGAAATCCGCCAGAAACGCGGCGGTTCGCGATCTGGAATTCGACAGCGACGATCCCGCCGGGCAGTGGCCGTATGGTTTTCAGATCGGCGGCAACGGCGTGGAAGTCTCGAACGTGAAGATGAATCACGTCCACTACGCCTTTGACCTTCTCGACGCGGCGAAAAACGTTGTGATCCTCGATTGCCACAACTCGATTTCCGGCTCGGTCTGGAATTATTTCTGCTACGCGAAGGGCCGCAACATCACGCTGCGGAACTGTCTGGCGGGTCGGCCATTGAGCGGCTTCCTCCGCACGAATCAGTGCGTCGGGCTGAATATCTTCGATTGCGAGAGTTTCGGCGGCGAGTCCGACGGCGCGGCTTCGTTCCGCATCGGGCGCGTGCTGCTGCAAAGCGTCGCCGACGTGACGATTTACAATCTGAAAATCCATCGCTCGTTTCTCGGCACGGGTCCGCTGTTCGACATCAACGGCTGGAACCAGCGAAAGAGCGACGCCGATTTCTTCTCCCGCCGCACGGCGCACGTCAAGGCCGACGCCGTTCTGATCGACGGCGGTGGGTGGATCGAGATTGGATACGGCTCTGAGGACGTGCGGATCAACACGGTGGGACCGACGCCGCCGATCAAGTTCCCCGTGCTTAAAACGTCGCTGCCGTCGAACGTCGCGGCCAAGCTGCCGCCGCCGAAGGACATCTGGATCAACGGGAAGAAACTCAGATAGTGGTAATAGGCCAGCGGTAATTATCGTTTGGGCTGCGAAAGTGAAATAAGATGAGCGCAATTCCACAAACCATCCGACCCGTCCGCGCGTTCGAGCCGACGGACATTCTCTCGTGGAACGTCATCGGCCATTCGTCGCCGAGCGAGGCGGACCGGCACGTCGGCTACGGCATCAAGGAGCGGCGATGACTCGCAATCCAAAATCCTACGGTGCGAAGGGCGACAATATCGCCGACGATACCGTTGCGATTCAAAAAACCTTCGACGCGGCCAAAGACGGCGATGCGGTCACGTTTCCCGCCAACACCTTCCGCACGACGCGGACGGTGACGATCCCCGACAAGGCCATCGACATTGCATCAGTCCCCTCGGCGGCGATCCGCTTCCATCCCGCCGCCGGGCAAACCATCTGCCTGTCCGTCGCGCAATCGAATCGACCCGCATTCCGCCGCGACTGGCGACTGCCGAATCTGATCGGGCCGACAGTCAACAAGGACACGCTCGCCGTCGGGACGATGATCGGGCTGCGAATGTACGGGGTGTACTACGGATGCCTGCGCGGAATGATCGTCAACGGCTTCGACGGCGCTGGAGTGGAAGTAGACCACTGCCACTACTGGCGGATCGAAGACCTTTATCTCCGCAACAACGGCATCGGCCTGCGTTGCAACGTCGCCAACGCAGTCACGTTCATCAACCTCAAAGCGCAGTACAACCTCTATGGCGTGGAGAATGCCAAGAATCTGATCGGCGGCGCAATCGAGGGGAATTTCCGAAGCGGCGCACGGTACACGGAAGTCGGTCATTCCTACGCGATCCGGGATGTCTGGTTCGAGGCGAACGGTTCATATTCGGCGGTCGCCGGTGAATCGGACATCTGGTGTAACAGTCTACCGGATTGGACCGCCGATGCCGGAAAGACATGGAAGCCGGTCATCCTCAGTATCGACGGATCAACCGTGTTCATGGGGCACGGAAATAAAACGGTTGCGACCCACAACATCGCCGGGTGCATGAACCTGTCCATCGGCGGCGCGGTGCGATTCTACGAGAGCCAGTGGCCGAATTTCCGCTTCCATCCGTGGTGCAAGATTGCCGATTCGATGCCCGTGCCGATGGATGAAAACCCGCAGGCGTTCGATGCGGGTGTTCCGGCAAACTATCGGAGATCGAAATAGTGCCATTGGTCGCTTCCATCATTCATCTCGCTACGTCGGCCATCAACGGCCTGATGAGCAGCACCGACAAGGCCAAGCTCGACGCGATCAAGACGCTGCATGTATTTTCGGCGACGGACAACCATCCGCCAGCGTCGAGCTACGCGACGCTCGACACGCGCAACAGCCATCCGGTGCTGGACTTTGACGCTGCGGCGGACGAATCGGCGATCTTTGCCGCCGTTCTATCTCGCACCTACACCGGGCTGGGCCTGACGGTCATTCTGCACTGGACGGCAACGAGTGCGACGAGTGGCACGTGTCGTTGGGCAGTCAGCTTCGAGCGATGCAACACCGACATTGATGCTGATTCGTTTGCCACCGCGAATACTGCGGGCACGACGACCAACGGAACATCGGGCATCATCAACACAACGAGCATCAATTTCGCCAACGGCGCTGAAATGGATTCGCTGGCGGTCGGCGAACGATTTCGGCTCAAAGTGATGCGCGACGCGGACGGCACGAGTGGCACGGACGACATGGCAGGCGACGCCGAATTACTGGCGGTGGAAATTCGGGAGCAGTGATGTCATACGGCGTGTCAAATGGACATTATCTCAGGGCTTCGGCGGCGGGAGATTTGCCGCAGGTGACGACCATGACGGCCTGTGGTTGGGTCAAGTTGAGCAACAACACCAACATCCTTCAGCCAATCGTAAGCCTCGCGCGAGATTGTTGCGGAACGTACTATGGATTCGATCTGTTCGCCAATAAATACGACGCCACGGCAAAGCCGTGTTTCCAAATCTGGAACGGAAGCGGCGCGGCCGTCGTACATGGAACCACCCTCTCAACCGGCCAGTGGTATCACATCGCCGCGTCGTATGACGGATCGACGTTGCGGCTCTATCTGGACGGCGGCTCTCCGGCGACGGCCAGCAGCGCGATCGGCATCGGAAATCCATACAGCTATCCGATCACGCTGGGGGCATTGGCGCACGATGTCGGATACACGCTGATTGGTGATTTGGCGGAGGTAGCGATCTGGAATGCGACATTGACTCAAGGCGAGATTGTGTCCCTCTCGAAAGGGTTTCGGCCCACGAAGATCAGGCCGAGCGGACTCGTTCTTTACCAGGATTTAATTCGGAGCGCTAATCGTCCGGGGATTGGGCCGACGTTGACGGCGGTATCTCCTGTCGTCGCCGTACATCCGAGGGTAATCCAATAATGGCGAAAGAATTTGGTCCATTCACGAGCGCAGTAAAAGTCGTCACCTACGACCCCGACGACGCGGATCAGGTGCGCAATGTCAGTGGCGCGGCGTGGGTCACGCTGTCGTCGGCGACGTTCGCCAACTGCATCTCCACCGCCGCGCAAGAAGGAGCGACGGGCATCTATTTCGCCGATCTGCCGAGCGGTCTGGATGCCACGCGCCGGTACGTCGTTGCGGTCTACGGGGCGAGCGAATCGGCGTTCAGCGGCTCGCATCAGGTGTATGCGTGGGAGCCGGAGAATGCGCCGATCAACCTCAAGCAGATCAGCGGCGACACGGCCGCCGCCGACAATCTGGAGCGCTGGTTCGACGGGACTGTCGGATTCGGCACGAGCGGCAGCGTCATCACGGGCAGTCTGTCGGGCGCGGTTGGCAGCGTAACGATCGTCACCAACATCGTAACCGGCGGGGCAATCAACACGACGGGCGGCGCGGTGGATCTGGTGACGACGGTTACGAACTCGACCAACGCGCCGACGAACGGGGATTTCACGGCGGTCATGAAAACGAGCGTTCAGACCGCGGCGGCGGCGGCACTGACCGCTTACGATCCGCCGACGAATGCGGAATTAACTGCGGCGCTGGCCGGGGCGGACGACGCGACGCTGGCGGCGATTGCGGCGATGAATAATCTCAGCGCCGCGCAGGTCAACGCCGAGGTGGATACAGCGCTCTCAGACTACGGCGCCCTCAGGCCTACCGTGGCAGGCCGAACGCTGGACGTGACGGCCACGGGAGCGGCGGGCATCGACTGGGCTAATGTGGAGAATCCCACAACCACGCTCAATCTGAGCGGGACAACGGTGACGACGGTTGTGTCAGTCACCAACGTCGGCGCGGATGTCTGGTCATACTCGAGCCGCACATTGACCGGACCCGCACGCCAGATCAGCAGCAGGCAGGTGGGCACACTGTCAATCGTCAAGGGCGATAGCCGCCTCAATGCAGATGGCAATGCGATTACCATCACACGGGCAACCAACAGCACGGATTGGCCTACAGACATCACTTCGTGGACGCCAAAACTCAGCATCAGGCCAAGCGATGACCTGTTGGCGGCCAACTCGGCAGCGGCAAGCCTCACAGACATCAGCGGCACGGTAGTCACAGCCACGGGTGACAGCCGAGCCGTGCGATTCGACCTCACCGCGGCACAGACGGCGACACTGGCCGTCACAAGCAAGGCGCTCTACGACTACGACGTGCAGCTATCCAGCGGCAGCAGCAGGGCCACGGTGGAAACGGGGGCGTGCTATGTGGGGGATGAGCAGACGACGGGATAACAGTGTGAACAACGTGGGATAGGGCCGGCCGCCCGACACGATGCTACTCCCGAAGCATCTTCCCACGGCAATCCTTTCGGGAAATCTACACGGGAATAGAATGTATGGAAAACTGCACGGAATGCGGTGCGCCGGATACGCGCGCTGTTGTATCAATGGATGAATTCGCGAACCGCGTTGGATTGAAACTGCGGACGGTTCGGTATCATCTCGATCGCGGACTGCCATGTGTCAGGCGGGGAAGAAAACGATGTATCCCCGTTGACGAGGGCGTTGAGTTTGTCGAACAGCGTCGGCTGAGGCGGAAACCGAAGCGAAGGTGGTATCACAACAGATTAGATCATCGACCGGGCATCATCTATGCCTTGCGATGTCCTAAAACGAATCGCGTGAGGTACATAGGGAAAACAGGGGTTTCGTTAGCAGATCGTTTTAGTGGACATCTATGCGAAGCTCGCAAGGGGAATCATCGTCCGGTTTGTCGGTGGATTAGAAAACTTCTGAGGCAAGGCCTAAAGCCAATTCCAGAGGTGTTGCAGGAATGCCTGCCTGGAATGCTGGATGCCAGCGAACAAGAATGGATTGCACAATTTAGGGCTGATGGCGCCAAGCTCCTGAACGCAACAGATGGCGGGGAAGCAACGGCATGGAACGTAGATGCCAAGCAAAGACAATCCGAAAGGTGTCTGGAAATTAACAGGCGCCTTGCCAAAGACCCTAAGTGGCTGGAGGCACAGCATCGACGAAGGGCCGCTAATAAGGGTATGACGCTGGAGCAGTATCGGGAATGGAGAGCGAATCGACCAACCACGGGCAAACGGCCAATAGAGCAGCGGTTGCTCGCGAAGTACAACGCACTACTCGGCCGTGTACGCAGGCAACGTAGGGAACAAGCGAAGGAAGCAAGGCAGATACGCATTGAGGGTGACATCGCTTATGTCCCACTCACACGGGGACAGACGGCGATCATAGATGTTGAGGATGTGCCGAAGGTTTCGCAACACAAATGGTCGGCATCAACCCACAATGGAGGATTCAGGGCTAAGACGAATCTTCCCGGCAAGCAAGCAACCTTGCTCAACCGATTTGTTGTGAACGCCACGGATCGAGAAATGGTGTGCTTCAGGGATGATGACATGCTGAACTGCCGAAAGGGCAACCTAATGGTCATGCGAAAGGGAGGGCCGACACACATTATGAAGGATTACGAAAAGAGCGTTCGATTATACGCGCGTGTGGCATAGGCATGACCAATTGGCATTATGTATTGCGATGATAATAATAACAGTCAATATGGCGTGCATGGTGGTCAATGTGTCATATGGGGTCGCGGGTCCCTGTCAGGGTGGCGTACCCTAACGGGTATAATGCTGAGATCGGAAGAGCGTCGTGTA